>JACCDN010689833.1_pt1 | contig 22292 bp, 22 predicted proteins | sample 7441691 | NCBI WGS metagenome assembly JACCDN01 (sample SAMN15323439, study PRJNA562643) | freshwater metagenome | isolation source: river surface water | place: USA:Blue River Watershed | collected 2017-08-16 | reverse complement strand
GTTACGGTGTATTCTGGGTTACCCATCAGCGCGTTGGCTAGAGTAGATTTTCCAGATCCGTTTGGGCCCATGATCACATGCACTTCACCTGGATTGATAGTTAAATCAAGATCTTTAACGATCTCTTTTTTTTCTACAGTGACATGAAGGTTTTTGATTTGGAGAGACATAATTTTTAATTCAATGTGGAGGGGTTTTTATTTTTATAGATTCTGATTATTGTAATAATCTTTTACAAATTCAATTAAATACGGCGTTGCGTCTAATTGTAAAAATTCTTCCTTGGTTACCCATTTGTACTCGGTATGTTCGGAGCTTAAGGTTATGTTTGTAGATAATGCTGCGGCTTGGAAGCCTATGAATAGTACATATTCGTCAGTTTCTTTGTTGTGCCCAGAGCTCACTTGTAGTGGAATAATATTTTTTATTTCAATTCCGGCTTCTTCTTGCACTTCGCGGCGAAGAGCGGTTTCGTGTTCTTCGGGAATTTCTACGGCACCGCCAGGCAAATCCCAACGTAAATTCTTGTAGCTTGCTTTTAACGCTAATATTTTCCCTTCGTCATTAGTAATGATTGCTTTTTGGTGGAAAACAACTTTTGTCATAAAGCTTTTTGCATAGTTTTTAATCCCAAGAGTGCGCAGCGCATTCTGGTGGGGTTTAGGTTCGTTAATCCTAACATGGCGAGAAGTTGTTCGCCAGTGATGTTTTGTAGTTCGTCTTTGGTTTTACCCAAAATATGTTTGGTGAGCATGGCCACCCCTGCTTGAGAAATAGCACAGCCCTCACCTTGGAAACCAACGTCGATTAACACATTTTGTTCATCGAACTTCAAAAAAAATTCTACCTCATCGCCACAAAGTGGGTTTTGTTCCTTTTGGTAGGCGTTAAAATCGGCCAGAATTTTTTTGTGTTCTGGGTTACGGTACAGTTCCAAAATTGTTTCACGGTAAAGCTCGTCTTCCATATTTATTTTTGGAAAATATTTTTTACTTCTTCGAGTGCGCTAATTAATTTATCAATATCTTCTTTGGTATTATACAACCCCAGTGAAACGCGCGTAGTTCCAGTAATGTCAAGATGCTTCATGAGCGGCATGGTGCAGTGGTGGCCAGCACGAATGGCAATGTGGTGGCGGTTCAGAATCTCGGCAATATCGTGAGGGTGGACTCCGTCGATGGTGAAAGAAATAATGCTGTTGTGATGTTCACCCACCCCTACCCCGCCCAAGCGGGGACTTGCGATTATGTTTACAAATTTAGGCAATTTTGAAAATAAATACTTAACTAGTTCCTGTTCGTTTTTTTGAATTGTTTCCCAGCCAATTTCTTGAATAAAATCTATTGCAGCACCAAGGCCTATTGCTCCCGCAATGTTTGGGGTGCCGCCTTCAAATTTTTGTGGTACATCTGCCCAGGTTGCAGTTTCATAGCTTACTTCATTCACCATGTCACCACCGTAAAAAAACGGATCTAATTTTTCTAGTAATTCTTTTTTACCATACAGTACACCAATTCCAGTTGGGCCATACATTTTGTGTCCCGAGAAAACTAAAAAGTCGCAGTCTAATTTTTTAACATCTATTTGTTCGTGAGAAACGAGTTGGGCAGCATCAACGATTGTTATTGCATTAACTTTTTTGGCGTGTTGAACGATTGTTTCTACATTTACTTTTGTTCCCAGAGTGTTGGAAAGCGCTGTGAAGCTAACTATTTTAGTATTGTCGTCAATAATTTTTTCTAAAGATATTTCATCGAGTTGAAGGTCTTCGTTCAATTCGATAAATTTTAATTTTGCTCCGGTTGTTTGAGAAATTTGCTGCCATGGTACCAAATTGGCGTGGTGTTCTAAGCGAGTGAGAACGATATTGTCTGTGTGAGAAAGTTTTTTACCAAGCGTTGTGGCAAGCATGTTTAATCCATGAGTTGTTCCGGAGGTAAAAATTATTTCTTCTGGTTCGGCATTGATAAACTTGGCGATTTTATTTCTAGCTTCCTCATATTTTTTGGTTGCCTCGGTACTTAAATTATAAATTCCGCGGTGAATATTGGCGCGGTTGGTAGAGTAATATTCATTCATTGCATCGAGCACGATTTGGGGTGTTTGAGTGGTAGAAGCATTATCAAGATACACCAATTTGGGATAGTTTTTAAAAATAGGGAAGCGGGTTTTTATGGTTGACAGATCCATATGTTTTTTATAGTATATCTTGTTCTGTTCGAACAAAGAATAGGAGGGAAAAATGAGAATAGCGGAGTTGGGATGTTTGGCCGAAACTGGTTCGAAAGCGAGAACTTCACTTAGAGCGGGTGATCAGATTTTGGCAGAAAGCGATGGTGACGGTCGTGTTTATACGCGAATTAGTTTTGTAAGAGGTAGCTCTTGTCTTTTTTTTGATCGCTATGATGAAGAAGGCCGTTTAGAAGGCTGGTCTTCATCGGTGACGGTGCCATTCTCTCTTGATGATATCGAATATATTGTCAACTTGATTGCTGGAATTGAAGGTTTGAAAGTTGCTAGTAATCAATATGAAACTTCTGATAAAATTTGTTTCGTTCTGGAATAGAATCGAAATATGTTTGTTCTTTCAAGCCCTGGCGCTACATGCGACCGGGGTGTTCTATTTTTATCTAATCATAGACAGGGTTTGTTTTAAAATGAGCGGCTCAAGGGGGGGTATGAATGGAATTTGGCAGACAATTTTTTAGATTGACGGTTCATGATAATTATGATATTTTAATTTGTTCTTTTGCCACTTTTCGGCATAAAGATAAGGAGCCAACTAATGATCTTTCGTGGCCAAGTGACTGGTTTGAAAGCGGGTGACTTGATTTGGTACTACCGAGCTGCGGGAACTTGGAAAATTTTTCGAAACACTGAAGTCTCGGGGGATAACAGGATGTACTTTGAGGGGGTAGATGATGGGTGGTATTTTTATATGAACAATTGGGCAGCTTTTGAGAGTGTTTGTCTCTTCCTGGCCGCAACCCAGAGCCTAAGACCTGTTTTTAAGTCTGACCCGGAGCAGGTGATTTGGGTTGTGGAGTTGGTATCACCGAATCAATAAACTTTGCCCCGGCGCTATGTGCGACCGGGGTGTTCTATTTTAAATTCAACTTTACTTACATTCTTTTTTGTTTGGGTAAGTAATTCGCATATCGGATACAGTATCACTGGTATGCCCATTATTCCTCCCATATAAAAAGCGTAAGAATCGTGGATTGTTTTGCTGATTAGAAACGAACCAAATAGTATTGCAACAATACATGTTAAGAAATAATTCAATCTATAATAGCGTGGGAAGGCATTTATTTTTTTTCTACTGATGATGAAAGAAATTATCCATGTTGACAAGTAAAAGGAAATTAGAAAAATGCTGCTGTTTTTGTAAGTTGCGTGAGGAAGGGGGTTGAATCCAGATAATAAAGCGATCCAGATAGCAGTAGTTATAAAAAATAAAAAAAGTTTTAGGTATTCATCAAAAGTTTTGGGAGAAAGTTCAGAAGCTATTTTGGTATTATTATTTTTTCGTGCTTGAAGAGCTTGCTCGGCAGTAATAATTACTGTGCGTTGTAGGGTAAAGAAATGTAAGAGTAAAACAGTAAGACAAAGTACGGGCAACCACGCTTGTTGTGAAAAAGAATGGTAATTATAGTAATAAAAAATAAATGATTCGAAAATAAAAAAATCAATGATGTTTGCGATTACAAAGCAGGTTAAAGCTCCCCATAGTGATCGATTAGATTTGTTGGTCATATGGTTTAATTATAGTTTACCCCACAGTTCCTTCCATTTCCATCTCAATCAATCTGTTCAACTCTAGTGCATATTCAATCGGCAATGCCTTGATAATCGGTTCAATAAAACCAGAGACTACCAAACGAATCGCTTCTTGTTCCGATAAACCACGAGACTGTAAATAGAAAATTTCTTTTTCACCAATTTTTCCAATCCGCGCTTCATGAGCAACATTCACTTGCTCGTTTTTTATTTTCAATTCCGGAATAGTATTTGCAACCGCATTTTTTCCAATCAAAAGCGCGTCGCACGTCATGGAAGCATTTACGTCCGTGGCAGAGGGAGTGATATGGATGAGTCCACGGAACGTATTGATACCACCATCTTTGGAAATAGATTTGGAAACAATGTGTGAACTAGTGTGTGGTGCGACATGAATTGCTTTGGCGCCGGTATCTTGATTTTGGCCTGGGCCGGCAAAGGCAATGCCCAACGAATCGGAACGCGCGCCAACGCCGCGCAAAATTGATGAAGGATAAAGCATGGTGGTGCCACTACCCATGTTACCGTTGACCCATTCAATTGTGGCATGTTCATCTACCAAAGCACGTTTGGTGTTCAAATTATAAGTATCTTTAGACCAGTTCTCGATGGAAGAATAACGCACGCGTGCATTTTTGTGTACAAAAATTTCTACACAACCAGCATGTAGTGAGCTGGTGCCATAGCGTGTAGCGGAACAACCTTCGATGTAGTGCACCTGTGAGCCTTCGTCCGCGATAATCAACGTATGTTCAAATTGTCCGCCTTGTTTGGCGTTCATGCGAAAGTAGGCTTGGAGAGGCAAGTCGATGGAAACATTTTTGGGAACATAAATAAACGTACCGCCACTCCAGACAGCCGCGTGTAGCATGGTAAATTTATGGTCATGAATCGGCACGCATTGGCTCATGAAATATTTTTGTACGAGCTCGGGATATTTTTGCACGGCTACATCCATGTTTTCAAAAATCACTCCTTGGTCTTCCCATTGTTTTTTTAAATTATGGTACACCACATCAGAATCATATTGCGCACCAACGCCAGACAATGCTTTTTTTTCTGCTTCTGGAATTCCCAGACGGTCAAAAGTTTTCTTAATGTCCTCAGGTACATCGTCCCAGGTTTTAGCTTCTTCCGTATCAGGCCGCACAAAGTATACAATTGATTCTAAATCCAGTTTGGATAAATCTGGTCCCCAAGCCGGCATTGGTTTTTGGTGGAACAATTCCAAACCACGGAGGCGTTTTTCGAGCATCCAAGCTGGTTCATTTTTCTGCAGTGATATCTCACGGACAATCTCTTCGCTTAGGCCTGGTTTGGCTTTGTAGCGATTTTTTTCCGGATCAGAGGCGCTGTAGAGGCTTTGAGTAATTTTAGGGTTTGATTTCATAGTAATTATTTTTGTCTTGTCGCCAAACTTCTGTTGTGCTAAAATAGCGGCTTAACTACCGGATTTTAGCTTGTTTTAAGGAAATTGTCAATTATGGAAAAGCAGTTTTTAGCGTTAAAATTACTAGAGAAAAGTGAGATCGCTCATGATGTTTTAGGTTTAAAATTCGAAAAGCCGCCTGGATTTAGTTTTGAATCCGGGCAATTTGTGCAATTTATGATCAAATCAGGTTTGGAGTCGGTTCTGCGTAGCTATTCAATAGCCAGCGAACCCACCGAAGAGTATTTAGAGTTTTGTGTAAAGTTAGTACCAAATGGCAAAGGCGCGGAGTTTTTTTTTAAATTGAATGTTGGAGAAGAGGCGTTTTTGCGTGGCCCAGAAGGACGGTTTGTGTGTTTAAACACTCATGCTCCCCATAAGTTTTTTGTGGCCACAGGCGCGGGAATTGCACCTATAATGAGCATGATTAAAGATGATTTAAAAAATCAAAAAAGTGAACAGGTTTCACTATTATTTGGAGTGCGTCATGCCGAAGATCTTATTTGGTCAGGTCGTTTGGAAGGATTAAAAAAAAATTATAGTAATTTTTCTCTACAAATTACTTTATCTCAGCCAAATTCTTCATGGCTCGGTCTTTCCGGTAGAGTTACAGAGCATGTTTCTAGTATTTTTAAAGAAGAAGGGGAATACTATTTGTGTGGAAGCTTAGAAATGGTAAAAGAAATGCGCATTAAACTAGTGGAAAAGGGTGTTTTAAACAACAAAATTCATTTTGAAATCTTTTAGCTCCCTCTTTAGTCTTGTTTTATACTATCTTTTTTTATAATCAGGTTTGTTAAAAAAGAACAACCGATTTTCCTAAAAGGAGTCTGAAATGCTGAGCAAAAATTGGTTAAATTTGTTTATTTCGTTACTTTTTTAATCTACAGAGTGTTTTTGCAAATGAACTTGAAAGCTGAAATTATTGAGGCGCGCTCTTTAAGGGAGAAGATCCAACCAATGAAGAAGAGCTTTTGGGTAAAAAAATTGCTTTAAGTGTGCAGGCTACTTGGTAAGTCTGTCGATTGGCTCAAATAATAAAATTGATATTTTCTCCATTCATTTTATCTCCAGTAGTCAAAGAAAGTGCTCATGGAGATAAAAGGGTTGATTTTTTTAAGCGTTCAGGTATACTCAGGGCATACAGTAGGCTTCTGCTTGTTTAAGCAGTTTTTTTATTAAGTAAATCAAGGAACAAGGACTAAGGAACAAGGATCAAATAAATATTATTTGAAAAACTCCTAGTTCCATACTCCTTGTTCCTTCACCCATCATTATGATTCGAAATGTTGCTATTATTGCTCACGTTGACCATGGAAAAACAACGCTTGTTGATGCGCTTTTGCGTCAGTCAAAAACCAAACTTTCCAAAGATTTAGCTGAAGTTACCACAATTATGGACAGCAACGATTTGGAACGTGAACGTGGTATTACCATTTTTTCCAAAAATGCTTCCGTAGTTTGGGATGATACCAAAATTAACATTATTGATACTCCAGGCCACGCAGACTTTGGTGGGGAAGTGGAACGTGTTTTGAAAATGGCTGATGGCTGTTTGCTTTTGGTTGATGCCAAAGAAGGCCCCATGCCTCAAACCCGTTTTGTGCTCAAAAAGGCTTTGCAGCTTGGTCACCGCGTAATTGTGGTAATTAACAAAATCGACAAGCCTGATGCTCGTATCCCTTTTGTTTTAGATAAAACTTTAGAATTATTTTTAGAACTTGGCGCTAATGATGAGGTAGCAGATTTCCCGGTTGTGTATGCCTCAGCCAAAAATGGTAAAGCCGGTTTTGAGCCAGATTTAGAAAAAATGACCGATATTTCTCCTATTTTTGAAAGTATATTGAAAAACGTTCCTGTTCCAACTGGTGACCCTACTAAACCTTTGCAAATGTTGGTTGTGTCTACTATTCATGACAATTACAAAGGCAAAATTGGTATTGGTAGAATTTACAACGGAACCATGAAAGCTGCTCAAGATGTAATGCTCATCAATCGCCAAGGTGAGATGAAAAAATACCGTTTAACCGCTCTAATGACTTTTTTAGGGTTAGATCGAATTGAAATTCCTCAAGCGGTAGCGGGGGATATTGTGGCAATTTCTGGAATTGAAGAACTGGGTATTGGTGAGACTTTGGCTAGTGTAGAAAATCCGATTGCTTTACCAGTTTTGACTATTGATGAGCCAACTGTAAAAATGACTTTTGCGGTAAATGATTCACCGTTTGCTGGAAAAGAAGGTCAATTCACTACCTCTAGGCAAATTCGTGAGCGCTTATTTAAAGAAGTGGAGCATGATGTGGCGTTGAAAGTGGAAGATGGAACGAATGGAGATTGGATTGTGTCGGGTCGTGGGGAGCTGCATTTGGCCATTTTGATTGAACGTATGCGTCGTGAAGGGTATGAATTCCAGGTTTCACGGCCACAAGTGATTATCAAAGAAGTTGATGGTAAAAAAATGTGTCCATATGATGTAGTAATGATTGAGGTGCCAGAAGCTTACTCTGGAGTGGTGATGCAAAAAATGGGTGGTCGTAATGGTCAGCTCAAAGATATGAAAACTGAAAATGGCACTGCATTTTTTGACTTTGTAATCCCAACACGTGGATTGTTTGGTTACCGCACCGAATTTTTGACCGACACCAAAGGTATGGGTATTATCAACACCGTATTTTTTGATTATGATAAAGACCCGGGTAATTGGAAAGAACGTAACCAAGGATCGCTTGTAGCACATGAAACTGGTGAGACGACACTGTACGGTTTGTTAAACGTGCAGGATCGTGGATCATTGTTTATTGGTCCAAACACAGAAGTGTACGAAGGCCAAGTAGTTGGTCAGAACAGTCGCTCGGAAGATATTCGAGTAAACGTGTGCAAAGCCAAGCAGCTTTCCAACATGCGCTCTAAAGGTGATGGTTCAGCTGAGCACTTTAATGCACCACAAATTATGGATTTGGAAGATGCGATGGAATATATTGGAGACGATGAATTGGTAGAAATTACTCCAAAAAATATCCGTATTCGTAAAATGATTTTGAATGAGAATGAAGCGAGAAGAAAAAATAAAGGAATATAAGAATTTTTCGATAGCTTTTTAATTTAGACAGCTAAAAATGTTGTTTATTTGGAAAGCTATTTTTTTATACATGTTTTTTAGAGACTATTGACTTTTGCTTCTTAATTAAGTATAACTTTTGAGTTCTAAGTCAAAAAACGGAGGAAGACCATGAAAAAAAATCTTGCCGTCACGCTGTTTTTTTGCTCAGTTCTTGTTCTTTGCAAAAGTAGTTTAGCGGCAGACATGTGGGTAGAAGAACCTATCGATACTGTCATTGGCTGTGCCTTGAAACAAAGTTCTGCCAAAAACGCTTTTGCACTCTATTTCGATTCATACAAAAGGGTGCACAAGATTATGTGCAACAATGGTATGTTTGTTTTTGTTGTTAATACTTGCTCAAAAGGCTTCAATCTTTTACCTTCTGTCACGCCAAATAACATTCTAAATAGTGAAGACAGAAGAGGCGACGGACTTATGTTGGTGTATTTGTTCAACACGAATACCACATTTGTTCAAATAAGAATGCAGTGTAGATAGAAATTCTATTTTGTGTGAAAAAAAAGGGGGTAGTTAAAAACAGCTTTTCATATCGAAGAGCTGTTTTTTGTATATTGAGAAAAATAATAAAAATTGGTATACTGATGATCTTGGAGTTGCTTAATTTTGTATGCTATGAAAATTACTGTTTTGGGGGCGGGAAATATGGGTACCACTATTGCCCAGATTATTGCTTCCAATGGCTACGAGGTTGATCTTTGGAATTACGAAGGTGATGCTGAACCATTGGTACAGATTAAAACTTTTCAAGAAAATAGAAAATATTTACCAGGCATTATTTTATCTAAAAAGATACGTGTGCAAACTGATCTTGAAACGGCTGTTAAAAAAAGTTCAGTTATCTTTTTTGTAGTTCCTAGTAGTTTTTTTATTTCTATTAGTGAAAGAGTGCGGCCGTTTTTAACATCAGCTCCTGTAATTGTAGATATTTCAAAAGGTTTAAGAGAATCCGATTGGGATTTTTCTTCTAAAAAAAAGTTAGGAAAAATTTTTAAAAACATGGTGGTTCTTTCTGGTCCTGCTATTGCTGCTGATTTGGCTCGGGGTGGTTTTACCGCGATGAATATTGCTTCCAAAAATAAACGATCCATTGAGATGGTAAGAAAAGTTTTAGAAAATAATCATCTTGTGTTATTGCCAACAACCGATATTAAAGGCACCAAGATTTGTGGAGCGTTAAAAAACATGTACGCCATACTTATGGGCATCTGTGATGGTTTAGAAATTCCTATGAATACCAAAGCGTTTCTTCTAACGCAGGCTCTTGAAGAAATGGGAAATTTAATTGAAAAAATGGGTGGAAAAAAGAAAACTATATATAGCTTAGCAGGTTTGGGTGATTTAATAGGAACCAGTCTTTGTGCCACGAGTCGCAATCGTCGGTTTGGTGAATTTTTAGTTTATGCAGAAACTGTAAAGGCTGCAGAAGAAAAAGTTGGGCAAGTAGTAGAAGGTATTCGGGCAGCAGAAATAGTGCACTTCTTGGCTAAAAGATATGGTCTGGCTATGCCTATTGCTGAAATAGTTTATCGTTTAGTTTGGAAAAAAGCTTCGGTGCAAAAAGAACTAAAACAATTTTTAACGCATCTACATGATAAGAAAAAAAAATGATTCTTCAACCAGGCTGCGTGTAGTGGTTGTGTGTTTTTTTGCCTTAGCACTATGGATTATAGCGCATTTGTTTAGTTTGCAAGTAATTGAGCATGACTATTATAAACTTTTTGCTTCAAATGCCCACGAAATTTATAAAAAAATTCACCCAGACCGAGGAACGGTCTTTTTTCAAGATACAAGAACGCACACATTTTATCCCGCTGCTTTAAATAGGCCATATTATCTCATTTATGCCGTGCCAAAAGAAATTCCAGCAGAGAAAGTTGGTTTTGTTTATGAGCAATTATTAGATGTTCTAAATATAGATGATAGTAATAAAAAGCAAGAAATTCTTTCTAGGCTAGCAAAAAAAAATAGTTGGTACCAAGTGGTGCAAAAAAAAGTAGATGAGCATACCATGCAAGAGCTGCTTAGCGCAAAACTTCCAGGAATTTATAGTTCAATTCAACAATATCGTTATTATCCAGAAGAAGATTTGGGTTCTGGTGTGTTAGGTTTTTGTTCACAGGGTGACAACGATTCTATGGTTGGAAAATATGGTATAGAAGGGTATTGGAACGACATGTTGGCCGGTAAGGCGGGCTATGTTTCTGGTGAAAAAACTGGTTTAGGGAGTTGGATTGCGTTTGCGAACCGACAGGTGGTGCCTGCAGAAAACGGTGCGGATGTTGTTTTAACAATTGATCGAACCTTGCAGTATAAAGCATGCAAGCGGCTTGAGGATGGTATGAAAGAGTATGGTGCTAAAAGTTCTGCACTCGTAATTTTAAATCCCAAAACGGGGGCTGTGCTTGCCATGTGTAGTTTTCCCGATTTTAATCCAAATGATTTTTCCAATGTATCGGATTTGGAGCGCTTTAACAATAAAACTATCTTTACGGCATATGAGCCTGGTTCGGTTTTTAAACCTGTAGTAATGTCTGCTGCGCTTGATGTGGGTCTGATAAGTCCAAACACTATGTTTACAGATCCGTGCAAGTGGGAGTTAAAGGGGAGCAAGCCAATATATAATGCAGAGCGCGCTTGTTATGGTTTGCAGACTATGACCCAGGTTTTGGAGAATTCGGTAAATACTGGTATGGTGTGGGTGCAAAAGCAATTAGGTTTAGAGCAGTTGCGCACATACATTAAACAATTTGGTTTCGGTAAAAAAACTGGTATCGCTCTTTCTACAGAAGTTGGTGGAAATATTTCTTCGCTAGATACCTATGTGATAAATGGTATCTATGCTTCGTTTGGACAAGGTATTACAGTAACTCCGTTACAACTAGCTGCAGCGTATAGTGCTTTTGCTAACGAAGGAAAATTGCCCAAACCTTACATTGTAGAGGAAATTCGTTTACCAAATGGAACGATTGAGCATCCGGAGGTGAAAAAATCTGAACAAGTAATTTCGGCACGAACCGCCAAGCTTATTACAGGAATGCTTGTTTCGGTTATAGAAAAAAAATATTTTAGAGTAGCTAAATTAGACCATTATTACTTGGCAGGAAAAACTGGTACCGCGCAAATTGCAGCTGGTGGTGGCACGTATCAAGATAATGCTAAAAGAACAAACCATACCTTTGTGGGCTACGGACCCACAAAAACTTCGCCTTATGTTGTAGTAGTAAAATACGAAGAACCTGTTTTAACAGTTGGTCAGCGATATGCTGAGCATACCGCTGCTCCCGTATTTCGTGATATTATGAATTTATTGGTACAGTATTATAATATTCCAGAAGAAAGATAGGTTATGTGTTATTAATTTCTTGAATGTATGACAAAAAAAATTTTATTAAAATTACTTCGTTTTTTTTCTAAAAAAATTATTAAAAAATATCATCCGCAAGTGGTTGGTATTACCGGGTCTTTAGGCAAGACATCTGCAAAGGAGGCTATTGGTTTAGTTTTGTCTTCTAAATTTAGTGTTCGCAAAACAGTGAAAAATTATAATAACGAAATTGGTGTTCCGTTAACTATTATAGGGGTTGAGAAACCACCAAATGCATCTTTCACTGGTTGGCTACATGTTTTGATTAAGGCTTGTTGGTTGCTGTTAAGAAGAGATACTTCTTTCCCACAGATACTTGTATTAGAAATGGGAGCGGACAAACCAGGGGATATTGGCTACTTGGTAGATATTGCCCCATGTAATGTGGGAGTTTTAACCTTCATTTCTCATGCCCATACGGAATTTTTTGGAAGTATTAAAAAAATTGCACAAGAAAAACGTGTTATTATCTCACATTTGGTTTCACAAAATTTCGCTGTATTAAATTTTGATAACACTGAAGTTATGGCTTTGCGTAACTCTACCAAAGCTCATGTGATGACATATGGTTTTAAGCAAGGAGCTGATATCTTGGGCTCAGATGTACATGTTTTATATGATGAGTTAACGGGTTGGCCGAAGGGTATCACTTTTAAGGTTTCTTTTAATGGAAATGTAGTTCCTATTTTTTTACCAACATTAGCTGCGGAACATCTAATACCCGCTGTACTTGCTGCATTAGCAGTGGGGTCAATTTATGAAATAAATTTAGTTGACGCTGGCACTGCTTTGAGAAACATAAGGCCATTAGCAGGGCATATGCGCCTTATTCCTGGTATTAAAAAAACCATGATTATTGATGATACATATAATTCAAGCCCCACTGCTGTGGTGGCCGCACTTACTAGTTTGGCACATTTTCAAATAAAACAAGGTGCAGAACGGTACGCTGTTTTATCTGATATGCTTGAATTGGGCAGTGCAACAGTAGATGCTCATCGGGAAGTTGGTTTGAAGGTTGCGGAGCTTGGCATAGATTGTTTGATGGTAGTGGGGGAGGCTTCAAAACATACTGCTGAAGCTGCTCGTGAAGCAGGGTTAGATGAACACAAAATATATGTATTTAATGACGCTATTTCTGCCGCCCGCTTTTTGCAAGATATTCTAGAACAAGGAGATGTAGTATTGGTAAAAGGTTCGCAAAGCATGCGTATGGAAAAATTGGTAAAAGAGATTATGGAAAATCCGCTTCAGGCTAAAGATTTATTGGTGCGCCAAGATGCTGAGTGGCAAAATAAGTAGGTATTATTTTTTGTAAAAAAACTTTCATTAAGATTGACAAAATCGAATTGTTTAGGTATATTTTTCAAGTTAGGATTTTAGTGTGAACACATTATTTGGCCTGTTCGTCTAGTGGTAGGACACCGCCTTCTCAAGGCGAGAACAGGGGTTCAATTCCCCTACGGGCTACAAAATTAGGTTATCTACCTAAGTAGCTGACCGATTTGTTAGACTTATACACAAAAGAAACTATTTTAAAACAACTACATCAAACATCTGAAGAGATAACTGTAAAATTTGAGGAGCTTTATAAGGAGTATCTAGAAAATTTTAGCTGAAAAATAAAACATTTTGGACACGCCGGAGTCAAAAGGGTGGTCGTTGGTTTAAATTTTTATTTTTCCACTGGGCCAAATGATAAGAGCTAGGTCTTTGTGTCAAACTGTTCTATGAGCCCCCCGATTATTTATTTCGATTCTTGAATTTTTACCTACGTTTTTGTATTTTAATTATCACTTTTCATACATTCTTGCACTTCCTTTTCCGCCTGAACTACTCGTTCTTTTGGAACTGTATATTTTTGCAAACCTTTTTTTAAATCATTTAAATCTAAATAAGACAGATTCGCTTGAGGGTCAGCCCAATAGTTATCGCAAGGCCCTGGCGAATCATTTATCCCATCACTCTTAATGATGATGTTGGATTCTTCTCGACCCACAATTCGCAGCGTTACTCCCGATTTAAATTCTTCGGAAGTATCTTGGTGTGTAAATATTTCTTGTATTTCATTGGAAACTAAATTAAGACTGTACATTTTATTAACCAATTTTTTATCGGCAGTGTATTGTTGAAAACCAGAAAAGTAGATCAGTTTAGAATTGTGTGGATCTGTCGGTGAATCAGCATTTGTAAGCGTTAGATTCTCTTTATCAATGCTAATTTTTATTTGATTATTAAGTTTGATAAATTTATTGTAATCAGTACTAGATTGTAAAACATATTCATACTTATCAGACAAATGACCCTGTCCGTCCAAAAATTTTTTAGATAAAAAATAGCCACTTTCTATTACCTTCGACGCAGCAGTTGGCGCACCCGGTGTGGCACCCTTGGGAGCGCCCCCACATCCTGCGCCAATCAATAAACATAGTAGCAATAATGACCCTGTATACATGAGGCTTTTTGTCATAGCGATTAATTAAAATTTAAGTGTTCATTACAAGTATACTATAAAAACTTGAATAAATTGAGTTGCTTGATTAGCTAAGAATATAAAGCTTATTTCACTAGAATAGTAAAAACAGCACGATCAAGCCTTTTTTGACATATTTCTCTTTATTAACCACCAACCTTCGTTGACAACATGGTGATTTTATGATACGTTCTTAAGTTCTTTATAATAAAATTTATCTCTTTTTATGAGTGGGTGAGCCAAGCTTTTTAAGAAATGTTTGGCTCACTCATGCATAGGAAGGAGAATGTTTATGCCAGCTCGAAACGAGATTCGTCAGATCCGCCCCCAAAGTCAGTTTAGTACCTTCGAGGTGTATGACCCGGAACGCCAGCAGCCTGTCATCGACATGATGATCAATCTGGCTGACCAGATCATCGCTCATCAGGAGTCTATTCTCTCAAACCCACATCCTTTTCCGCACGCTCGCTGGCTCAGCTTCCATGGCGAGGTAGGAACGGGAAAGACGCATCTTATCGAAGCGATGATCAACCGCATTTTGGCCGGTGCTCCTAAGTTGGTAGATAAAATTTACCTCTCACGCAACAGCTTTTATTACGACAATCAGTGTGGAGCGAATGACTATGGCCACTGTCCGATCCTCATATACGACGATCTTTTTTCGGAACACCAAAGCCTAGACGGGTTGTGTACGGCCACGGATCTACCAGCGTTTATGAAATGGGCTGCAGCCATGTATGATCGACGCATGCTGATCATAACGGCGAGCAACTTCCCACTAATGACTGGGCCGAAAACCATCCTCACTCGTGTTGCCTCGGTGGACCAGGTTGGTCGGGCGTTGTCGCGGACGAAGGAGATGTTGGCTCGCTCCGGAGAGTGGGAGATTGTTGGTAAGGATTACCGAGAGGAATTAGCACGTCGATCGTCAAAGGGTGCTGGTTTCAATATCTTGGCAGAATAAAATCTTACCAGCTTTGTTGTTGCGGCTTTGAGGCAGCCGTACACCCCAACAGCCTATGATCCACTACTAAATAGTTTGGAGCGGGCTCACAACCAGACGCTCATCACCTTTGCCCCGAATTAAGTTCGGAATAAAGGTGGCGTCTGGTTTTTTGTTTTAAAATTGTCATATTTACGTATTTTGATACTGCATCAATCTAGTCTTAGTCGGAATTTATGATTCTTTTTAAAAAGTTTAAGGTCACTTACTAATGGTTGGGAAAAATTTTTATTAAATCTTTTGGCCAAATTCTAATCTTTGAATTCAAAATAGACATTTTATGTATTTCGGAGTATTTTTATTGAATAACTTATCTTTATTAAATTAAGTATGGGCGAAGGTCAGCCAAGAATACAATATATTGCAGAACATCAACTTGAGTATATACAGGAAAAATCAAGGCCTCGCTCCGAGCCTGAAGCGTTTGGTTCCTAATGAACACGAATCTGAAAATTTGCCTCTATGGCAGAACAGTATCGCTAATTATAGAAAAAACATTTTTTTTATAAAGGTAGAGCTCTTAAAATAACAACAAGTTTTTTAATTTATAAAAAATTCTGAAACAACAAAACATTTGATTTTTTGATATGCGGTTTATGTTTAATTCTGGTTTCACTTTTTTATGCCATACTTCGTCTACATTTTACAATGTTCAGATAAAACATTATATATCGGCTCAACAAATAATCTCACTAAAAGACTCCATGCCCATAATCATTTAAAGTCCGGTGCGCATTATACAAAAATACGTCGGCCGGTAATACTTCGATATCAAGAGCAGATGAAAAATTTGGGAGAAGCACGTAAAAGAGAAGCGCAATTAAAACGACTCACCAGGGAAGAAAAATTGAAATTATGCTCAGAAATAATTTTATAGTCTGTTTATATTTCGCAATAGTTTGGTAAAATGAGGAAATAGTATTTTGTGCAGACTTCGCTGTATTTTTAGATTGCATGGTTTATGTGACACATATTTGATGTGTATTTTTGTTTTGTTTCTATATATTGAAAATGCATTGACAAAACAGCTAAAATATAGTATAGAAACAAGTCCATTTTGGACATCAATTTTGAAAGAGGTCTACGATGATGAAGGTAAATGCGACCAGTTTCTCTCTGCGGCAGGCAAAGTACGCTACTGTGGCTCAGGGCACTGCCGCATTGGCGCGCGTGCAGGCGGTTAACACGACCGTTGCGCTGCAGGTCATATATGATATGTCGCCAGAAGTTGCGGCGGAGATACTCTCAGCCCAGCCAGTTCCGTTTCTGGCCAATATCGTGGCCCAGGATGGGGCTTGCGATGGCGCATACCTCATGACGCTTCTGCCGGCCAACATAGCGGCCGACGCCATCGTGGCGGCGGTGATCGATGCCAACCATAACAAGCCCGCGTATATCCCCATCGAGCGGGATGAAGCACTCACGCTCATTCGAGAGGGGTTGAGTAAGAGGTTGCGCAAGTCTGGTGCGCGATACTGGTGGGTCAAAACCGTGGGCGATCGCATTAGCGATGATCTTGTGTACCATCAGGTTCGGCTGATTCTGTTGGCAGAAGCTCCGCTGGAGTGGAAGATCGCTGTGCTTAGTGATCTGGGGGCAGATTTTCTTGCTTTTGCATCCCTCGCTCGCGTTGATGATGTCGATGAGGAAGGGGAGTTGGTAGACCGTATTGCCCGCATCGATCCCGATCTGGGCAGTTCGATCCGAGCGACCCTTGCTCACAAGGGGTATCCGGAGCTGCATGCTGACGTGCTTTTCTTGTGGGAAGAGCTTAGTGGTAAGCATATGATGGTAGGCGCGCCACAACCGGGTGGTGCGGTCGTCAAAGCCAGCCAAGTCACGCTTGACGACCTCATCAGCGATATCGTCTGAAGTTCTTTCTTGTTGGGGTTCACCAGCTGCGTGCTGGTGAGCCCCATTTCTTCGAAAAAATTCCTTATAGTATGATTGGGGGTTATTTTGAGGATAGTAAGGAATGTCCTTTGAAATATAGCTACGAACAACAAAAAACACAGGAGATTGCCCATGTCTACACAGCTTGTAAAGTTTGAGCCTCACAATGAGTTTAGGGGTGTTCGCCTTTTGGCAGATGCTCTTAACCAGCTTGCCGATGTTGACGGTGATAGGTTGGAGGCGGCGCGAACAGATATTTTTAATTTGACCATTGAAACTAGTCGGCGTTTGGCGTTGGATTTGAATACTCCGATAGGTACAGAACAAGCGAAAGAGGCCACAGCTCTGCTTGTTAATCTTGGTCTTGATTATTTGGTGCGTACAACTGGTCGCACGGCTGTCGATATTTTGAGCAAGAATCCTTTAACCAAGATTTGGCCAATTGGTGTGAGGTTGGTTGAAGATAATGCGGAAAAGGCGGGTAAGGTGTGGAACAACTCTGTTGTTCGTGACGCTACTTCGGGAGAACAGACCACACTCTATTTTGGGTTGTTGCCTTTTGAGCTTGAGCGTAAAATTCTTGCGTGGAAACAATTTGCACCTTGTGCAACCATGGAAGAATTGGATGTGCGAAATGTTCAGATGTTGCACGCTGAAAGACTCATTGCTCTAAGTAAGCATTTGCCTGTTAAATTGGTGGCAAGTAGCCGTGGTGTTGTTGTGATACTTACGGAATATCAATTTGTGCGTTGGCACTTTGCTCGTCCGGCGCGGAATATTCCATCACCCCATGGTGGAATCGTAGAGCTCCTCACCTGGACCATTATGGTTAAGTCCCTTTTGGGAAACTATAGTAGGTGGAGCCATATGGGTAGCACGGAACCGAATTGGAAAAACTGGATGTTGGAGCGTGAGGAAATTCTTTCATTCGTCGATTTGGTGATCAACCAATTCGAGTCGATGAATGCTCGGGCTGCACGAGCTGTTACCAACCTTGAAGACTACTTCGTGAATGACGCTTGGAGTTGTGGAGCCGTGCGTATGAAGGAAGGAGAGATTCACAGCTGGGGAGAAATTCTCCAAGCAATCTTTCTTGGTCTTATCGAGGCGGTTCGAAATTTCTACAGTACCTTGCCTCAGTCTGACGATGTCTCGAAGCGAGAGGTCGATAAGTTTTGGGGTTCACGAGTAATTCTTAGGCAAGATTTTGTTGGCAAAGGAGAGGTGTATGAGTACCAAGTGCCTCGCCTTGATCAGCTGCTCAGGCTTAGTCTTGCAAACTTGCGGGAGCCGTTGGCAGGTTTCTGGTTTTGGCCAGCTGAGTTTCGTCAAAACTTCGTTGCACGCTATCCGTTCACCGCAGCTTATATAGAAGCGGATCGGCAACTTGACTTTATGCGTGCCGGAGAAAATTTGGTGGAGATTATTCGGCTGATGGTTGCGCCAATTGTTGGTGTGACAAAAGAAAATGAGACAAGCACTGCGCTTACAACGCGAAGTGGTGAGGCTGTGCATTGGGGAAAACGAGCCCTTGCACGTCTAGACCTTTCGCGTTTGAAGTTGCAACTTGTTTATAGTTTGTTTGTGAACGCCGATGATTGGGTGCAGGATGCTCTGCTCGATCGAGTTCCAGATTACCACCTCTCGCTTAAGGGTTTTCAAGCGATTATGGCGCGAGGAGCTGGAATCCGAAAGAAAGATGTGGTAGCTCGATGGTTCCATGTAGTTCTGAAAAGACTGTGTGACACAGAGCTGTTAACTTCTAGCAAGAAAGATGCTTGGGGTAGTCTCATACATGATTCGGTGGCACAAGGTGTTTTTCCAGTAGTACTGGAGTTTTGTCCTGCCGAGTTGCGTGTCCCCATAATCAGTAGCATGTTGGATACAACTCAGATGACCGGATTAAATCAGCTGAGCAACAAACAACGTTCGGAACTGATGCGCTTGCTCAACAATGAGTATGTTGAGAGAGAAGACCGCGAAGTTTCGGTCAGGTCGCTCATGCATGAGATTGAACGAGTCATCTGGCTTCGTGAGCAGAAAGCACGACGTCGATAACCTCCAGGCGGTTGAGACCTGGGATAGTGGGCTTGCTTCAAAAGGCCCACTTAGTACCTGAAATGTTTACTAGTTAGACTGTTCAGGTACTAAAACTTGTAGTTTAAATAGCGTAATTTGAATATAAAAAAGCAGTCTTTAAAAACTGCTTTTTTATTGCCCCGATTTTAAGACTTCGGGGTTAATCCAAAATTCGTTGATTAAGGAGCGTTTAGTATAAAAGTTATCAATAAACTTATTACGAAAAGAACAGCATATTTTAGTTTAAAATCATTCCAGAATTCTTTTCTGAATCGTTTATCAACGAATCTGTTATCATCCCACTCAATGTATTCAATCCAACATGCTAATGGAAACCAAATAATGCTTTCCATGATCATGCTTGTTTTAGTATCAAAAGCAGCTGGATCTTTCCGTGCGTAAGCTAAATAGATAATGGTGAAACAAGTGGTGGGTCCCGATAAGATGCGAAAGAAAAATGACAGTGTCCGAAGAATTTTTTTCAACAGCTGCTTTTTTTGTTTTTGCATGGTAACTCCTTTTTGCTGGGCTTAACATAGCAAACTTTTAAGCTATATGTCAATTTGTGTTGATGAAATTGATAAACAAGAATTATTTTTTAGAAAATGTCGCCATGAGGTGTGGAAGCATGCGACCAGGTTCAACAAAATATTGACCGGGAAGATTGTATCCACATGTAGTGCTACCACCTCCATCAGCTTGAATTTGTCCTTCAAAAGGAACTCCAGCGTCTAGTAGGGCGTTGCTGGCTTCTTGTGGTGAGGCACTTCGGCTGCAGTATACTACTAATTCTTTACCATTTGTTTTTACTCCAATATAGAGCTTTGCAGTGGTGGTTGAAGTTCCTTGTGGTACTACTAACGGGTCAAAACCTTCTATTATTTGATCTGCTTTCGATGTTTTTAAAATAGTTTCATCAAAAACAGTGGTGGTGGCCAAGCCAGTTTTGTTATTTATAATAAGCAGTCGGCGTGGTTGTAACATGTCATCTCCTGGTCTACTACCACTGGTTAGATATTCGCCATGAGCATCTTTTGATTTAAGTGCAAAGCTTAAATCAGTGGGGTTTATTTTTACATTATGAAATGGCATGTCCCAGAAAAATGTTGCTTTAGGATTTGCTCTTTTTGCTTCTTCAACTACCATTTTTGTAAATGCCCAATTTCGAGCCAAATCATTATCAAGTGGCGGAGTTCCAGAAGCCCATTCGATTCGGGGTGTTGAAGAAGTAATTAATTTAATTTGGTTATATGGTAAGTATATCAGGGTTACATAGTCTATAAACCCTGTGCTTGTGGGTGCTTTCATAAAAGTGTTTACACCATAAGCACTTGCCCATGTAATGGGTTTGTATCCGTTCGGTGTTTTTGGTTTCCATGGAGTAATTTTTGTTTTGTTTTGAGGAGTAATTTTGTTAGGTGATGAAGCGGCTAAAACTAAAGTATGTTGACCAAAGAAAAGTATCATTCCGATTAAAAAATAGAGCATTCTTTTCATATAATAAATTTAGTTTAAGTAAGATACAAAACATCCTAACATTTTTTAAATTTACACGCAATGGTTTTAGCCAAAATATTCCAAAGTCGTTGACTTTGTGAGCTCCAGCTTATATTGTAGGTAGTAGAAGAACGGTGTGTTTTATTCATTACTTTTTAATATGAGAATTACTGAATACGAAATTAATTCGATGTTTACCAATCGTTGGTCTCCTCGCGCAATGTCTGGTGATGCTTTGACAGATGTAGAATTTTTGCCACTTTTTGAAGCGGCACGTTGGGCTCCTTCTTCATATAATAATCAACCATGGCGTTTTATTGTTGCTAAACGCAATACGCCAGAATGGCAAGTACTGTTTGGTTTAATGGGTGAGTTTAACCAATCTTGGGCGAAAAATGCAGCGTTGTTAGTTGTGGTTATTTCACGCGTTAATTTTGAGCATAATGATAAGCCGTCTCGCACACATTCATTTGATACAGGTTCTGCCTGGGAAAATTTGGCACTCGAAGGTTCGAATCGTGGTTTGGTGGTGCATGGAATGGAAGGGTTTGATTATGATAAAGCTAAAATTGATTTAAATATTCCGAATGATTTTGCTGTAGAAGCCATGGTAGCAATTGGCAAACCAGGCAAAAAAGAAGATTTACCAGAACAATTGCAAGAAAAAGAAACACCTTCAACAAGAAAACCGTTAAAAGATGTACTATTTAATGGATTCTTTGGTCGCAGTTTTCTTTCATAACGTATGAAATTTGGTCAGCAATTTTCCTATAATTTTTTTACTACCACCCAAGATGCATGGGTAGCAATGTATAATGATCTAGCCTCTGCGAAATCATCAATATATTGGGAGCTCTACATTTTACAAGATACAGGTGAGGGAAAACGATTTGTTGATATTTTACTAGAACAAGCGCGACGAGGATTGGATGTGAAATTGATTATAGACACGTTTGGTAGTTTTAATTTAAGTAAAGAAACACAAAATGCATTGCGTGAAGCGGGTGTAGAATTTTTGTGGTACAACAAATTGTACCCCGAATGGAGAATAAATCGTTGGATAAACCGGTTATGGATACGGAATCATCGTAAGGTGTTAATTATTGATGAGCGAGTAGCTTTTGTTGGCGGTGTTAATATAGATAATTCATCTAAAGATTGGGATGATTTGCAGCTTCGTTTAGAAGGTGAAGTGGTGAAGCCACTGTTAAGAGGTTTTGGAAAAACATATATTCATGCAACAGGAAACTCAAGCGAAGTTAGCCATTTTTTTCGTCCTTATGCACCACGTTTTAGTCAAGAATTGCGTTCTCGGGTGGCATTTTTACTTCACTCGCCACATGTTTCTCCGCAGTATTCTTCTGTTAAAAGATTTTATTCGCGTAGTTTGAGAAAGGCTGTTACAGACTTTACGTTATTAACACCATACTACGCACCGGACAAAAAATTTTTAGCGCAAATATACCGAGCTAAAAAAAGAGGTGTACAAATTGATATTTTACTACCATTAAAACCAGATCATAAATTTTTAGAATACATGGCACAAAGTTTTTATGAAGCAACTCAAAAAGTTGGTGCGCGTATTTTTTTACTTCCTAAAATGAATCATGGCAAAGCTTTAAGCGTGGATGGTGTTATGGGTTTGGTGGGTAG
>JACCDN010427567.1_pt1 | contig 22305 bp, 29 predicted proteins | sample 7441691 | NCBI WGS metagenome assembly JACCDN01 (sample SAMN15323439, study PRJNA562643) | freshwater metagenome | isolation source: river surface water | place: USA:Blue River Watershed | collected 2017-08-16 | reverse complement strand
GTCCGGCTGGCCAGGGCCACTTTTAAAGCAAGCATAAAGCGGGCGAGTTCTCCGCCGGAGGCTGATTTGCTTAAGCTGCAAAAATCCTGTCCTTTGTTCATTGCCACCATAAAATCAATGCGGTCAAGCCCGAATTCGCTCCACTGGGTCTCGGGGAGTTCCGTAAACTGAACTTTAAATTGCGCCTGGGCAAGCATAAGGGCGGGCAATTCAGACATAACAGCTTGTTGCAGGAGGCGTGCCGCATCCAGCCGGCATTGATGCAAGTCAGAGGCTGTTTCACAATAAGCTGCCCGAGCCGTGGCTGCGGTCCTGGCGAAGGTTGCCAAAACGTCACTTGCCTGATCCAGGGAGGCCAGCTGATCACCCAATTTCTGCCGTAACTCTCCTAAATCGCTTCCCGCCACGCCATACTTGCGGGCAGCTCCCCGCAAGGCGTAGAGCCGTTCATCAATCTCTTGCAACCGGCGCGGGTGGTCCGCCAGTTGGCCGGCAATATCCTGAATTTGCGCATTGGCTTCCACAACTTCTGTGAGGGCCCGTTCTAAAGCCGTCACGGCTGCATCAATTTTTCCGTTTCCTTGCCCTTGAACGCGCTGCAAGGATTTTATGGCTGTATAAAGAGCCGATTCAACCGAGGGTGTTGGTGAGCGTCCTTGCAAATGTCCGGCGCTATCCCGAATGGCTTCACTCAATTTTCCGGCAGGGGACAGATCATTCCGTTCTTCTAGCAGCTTTTCCTCTTCTCCTGCCAGAGGGTTGAGTTTCTTTAATTCTTCCAGCTGAACTTTCAGGAAATCCTCGTTTTGACGTAAAGCCGTTAAGCTCCTGTCCGCTTCTTGCCATTGATTACAGGCTCGTCGCCAGGCATGGAAATTTTGCCGAACCGTTTCCTGTAATCCTTGCGCCCTGGCAAACTCATCCAGCGCAATCCGGTAGGACGCCGGATCCAGCAGACGGTCAAATTGACCATGAATTTCTAAAAGAGTGTCCCCCAAGCGCCGCAATAAACCCACACTGACCATCTGGTCGTTGATAAAAGCGCGGCTGCGCCCTGCGGGGCTGCCCGCACGGCTTAATATACGTCGGAAAACAAGCGTAGAAACAGCGCCTTGCCTTTCATCGTCCAGCCCATGCCCCCGCAAAAGCTGAGTTATTTGCGGGTGATCCTTGATACAAAATTCTGCTGAAACAACGGCTTGTTCAGATCCTTGCCGGATGAGCGATACATCGCCCCGCATTCCCAAAGCCAGCCCCAAGGCATCCAGTAAAATGGACTTTCCGGCCCCTGTCTCTCCTGTTAAAACACTTAAACCCGGTTCCACACTTAAATGAAGCGTGTCAATCAAGACAAGATCTTTAATGGAAAGGCTGAGGAGCATTTACAAACTATTAACCTCACGGTTTCTGTTGAGGTTTCATTTTTTCCAGGGAAACAGGAGCTTTCGTTAAAGCAGCCGATTCTCCTTTATCTTCTTTGGGCTTTTCAATGCCTTTGGGACCACGGCCAGGCTTTGGCGCTGCGCTTAAGGCATCCGGAATGGTATTCCGGATCATCTCATAACTATCCCCATACCAGGAACTTCCCGGATAGTTATATCCCAAAACGGCAGCTGTTTTTTGCGCCTGGTCTAAAATGCCAAGGGCCAGGTAACATTCAACCATTCGGTGTAAAGCTTCAGGAGCATGAGAGGTTGTCTGAAAACCTTCCACAACATTTTTAAACCGGTTCAAGGCAGCCAAATATGCCTGTTTTCCTAAATAATACCGGCCGACATCCATTTCCTTGCCTGCCAGGTGGTCACGAATGAGATCAATTTTTAATTTTGCGTCCTTCCCAAACGGGCTTGATGGAAAACGATGCACGACTTCTTCAAAAGCCATTAAAGCCTCTTGCGTCGTTTTTTGGTCCCGCTCCACCATAGGGACTTGTTCATAATAACAGATGCCAACCATGTAGTAAGCGTAAGCAATATGCTCATGGCCAGGATGAAGTTGAATGAAGACATTATAGTTCTCCAAAGCATCTTCATATTTTTTGGCTTGATAGTAAGAATAAGCCGCCATCAATAATGATTTCGGCGCAAGGGCGGAATAGGGATGCTGGCGCTCAACTTCCACAAAAGCTTGAGCGGCGCGGGTATAGCTCCCCGCTTCAAGATGATCCATCGCCTGGTTATAGAGCGCCTCAACGGGCTGTTCCGCAAATGTTTCTTGTGTGTCTGAACAGGCTGTTTGCAAAAGTCCGATGATAAGCGCGATAGATAGTCCTTTAACGGGTTTCTTAATTTGCATGGTCATTCCTTTACCGATAGGTTTTAAAAAAACTGTGTTTACCATAGCATATCCTGTCCATGAACCAAAATCTTGATTTTAAAACCATTTGATTTTAAAACCAATATGTCTTTATGGCTACGGTTGGCACGATGTCCCTTGAAAAAATCACTCATAGCCCCTAAACTTTACAGTAGACTTGTTTCGCAACTCTCGCCTTTTGTCCCATGGCGTCGTCAAAAATTTGCTCGTGATCCTCATGTACTCTTATGTACACTCCGGTCACTCACAAATTTTTTCCTAGCCCTGGATCAAAATTCCTGGTTTCGAAAGAAGTCTATTATAAATAACGTATGAGGAACCATGCCAAAATCTTTCCGTCACGACCTCATTATCCTTTTCATCGGAAAAGTTATTTTGCTGGTCGGGTTGTTCCTGGTTTGTTTCTCTCCTAAAAATCGCCCCAACATTGATGCTGCTCAAATGACGACTATGATTTTATGTACAAAAGAAAAGGCGCCCGATGCCCGAACTTGACATTGCCCAACTTTCCCGCTTGCAATTCGGGTTAACAGCCCTTTATCACTTCCTTTTCGTACCGTTAACCATTGGCTTGTCTCTCTTGCTGGCCATTATGGAAAGCGTTTACGTCATGACCAACCGCGCGGTTTGGCGTCAAATGACACAATTCTGGGGATTACTATTTGGCATCAACTTTGCCATGGGCGTGGCGACCGGCATAACGATGGAATTTCAATTCGGGACAAATTGGGCTTACTATTCTCACTATGTAGGGGATATTTTTGGCGCCCCTCTTGCGATTGAAGGGTTGATGGCCTTTTTCCTGGAAGCCACTTTCGTCGGGTTATTTTTCTTTGGTTGGGACCGTTTATCCAAGCAAGCGCATTTGGCTGTGACATGGCTTGTGGCTATTGGGTCAAACCTGTCAGCTTTCTGGATTCTGGTCGCCAATGCCTGGATGCAGAATCCTGTGGGTTCCCGCTTCAATTATCAAACCATGCGCATGGAAATGACATCGTTTTATGACGTTATTTTTAACCCCGTTGCGCAATCCAAATTTGTCCACACTGTGAGCGCTTGTTATGTAACGGGCGCTGTTTTCGTGATGGCCATCAGCGCCTATTATTTGTTACGGGGCCGCCATTCAGAGCTTGCCAAACGGTCTATAACGGTTGCAGCCAGCTTTGGCCTTGCTTCCGCTTTATCTGTTGTGGTTTTAGGGGATGAAAGCGGTTATACGACGTCCCAAAACCAGAAGATGAAGCTGGCCGCTATCGAAGCGATGTGGGAGACTGAACCTGCACCGGCTGGATTTATGATTTTTGGTTTTCCTGACGTGGAAAGCCAGAAAAATAAATATGAAATAAAAGTTCCCTGGGTTTTGGGCTTACTGGCTACACGAACCATTGATACGCCCTTGCCGGGTATCAAGGATCTGGTAAACCAGGCTTATACGCGCATCAAAAGAGGGATGACGGCTTATGAAGCCTTATCCAAACTGCGCCAGAGTAAAGGAACCCCTGATCCGCAAACCCTTGCGCTGTTTCATCAGTATCAGGATGACCTTGGTTATGGCCTCCTTTTGAAGCGTTATACCCCAACGGTCATGGATGCGACAGAAGAACAAATTAAAAAAGCGGCGTGGGATACTGTCCCTAATATCATCCCTTTATTTTGGTCATTTCGGCTCATGGTCGGGATTGGTTTTACCCTCATTGCCCTTTTTGCAACAGCGTTTTACCTTTCCGCCAGGCGGCGTATTGAAAAGAGCCGCTGGTTCTTGACTCTGGCTTTTCTGGCTTTGCCTCTTCCCTGGATTGCGGCCGAATTAGGCTGGATCGTTTCAGAACATGGACGCCAACCCTGGGCCATTGAAGGCGTCTTGCCGACAAATCTCGGCGTCTCCAGCGTCAGCACAGGACAGGTTTGGTTCAGCCTTATCGGGTTTGTCGTCTTTTACACCCTTCTGGCCATCATTGACGTCTTTTTAATGATCAAGTATATCAGGCTGGGACCAGCAACCATCGAGTCCACAAGGGAGACCGCATGCTCCATCATCTGATTGACTATGAAACCCTGCGGATGATCTGGTGGGCCCTGTTAGGCATTCTCCTGATCGGTTTTGCCATTATGGACGGTTTTGACATGGGCGTCGCCATCCTGTTACCTTTCGCTGCAAAAACGGATATGGAACGGCGCATCGCCATAAATTGCATCGGTCCCGTTTGGGAAGGTAACCAGGTCTGGTTTATTCTCGGAGGCGGCGCCATTTTCGCCGCCTGGCCCCTTGTTTACGCCGCTGCTTTTTCCAGTTTTTATGGCGCGATGTTTTTGACGCTCCTTGCTTTAATTTTAAGGCCAGTCGGCATGAAATTCCGCAGCAAGGTTTCAAGCGCCACCTGGCGGTCTCTATGGGACACGGCGTTGTTTCTGGGCGGCTTTGTCCCCTCCCTGGTTTTTGGGATCGCTTTCGGGAATATCTTGCAAGGGATACCTTTTCACTTTGATGAAACTTTGCGTGTTTTCTGCACAGGCAATTTCCTGGATCTCTTCACGCCTTTCTCCCTCATCTGCGGCTTGTTAAGCGTTTGCTTGTTTACCATGCAGGGCGCGGTCTATCTGACTTTAAAAACCCAGAACCCTATTGCGGCCCGCGCTAAAATGGCTGGCGTTTGGGCGGCTTTTCTGACGATGGCCTTCTTTACCCTTGGATGGGTATGGATAAACAGCGGGTGGGTTCCGGGATACCGTATCCTTGACATGGCCGGGACAGGGACGCCGTCAAATCCTCTTACCAAGAGCGTCATTCAGGAATCCGGCGCATGGTTGACCAATTATGAACTTTATCCCTGGATAAGGGTTGCGCCAACGCTGGGTTATGGAGGCTCCGCTTTAACGGCGGTTTTGCTTCTTATGAACTCTCCTGGTAAGGCATTTATTGCCAGTTCCCTGGCCCAACTGGGCGTTATTTCCACGGCAGGCATGAGTATGTTTCCTTTTATTCTGCCTTCTTCTTCCCATCCCGACAGCAGCCTAACCGTCTGGGATGCCTCTTCCAGTCACATGACCTTGTTCCTGATGCTGGTTTCCGTCATCATCTTCCTGCCCTTCATCCTTCTTTATACGGCCTGGGTTTTCCGGGTCATCCGCGGTAAAGTAACGGAAAATGATGTTGTAACAAATACGCAAAGTTATTAGGGAGTGTCATCAATTATTGGTTTTTGGACTGTAAATGGCGGTTTTCTGCGCTTCCGTTTCTAAAAATACGCCTTCATGTATTCTGCGATACGGTTCTCAAAACCCACCATTTTCGCCACAAAATCCTTCAATTGATGACACGCCCTAGGGAGGGATGGATCATGTGGTACTTTAGCTGGATTTTAGGATTGGGCCTTGCTTGCAGTTTTGCTATTTTGAATGCCATGTGGCTAGAACTTGATGAGACAGAACCCTCATGATTTCACGGTTGATTTCTTTCATGATGGCTACGAGCTTAAGCTTAATCCTTCTGTTCGCCGCTCCTCTCTTTGCCGATAAAATCCAGGGGAGCGGGCGGGGGATTTTGATGCTGGTACTTCTTGGAATTGCCGGTGGCTTTATCCATGGCGTTGGTTTTACTCCGCGTCCTATCGTTTTCAAATTTCTTTTTAATCCCTGGGTTTCCCGGCTCCTGATGACAAGCGTCCTCTTTTTTTATGACTAAACAGGATGCCAGGTTTAGGAATTGACCCAGATTGTATTAACTTTAATGGGGTTGGAACCATGCGGGAAGCAGATCTTAAAAGTAACCTCCAGGCATCTGCCGTTGAGGTCGTTCCTTATCACGCCCGTTGGCCAGAAATGTTTGCGCAAGAGGCGGCGAGAATTCGTGCGGCTTTGGGCGAAAATTGCGTCACCATCCACCACATCGGGTCAACTTCCGCGCCGGGACTTTCCGCCAAGCCCATCATTGACATGGTTCCTGTGGTGAAAGACATCCTTAAAGTTGATGCAGCCCGTTTAGAAAAGCTGGGCTATGAAGGGCGCGGAGAACTGGGGATGTTTTTTCGACGCTACTTCAGTAACCACGTTTGCCATCTGCATATTTGGGAAGAGGACAGCCCGGAAATTGATAAGCGTTTAATTTTTCGCGATTATTTAATCAAAAATCCTGATGAAGCCAGGCGGTATGAGGCGCTGAAATTGAGTCTTGCTCAAACTTTTCCAAAAGACCGAGCTTCCTACACGGTGTCAAAAGACAATCTTATCAGGGAACTGCTTCAAAAAGCAGGGTTTCAAGGGATGACCATGGTTCAAGCTCACCTGGACAGGGAAGTGGGGGGCGGTCAGGAGCCTCCGGCAACGTTATTTCTTTGATGCGCTCTCCATGCAAGATCCTTATACCTGGACTTTTGAAGACAACAATCACTTTCATATTGCTCTCTTGAAAGGATGTAATATCATCGGGTACGCCCACCTTCAGTTTTGGTCAGACAGCCGTGCGGCATTGCGGATCATTGTGATTGAGGAGGCTTATCGGAACCAAGGAATCAGGGGACAATTCCTGAAGAATCTGGAGCGTTGGTTGACGCACCGAAACCTCAAAAGCTTTCATATCCAAGCTTCCCCAGCGGCTTATGCTTTTTACAAACAAGCGGGTTATGCGGAAATGCCCTTCAATGACCCTGATGGCTATGAAGGGGATCCAAGAGATATTGATGTGGGAAAGGCTTTGTCGTCTTTCGCAAATTTCTCTTCCCGTGCGGGTTAACCTGTCCGCTGCTGGCTATCCCTTCATCATGCTCATATCGTCAATTTTAATGGTTGAGCGGTTGCGGAAATAGACGACGAGAATGGCAAGACCAATGGCTGATTCGGCCGCTGCGATGGTCAGGATAAAGAGGGAGAAGATTTGTCCGCCCAAGTCTTTTAAAAACCAGGAAAAGGCGACAAAATTGATATTTACGGCCAATAGCATGAGTTCAATGGACATAAGCACAATAATAATATTGCGCCGGTTTAAAAATACCCCCACTACCCCTAAAGTAAACACGATCGCTGATACGACAAGGTAATGGGTAAGCGTGAGTTCAGTCATTATTTTGTTCCTTTTCCTTGAGACGATACCAGATATCTTTTATCCCTCTCTTCATTTCAGCTTCTAATTCTTGTTCTGTGGGGAGGAAAGGTTGATATTTAGAGGCAAATATCTGTTTTGCTTTTTCTCCTAGCGTATATTTTACAACTGCGTCATTTTTCTCTGTACATAAAATAAGGCCAATTGTAGGTTTATCCCCCTTGGTACGGTATTCTTGGTCAAAGTAATTCACATAAAGCTGCATTTGTCCTAAATCCGCATGGGTAAGCTTGCGCGTTTTAAGTCGATAATAACATAGCATTTTAATATTGTATGATAGAATATCAAGTCTGTGTAGAAATGATCTCCATCTAAAGTTAATCTTTTCTGACAGGCGACAAAAGCAAAGCCTTTTCCTAATTCAAGTAAAAAGCGTTGCAGATTACTAATGAGAGCTTCTTCTACCTTAGTTTCGGTAAGTTTGTGAGACTCCGGTATGCCCAAAAACTCAAGGATAATAGGGTCTTTAATTGCATCTGCAGGATAGACGACTTCTTGTCCTTTATGAGCAAGCCTAAGCAGTCCTTCCTTGTCTTTACTTTTTGCTAATCTATGAAAGAGTAAGCTATTGATTTGACAGTGATTCCCGCCCATCTATTAAATGCTTGAAAAATATTGGTATTTTTAATAATATTTCGCGCTCTTTTTTCTTATAAGTCAAAGATTTAAGAATTTTTATGGTCAAATTATTGTGAATTTTGTAACTTCTCAAAAAGTTGAGGTAAATAGTTGGAGTAGTTGTTTTAAAATGATTTATACCCGTGAACGCTTACAGGTTGTCTTCAAATTTGATTCATGATGTTAAGATCCCTCCTTAACCGCTTTGTTCGGAAGGGGGTAGCAAACTTATTGCAAAACCGCCATTGGCTGTTTTAATGGCTTGCCAGTCTTCCTTCCATAATTTTGCTGATCTAAGCATAGTATGTGCGGAAGAATCTAATTTGTCGCAAAACCATAAACACCTCTAACAGATGCGACAGAACCCAAGAAAGCAATTACCAATCATGCTTTTTTGTGTTATGTTGCTAACCAAGCACGCGCTGAAAAAGAAGGGAACAGATGATAGAAACATCTCCGACAGATAAATTGCGGTTTGGGTTTGGAAAAAACTGGACTGCATTTTTGCAGCTTTTGGATGAAAATCGAATTCAGGAAGCAGAAGTATCCTTGAAGAAAGCGTTGAATCGATCAAATTTGCAAGGGTTGCGTTTCCTGGACATTGGGTCAGGAAGTGGTCTCTTCAGTCTGGCGGCGCGACGACTGGGCGCGGAAGTCCATTCTTTCGACTACGACCTGCAATCGGTGGCATGTACCCAGTCGTTAAAAGAACGGTTTTTTTCAGAGGATGCAAAATGGACTGTTGAGCAAGGGTCGGTTTTGGTTCAACCCTATCTGGACTCTCTGGGAAAGTTTGATATCCTTTACGCATGGGGCGTTTTGCACCATACGGGCAATATGCTTCAGGCCTTTGAAAAAGTAAGCCGCATGGTCAAGCCAAAAGGATACATTTTTATGTCCATTTACAATGACCAAGGTTGGCGTACAAAATTATGGATCCTTGTTAAGAGAAAATACAATGATGTCAAGTTGTTGCGCCCATTTATTATCGGGGTATGTGGTTTATGGATTTTGAAGTACCGTATAGGATGGGGGCTTGTCAGATATGGGAACCCCTTTAAATTTATTGTTGAATACGGAAAAAAAAATCGGGGCATGTCTGCATATCATGACTTGATTGACTGGGTAGGGGGATATCCCTTTGAGGTTGCCAAGCCTGAAGACGTGTTTCACTTCTTTAAAGCCAAAGGGTTTTCCCTCTGCTTTCTGAAAACATGCGGTGGTGGTCTTGGGTGCAATGAATACGTTTTTCAAAAAACAACAGATTAATGACTCATTGCGAGTTAAAATTTCCAGGAAACGGGTTGATTTACAATGAGTGAGAGGGTAGGATCGTAACTTCTCAAAAAGTTGGGGTATTAGGGAGCAGCCGCTTGATGGATGAGATGAGAAAGCGGAGGTATGGCAAAAGTTTTGGTATGCCGATCAATCAGGTAATCCCAAAAATTAACCTTCAATTTTAAACATGTCTTTCGTAAAGAAGCAAAGGTGTCTCGGCATCTTCGACCATCATCACTGCGGGCGCTCCCACTGATTTTCCTTTTTTTGATATATTCCTGAATATCCCGCTCACTCAAATTATTGTGAAGGGGTAAATCTGGGTAGTTTAAATGGCCAGCGGGATCACTGTTGATTTGACGTTCAAGTTCGCGTGATGACCACTGATTTTGCATAGCTTCAATTTCATAAAATGCTCTGGCTTCCGGTTGCCGAACACGCATTAATAAGCGATAATGTGTCCAAGATAATTTTGGCTGAAAAGAAGGTAATTTAGAAGAAAAGCTCCGCAGTGCGGAGCTTTTTTGATTTCCTTCTGAATAGGATAAATAGAATTGTTTAATATTCTTAAGCGTGACAATGCTATAGCCTTCTCCAAAGTTCTGGGTGAGCCGCGCAGACAATTCCTGCATGATATTTTCCCCATAATTTGCGCGCACCTTTCCTCTTTGTTCTTCTTCTACAATATCTTTTCCAATCAACCAATAAGCTTTCACCATTTCCGTATCAACAGATTGCCGGATGCATTGCCGGGCAATTTGCAAATATTCGGATATCCGTTGAGATAAGGTGTCAAAATGAGGAGAGGATACAGGGTTTTCCCGAGTTTTTGGAGTGTTTATCTCCTTCTTAATGCGTAATTTTTTTATCATATGACTTTTTACTTCCCTGTCGGTATGTCTTCATATGAAACCCCTTGCCCGGAGGCGACTTTAACCATTTCAAGGGTATTGGCAGGTGAACGGTTAAGTTGCTCCTGGTAATTTTGATGGCGGGCGGATGTGCGCGTCCGAAGGGTGAGAACAATGGCTCCGACCATAGCAACCAGAAGAATAATCCCTGAAAGCTGGAAAATATAAAAATAGTCCGTGTATAATATTTCGCCAATCGCATGGGCATTGGTCGTTGCCTCAGGTATCGGTTGGGCGCCTTCCTTATTGGCTCTTGGGTGGGACATCCACAGCACGCCAACAGTAATCAGCTCACCCGCCAGAACCGTACCGACGAAAGATCCAATCAAACCGTATCTGGCAAGACCTTTTGAGAGGTCTCGCACGTTAATATCCAGCATCATCACCACGAACAGGAAAAGGACGCAGACGGCCCCGACATAGACGATAACCATAATCATGGCGAGGAGTTCAGCGCCCGCCAGCAAAAATAACCCGGCTGCATTTAAAAATGCCACAATCAAAAACAGGACCGAATGAACGGGATTGCGCCCTGCAATGACCATCGTGGCGGAAGCGATCAGTGTGCCGGAAAACAGGTAAAAGAGAGCCGTTTGAATCATGGCGGTATCCTATTTGTATTTCGCATCTGCGGCAAGGTTTTCCGCAATTTCCCGTTCCCATCTGTCCCCATTGGACAGAAGCTTTTCCTTATCATAGTATAATTCTTCCCGCGTAAAGGTAGAAAATTCAAAGTTGGGGCCTTCTACAATGGCGTCAACGGGACAGGATTCCTGGCACAAACCGCAATAAATACATTTAACCATGTCAATGTCATACCGGGTCGTCCGGCGGCTGCCGTCGGCACGCTCTTCCGCTTCAATTGTAATAGCTTGAGCCGGACAAACGGCTTCGCATAATTTACAGGCAATGCACCGCTCTTCTCCATTGGGATAGCGCCGTAACGCATGTTCGCCACGAAAGCGCGGGCTTAACCGTCCCTTTTCATGAGGATAGTTGAGGGTCACTTTTTGTTTAAAGAGATATCGCAAGCTTTTTGCAAGACCCCTGATAATCTCAATTAAAGCCCAAGTTCTCATCCGGCGCATAAAAGAGGACATATTGTTAACTCCTATGATCCATTCGGGAGCCATCCCATCGTGATTAAAACGCCAGCAGTCAAGACCAGCCAGGCTAGAGAAAAAGGCAAGAACACCTTCCAGCCCAAGCGCATCAACTGGTCATAACGGTAACGGGGTAACGTTGCGCGAACCCATAAGAAGACAAACAGGAAAAAGCAAACCTTGAGGATAAACCAGATCAGCCCGGGAATCCAGGTGAAGGGAGGAACCGCGATGGGAGGCAACCACCCCCCGAAGAAAAGGATCGTGGCCATTGCGCTTAAAAGAATCATATTTGCGTATTCTCCCAAAAAGAATAAGGCGAAGGGCAGGGAAGAATATTCGACGTGGTAACCTGCGACAAGCTCCGCTTCCGCTTCGGCCAGGTCAAAGGGGGTACGGTTTGTTTCCGCCAAAATGGAGATAAAAAACACAATAAACATCGGGAACAGGGGGATGGCGAACCACAAGTTTTCCTGGGCTTGAACAATTTTAGTCAAGTTTAAGGATCCGGCGCATAAGAGGACGGAAATAATGACCAACCCCATAGAGACTTCATAAGAGATCATTTGCGCAGCGGAGCGGAGCGCACCCAAAAAAGCATATCGGGAATTGCTTGACCATCCGGCAATGATAATGCCATAGACGCCAAGAGAAGAGATAGCGAATAAATAGAGAACGCCAACGTTGATATCCGCTAAAACCACCCCCAGGTCAAGAGGAATGACAGCCCAGGCCGCCAGGCTCAGGCTAAAGGTCAGGATTGGCGCCAGGATAAATAAAATGGGGTTTGAAGCGCGGGGAATAATAATTTCCTTGTGGAGAAGCTTGATCCCGTCCGCAATGGGCTGGAGGAGACCAAAAGGACCAACGCGGTTGGGTCCCCGCCGCAACTGTATGGCTGCGATAACTTTACGCTCCGCCAGGGTAAGGTAAGCAATAGCCAGGATCAAGGGGATAACCAATAATAAGATTTTTCCCCAAATGGTTAGGGCTGTGAGGGTATAGCCCCATAGTATGGCGCCGAGTTCATCCATGATGTACCTGCTGCATTTGCTCACGTGATTGGGTGCAGCGCGCCATCGTTGGGGAATGGCGGCTAATCGGATCCGTCCTGTAAAAGTTGCTGATGGGAAGTTGAAATGCAAGTTGACTCAGCGTTTCGGGCGTCCTTAACGGAAGGAGCTGCCAGGGAGCCGGCATAACTTGATCCGTTGCGCCAAAGACCGCATTAACGGCTATCAACCGGTCCCGTACAGCTTCCAGGGTATCATAGGGCAAGGGGCAGCCAAGAACGTCGGATAAGGCCCGAATGATGCGCCAGTCTTCCTTGGCGTTCCCGGGAGGTTGAACGGCTTGTATGGCGTGTTGCGGGCGGCCTTCCGTATTGACATAAGTCGCATTTTTTTCCGTATAGGCAGCGCCCGGGAGGATGACATCTGCGCGATGGGCGCCTGCATCTCCGTGATGCCCTTGATAAATCACAAAAGTATCGCCCAATTCCGTCATGGGAATTTCATCTGCGCCTAAGAGGTAAAGGGCCTTCAAAAGCCCCTTATGGGCAGCCGCCAGAATGCCGGCCGTATCAAGCCCTCCTTTTTGCGGGAGAAAACCGAGATCAAGCCCTCCAACGCGAGCGGCAGCCGTATGAAGCGCGTTAAAGCCGTTCCAGCCCTCTTGAATCAACCCATATTTTTCAGCGATTTTTTGGCATAAATTTAAAATTTCCAGGCTATCCCGACGGTTCATCGCGCCTTGCCCTAAAATCAGCATGGGCCGCTTTGCGGCCTTTAATTGAGCGCTGAAGGCGTGTTTTTCCTCTAAAACCTCCTTAATTGTTTTCGCGGCATCTCCCAGATGGTCATAAGGATAGGTGAGGGGGCTGGCGGGACCAATGAGGCCAATTTCAAGCGGGTTTGCCAGGCCGCTTCTCAAATACCGCTTGCGAATGCGCGCATTGATAAGGGGAGCTTCATGCCGGGGATTGGTCGCAATGAGAAGGATGAGATCAGCTTTCTCAATTCCCGCAATGGTTGTGTTGAAGAGATAAGCCCCCCGGGAACGCGCATCCCAATGAGACCCATCCTGACGGCAGTCCAGGTGGGGGCTTCCCAGCTTCGTTAAAAGGCCTTGCAACGCGCCAATGGCTTCACAATCCGCCTGGTCACCTGCCAGCGCCCCCATCTCCTGACCCGAAAGACCTTTCAGGTTCTTCTGGATATATATAAAGGCTTCTTCCCAGGAAGCGGGCGTCAACTTGCCTTTTTGTCGAATGTAGGGTTGGTCAAGGCGCTGCTGCTTCAAACCATCACAGGCAAAGCGTGTTTTATCGGATATCCATTCCTCATTAATTTCTTCATTCAAACGGGGCAAGATTCGCAAGATTTCCCGTCCCCGGCTATCGACCCGGATATGGCTTCCGACGGCATCCAGGACGTCGATGGTTTCTGTTTTGGTTAGCTCCCAGGGGCGCCCATGGAAGGCATAAGGCTTGCTTGTCAGCGCTCCCACAGGGCAAATGTCAATCATATTGCCGGAAAGCTCGGAGGTAATGGCTCTTTCTAGATAACTTGTGATTTCCATGTGCTCTCCCCGTCCGCAAGCCCCCATCTCAGGGGAGCCGGCAATTTCATTGGCAAAACGGACACAGCGGGTGCAATGGATACAGCGCGTCATGACGGTTTTGATGAGGGGACCCATGGGCTTGTCCTTTACGGCCCGTTTATTCAAGGAAAAGCGGCTTTTCCCCCGGGCGTAGTTTCTGGTAATGTCCTGCAAGTCGCATTCCCCGCCCTGATCGCAAATGGGACAATCCAGGGGATGATTGATGAGCAAAAATTCCAACACGCCTTCACGGGCTTTTTCAACGAGGGGGGTATTTGTTTTGATGACCATCCCTTCCGTTGCGGGCATTGCGCAGCTTGCTATGGGCTTTAAGGATGTTCCCATTTGTACGAGGCACATGCGGCAGTTACCGGCAATGGAGAGTTTGGGATGGTAGCAAAAGACAGGTATTTCAATCCCGAGCCGCTCACAAGCCTGCAGCACGGTTGAACCGTCCTCGACTTCGACCCCTCTTTCATTAATTGTAAGTCTTGGCACTGTTTAATTCCTCCCCTTAGGTCAAGTTGCCTTCTCGCCCTTCGGCCTCGTTATCGCTCTTCGAGCCATAACCACGCGCAGGGCGAGCGGTAAGAGGGATTATGACAGAACCCAGGCTCTCATAATTTGAAAGTATAACAATCCTCATTTGGTCATCCTGTGGTTATTGTGGAACCATTTATTGATTGCTGGATGCGCTCCTCCATCTCGCTGCGGAAGTGCCGGATCAATCCCTGGACAGGCCAGGCAGCGGCATCTCCCAGGGCGCAAATGGTATGGTTTTCAACTTGCCCTGCGACTTCCTCAAGTAAGTCAATATCTCCCTTTATGGCTTGTCCTTGAACGAGGCGTTCCATCATGCGCCACATCCACCCGGTTCCTTCACGGCAGGGCGTGCATTGCCCACAACTTTCATGCATATAAAAGCGGGAGAGATTGGCAATGGCCTTGATAATATCCGTGGATTGGTCCATTACGATAACGGCCGCTGTTCCCAGGCCGCTTTTTACGCTGATTAAGCTGTCAAAGTCCATCAGGACGGTATCGCAAATTGCCTTGGGCAATAATGAAACGGAGGAGCCTCCGGGAATAATGGCCTTGAGGTTATTCCACCCCCCCCGCACGCCCCCCGCATGTTTTTCAATCAATTCTTTGAGGGAAATTCCCATTTCTTCTTCCACATTACAAGGGGCATTGACATGCCCGGAGATACAGAAAATTTTTGTGCCGGTATTATTGGGACGGCCGATGCTTGCGAACCAGGCGCCACTGCGCCGCAAAATGGTCGGTACGACCGCAATGGTTTCCACATTATTAATGATGGTTGGACAGCCATATAATCCCATTTGCGTCGGGTAGGGGGGTTTGAGACGGGGCATTCCCTTGCGGCCTTCAAGGCTTTCGAGAAGGGCTGACTCTTCCCCGCAAATGTAAGCCCCGGCTCCCCGGTGAAGGTATAAATCAAAGTCCCATCCTGACCTGGCGGCGTCCTTTCCTAACAGACCTGTTTCATAAGCCTCATCAATGGATTGCTGAAGAATTTCGGCTTCACGGACATATTCCCCGCGGATATAGATATAAGCGGCATGGGCGCCTATGGCGAAAGATCCAAGAAGGGCGCCCTCAATCAGCTTGTGGGGATCGTAACGTAAAATATCCCGGTCTTTGCATGTTCCGGGTTCACTTTCATCGGCATTAATGATGAGGTAAGAGGGACGGCCGTCACTCACTTTTGGCATAAAAGACCACTTCTTGCCTGTGGGAAAGCCAGCGCCACCGCGCCCCCGCAGGCAAGACCGTTCGAGTTCCGCAATAATCCAGTCGCGTCCTTTGGCGATCAGGCTTTTTGTATGGTCCCAGTCCCCCCGCTTTTTGGCAGCCTTCAAAGCCGGGGAACCGGTTCCCCGTAAGTTCGTGAAGATGCGGTCTTGTTCACGCAACATTTAAACGGTTCCTTTTTCATCTTCAGGCTGGCTTGTCTCCGGTTTTGACGAAGGGATTCCCTCCATCTGAGCCGGCTTGCCTGTTGCCAGATTTTGAAGGATTAACCTGATGGACTCCGGGGTTAAATTTTCAAAATAATCGTCATTGATCTGGACAACGGGGGCGCTGACGCACGCGCCCAAACACTCGACTTCTTTTAAGCTAAATTGACCATCAGACGTGACTTCGCCTGACTTTATGCCGAGGTGGGATTCACAAGCCGACTGAATTTCCGCGCTTCCCCGCAACCAGCAAGGGGTTGTGCGGCATAGCTGGATATGGTGTTTGCCGACAGGGGTTAAATGAAACATCGTATAAAAAGTTGCCACTTCATAAGCGCGAATAAGGGGCATCTTAAGGTATATCGCGACAGCCTCAATTGCGGATTGAGGAAGCCACCCGCCGCATTGCCTTTGCGCTAAATCCAATAGGGGCAAAATAGCGCTTGCCTGGCGCCCCGGGGGATATTTTTGCAAGATCCGGTCAGCAGCTGTCCGGTTTTCAGGCGTGAATGCAAAAAGGCTTGCGCCCTCAAGAGTTTTGTCTTTTCCTGGCGTCATCGGTCAATTTCCCCGAAGACAACATCCAGGGAACCAATAATCGCCACCACGTCCGATAGCATATGTCCGCGCGATAAAAAGTCGGTCGCCTGGAGAAAAGCGAATGATGGTGCGCGTATTTTGCAGCGGTAAGGGCGGTTGGTTCCGTCGGAGACAAGATAAACCCCAAATTCTCCTTTGGGCGCTTCGACAGCTGTATAGACTTCTCCGGCAGGGACATGAAAACCTTCGGTATAAAATTTGAAATGATGGATCATGGCTTCCATCGACCGTTTCATTTCGGCGCGGGGAGGGGGCGCTACTTTGTAATCATCCGTCATAACAGGGCCATCCGGTATTTTATGGAGGCATTGATGAATAATCTTGATGCTTTCGCGCATTTCCGCTACACGGACCAAATACCGGTCATAACAGTCCCCATGCTTGCCAATCGGGATATCAAAATCGAGCTGATCATAAATTTCATAAGGTTGGGATTTCCGAAGATCCCAGGGGAGTCCGCTCGCGCGGATCATAGGGCCTGTAAAACCCCAGTTTAAAGCATCTTCCGCCGTGATTTTACCAATATCAACGGTGCGAACTTTAAAGATGCGGTTTTCGGTCAAAAGGGTTTCCATATCGTCAATGAGGTTTGGAAAGCGTAGAGCAAACGCCCCAATTTCATCTAAAAGGCCATCCGGCAAATCCTGATGAACGCCACCAGGGCGGACATAGGCGGCATGAAGGCGGGCGCCACAAACACGTTCATAAAATTCCATAATGGTCTCACGTTCCTCAAAGGCCCACAAAAAAGGCGTGATAGCGCCCACATCCATGGCAAATGTCGCAATATTCAACAGATGGTTGGCAATGCGGGTGAGTTCTGAGTAAAGGACCCGTATGTACCGGGCGCGTGCCGGGGGGGAGATCCCTAAAAGCCGCTCAATGCCCAGGACAAAAGCATGTTCCTGATTCATCGGGGATACATAGTCCAGACGGTCAAAATAAGGAATGGCTTGAAGGTAAGTCTTATGTTCAATAAGCTTTTCCGTTCCCCGGTGCAAAAACCCAATGTGGGGATCCGCACGCTCAACCACTTCACCATCCAGGTCAAGGACAAGGCGTAAAACGCCATGGGCCGCTGGATGCTGAGGGCCAAAGTTGAGCGTATGCCTTGTCATGTGTTGGCCTGCGGGTCAGGAGGGACGGTTTCTTTCAGCATGCCTTCCCAGGGGCTGAGAAAGTCAAAAGTCCGGTAATCCTGGGGCAGACTTACGGGGTCATACACCACGCGCCTGGCTTCTTCATCGTAGCGCACTTCATAAAATCCCGTTAAGGGAAAATCCTTGCGCAAGGGATGTCCCTCAAAGTTATAATCTGTTAAGAGACGGCGTAAATCAGGATGATCGGCGAAAGGAATGCCCATCATATCCCAGGCTTCCCGCTCGTACCAATTGGCGCACGGGTAAATATCCGTTACCGAAGGGAGGGCGGTTATTCCATCCGTTGTAACCTTGACGCGCACCCTCTGGTTGTGCAACACGCTTAAGAGGTGATACGCAACTTCAAACCGTTGAGGGCGTTCTGGATAATCAATGGCGCAAATATCAATCAATTGCTTGAACTGGCACTTTCCATTCTCCCGCAAGATCGTCAACACCCTTAAAATGGATCCGGCATAAACGGTTAGCGTTAATTCCCCGTATGCCTGGTCTTTTTGAATAAGATCAGGCCCTAACCGGTCTTGAATGATCGTCGCTAACTCTTTGAGCGTTATCGTCACAGTTTGTCCCTCTTTCGCATCCCAGCTATTTTTAGTTACCTGATTACCTAGTATATTTAGCTCGGCTCATCGCCTATGATGACGTGAAGTAACTTACCTCTCTCCGTTCGCCCTGAGCGTAGCGATCCGCTTGCAAGCTACGCGCGAGGACGAACGGAGCAGGGAATACCCTAGAAAACCCTACGAATAGCCAGCTAAGTTACTTATACCCTCCATCCGCCATTCGGCGCCCTTGTTCCTAATTTACCCTTTACCGTGACATTTGTGAACCACGTTTAATCTTTTCCTGTAACAACATAATGCCATATAGCAGGGCTTCCGCTGTTGGCGGGCATCCAGGCACATAGACATCAACGGGCAGGATACGGTCGCATCCCCGCACTACAGAATATGAATAGTGGTAGTATCCCCCTCCATTGGCGCAGCTTCCCATGGAAATAACCCAGCGCGGCTCCGCCATTTGGTCATAAACTTTGCGTAAGGCGGGCGCCATTTTATTCGTGAGGGTGCCGGCCACAATCATGATGTCTGATTGACGGGGGCTGGGGCGGAAAAGGACGCCAAGCTGGTCTAAATCATACCGGCTTGCAGCGGTATGCATCATTTCGATAGCGCAGCAAGCAAGACCGAAGGTCATGGGCCATAAGGAACCGCTCTGCGCCCAGGATGCAAGGTTATCCAGTTTCGTGATGATATAACCTTTATCATTGAGGGTGTGGGAAACAGCGCTGAACAGCTGCTTTTCATCCTGTAACTCGGGCGGCAGGGAATTTTTGAATTTTTGAGAGGCGGGGGGGGGCATGATTACTCCCATTCTAAAGCTCCTTTTTTCCATTCATAGATGAAGCCAATGGCTAGGATGCTTAAGAAGGCTATCATGGACCAAAATCCAAATAACCCGATTTTACTTAATGAAATGGCCCAGGGAAAAAGAAATGCGATTTCCAAATCGAAGATGATGAATAAAATGGCGATAAGGTAAAACCGGATATCAAACGGCCGCCGCGTATCATCAAATGCGTTGAAACCGCACTCGTAGGGGGAAAGTTTTTCAGGATCAGGCCGGCGGATAGAACGCAACCGGTTGACAACCAGCAGGCTTATAGAAAGGCCAATGGCAAGGGCAAAAAAAATGATAACAGGAATATAATTCGCCATATAGGATGTGAGAGGTTGCGCCACTTTTCCTTCTTTCCCTTCTTAAAGTTCTTATGAAAACTTTAGCACGATATAATTTTGTATGCACTACGATTCAACCTTTCACGTTGAGTTGTGGTAGTGGCGCGGGTGTTTCCATCTGGGTGTTTCCAGCATCTATGCGTCATGCTTAAAGAGATTTAAACATCTCATATGGCCTCATCCGTTTTCAATCCCCCCTTTAGGACAACCAGGAGAGAAAACAATAATCAAGCATAAAATTCTTATTGATATGACTATATCAGTTGAATATCAATTAGATTTCATATATATTGTATATATATTAAGTACTATGGTGATTATATGATCCGTGAAATTACAGCTATGGATGCGCGTAAAAATTTTGGGGAACTTCTTAATGAAGTTAAATATAGGCATGATTCTATTCTCATTAAAAAGGCTGGGAAACCAATTGCTGCGCTTATTGATGTAGATCTTTTTGAAAAAATAAGGGTGTTAAAATATCAATTTGATAGCTTAACTGATGAGCTTGGCAAAACTTATGCAGATATTTCTACAGAAGATGCAGAAAACGAAATTAAAGAGGTTCTGAAAAAATCTAAGGAAAACTAGTTGCGGGTTGTTTTAGATACTAATGTTTGGGTTTCAGGGCTTCTTGTTCCTCACGGTAAATCTGGGATGATCATTGATGCTTGGCGTCAAGGTCATCTATCCATTGTTGTATCTCAACCTATTTTTCAAGAAATTGAACGAGTTCTCCTTTATCCAAAAATTTTTAAGAGACTAAAATGGGACATAGTTAAAGTAAGGCATTATATAAATTTACTTTCACTTCTAACAGAAGAGGTTGATATTAAAAATTGTTCCGTAGTTGTTCAAAAAGATTTTGATGACTCCCCTATTTTGGAAACTTTAATTGTAAGCCAAGCAGATTGGCTTGTGACGGGAGATATGGTCTTGCTAGAGTTACAAAGCGAATACCCTATTATTTCTGTTTCTGAGTTCTTCCAGAAAATGTCTTTTAACAAACGGATCTAGAATCTGAAGGAAAAAGAGTCTCTAATTATAATCCTTTTCTTTCCTAGCTAATATCTTATAATATGGAAGGCAACGTTCATTAACGGAATCGAGATAAGACAGTATGTTTGGAATGAAACATCTTCAGCATCACCACCATGAAGGGCCTTGTGACCATGATCATGACGATGACATAAGCGTCATAACAATTCATGGCCCCGCGGATTTTGAGGGAATGCGTAAAGCGGGCAAGCTTGCTGCGCAAACTCTGGATTTTATTACGCCCTGTGTGACGGTTGGCGTGACGACGGAAGAGCTGGACCAGTTGTGTCATCAATTTATCGTCGATCATGGGGCTATTCCTGCGCCGTTAGGATACAAGGGGTACCCAAAATCTATTTGTACGTCCCTCAATCATGTGGTTTGCCATGGTATTCCAGGAGACCGGAAGCTTTTGGACGGGGATATTCTCAATATTGATGTCACCGTCATTCTTGATGGATGGCATGGGGATACAAGCCGTATGTTCTCAGTGGGTAAAGTTGGCGTGCGGGCATCAAAGTTAATAGATACGACTTATGAGGCGATGATGCGAGGCATTGAAGTTGTCCGGCCAGGGGCAACTTTGGGAGATATCGGGTATGCCATTCAATCTTTTGTTGAAAAACAAGGATTTTCTGTGGTGCGGGACTTCTGCGGCCATGGCCTTGGCAAAATTTTTCATACGCCCCCCAATGTTGTTCACTTTGGAAAGCCTGGCCAGGGACTGGAATTGACAGAGGGAATGTTCTTTACGATTGAGCCAATGGTCAATGCGGGTCGCTACGAGGTTAAAATTCTAGGTGATGGTTGGACAGCCGTGACGCGGGATAAGTCTTTGTCAGCCCAATTTGAGCATTCCTTAGGAGTGACAGCCAATGGTTATGAAATCTTCACGCTCTCAGGAAAATGAAACATCCTCCCTTAAAGCGCCCCATTTTCATGGGCATCGGGCCCGCTTGCGCGATAAATTCGCCCAAGCGCAAGGCAAAGGTCTTGCTGATTATGAGTTGCTGGAATTGCTCTTGTTTCTCGCTATTCCTCGGGGAGATATGAAACCATTAGCCAAAACGCTGCTTCAAAAATTCGGAACCCTCTCCGCTGTTTTAAAAGCGGACAAGGGTCTCATTTTAGAAACTCCTGGCGTTGGTTTGGGGGTGTTGCACGCTATTCAGCTTGTGCAATCTATGATGGGTAAGGTTCTTCAACAGGAAATGATGGATAAGCCCATTCTCGCCAGTTGGCAAAGCGTGCTGGATTATTGCCATGTCACCATGGCCTATGATCAACGTGAAACCGCGCGGTTATTGTTTTTGGACCGAAAGAATAAAATCATTGCGGATGAGGTTCAGCAAACAGGAACAGTTGACCATGTTCCTCTTTACCCCCGGGAAGTTGTCAAACGCGCCCTTGATTTGGGAGCCTCAGCCCTGATTATTGTCCATAACCATCCCAGCGGCGATCCAACGCCGTCCCGGGGAGATATTGAAACGACCTTAAAGGTTCAAGAAGCCGCGCAATCTCTTGGCATACAAGTGCATGACCATTTGATTATCGGTAAAGGGCGCCATAGTTCCTTGAAATCAATGGGATTGATGTGACGGGTGCGACCTTAAAAGGATGTTGACAAGAGGTTAATTTTTATACGCAGCGCCTTTGATTATGTAAAAAAATAATAAAAGGCATAAAAAATGTCAGCAACAATTGTTAGCCAAACAGAAGATTTTTTAACGCTGGAAGCTCTCTACCCGTCACTTTTAAAAAGTTCTTTAAAATTAGTGCGCAAGGAGCTTATATACGCCATGTTCCGTCATCAACTATGTTTTTTCCAAGGGAGCCAAAATAGCGCACCCCCTTAGAGTTTATG
>JACCDN010360336.1_pt1 | contig 22306 bp, 17 predicted proteins | sample 7441691 | NCBI WGS metagenome assembly JACCDN01 (sample SAMN15323439, study PRJNA562643) | freshwater metagenome | isolation source: river surface water | place: USA:Blue River Watershed | collected 2017-08-16 | reverse complement strand
GAGTTGGTGCTGCATCGATAGGTTGGGTAGGCACCTGAACTGGTTGAGCTTCAACTACTGGCACTGTAGGTGCAGGTGCTACTGCTGTTGGAGCTGCTGGTTGTTGGTTGTCAAAATTTAAACCATTAGCTCCTGGTGTAGGAGCTGGAGCTGTTGGTGCGGGAGCTGGTGTTGGGCGACCTGCTCTTACTGCTTGTGCAGCTGCTGCTTCAGGTGAACCTGCTGGTACCATTATATACGGTACTAGTGGACCACGAGGAGCTTGTCTTCGCTGTGCCATTGCTTCTGCTGATGCCAAACTTAAGGCTGCTATTAATGCTAATCGAGATGTTCTGGTGGGGGTATGATGTGGTGCACTGTCGAGGGATTGTACTGTACTGATTTTACTTGCCATAGAGATGGTTTTTAAAAGTAAAGGTTAGAAATATACAACTTTAGTTGTTTTTGTCAATGGTTCGTGGCGTTTTTAAGCGAGAAAGGAGGTCTAGAGTATAGGGCGCTCATAATGAATGTGTTACACTAATTAGATAGCTAATTTCTATGTCATCCTCTACTCCCCATTCAGCACTTGTTGCTACTCAGTTAGTTAGTTTTCAAATGTCTAAGTCGATTGCTCGGCTTGCTTTTCCTGAATTATCCCCAGCTGAGGATACTTATTTGCCGCTCCAATATACAGCTCGTAATGTAGCGCAAAGAAAGAAAAACCAACAGTCACTACGAAGTGGCTTACAGATCGACAATGATTTGCCTATTGTCGGTATCATGGCTCAGGCAATGAATAAAAAAGATATAAGTGTACTGGAACAGTTGGTAGATGCGAGTGGTAGTTTGGGGATGCAACTAGTAATTATTGCAGATAAACAAAGTTGTCAGGTGGCCAAAAAAAGTACTATTAAGCATATGTTGCCTACTGAGGCTCATATGCATTTATTTTTTGGTGCTGCTGATATTTTGGTATTACCGACTGTAGTTGATGATGCCATGGTGGCTGCGTGTTTTCGCTATGGATTGGTACCAGTGGTACATAATGATCAATCATTAGTCAGAGACTATGATCCAATTTCAGAAGAAGGAAATGCTTTTACATATAACGAATATTCAGTGTGGGCAATTTTTGCTGCATTGGTACGAGCTTTAGAGACCCATCGTCTGTCTTATGATTGGCAAAGGATAGAGAGAAATGGGATGGATATGACGTAATTGAAGTTGAGAGTTGCCCCAAAGGGGTCCCTTTGGGAAAAGTTAGACACCCTTGGACAAAGTTGGGCCGGATGTTTCGACTCCACTGCGTTGCGCTCAACATGAATTAATACAGCCACGTAGTGTCGGCAGAGTTCTTTCCCCTCGGCAAGCTCATGGTCAGGATGACACCCCTGAGCTATAACTGTGCATTCCGGATTCTGATTTCTACATTAAAATTCGCCATTCGCACTTCGCAATTCGCAATTTAAACTCACGCCTCAAGCTTCAGGCCTCATAATTCACCCATATGCTTTCTTCAAGGGAAAAACTTGACGAACTCCACGGTCACTATTAGTCTGGCATAATGTAATACTAACTTTTTTGCTGTGGCTTCAGATAAAATCGTGATTCACGGTGCTCGCGTTCACAATCTTAAAAATGTGGATTTAGAATTGCCGCGGGAGAAGCTGATTGTGATGACCGGTCTATCTGGATCAGGTAAATCTTCTTTGGCATTTGATACTATTTATGCTGAAGGCCAAAGACGTTATGTAGAAAGTCTTTCTACGTATGCACGCCAATTTTTGGAATTAATGGAGAAACCTGATGTCGATCAAATCGATGGGCTATCCCCTGCTATTTCTATTGATCAAAAAAGTACTTCTCGCAATCCTCGTTCAACCGTAGGTACGGTGACCGAGATTTATGACTATTTACGTTTACTCTTTGCTAAAGTTGGGCAGCCACATTGTCCTAATTGTGCTCGTCCAGTTACTAAACAGACTATTCAACAAATCACTGATCAGGTAGCTAGTATGCCAGTTGGCAACAAGCTGATGATTATGGCTCCTTTAGTAAAAGGTCGAAAAGGAGAGCATGTAAAAGTATTTGATCAGATTCGCAAGGGTGGTTTTATTCGTATGCGAGTAGATGGGCAGATTTATAATATTTCCGATACTGTTAGTTTAGACAAAAATCAAATGCACTCTATTGATGTAGTGGTTGATCGTTTGGTGGCTAAAGAGAAATATGAAGCTGAAGATATGACTCGCTTAGCTGATTCTGTGGAATTAGCTTTAGGTTTGGGTGAGGGTATGATGTCGCTAGTGGATATGACCAAGAATGATGAGGTTATTTATAGTGAACATTTCGCTTGTGTATACTGTAATATTAGTTTGCCTGAGATATCACCTCGTAGCTTTTCTTTCAATAGTCCTCATGGTGCTTGTAATGCTTGTCATGGATTAGGTACTAAATTGGAAGTGGATACGAATTTGATTATTCCTAATCCCCGCTTAACTTTAGCTGAAGGGGCCATTGTTCCTTGGGCAAAGACTGCTTCACGCTTGACCTGGTACAATCGTATCTTGAAAGAAGTGGGACAGCTCTATGATTTTGATCTCAATACTCCTTATCGAGAGTTGAGTGAGGAAGCGAAGAAGTTGGTCCTGTATGGTACAGGGACTGAGTCTTATCAGCTCAAGGGGGTCAAAGATTATCACTTTGAAGGTAATCTCAAGGTGACTTACGAAGGAGTAATTCCTAATTTGGAGCGTCGCTACAATGAGACTGACTCCGACTATGTCCGTAAGGAAATTGAGAAATATATGCAGATTCTTACTTGTCCTGAATGTAAGGGTATGCGTTTAAAAAAAGAAATCTTGGCGGTAAAAATTGCTGATCAATCTATCATTGATGTCACTGCGCTCTCCGTAGCCCGTGCGGATACTTTCTTTAGGACTTTGCCGTTTACGGATTATCAAAAAAAGGTAGCTGAGAGAATTATCAAAGAAATTACTGACCGTCTTACATTTTTACAAAATGTGGGTTTGAATTATCTGACTCTTTCTCGATCAGCTAGTACTTTATCTGGTGGTGAAGCTCAACGTATTCGTTTGGCTACTCAGATTGGTTCACAACTGCTTGGTGTACTTTATGTACTTGATGAGCCATCTATTGGTCTACATCAGCGCGATAATGATCGCTTGATTGCCACCTTGAAGCGTCTTAGGGACTTGGGTAATACCGTAATTGTCGTTGAACATGATACTGATACCATGTTGGCTTCTGATTATATTGTGGATATTGGTCCTGGAGCCGGTAAACATGGTGGTAGGGTGATTGCTCAGGGTACTCCAGAAGAAGTTATGGATGATCCTAATTCAATTACTGGTCAATACTTGTCGGGTAAAAAATTAATTCCAACACCAAAGAAAAGACGCAATGGCAACAATAAATTTATCAATATTAAAGGAGCAACAGAAAACAATCTCAAAGATGTTTCTGTTTCATTTCCATTGGGGACATTTATTGCAGTTACGGGGGTATCAGGTTCAGGTAAATCTACCTTGATTAATGAAATCTTGGTCAAAGCCATTACTAACCATATCAATGGTTCTAGTAAACCTACGGGAGCCTATGGCCAAATTACTGGATTTGAGAATATTGATAAAATTATCAGCATCGATCAGAAGCCAATTGGACGTACTCCCCGTTCTAACCCAGCTACTTATACTGGTGTATTTACAGATATTCGTGAACTGTTTGCGGCTACTCCTGAAGCACGTACACGAGGCTATAAGTCGGGTCGCTTTAGTTTCAATGTCAAAGGTGGACGTTGTGAAACTTGTCATGGAGACGGTATCGTCCGCATTGAGATGCATTTCTTACCAGATCTCTATGTACCTTGTGAAGTCTGTAAGGGCCAACGTTACAATCGTGAAGCTTTAGAAATTCATTATAAAGGTAAAAATATCGCGCAAGTCTTGGATATGACAGTAGAAGATTCAGTGACTTTTTTTGCAGCTGTGCCAAGAATCAAAGAAATTTTAGACACTTTACTGGAAGTAGGTTTGGGGTATATCAAATTAGGCCAACAAGCCAATACTCTGTCTGGAGGTGAAGCGCAGCGTATCAAATTAGCAACTGAACTAGCGAGACGCAGCACTGGTCGTACACTTTATGTCTTGGATGAGCCAACTACAGGTTTGCATTTTGCTGATGTCGAAAGACTACTTAATGTGCTCAATAAACTCGTTGAAGGTGGCAACACTGTCCTAACAATCGAACATAATCTAGATGTGATCAAATCAGTAGACTGGATTGTAGATTTAGGCCCTGAAGGTGGTGAGGGTGGTGGTCAAATCCTAGCAGAGGGTACTCCAGAAGATGTCATGGAGGTAAAAGAATCTTACACAGGTAAATACCTCAAGCTCTTAGTAGAACGAGAGCAAAAACTATTATCAAAAAAGAAGTAGTATTCCTACATTATCTTTCTGATCATTTCTCGGACACCATTTCGAGAAATTCGTTCTGTGCAGTCTAGGACATCGATATTGGGAATGTCAGTGGGATACAGTATCTTCATATCTTTAGTATCAATAAGGATCAGATCTGCTAGCGCGATTGGTTCACTACATCTAATTACGCCTCGGAAAACTGGTGGATTACCAGTAAATCGTGGCATAAGTCTATATTTTTGGGGTTTCATCAAAATAGCTGCAATTCGCCATTCTTCTCCAATATCTTGAAAGTATTCAATTCCAATTGTTCCCGCTAAGATCAGTTCGTTGGTACCATATAAAGTTGTTCTAGGTGTAAGTCCATTTTGTAATACTGCTGTGGCAAAATCTCGAGGTATAGTAAAAGTTGGCTTGAAACCAGCTTCAATCAACTCTTTGAGTTTGGCGCAGCCCCATTCCAGAGGTCCTTCATCCTCTATTTCATCTAGTGTCGTTGCTGACGGTTTCAGTAGGATTTTGCTAAGTTCCTGATCAACAACTTTGTGATTTTCTAGCTTACCTCTATCATCGGCAATCATTATTTCTCGTATGATGCTATTTCTTACATCAAGAAATAGTGTATCGATTTTAGATGGAATTTCTCTGAGTTTTTGTTTGTCTACGGAATCCATGTATTTACATTTTCTGTATATTATAGCATAATCATGACTAAAAAATATATGGATCCACGCTTAGTTATCCCAGTTTACCCGGTTCAATTTGATGCATCTAAACCTTATTTAGCTTTAGGTATTCCTAGCAATCGGTTCAATGAATATATGCATAATGAGGTGCGGGCGATTTTACAAATGGGTTTGCACGCTACTAATTATGATATTGAAGATGTTAGTGGCTCTACTACTTATGAACTATTCAAAAGAAATATAGATGATGTTTTTGTGCCTACATCTCATCACTTTTTTCTTGAGGCTAGACGCCTACTCAATCAGGCGAGGGGTAGAATGGTAGAACTTTTAGGCCGTGCTGATTATGATCTCTTAGATGCTAATAAACACCCCTTTAAATTTTTTAGATTTTTAGTAAGTGTTCATTCCGATATTGTAGAAGCTGTTCCCAATGCATGTAGAGATTGGAAACTGGAAGCTAATCCTCATGGAGAACATGTGAGATTGCAAGAATTAACTACTGGAGAGTATGTATTGAGGGTGAAAATGCGATCGATGGAAGCTCTTGTTTTGACCTCAGATAAGGTTCTTTCTCAAATAGCAGAAAATTTATAATTTTGGAGATTACTTCCCATTCTAATTCTCATTTTCGATCGTGCTCAAATAGCAGCCTTAGAATAAGATTGAGAGAAAGAATGAGCATTAGCGATCGTGGTGCCTCCGGAAGGAATCGAACCTTCACAACCGGTTCCGAAGACCGGGACTCTATCCATTAAGCTACGGAGGCAAGCACAAGACTTATAACACAAGCTGACATAAAAATTAAGTGCTTACTTGGCTTTTGATAACTTTATGTCCTGTGGGAGATAGTGCTACTTGTTGGGCTTAATATTGATTTCTGATCATAGCCAAAGCAATCTGTTCTCTGACTGGATAGTCTGAGGCAGTAGCTCTGGTGTCATTGCCCAAAATATCTGCTCCAAGTAAACCGATACAGCGAAAAGCCCAGACGGCTTGAACTGCAGTCGGATTGTGTTGAGTCTTCAGCTTTTTTAATCTAGCTACTATTTCAGGCAAAGCACTTTCAGGATCAGGATGGGCAAGTAGGGCAAAGTCTAATACTCTCAAGTGATCGTAGAAAGCAGTTCCAGGTCTAGGCTCGATAGTTAAATCAAGGAGATATGGAGCGCCATCTTGGGCGATAATGATGTGTTCACCGTGAATATTGCCATGATTATAACCAAAGAAGTGCTCTGGATCTTCGTCAGCCAAGGCAAATAGAGTGCTAATAATGCTGAAAGCTTCATTTTCTGTCAGCAGTTTTCTCTCAATGATACGTCGGACCCAGCGGTGAAACATGCGGCCAAGCCAACTATAAGCTACTTCATTGTTAGGTTTTGAGGGTATAATTTCCGCTGCTTGGCATTCTTTAATAAATATTTGGTAGTCATTACAAATTGTTTCACTGATAGTGAGTGCTTCAGCTAGTCTGTCACGATAGAACTCTTTCAGCTCGCTGCCCTGTATATATTCTAAAAGCAGATATTCTGGTGGTTGCGAGGCGTTGTCGGGATGAAATATTTTTTGGGTTGAGAAGCTTCTAGAAGTTGTTGATTTGCTCGCAGCCAATAATAATGCCACTTGATGAATATCAATCTTGTCGGTTTTGAGTACCAATGCCTGTTCATCATTAGCTAAGACCTTTCTCACATGGGAGCGACCATTGAGTTTTATACCAGTATCTACTAATTGGCGCTGGTTTAAAATTGCCTCAAGTGTTGTCATACGTTTTAATAGCGAGCAGCCTCAATAAATGTTCTGACTAAGCGCCGTCTGGTATCTAAATCAGGCATGTTTTTTCCGTTCTTAGCATCCTTTTCAATATCGGTAGCGACGCCAAGTAATCTTGCGCTCATTACTGCTCTTACTGATTGAGGATCAAAGCGAGTTTCTAACTCTCGAATACGTTCTGCTATGTGAATATATAATCCCGTGGGGCTAAAGCTATGAGCTGCTGTGGAATCTAAGGCTCGGATTTCATCATAGAAACTGATGTGCTTTTGGCCATCGAATCCTCTGCCTGGTCTTACTTGAGCATTGAGGTCGAGCAAGGTTGGCTTCTCCCCTGCTTGGTACAATACATGTTCACCATGAATGTCTCCATGTGCATAACCGATGAAATCAGATCCGTATTTGTAATACAGTTTAATTAAATCAGTAATGATGGTTTTAATTGCTTTTGCTGATGCTGGATTTGCTCTCAGTAGTTTTGCTTCCCAGCTGGCAATGGCAATAAGAAATCTTGCCATTTCTTTGGCTGCTTGTTCTGAAGTTACTGTCAATGTAGGTCCATATGCAGCAAGTACTCTTTGATAATCTTGAGCTGCGTTTTTTAAAACGTCGAGCATCATACTGTTCTTTTTGGGATCTTTGCTGATATCGGCAAGATGAGGTTGGTCAATAAATTGACGGACGCAGTATCGAACGTCATCTTGAATAATACCTTCCGCTAAAATTAATGGAACTTGAAAACTAAGATTATCCATTGTCAGCGCTACACGCATTAATCCAATTTCATGCCGGTTTAGTTTGTCACCATATTTGATTACACAGGTCTCACCGCCTTTTGTAGTTGCTTTTATTGCTTGATCGCGGCTAGGGTTACCCAATTTGTCTCTTAATTCGAGACCATGTTTTGCGGCAATTGTTTCCGGAACTGATTGCCTATAAAAGCTATTCATAACAATTTAATGATTGGTCAAAAGACTAATTTGTCTCCACCCATAAGTCAATTATATATATTCATTGCAAGTACACTACGTGTAGTTAAATAAAAAGCCCAGTTTGTAGAACTGGACTTTAATTCGTTGAAATGAAAATGTGTGCCCAATTATTTGTTGGGCAAGATCTCATCAAAGTTACCTTTGAAGTCTTTGAGGAATTGATGCACTTCCACTACATCATCTGAACTTACGATTTCTTTAGTATCCATTGGTTGAACGGTCGTATTGATGTTCGTCGTGGTTGTGGCTTCTGGTGAATTGGGACTGAGATTGGCAGTAATTAAAATTGAAGTCTTACAATAGTCACATTGAGCGACGATCATACACTTTTCACCTACAGCACTAATGACATTGATATCATCATTGGAGTAGCTATTGTCACATTGAGGACAATTCACATGACTTTTGATATTGCGAATGACTGCACGTAGAGATGTGAAGTTCATTTTTATTTCTTATGCACCTTAAATTATACACTGACTTTTTGTCTATTGCCAGTGGTAATGCTTGGTTACCCACTCATACAGCACTTTTGTTTCTTGGAAGCGATCAGGGCTATTAAGTACTACCGTAATTAACTGATGCCCCCGATAAGTACCAAGAGAGACAAATGACTCACCAGCTTCAGGGGTCGTGCCTGTCTTTAGCCCCTGCATCTTGATATAGCTATTAAGCAGCTGATTAGTGGGATTTACTTTATAGGTATTGCCTAATTGGGAAGTGATAGTGAGTGGTCCCAGCTTCACAATGTCTAAAATAGTAGGATATTTACTGTATATTGTATGGGCTGCTTTACCTATTTCGAATGCAGTAGAGTAGTTTTGGGCATCATCAAAGCCTAACGGGTGCGCAATGTGGGTATTGATTAATCCTAATGCGTGAATTTTTTTGTTAACTAATTCAATAGCATTTGCTGATCCTCCTAATGCTCCTTGCACAATAGCCATTGTCGCATCGTTGGCTGAAGAGATCAGACTAGCTTGGAGTAAGCTATGCAGCGTGAGCTTGTCCCCTCTTTTGAGATAAATTTTAGACGCCGGCATGTCAGCAGCATATTGATCAATAGTGATTACCTTATCTAAAGGAATCTTTTGATCGAGGAGCGTCATCATCGTAAAGAGTTTGGTGATACTCGCTATTGGTAAACGTTCATAGCCATTCTTTTGATAGAGAATGGCTTGGGTATTTACATCCATAATTAAGGCTGCTTTGGCATTGATCACCGGTGCCAAGGCTTCGCTATCTTTCGTGATATTGAATCGAGCTGGATTATAAAAATAATTCTCATTCAAAGCTTCTACATTATTACTCACTGTTGTGTCTTGAGGGATACTGAGCAAGGTAGAATTCTGCAGAGTTTGGTAAAACAAAAATGTGCTTAAGAGGAAGGCTTGAGACATGAAGAGAGCAAATGATCAATATTTTGGTCAGTAAGAGCAAGATACGGTGCCCCTCTCAATGTGGCAAGTGAGAGTGGGCCAATCTGGGTACGGATTAGCTTTAATACCTGATAATCGAATCTAGCCAACATCCGTCTAATATGGCGCTTTTTGCCATGATGCAATGTGATCTCGATGACAGAAGAGCTTTGTTTGAAAATGATATTATCTGCTTCTAAATTTTCGCCCTGATCAAATACGCCTTTTAATAGTCCTGCTCTATTTGCTGCTGATAGTGGTCTATCAAGAGTTACTTCATAGACTTTGTTGAGCTCATACCTTGGATGAAGCAGTTGATTGGCTAGGTCGCCATTGTTGGTGAGGATTATTAATCCTTCTGAATCTTTGTCCAATCTACCAACAGGGTAAAGTCTTAGCTTGCTTGGGACTAATTCAGTAACTAGTTTTTCCGCAAAGCGGTCAGATACTGAACTGGTGTAACCTCGAGGTTTGTACACCAAAAAAGTTTGTTCGGGGTTATCGGAGGCTAGGATTGGCTTATTATCTAGCATAACTTTGTCATCTGGGTTTACGCTCATGCCCAGTGAGGCTTTCTTGCCATTAATAGTGACTCTGCCTGCCTCAATTAGTATTTCAGCTTTTCTTCTAGAGCATATTCCACAACCGGCGATGTACTTTTGCAATCTTTGAGGTTTGACCATAGTTAGGGTGTCATATACGTTTACCATTGATTTATTACATATCATTTATGCTTCAAGCTTTCGTCCGAGTCAAACCTGTTTCCTTAGGAAAAGTGTATGCAGTGTATGTAGGTCTTGTAGTATTTATCCTCGGCTTGGCTTTCGATTTTGTGGCAATTACGTTCGGACGTGGTGGGTTGACGGTATTTTTTAATGCTATGGCAGAGAATCCTGGTATGCAACAAGAAGTTTTTCTCAATCCTTGGCAAATTCTTTTGCTGACCTGTTTACTGACACTAATAGTAATGGTTTTGGGATTCTTTTATGGAATACTACTTGCGCTAATCTACAATTTGTCAGCAAATATTACTGGTGGTGTGGTTTTAGAAACAACTACAGTTGGTACAATGAAACCTGCAACTATGGCTACTGAAAAAGTAAGTGCTCCAGTAGTCACTAAGCCAGTACCTGTAAAGTTACCAACAAAAACTAGTAAGTCTGTAGCACGGAAGTCAGCTCCAGCTAAGAAACGTAAATCTTAAATTTGTTCCCGGATTTTTTCGGCAATATGTTCGTCAACCACATTCAGTAATTGTTCCCAAGAAGCTTCTCTGATACCAGCTACACTACCAAAGGTTGAGAGAAGCTTCTTTTTGGTTTTGGGGCCAATGCCGTCTATACCGTCTAATACTGACTGTACCATCTTTTTGCCACGCATTTTACGATGACCTTGAATCGCAAATCGATGAGCTTCATCACGAATGCGTTGAATTAAGAAAAACTCTGGACTATCCTTGGGTAAGATAATCGGGGCTTTTTGTTTAGGCACGAAAATTTCTTCTTCTTGTTTGGCTAAGCTGACTACTTTAGGCAGGGTAATTTTACTGCCACTTTTGATGACTGCTTTGAGTGCAGTCATTACACTGCTGAGCTGCCCTTTGCCACCATCAATAATAATAAGATCTGGTTGCTCAGGAAGTGAAACTGTATCCATTTTTTCTTGTCTGCGTTTCTTTTTATTACGATAAACACTATCCAAATATTGAATGCGTCTGGAAAGTACTTCTTGCAGTGATGCAAAGTCATTATTTACACCCTCTTCTAGGTCTTTAATGGTGAACCGACGATAGTGGCTAGTCAGCGGTTTCCCATCTACAAATACCACCATAGATCCTACTTTATTAGTGCCTTGAATATGAGAAATGTCATAACATTCAATGCGACGAGGAAGCGATTTCATCTTGAGTGCTTGCTGTAAACTTTCTAGTGCACCACTGCTATGGACACGCTCTCGTTCCCAAGCTTGTTTATTAGCTTCCAATTGTAGTTTCGCATTTTCTTCTACCATACTGATGAGTTGTCGTTTCTCCCCTCTCTCTGGCGTCAGTAAGGTGACTTTTTTGCCTTTGAGCGTGGTTAGGAATTGGCTCAGCAGTTTTTCTTCGCTTAAGTTTGTACTGGTCACAATTTCTTCAGGGATAGAGCTGGCATCGGTATAGTATTGTTGAATAAAAGATTCCAGCATGTTTTCTGCTGGTTCTTCTTTACTTTGGTCAGTCAGATTGAAATGTTCGGTGCGTATGATATGTCCATTACGAATCATGAAAAGAGCGATTACTGCATTAACTTCATCTTTAGCTACCGCCAAGACATCTTGATTGTGCCCTGATGTCAGAATGGCGTACTGTTTTTCAGTCAGTACAGACAATGCTTGTAAACGGTCACGATACTTTGCCGCTTGTTCAAATGCTTTTTTGCTTACAGCTTCAGTCATGGATTGTTGCCATTGTTTGGCTAGATCTTGATAGTCACCGCCTAGAATAGCGCAAATATGAGCGATATTGCTTTGGTACTCTTCTTTGGTTACCTTGCCAATACAAGGTGCCTGACATCGTTTGATATAATAATCTAAGCACGGGGCCTGGCGGCTGAGATTGTGAATAACGGTTTGTCCGGGGGTGATCTCTTTGATTTCGCCATGACAGCTGCGGTAGGGGAAAAGTTTTTGTAATCCCTTGAGCGTTTTAAATATACTATCGGTTGATGTATAAGGGCCAAAATAATGATGTTTGGTGTCCTTACGGAAATGACGTACTATTTCTATTTCTGGGAAGTCGATATCTTTAGCAATTTTGGCATATACATAGTTCTTATCGTCCTTCATCAATATATTGTACTTTGGCCGAATACTTTTGATTAAGTTGGTTTCTAGTACGAGAGCTTCTAGTTCGGTTCGGGTTACCGTAAATTCGATATTTACGATTCGTTCTCGCATCACGGCTACTTTTGGGGCAATGGTTTTGTTTTTTTGAAAATAGGATTTTACGCGTTTACGCAGGTTTTTGGCTTTGCCTACATAAATGATCTGATTGTCTTTGTCGAGCATTTTGTAGACACCTGGTTGGGTGCTACATTTTTTGAGCAAATCCTTGATGAGGTCACTAACAGTAAACATGGTGAGAAAGGGTATTTTATGGTATCCTGATAAGAATATTCTTTTTATGACTGATTTTTTGCCTTCATTGGGCTTGTCTCTAGCAATAGCGGTATTGGTTGGCTTGGAGCGAGAGTCTTATCGATTAAGTGGTGTCAATACAATAGCTGGCTTGCGTACTTTTATTTTTATTGGTGCTTGGGGGTGGCTTACTGGAGTAATTACTCAACTATGGGGGCCTATTTTTTTCCCAGTAGCTTTTTTGAGTTTGATTGGCATCCTCTCTTTGAGCTATTACATCAGGATGAAGAACCGAGAGCAACATGGTTTGACTACAGAAATGGCTGCAATTGTCATATTTTTATTAACGGCTCTTTCTTTACAATTGGATCATAGCATTGTGCTCGCTATGGGGGTAATGGTAGCCTTGGTCTTGTCTGTGAAAAAGGTCCTGACTAGCTGGTTGCAAATTTTACCTCGGGAAGCAATTCTGGCTACTGTTCAATTTGCTGTATTAAGTGGGGCTATTTTGCCATTTCTCCCTAATCAATATATGGGGCCGTGGAATTTTTTCAATCCTTATGTTGCATGGTGGATGGTAGTTTTAGTTTCTGGTATTAGTTTCGTTGGATATATATTGCACATTGTTATTGGTAGCCGAGGTAGTATTTTGCTTAGTTCAGCAGTTGGTGGCTTAGTGTCGTCCACAGCAGTGACTACAGCTATGGCTCAACAATCTAAGCGCAGTCTAGGACCAGTTACTTTGTTTGCAATGGGAAGTGTGATTGCTAGTTCAATTGCTGCTATCAGGGTTCTTACTACTGCTTCTTTGGTCAATCCTACTATTCTCCAGTGGTTAGTTGCACCGATGGCTTTACTTGGTATTATTGGTGCCTTATTTATTTGGCGACTACATACCAAGACAGTTATTACCGATGAGAATGTTAGTTTGAATAATCCTTTTCAGATTAGCTCAGCTATTACTTTTGCTCTGCTCTTTGTAGTGATTTCATTTCTTGCTCGTACTAGTACAGCTTATTTTGGCGTCAACGGACTTTATTTTGCTAGTTTATTCGCAGGTGTAGCTGATGTGGATGCCATGACGATTTCAGCCAGCCAACTTGCTGGACAAGGTAGTATTAGCACGGTTCAAGCCAGCATTGCTGTGCTCTTGGTATTCATGAGCAATATGATTGTGAAGTGTGGTATTTCAGTAATTTTTGGGCACAAACAATTGCGTAAGATTATGTACATCTATACGGCAATTGTTGTCGGTGTGATCGCTTTAGCTATCGCTTTTCTGAGTTGGGCAGATCTTTATCGCTAGTTCTAGTTTGTCCACTGCGATCTTTTCTTCTCTGTCAGCGATGATATTGGTTGCATTGAGAGTATCGGCCAATGTTTCTCGTGCAATATAAGAACCACAAGTAGTAATTACTTTATGTGCTAATTCTGGTTCACTGAGTACTTCGATGCTGACATTGATTCGACTGTCTACTTGGTAATTGGCTGCTTTTCGCATATCTTGGATAGAGCGCACGATTTCACGGGCATAACCTTCATAGATCAATTCATCGGTGAGATTGGTATCTAGTGTGACTACAATATTACCTTCACTCATTACGCTCATGCCAGGTTCAGTTTTGTAAACCACCTCAAATTCATCGGGAGCCAAGCTAAATTGGCCAGCGACTGTAACAGTACCATTGTCTTCGAATACCACATTTTGGTCTCGGGCTGCTTGCATAATTGTTTGGACATCACTGCCATACTTAGGACCGATAATGGCCGCTTTCGGTTTGATTCCTTTTTGGATAGTTGCTTGTTCTGGGCTGGTCATAGTCACAGTTTTGACATTGAGTTCTTCAGCAATTACCTGTAGTTCTTCAGCTTGTAAACGCATAGGAGCGATAACGGTAGCTGACTGTAATGGTTGGCGAGTTTTCAGTTTTTGACTTGCACGAATTGCATGGCCCAAATTAACAATATTGCGCATAAATGCCATCTCTTCATTGAGTGCTGGTCGAATGAAGCTGTCGATGCTGCGAGGGAAGCTGGCCATATGTACAGATTCTTTGCCTACTAAATTGCGATAGATGTGTTCACTTACAAAAGGCACAAATGGTGCAATTACTTTTACTAGAGTAGTAAGTACATGGTACAAAGTCTGATAAGCACCATTTTTATCCTGATCATTTTCTGCTTTCCAGAAACGTCGACGTGATCGGCGTACATACCAATTAGAAAGGTTGTCGACAAATTTCTCGATTTTGTTGGTAGATTCCCAGATTTGATAATTGTCGAGCATGACTGCTACTTCTTTAACCATGGTATGAAGTTCAGAGAGAATCCAACGGTCAAGCTTATGTTCACTCCATGGCATCACATAACGATCTATGCTGCCCAGAGTGAATTTGTTAGTAATTACCTGATCTGATGGGGTGTGGTTGAAATATTTATCAATCATTTTCTTGACCATACCATTGGCCACAATCATCACGGTTTCACCGGCACAGTTCTCTTTAATCTCATCCAAGAAAGCAAATACCCGTTCTTCCAAGTCTAGGTATGATTCCCCTTCTGGAAATTTTTGAGCATATTGATTGGTGAGACTACTGAGATAGGTTTCTACATCAGCGGCTAATTTTCCATCAAAGGTTCCTAGGTTAAGCTCACGCAAGCGTTCGTCTTCGATCACTGGTACTTGATGGAATTGGCTAATGATAGTAGCTGTTTCTTGTGTGCGTGTGAGTGGTGCGACGAATATTTTGTCGAGGGTACTGTGTTTGAATTCTTGAGCCAACGCTTCAGCGTCTCTCTGACCCTTTTCGGTAAGGTGATAAATTTGATCTGTGTCACTAGCTACTATACCCAGGGGAATATTTTCGGACTCAGTGTGTTGGACACTGATTACTTTGGTGAATTTCTGAGGCTGAAATTGATCAATGTTGGCATAGGTAACAAAGAATGAATAGACATTCCATAATGTCAGTTGGAACTTTCTCAGTGATTGCTCTACTAAATTAATGGAGAAATTGCGAGGCTGTCCTGGAGGAGAAGCGTTGAACATATACCAACGCAATGCATCAGCTCCATGTTTGTCGGTAACTTCCATTGGTTCGACAATATTACCCTGTGATTTACTCATCTTGTGTCCTTTTTCATCTAAGATATGACCGAGACAGATGACATTTTTATAAGCAGTTTTGTTCCAAATAGCCGTGCTTACAGCCAATAGTGTATAGAACCAACCACGAGTTTGATCGATAGCTTCACAAATATAATCGGCCGGGAAGTAATGGTCTTGGAACTCCTGCTCCTTGATATCGAATGGATAATGGACTTGAGCTACAGGCATAGCTCCGGAATCAAACCAACAATCAATTACCTCTTCTACTCTTTTCATAGTGCCCCCACATTCACAGCCAATAATAATATTGTCGATATAAGGGCGATGAAGATCTGTTTCGCCTTTATCATTGATTGGCAAATCCTGATTACTCTTTTTTTGAAGCTCTATCATAGAGCCCACACATAAAGTTTTGTGACATGAATGACATTCCCATACTGGTAATGGTGTGCCCCAGTAGCGATTACGTGATACTGCCCAATCTCTAATTTCATTGAGCCAATTTCCGAATCGACCTTCTTTGATATGTTCAGGATGCCAATTGATTTCTTGGTTGTTTTTGACCAATTCATCTCTTAATTGGGACATGCGAATAAACCAAGAGCTGATAGCAAAGTAAATAAGTGGTGTTTTACATCTCCAACAGTGAGGATAATTGTGCTCATATTTTTCTTTTTTGAGGAGCATGTTTCGTGCCGCCAAATCTTTGAGTACCTCTACATCCAGACCTTCTTCTTTGAAGTAACGGCCACTATATGGGCCACTGCCTGCAATAAATTTGCCTTCTTTATCTACATGCTGCAGTCTAGGTAAATCGTACTTTTGAATTACTTGAAAATCATCTTCGCCATAGAGAGCGATATGAACAATACCGGTACCGTCCGTAGTAGTGACAAATGGTTCCGCTACTACATAATGGCCTTTCTTCTCGCTTGTATAATAATTCCAAGGAGCTTCATAACTAGTATCAACCAGATCGGTGCCTCGGTAAGTAGCTTCGATGGTGTACTGGGGCTTACCTTCTTCATCTTTTGGCAGTACATCATTGTATGCTGCAATACGATCCGTCGCAATAATTATTGCTGTATTTTGATCTATTCTTACCTGGCTATATTCAATGTCAGGTCCGACACAGAGTGCTAGATTTCCTACCAATGTCCAAGGTGTCGTAGTCCAAGCAGCGAAGTAAACAGTCTCGCCATTCTTGCTAAATTTAGCTTGATCGATGATTTTGAAGAGAGCTGTTAGCGACATGTCTTTGACTGTCTGATACTCTTGAGCGACTTCATGACTTGAAAGTGGTGTACCACAACGACAACAATAAGGAACAATTTTGAGATCACGGTAAAGTAAACCCTTTTCCCAGATTTGTTTGAGGCACCACCACACTGATTCGATATAATCAGGAGAGTAGGTTACATAAGGGTGTTTCATGTCGACCCAGTAACCGATACGCTCGGTCATCACTTCAAATGCTTGAGTGAATTTGTGCACTGAGTCTTTACATTTATTATTGAAGGCTTCAATACCATATTCTTCGATTTGTTTTTTGCCGGAAATGCCTAATTCTTTTTCTACTTGTAACTCAACTGGTAGACCGTGTGTATCCCATCCTGCTTTGCGTTCAATATAAAATCCTTGCATGGTTTTATATCGCAAGATGACATCTTTGAATACACGGGCTATAACATGATGAACACCTGGTTTGCCATTGGCTGTTGGCGGACCTTCATAAAAAATAAATGGTTTACTACCGGTTCTTTTCTCTTGTACTAATTTGAAGATATCGTCTTTTTTCCAAAATTCTAAAATCTCATTTTCCAGATCAGGGAATGACTGTTTTACTTGAACAGGATCAAAGGTAGTTTTTGGTGTTGTTTTAGGTGCTGACTTTTTTTCGGGGGTAGCCATATATAAGTAGATAAGGGCTGTAAGGGAAATTTCGTGCCGCAACTTTACTCCATTTTGTAAGCAGGAGCAATTTTGCTGAAAAATAGCTAATCTGAATTCTAAAATGGAGATTTTAGATTCTCAATTAAACTAGTTTTAAAAGCTTTACGTCTTCTGCTTAAGTCTGTTAGAATACGGAAAATTATTTCATCATGGAAAATAAACCATTTAGATTGGTTGCTCCGTACTCACCTACGGGTGATCAACCAAAGGCTTTGGCAGCCTTGGTCAAAGGAATAGAAGAAGGTAAAGTTCATCAAACCTTATTGGGAGCTACTGGTACTGGTAAGACATTTATTATGGCCAATGTCATCAACCAAATTCAGAAGCCTACTTTGATTCTTGCGCACAATAAGACCCTGGCAGCTCAACTTTATTCTGAGTTTAAGGAGTTCTTTCCTGACAATGCAGTCAATTATTTTGTTTCGTATTACGACTATTATCAGCCAGAAGCCTATATTGCCAGATCAGATACTTACATTGAAAAAGATGCTTCTATCAATGAAGAAATCGATAAATATCGTCATGCCGCCACCAAAAATCTTTTGACTCGAAGAGATGTGATTATTGTGGCGTCTGTGTCATGTATTTATGGTTTGGGATCAGTAGAAGAATATGGCAATGTTGCCGAAAAATTGAGTGTAGGCATGAGTTACAAGCGGGAAAAACTGCTTCGTCATTTGGCCGATTTGCAATACAAACGTAATGAATTAGCTTTTGTTCGTGGTACTTTCCGGGCCCGTGGTGATGTCGTGGAGATTTATCCTACCTATAGTGATACTGCTGTTAGGGTAGCTTTCTTTGGTGATGAGATCGAAACGTTAGATGAATTTGATACTCTTACAGGTGAGATTATCGCTAGCTTACAATCAGTGGAAGTATTCCCTGCAAAACATGCGGTGACTTCTCGGGAGGCCGTATTAAGAGCGGTGGAGCAAATCAAGGTAGATCTTGAAGAAAGATTGAAAGAACTCAATGGTATGGGCAAGATTGTGGAGGCTCAGCGTCTCAAACAAAGAACTGAGTACGATTTGGAAATGATGATGGAGACTGGATACTGTAGTGGTATCGAGAACTACACTCGTTATTTAGGTAATCGTTCACCTGGAGAACAGCCTGCGACTTTGCTCGATTACTTTCCTGATGACTACATGATGTTTATTGATGAGTCACATATTTCTGTGCCTCAGATCGGCGGTATGTTTAATGGCAATTTGGCTCGAAAGAAGAGCTTGGTTGATTATGGCTTCCGTCTGCCATCCGCTTATGATAATCGACCGTTGACATTTACTGAATTTGAAGGGCAAATCAATAAGGTTGTATATGTATCAGCCACACCGCGCGAGTATGAGTTGGAGAAATCTGGGCACGTAGTAGTAGAACAATTGATTCGTCCTACTGGTTTGCTGGATCCAGTGGTTACGGTCAGACCAACGCAAAATCAAGTCGATGATTTACTCAATGAGATTCGTGAGAGAATTAAGATTGATGAACGCGTATTGGTGACTACGCTGACCAAACGTATGGCAGAAGATTTGACTGAGTATTTGCAAGAAGCGGGTATTCGTGTGAAGTACCTCCATTCAGATATTGAAACTTTAGTGCGCTTGGATATTTTAAGAGATTTGCGTTTGGGGGTAATTGAGGTGGTAGTGGGTATTAACTTATTACGTGAAGGTTTGGATTTGCCTGAAGTGAGTTTGGTGGCGATTTTGGATGCCGACAAGGAAGGTTTCTTACGCTCAGAAATGGCTTTGATCCAGACTATTGGTCGTGCAGCCCGCAATGCTCATGGTCAAGTAATCATGTATGCCGATCGCATGACCGATTCAATGAAAAAGGCTCTCCATGAGACCAATCGTCGTCGCGGAATCCAAGAAGCATACAATAAAGAACATGGTATTACGCCAAAGACCATTATCAAGGAGATTCGTGATATCATGCCTCATGATGAGCTGAAACAAGATGGTGAAGCTTTACAGACTCTCCCTCATGAAGAGTTGGCAAAAGTGATAGCTGAGCTTGAATTACAAATGGATATTGCAGCTGGAAAAATGGAATTCGAAAGAGCTGCTGAGATTCGAGATCAGATTGATGAGCTGGAGAAACAGCTGAAGAAAGGTAAGAATAAGTAGTCTTATTCTTGTTTTAGTTGCTCCCCTTTTGATCCAATGCACTCGTTCAAGGCATGGTATAGTGCTCGAGTTTCAGCGCAGGCAATATCTTCTTCTCTGAGTACTGGAACTGAATGTTGAGGTTGTTTGATATCTTTTTGCGCTGAGTCTAAATTGTTAGATCTTAGTGTTGTCATAGTAGGAGATATTTTGATTAAACCGAATGAGAAATTTATAGAGATTGTCGTCAAACTGCAAATTGAGAATAGTGAATTCGGGTCTTGGTCTTCATAATTTATCTAAACTGTATTTCGGCCGGATCCTTCAACTCCACTTTGTTTCGTTCAGGATGAATTAGTTGGTGGTCCTTAATAGTACTATCTAGCTAAAAGAAACTCTTCCCAACGGGACCCCTTCGGGGCAACTTTCCACTCTCAACTCTCAACTTTTTCCGTGTCTTCACATTCCCGGTTTAGTTCAGTAATATAGCTATGCTTTATACTTATGTGATTTATGCTTACAGCTAAAGAAATACGTGCTAAATATTTACAGTTTTTTGAGAAAAAAGGTCATGCGATTTTGCCTAGTGCTTCACTCGTTCCTGAAAATGATCCTAGTGTGCTCTTTACTACTGCCGGCATGCATCCATTGGTGCCGTACTTGATGGGGGAAAAACATCCACGTGGAGTGCGTTTGGTCGATGTGCAAAAGTGCTTGCGTACTGATGATATTGATGAGGTTGGTGATAATACTCACTGCACATTTTTTGAAATGTTGGGTAACTGGTCTCTTGGTGATTATTTCAAAGAAGAGTCAATTCAGTTTAGTTTCCAATTTCTAACTGAAGAATTACAGATTCCCCTCTCGCGTTTGGCGGTAACATGCTTCGCCGGAGATGAAACTGCACCCAAGGATATTACTTCTTACGAACAGTGGTTGAAATTAGGCATTCCTGAAGCTCGCATTGCGTTCTTGGGCAAGAAAGATAACTGGTGGCCAGCTGGTGGTAAGAATCCTGGTCCTCAAGGTCCGGATACGGAAATATTCTATTGGACAGGCAAAGAAGAAGCTCCTGTTGCTTTTGATCCTGAAAATAAACTTTGGGTAGAAATTTGGAATAATGTGTTCATGGAATTTAATCGTACTCCAGACGGAGCATATCAACCTCTAAAACAAAAGAATGTAGATACCGGTATGGGATTGGAGAGAACAACAGCTATTCTGCAAGGGAAAGCTACCATGTATGAAACTGACCTCTTTGTACCATTGATAGAAAAGATTCGTTCTTTAGCAACTAATCAAAACACTACATCTGAAAGAATTATCGCTGAGCATATTCGCGCTACAATGTTTCTATTGGCAGATCATGTTCGGCCAAGTAATGTAGATCAAGGCTATATTCTCCGTCGTTTGATTCGACGAGCTGTTCGCCATGGTCGCAAAATGGGAATTCAAGGTAATTTCTTAGAAAAGCTGGGGGCATTGGTATTGGCACAATATCAAGATGCTTATCCCGAGATGATGAAGCAACCAATTGTCTTATTACAAGCGCTCCAAGATGAAGAAGAACAGTTTAACAAGACTTTGGAAAATGGTTTGAAACAATTTAGAAAACTAGAGATACAACTGACCGAGGCTGGGGTTAAACAAATCTCTGGTGAGCAGGCATTTCACCTTTACGACACTTTTGGTTTTCCAATTGAAATTACGAAAGAATTGGCTAGTGAAATTGGTTTTTCAGTCGATGAACAAGGCTTTGCTGATGCATTCAAGAAGCATCAAGATCTCTCCCGTCAGGGAAGTGAGCAAAAATTTGCTGGAGGTTTGGCAGATCATTCTTATGAGAGCAAAATGCTCCATACTGCTACTCACCTTTTGCATCAAGCATTGAGAACAGTATTAGGTGAACATGTGGAGCAACGGGGCAGCAATATTACTAGCGAGCGTCTTCGCTTTGACTTTCCACATGACAAGCCAATGACGCCTGAAGAAAAGGCAAAAGTAGAGGCGATTGTGAATGAACAAATTAAGCGAGATTTGTCAGTGAGTTGGCAAGAAATGAGTGTGGATGAGGCAAAAAAGAATGGTGCTATCGGTATTTTTGAAGATCGCTACGGTGATACGGTCAAAGTTTATACTATGGGTGACTTTTCCAAAGAAATATGTGGCGGTCCGCATGTAGAGCATACCGGTCAATTACAAGCATTCAAGATTCTCAAAGAAGAAAGCTCAAGTAAAGGTATTCGCCGTATTAAAGCGGTGATTGGCAAAGCTGCACTGGGAGTGTAGTGCTGCGTGATTTTTAAGTACCACTGAGAACCAAATAGAAAACACTGGTCGCCAGGGTAATCTATTTGGTTTCTGTTTTTTTAGGTTCAATGTCTTTAACAGATTGTACTTGGTCAGATTGAGTTTTTGGTTTAAACCAATTTTTATACTTAGGATCAGCATTTTTTTGATAGATCAACAAGTATACTAATTCCAAGATGCCCAGAGTCTGAAGAATCAAAAGAGCGATGAACCACTCTTTTTGATCCTGTTTTGCTGCTTTCCAAAGTGCTACTCCCTTGAGAATGAGTATTGCAACAATGATAGGGAAAAAGAGGATGTTACCTAGTATATCAAATGGGTTGTACATAGTGATTGGTCTAAAGTGTATATAACTTAAAAAGTTGATTTTGCGAACTAGCCTTCAATAGATTAATCTTAGTTGCTTATACAGTCTG
>JACCDN010505701.1_pt1 | contig 22307 bp, 20 predicted proteins | sample 7441691 | NCBI WGS metagenome assembly JACCDN01 (sample SAMN15323439, study PRJNA562643) | freshwater metagenome | isolation source: river surface water | place: USA:Blue River Watershed | collected 2017-08-16 | reverse complement strand
TCTGCGGGCGAAGCATATATAGAAACTACTCGAAGAATAAATGAGGGGGACTTTGGAGATCCTAATCTGATCTGCGATTTCATTCTCTGGATGAACAGTCAACCAAGCAAGTCCATATCTGGCCTTAACTTTGCGCTACAAGGAGATAATTGGAAATCTATCGGTTTTAGTGAGCGAATTTCAAAATATCCGGACAATTTCAAGTTGCGTAAACTTGGTTAGGCGATGTAGATGAAGGTCTCAGATGCAATTTCCAATTTTATTTCGAAAATGGGAACTTCCAGGGTTTTTGGCGTATCTGGGGGAGCCTCACTTCACTTGCTTGATTCAGTAAATCGCCACCCTAACCTCACGCTACGCTGCTGCCATCACGAACAAACTGTCGCGATGGCAGCTGAGGCATATTCTCGACTTTCAAATGAGGTCGGTGTTGGAATCGTAACGAGCGGCCCTGGTGCTACAAACTTAATTACTGGAATTGCTGGTGCCTTCTATGATTCTGTTCCCTGCGTTTTTATCACCGGGCAGGTCAGCACCACAAGAATGAAGGGTGACCTAGGGGTAAGGCAAAATGGCTTCCAGGAGACACCGATTGTGGATATTGCAAAATCAATTACCAAATTTTCTTTTACAGTCCGAACGCCCGAAGAGGTTTTGCCAACTTTGAATCAAGCCTGGACTTTAGCAATCTCCGGAAGGCCTGGCCCGGTGATAATTGACATTCCAGATGATGTCCAGCGGATGCAGATTGAAGTTCCACTGCGAGATATGACTGGCAAAAGGATTATGCCGGATGCAAGCCAGTCGCAGCTCGACAAAACGGTTGCACTGCTCTTAGAACTCTTGAAAAATTCTTACAGACCAGTCATCATCTGTGGTGCAGGAATTCGTTCGTCAAAAAATTGGAATTCTGTGGTGCGAAACATTGAACGAGCCGATATTCCTGTGACTTTAACATGGGGGGCAAAAGATCTAATTCCGGAATCAAACCAAATGGTTCTAGGAACTTTTGGAACTCATGGAAATAGATTCGCAAATACAGTTTTGAATTCCAGTGACTTGATAATTTCAATCGGCAGCAGGCTTGACTTAAAGGCCACAGGAAGTCCCGTCGCGAGCTTCGCTCCAAAAGCCAAGAAAATTATGGTCGACATTGATCTATCTGAGATTCGCAAATTTGAAAAATCTGGCATGAAAATAGATTTGCCGGTTTGCCTTGACATTTCGTCACCGGAATTTGATGTCTTGATGGAGAATTTAGCCTCTTTTGATTTCCAAGTGGAATCATGGAAATCCGAAATTCTTGCGTTGAAGTCTGCAATGCCTGGTGAACCTCGGGAATTCAAAGACTTAGGCGTGAACCCTTATCAATTTATTGGCCACCTTTCAAAAATCACCCCTGCCGATACCAATATTGTTATCGATACGGGATGTGCGATAGCTTGGACGATGCAGAGTTGGCTTACTAAAAATGGTCAGCGGTTAATTCATGATTTCAATAACACCGCTATGGGGTGGTCTATCCCAGCTGCTATTGCCAGCTCGCTCATATCGCCTGAAAAGTTGACTATCTGCATAGTGGGTGATGGGAGCATTATGATGGCTCAAAATGATTTGGCGACCCTTAGTGCGAGTGAGGGATCCGTAGTTGTTTTCCTCTTGAATAATGGCGGCTACTCGATGATCAAGCAGACACAAGATCAATGGTTCGATGGGGACTATTTCGCATCATCCTCAAACGTTGATTTGCATTTCTCGGACTTTGAGTTATTGGCAAAGGCAAACAATTTCTCTTACAGAAGGATAGAGAATTCAGATGAAATAGCCCCTCAAATCAACACTATTCTAGAAGAGAAGGGGAAGATTTTTTGTGAGGTAGTTATCCAATCAGATGCCCGAGTCGTACCGATTGTAAAATTTGGAAATCCTAATCATCAAATGGATCCCCAACTTTAGAATGTTTAAGACTTATGGAACTATTTAAGGCCCATTAGCTTGACTTGTTTGTCAAAATCAGGAACTAATAAACAGAGTTCATCAAAATTACCCGAAGCAAGAATTTTACCCTCCTTCAAGTAATAGATTTTATCGACACTCTTAATTGTTGAAAGTCTATGTGCAATGAGCACAACTGTAACCTTGCCCTTCAGGTTTGCAATTGCAGCTGAAACATTTGCTTCCGTCTCTCCGTCCAGTGCACTAGTCGCCTCATCCAAAACAACTAATCTAGGGTTTGTGTAAAGTGCGCGAGCTATGCCTAATCTCTGACGCTGTCCTCCGCTCAGAAATCCACCCCTATCACCGAGCGTGGTATCTAGTTGGTTTGGAAGACTGCGGACGTACTCATCTAGTTGGGCTGTTTGAAGCACATTCCATATGCTTTGATCGAAATTCGCATCGGTATCGAATCCAAGGGCTACATTTTCCCGAATACTTCGATTTGTTATAAGCACATCTTGCGGAACATACCCAATTGCTCCGGGCCACTTTTTTATAACCTCTTGCGGTGGAAGACCATCAATTTTTACTGAACCTGTAGTCGGATCTAGAAGTCCAAGGATCACGTCAGCGAAAGTTGTTTTTCCGGCTCCCGATGGTCCAACGATTGCAACAACATCCCCTGCGTTTATTTTCAGATCAAGAGACGACAAGACTTCATTATCTGAGTCTGGATATCGAAAAGAGACATTTTCCAATGAAATCTCGCCGTGGAAACCATCCCTCGTTGTTTCCCTAGTAATTGACTCTAAATCAAGGCTTTCGATATCAGCTAATTCTTCAATTAAAGCCAATGTGGGGCCAGCCGAACCAATGCTCCCTTTAATGATAATCATCGCTTGCTGCATACGCAAAACTGCTGGGGAAATTCGAGTGCTTGCAGCCAAAAATACGGAGAGCACACCAACTGCGTGAACGGCATCTGTAGCTGAAAATTGTAACGCCCCTAGAGCTAACGCCCCCACCACAAGCACTACCTCAAGTATGTACTTGGATATGTTTGGCATAAAACTCTTTTCGGCAAGAGTATCTGCCAACTGATATCTCAAATCTGAAATTCTAGTCCAGTAATGCTGCCTTCTATTCCTTACAAGTAACTCACGATAAGATGAAAGAATTTCAATGACTCTTTCATTCGCTTCAACAATAAGTTTTGCTTCTTTCTGCCCAATCTTTTGAGATTTAAGGTGAAGGAGGCGATACATTAAAATTGCGACTCCGGAGAAAGTTAGAAAAGTGAAGAATGTTATAGTCGAATCAATAAAGAAGAGACCAGAGCCAAGAATCAATAGGAGGGCCATGTCAGAAACTAAAGACAAGGATGTCCCAATAACACCAAGCATGATCGAATCGACCCCCACGGTTACCGAGTAGAGCGTTTGCTGCATGGAGTTTTGGCGAATATTCACAAATTCTTGATTGAGAACGCGGGACAATAAATTTGATGACAGCAACGCACTTCTACGGCTAAGAAAAAAAATGATTTTCCGCGAGAAAAACACAGATACCAATGTTTTAGAAATCAGAGTTAGTGCCGCCAAAATTCCCAATGTTGCTGCTTGAAATTGCAAACTCTCGTCAGCAATTCCCAGATGCTCAAGGAGAAAGCTAATCCTTTCTCCGGGTTTTCCAGTGCTAACTCCCGTAATTGCCAAAGCACCTAAAACCCCAATAACGGCCACACCAATCAGATCTAAAATGCCCAATAGGGACTGAAGGCAAATCACCACAAGAAGATATTTGCGGTCTCTCGGGGGTAGCACGCGCAAGGCACGTAACACCAAACTTCCATTTAGCCGGCGCTGGAAGGTTTTCATAGACTAATTATAGTGCTGCAAGGAGCTACAGGGTTGTTAATGTAGATTATTTGTATGCCTCATTCAATCCTAATTCTTTCTGGGATTTTCCCTCCTGACGTAGGGGGCCCAGCCAAGTTTGCTGATGTCTTTTCGCAATGGCTCTCGGAAAAGAATTGGAAAGTAGGAGTGATTTCACTTTCACATTCTGGGCGCCGTAGATATTTTCTTGGAAAAGTAGAAGTTAACCTAGTACCGAGAAGTCTGAATCTCATGATGAGATATTTGCTTTTGATAACCAAGATCTACCGAGAATCAAAAGCAAAGAACTTAATTCTTGCCAACGGCCTTTTTCTGGAGGTCTGGATTGTATCCAAAATTTTTAGGATAAAGTATGCAGTTAAGGTTCCAGGTGACATTGTTTGGGAAAGAGCAAGGAACAATTCTATAACTTCCCTAAGTATTGATGATTTCCAAAACCAAGATTTAGGCTTGAAGTATGCAATTTTTCGAAATCTATACTCGAGAAGCCTTCGAGACGCTAAGCAAGTGATTGTTCCCTCTCTTCATCTGTTTTCGTTGTGTCAACTTTGGGGGGTGCAGACAGAAAAGATCCATGTAATTCACAACTCGGTCTTCGTCGATCGTTTCAAACCCGTGGTGCAAAATAAGGATTTTGATGTTTTAACCGTTGCCCGACTCGTAAAATGGAAGGGCATAGAAGAAATTATCAAAGTTTGCGCTAATAATGAATTGCGTTTATTGGTTGTTGGTGATGGGCCAGAAATGCAAAATCTCAAACAGGCTGCCAATGAGAGTGGCGCAAATGTTGTTTTTGTCGGAGATGTCGCTCAAGAGCAACTTCCAAGTTATTACAGTCGTAGCAAAGCCTTTGTGCTGAATAGCAACTTTGAAGCTTCCTCATACAGCCTTATTGAGGCCATGGCGTGCTCTTTGCCCGTAATTGCGTCAAGAAAAACGGGTAGCGCAGAGGTGGTACGGCATTCGGTAGATGGATATCTTATCGATGAGAATTTTCCTTTAGCTGAAGCGGTAAAAACTCTATTTGAAGATCCAAAATTAGCGCTTGAGATGGGAAGAAATGCCCGCGGAAGAATCACAAGTGACTTTAACTCCGAGCTGAATTTTCAAAAAATCACCACCGTTGTTTCGTGGAATTCAGTCTGACATGGCGCTATTCTTTGCACCACGTCTATGGGCCAACTCGGATTCAGTCTTTGATTTGCTCAATAGGTTCGATTCATACGCTCAAACATTTCAACAGATGGATTTTCGTGAGGAAAACGTAAACTTCATTGGAATGGCATCGGAAGATTTTAGCAGCTTCGATTTTTCTTACTACAAGCACCTAAATGTCAGAATTTTTAGGAAAGGATTTTCGGGCCGAGTAAATCTCGCGATGAAATTCTTTAAGTCAGTTTTTAAAGAACGAATAGTAATCTCAGGTGACCCATATTTAGCATTTTGGGTTGCTTGGATAACAAAAAAAATTCTCTTTAGAAAATACCGTATCCAAATCTCAATTCATGGAATTCCCTTAGATGGGGCTCATGTCAAATTGTTTAACCCTCGATCATTTGCACTGCGCAGTGCCTGCAGAAATGCAGACAGCATTCGTGTCGTGTCTCAATATTTAAACCATATGCTTCAAAACGACTGGAAAATTTCGAGACATAAAATCATTATTGCACCAATGCCTGTGCAAGTTCCTCAGATGATTGAATATGAGAAAAAGAAGAATCAAATCCTTATTTTAGGACGGTTGCATCATGAACGAGGAATTTTCCTCTCATTGGAAATAGCCCTAAAAGTGCTTTCAAGAAATCCTGATACTTCCTTGCTCGTAATTGGTGATGGTCCTCTAAGGTCTAGAGTAGAACTTAATGTAAATGAATCTGGACTTAATTCTAGAATTTCAATTCTCGGGAAACTTCCGCACCCGGAAGTACTTGTAAAAATATCTGAGTCTCGGGTTTTGCTTTCGAGCGCGCCCCAGGAAGGCTTTGGCTTAGCAATTCGAGAGGCTGCTTATTCCGGGCTTTCCGTCGTCGCTTTAAAGAATTCCGGGACAATCGAGGCAGAGCGGGAACTCCCAGCAAGTCTGAGAATCTTTTCCACTGTGGATGAGGCTGTCTCGCTGTGCGAACTTGCGTTAAGAAGCAAATTAAAGACTTCAGACGTTGAGAGAATTAGGCAAAATCGTCATTCCTTAAATGAGGAATCTTTAAGAAGAATTGCTCTAAGCTGGCTTTAGAATTCAACTGACGCTGTTAATCCATGTATCTAAATGTTTAACAATGCTTGGGGTCGTGGCCCAATTCGCGACCGCAGGAAGACCGATGCTGATTGGGGTGAGTGGCTTGATTCCAATCAAAGACTGAAGGTAGGTCGAATCAGCAAAAGTCTTAATTACATCATTTTCATTCTTATCAAAATATTGTATCCTCAAATCTTTCCCCGTCTCCAACTCAATAATCTTCATCATGTTAGAAAGAGTTTCAGGGCGGCCACCTCCAACGTTTACGACATCAGAGAAACCTGGGGCATGCTGCAGAAGTTCTAAATTCAATAAAGAAACCATCTTGGCTACATCTTGTATGTAGGTGAAGTCACGTAGAGTTTCTCTCGATCCATATAGTTTGAAAACTTTTCCGTTCACACATGAATTAATCAACCTCAGGTAAGCCATATCTGGTCTTCCCCAAGATCCATATACGGTAAAAAATCGCAGACCTCTTGCGCGGATATTCGAATTCGCCGCAAATTTAGAGGCAAGCATTTCATTAACTAGTTTCGTTGTGCCATAATAACTAATTGGTTGAAGGTCTCTTTCGGTTTCGCTATGAAGCAAGCTCTGGGTATTGCCATAAACACTTGACGATGATGCATATAGGAAATTACTTATTCGATTCTCAAGTGTAGCTTCAAGAATATTGGAAAATGCAACTATGTTTGATTCGTGATATCTGGAATATTGATTTGGGAGAAGCCTCACCCCGGGTTGAGCTGCTAAATGAAAAACAGAATCAATTTCTTTGTTTTTCATAAAACTTATCAACTCTGCCTTCTCGACAAGATCCAGTTCGTAAGTACGGACTCCAGCTTCAGAGAGCAAATACTCTGCGCGCAATCTCTTTAGTTCAGGTGAGTAATAATCACTAAAATTGTCAATACCGAGCACCTGGTGGCCTTGATTTGCTAAGGCAGTTGCCAAGTGAAATCCAACAAAACCCGCATTTCCCGTAACTAAGTATCTCACTGACCTAGTCTATGCCAATGAAAACCATCTTGGGCAAACTTACGTTTATCTGATTGGAATGTCGTGAAAAATCTACTACTTATCAATTACGCTATGGACGAAAATAGCCCAGTCTTTTCTCACCAAGCCGAAGCGGCGAATGAAATCTCAAACTATTTTTCACAAGTATTTGTTCTTACTTCTAAGGTCGGCTCGTATCCACCTAAGGACAACGTGTATGTTTTTAGTACCGAATGGCAGCACGGAAGAAATTTCAAGAATGTCCTAACCTTCTATCGTCATGTTTTTTACATATTACGAAAGGAAAAGATTGACGTCGTGTTTTGTCACATGACTGACGTTCAGTCGGCTCTTCTATCAATCCCATTAAAGGTATTAGGTTTACATCATTTTCTCTGGTACGCACATGCCACAAAATCAAAATTTCTCACGTTTTCTTCGTATTTTGTTACAGGCTTGATTACTTCAACAAGAGGTTCCCTCCCCGTTTATAAGCCAAACGTCCATATAATTGGTCAAGCGATTAATGTTCAAAAATTTGATTATCATGTGAGGGATTCATTCGATTTTGTTAAATTTGTTCATTTGGGAAGGATAGATAAATCAAAACGAATATTGGAAATCGTTAAATGTATCGAAGAAGTGAAATCGAACAACCCGCGTACTTCCCTCACATTTTACGGAAGTCCCTCGACTCTAGAGTCGGCCGTATATGCGGAGCAAATTCTACTGGAATCACGGGGGAAATTTGAAGGCGATTGGCTCAGGTTTTTAGCGCCAGTTCCGAGAAATTCTATTGGCACATTGCTCTCTAATTTTGATGTGTTTATTCATGGATATCTTGGATCGTTGGATAAAGCGATTCTGGAGGCAACATTTATTGGAATCCCAGTCGTTACGTCGAATCCTGAGTACCTTACGATATTTGGAAGCTGGAATCCTCACGGCTTTATTTCATTGAATGATGAAATTCAATCATTGAAAGGATTAGGGGATTCGGATTTGGCTACAGCTCTTAATTCTCGTCGTCAACTCGCACACAAAAATCATAGTTTGACTAACTGGGGTAATCGCGTTGGTGAGATTCTCAACCAGTGAGTAGTTTAAACTCTGGAATTTGTAGATAACTATGAGAACATATACGCATGCGTATCTTACTTACCGGAGCAGCTGGATTCCTTGGATCGCACTTAGCATCTAAATTGCTATCTGAGGGGCATCATGTGATTGGTCTTGATGACCTATCAACAGGCTCAATGCAAAATTTAGCTGCGCTTCGAAAAAGCAATCGATTTGAATTCCTCGAGCAGGACATTCGATTACCTCTAAATCTGAATGTTGATGCAATTCTGAATTTTGCATGCCCGGCATCTCCAGTTCACTACCAAGCAGATCCAGTCCGAACGATTGAGACAAACTTTCTGGGAATCATAAACATGCTGCATCTTGCCAGGGCCAATAAGGGGATGTTGCTTCAGGCATCTACAAGTGAGGTGTATGGCGATCCTGAGTTGACTCCACAACCAGAGACATATTGGGGCAATGTTAATCCCATAGGGATTAGAAGTTGTTACGACGAAGGCAAACGAGCAGCTGAAACACTATGTTTTGATTACAGGCGGCAATATCAAGTAGATACGCGTGTCATTAGAATTTTTAATACTTATGGTCCAAATATGGCAATCGGAGATGGTCGTGTAGTAAGCAATTTTGTTGTTCAAGCGATTCAAAATCAAGACATAACTATATATGGTGACGGAACGCAAACACGATCATTCTGTTTTGTCACCGATTTGGTAGAAGGGATTTATAAGGTTTTCTCATTAGAGAAAATGCCTTTTGCTCCGTTGAATCTGGGGAATCCGCATGAGTTTTCGATGCTCGAACTTGCCAATACAGTTATTGATGCTACAAAATCGAAATCAAAAATTGTGTTCCAGCCACTACCTCAGGATGATCCTAAGCAACGTCGGCCCGACATTAATTTGGCTAGAAGTGTAATTGATTGGGAGCCAACCATACAGCTTCAAGAGGGCGTGAACAAGACCGTTGAATACTTCAGAAATCAACTTTTGCATAAATGAAGAGAATTCTTCACGTAATTACCACTATTAACCGTGGTGGTGCAGAGAATCAGCTCTTGATTTTGACCAAAGCGCAGATTCGAGATGGTTTCCAGGTAGAGGTAATTTTCCTCAAAGGCGAACCTGAATTGGCAGTTGAATTCGAGGAAGCTGGAGCAAAAGTAAATTCCTCGTTCCGAAGATATCATCCGATTTACCAAGTTTTTGTACTTAGGAAATATCTCAAAGATTATTCCGGTTTCGTGCATGCACATCTGCCTAGAGCTGAACTAATGACTGCGTTCTCGTCTCATGAATTTGTCTTTAGCAGACATAACGCAGAACCTTTTTTTCCTGGATCTCCCAAAGCTATTTCGAACGCTTTATCAAAGTTTGTTAGTCATCGAGCTAGGGCTGGAATAGCTATTTCGAATGCGGTTAAAGATTACCTTCAAGAATCTGGAGAGATTTGCAAATGTTGCCAACTTTCAGTGGTTTATTATGGGATTGAACCCGCGATGCCAAGTTCTCATGTAAGAGGTAACGAGCAAGAGAAACATCCAAGAATAGGAACAATTTCACGCTTTGTTCCTCAAAAAGATCTTGAAACTCTCCTAAACGCCTTTGCTATTGTCTTAGTCGAATTCCCAAAGGCTGAACTTTTAATTGTTGGTTCCGGACCTTTGGAGAGTTCACTAAAGGAGCTTGCGAGAAATTTGGGGATTGAAAATAGTTTAAAGTGGCTAGGACGAACGAGCGACACTGAAGGTTTTTATCGAAGTTTAGATACATTTGTCCTTACCAGCCTCTATGAAGGGTTTGGGCTCGTGCTCTTGGAAGCCATGAATCTTCAAGTTCCCGTTGTTGCTACGAACATTTCTGCTATACCTGAAGTTGTTGGGTCCAACCATCCTTTGATTTCAGAATTAGCAAATCCGCACTCTTTTGCGATTCATATTATAAATAGCCTCTCACCATCAATTAGGGCAGAAGTTATCGAATTCCAACGTTCACGATTGCCACTATTTGGAACTCAAAGGCTAGTTTCAGCACTCAACCAGATTTATTCTTAGTGCTGAAAAAAGCAGTCGTGGTACTTATGAAATTTCTTGAGATGAGATCTTGAGAAAAAGACTCCTCATAAGCTCTCCTTAGGTAATTAGAAACCAATTCTTGTTTTTTTGCGTCTTTTGCGAAGTCTGAGATTTTCTTAGCTATTTCGCTTGCCGAAGAATTCTCACAAAATAGTTCGTATTCAGTATCAGTGATCAACTCTCCCAATCCATCTGTTCTAGGCGTCAAATATGGAACTCCGAAGAAAGCAGCCTCAAAGAATTTGTGTGGCACAGTGAAACGTGTTCTACTTGAAGCACCAAACTGTCCGATAGCAAGCATTGCTCGAGAGTAATATTCAGCCAAACTTTGTTCGGATAATCTTGACGAAATTATCTCAGTCCCAGGTGCAAAAATGAGCTGACAGGGTAGATTGCTGCTTATGACAACCAGTTTTAATTGATTTGGTAGCAACCTTGATACTTCTGCTATCAAATCAATACCTGCTTCACTATTTACTCTTCCCCTAAATAGAATTGTTTGATTCGTTTGATTTCTGACTTGAGGGATAGGTATGGCATTAACAGTTTGCTCGTTAAAACCAGTATAAGAAACAAAGAGTTTTCCTCTGCTTACCAGGAATTTCCTTCGGATTCGAGCGAGCTGTGTATTGCTCTCAACGGCAACTTGATTTGATAATTTAATGGAGACAAAATCTAGGATATACATCTTTATGTACTTTAGGATTATCCCTAGATTGCATTTGTTTTTCAAAATCAAGGCATCAACTTGGGGCCATCCCGTGTCGAAAACCACCTTAGCGTTCGGAATCGCGATTCGGAGAGAGACGACCAAAAGCCCGCACGGTGAACCTATGACATAAATTGGATTGTCGATGGAAGAAGTGTTTGCAAATTTTCTGATCTGCATTGCCATCTGCAATATTGAATTCAACTTAATTTTCTCAAGTTGGGTGCGTTGTTCGCTTTGCTTAATACCCGAAAAGATCACACCAGAACGAGAATATGAAATATCTTCCCATGTTAAAAAAACATAGGTGCAGGCGTTTCCCATAGTGTAACTTTAGAGCATTATGAAATCAGTGCGTCGAAATTCCATCAGTATTCACTCTTGGGGAGGTCTGGGTTCACAACTACTAGCTTTGGGGCTCGTTTTAGATTTACTTAAAACTTATCCAAATCGTGAATTCACCCTGGTTATCCATTCTAGTGGAGTGACAAGGCGTGTATCCGAGATTGAGAATCTTTCAAAGCTAGTAGACATAGTCTTCATTGACGACTTCGTTTCGGCAACTAGTATTTCGAAGGAACACAGAAGTCCAAACGGTCTGAAGTTTCGTCGTTTCTCGAAGTGGATTCTGAATTTTACAAGAATTGTCATATCTCGAGATTCCCCTGAATTCGCAATAAAACCATGGACTCGTTCCATACGATGCCACTATGGGCTGGTTAGCATTACAAGAGAATCCATAAAGACAATCTCCTCTCATATACCAAGTATTTTTCACATCAATGAAAACACTGATGAATTCTTGATCGGAATTCATTTCCGGGCTGGAGATTTACATAAAGAGAAAATCTCAAGTCTAATAAGTATTAAAGTTATTAAAGGCTTGATGGCGTCTATCATGAAAAATCATGATGGCGAGAATTTGAGGCTAATGATTCTTTCCGATTCTTCGATCGATGACAATTCCATTCGTGAACTCAATGGGATTGATTACACATGGGAAGTGAAGAATACTTGGGATACCCTTGGCTCTTTCTTATCCCCAAATTCCTTTATTGGGACAAATTCAAAAGTTTCATTATGGGTGGCCTTATTTAGATGGTCTCTTGAGATTCCTGGTGAGATTTATTTGCCAGAATCTCTACACAAGCAATTTGAGCGCATCACAAGAAAGTCAACCGGAGAATTCTCGGGCATTATAAGCAGACATTATTAGTGTTTTCGTAGGTAACGTAGAAATCGGACTAAACGGAACTTATTTAAGTTGTACGGGTTAAACCAGTTGTTAATCATTCTAGGATTAATTACCAGTTTTTTCCTCATCAAAATCAAACTTCTGTGGAAAACTACGTGCTCACATTCGCTATAGTGAGTGTTCATCTCTCCGTAGTCCGCAATCATGAAACATTCCGGTTTGTAAATAGCGAGCGCTCCGAAGGCCGAATCAACCTCAATCAATGAACCCCAGGGCGGGAGTAATTTCATATTTCTATAAATAGCATTCCTCCTAATCGCATCCTCTCGGAGGAATGTACAGATTCTGCGAAATTGAGGAATGCTTTTGCTTAATTCTATTTCTTGAAGTTGCTTCCTAAGCGGGGGCAGGAAATCCCGCTCTATCCAGTTCTTGCACCTAAGTGCATACAAGTCGTAGTACCCAAATAACTGATTGGGGAAGCAGGCGTCCCAAAAGGAGTCTCTGTCTAGAGAGGACTTTAGTCCTTTCTTTGTTAGTTGATTATTCATGCCATCAAAATCTACAATGACAACATAATCAAACTTGTCAATGTTATCTCTGATCCATTTTACATACTCATTCCTGCAAAATCTCAGTCTTTCCGTTCTCAACGGAATCAGGGTCTCAAGTTTTCCCATCGCGGTAAAAGAGATATTCGCAAGTTCATCAGCGAGAGATTCTAAAATGCTCAATGTTCTGTCTTTTGAATCAGACTCAATTAGGTAAAAACTCACCTGCCCAAATTCAGAAAATATCTCATTGAGGTGCTTTATTTCAGATTTGATGTATTTCTCTGAGTCTCTTGTCAGCCCAGATATCAAGATTCTTTTTTGTTTATTCATTGCACCGCGCGCAGAAATAATGTTGTTTCGGAAAATGGTGGAATTTTAATCCGTGCCTTGCTTTCATGAAAAGATCAAAGACTTCGTCAGAGAGTCCAATTCTTACTACAGTCATCCGGGAAGATTTCAAAAATAGTTGATCTTTGTAGGATCCATCGTGAGATATCCGAGATATTGAAGGTTTGAATCCATGCGCTGCCAGGGCCAGATTTATCGATTCTTGCGAGGGAGTTTCTGCATATCCTTGTGATTTTAGGGCAATTTCGATCACAACAAATGCGATGTTACGAAGCAATTTCTGTGCCCCTTTGAGAACTTCTAATTCTGCACCTTGCACATCAATAACCAACAAGGATCTCTTTGTGATTTGTTTGGCTGCTAAGACCGTGTCAATCTTGTGTGCTTTAACAGAAATGACCCCGAAGGAATTCTCCTCATTGGGGGATATTGGAGCAACTGCGCTGTTTTGTGCCGATTGATTAAATTGATAGAAATTGAGAACTTCTAGGTCATCACTCCATATAGCCCCGCTGATAATTGTGTCCTCGGGAAATCTATCCTGTAGGTAAGCAACATTTCTGGGATCGGCTTCGCACCAAATAATTTCCTTACATCCGAGTTTGATGTATTCGGCCCTATCTTGGCCTTTGTCAGCGCCAACATGGATAATCTGCTTCGGATTAATTCGTAGTATCGAAGACATGTACATGGCATTTCTCAACATACTTAATCTCTCAATTTCTGCCGGTGGCCAACTCTTCAACTATACAGAATTTACGTCCCTTTTTGAGGGTACCATGGGACTGTGTGGACTGAATCAAACAATTCGTTAGCTATGCTGAGAACTCGAATTCTGACTTCTCTCCGCTGGAGGCTGTTACAGCCAACTCCACCGGCAATCGAATCAAACTTCAAAGAAATGATTACTTTAGGATCCAAATATGGCCACAAATCCTTTCTTCCACTAAAACTAACCCATGAGATTACAACTGTTATATCGGGTGGGGTCGGTGAAGACATTTCCTTTGATATGGAGTTCGCGGCTCGCTATAAATGTCGAATAGTCTTCGCCGATCCATCTCAGCCTGCTATTGATCACTTCAAATTGGTAGTTGCATCATTGGGAAATGAGGCGACACAAGAATATTCTAATTCGAGCCGCCAATTAGTTTCTAGTTATAACCTCTCAAATGTATCACAGGAATCTCTTCAGTTTTTTCCAGTTGGCCTGTGGGAATGCAACACCACATTAGATTTTTTCTTGCCGCCTGATTCTACGCGAGATTCAAGTGGTTCCATCAGCGGTATCCATTCATTCTATAAGCGGACAAGCAAGTCACACAAAATCAAAGTCGTAACAATTAAACAGTTAATGGCAGATTCAGGCCTCAGTAGTTTAAATATTTTAAAATTGGACATTGAGGGGGCGGGCCTTGAGGTTGTTCAGCAAATGTTTAAAGATCATATATTTCCAGATCAGATACTCATAGAAATAGATGAGATGCACTTTCCAAGCCTAAAGAGCAAATTTCGAGCCCAAAAATTCTTCCGACTTTTCAAGAAGAATGGTTATAGCCTAGTATCTATCGACTCGTGTGACTGTCTCTATGTTCGAAGTGAAGCACTCAAATGACAACATCACCAAAGCTTAACTTTGTCACCTATTTCTCAAAAGAGTTCCTGATTCAAGGTACGGTAGCCATTGAATCATTTATTAAGTCTCATGAAGAGTCTTCTGGTCTGGTCGTCTGCCTAGATGACACTTCAAGAAGCTTTCTGCAGTCTAAGGGTTATCCGCCAAGTATTAGTATAGTTGAAATTTCTGAAATTCATGCTCTTTTTGATATTTTTAAAGATTTTCAAGAAACTCGTTCATACGCAGAGTCAATAATTTCCATTAAGCCACATTTGATTGAGTTCTACCTCAATCAACTAGAACCTGAAGATTATTTAATCTACTTTGATGCGGATATTTTCTTTTTCACATCAATGCTCACCTTAGAGCAATTCTCAACTGGATTCGAAGTGCTGCTGTCTGAGCATCTGTTCCCAGGATGCATGTCGGAAAGCGTGAAGTTCGGAAAATTCAACGGCGGGATGATTGTCTTCAAACAGAGCATCAAATCTCGAGAGCTCTTAGTTCGATGGAAAAATCAGTGCTCGGAGTGGTGCAAACTTGAACTTTCTGAGGGTAGATTCGCGGACCAAAAGTATCTAGATGATTTTTCAGATTTTGATGGTGTTGCTGCACTCAGCCACCCTGGAGTAAATAACGGCCAGTACTATTTTATGGAAAAGAGAATATTTAGATTCTCAAATCGTTTGAAAAGAGTTGTAGTAGATGGATTCCCAATTTTGTCATTTCATTTTCATGGAATTCGTATCAGCAGACACGACATATGTACGGGTTTCAACCGTTATGGCACTCCTAAGAATCTTCTGTGGGTTCTGATTTTTATCTACTTTCGCTATTTAAGTAAGATCCGACAGGAATCTCAATACATCCGCAAAACATTCCCAGAAACGTGGGTTCAGGCTATATGCGGTAACAACACGAAGTTTAATTCTCGCAAGTACCTACAAATGCTGAAGCTCACAAGAATCCCTCATGGATGAGTCGCCGTTCGAAAGGGTTCTTAGAATTGTTTGATAGACCAATTTTGGTTACAGGTTTCAACAGACCCGACCTCTTGGAGCTAGTTTTGGAAAAGCTCAAACTGTACAACTGTTCTTCTGTTTTCATTTCGATAGACGGCCCTCGAGCGGGCAATACCTCAGACGATTCGAGAGTTCTTGCCTGTAGAGATATTGCAAGGAAATTCAATGCCAGAGATCCCGGGAAAAATCGGCTTCTGGAAACTAATCTGGGTTGTGGGCTTGGGATGTATTCAGCAATTGAGTGGTTCTTCAACCAGGTCGAAGCTGGAATCATTATCGAAGATGACATCGATTTTGGTTTCTCATTCCTTTCAACGATGGACTACCTTCTAACTGAGTTGAGGGAGGATGCAAGTATTGGGTCCGTTACGGGTTTGAATCCAATTACAGCTCTATTGCCTTTAGACGTTCAGATGCGAAGAAATGGATTCATCGCTCATAGTTTTTTTTCGAGTTGGGGGTGGGCTACTTGGAGAGATCGGTGGAATTTGTACGAATTTAATTTGCCTCAGTGGGAAATCGGGATTTCAAGATTCGCCCTTTGGAGAAGATTTGGGACTCTTGGGTCAAGATTTCTCGCCAGTAAATTTAATTCAGTTAGAGATGGAAAAGTAGACACATGGGATTACCAATTCTTAGCTATGCAAATTCGTTATAATCTAAAATGCATAGCACCTGTTGTTAATCAAATTGGCAATCTGGGATTCAGGGATGATGCAACACACACAAATTCTGGGTCGAGAAATTCTCTTGAATTTTCACCTGAGGCAAAGTTGTTTGAAATCTTGAAATTAGACATTGAAACTGGAAGGAAAATTGACTCTCTGTACTTGCATAAGCATTATCAAGTTCCAACTATGACGCGACGATTCTTAGGTCGGATTTTCCCCGAAAACAGTCATTAAGGTAGACTCTAGGAATGACAAGCATATTTGTGACTGGTGGAGCAGGCTTCATCGGTTCAGAGTTCGTTAGACAAATATGCCTGGATTCATCGGTGGATCGAGTCTGGATACTGGATAAACTAACTTATGCAGGGGATTTGAATCGAATTAAAACAGAATTAAGTCTTGAAAAAGTAACGCTCATCGAGGCGGATTTATCTGATTCTGACAAGTATTCAGTTGAGTTAGCCAAAGCGGATGTGCTGGTCCATTTTGCAGCCGAAAGTCATGTGGATAGAAGCATTAGAAATGGCCTTCCATTCATTGAATCCAATGTGCTCGGAACCTACTCGCTACTTGAAGCGGCACGCTCTAATTTAGCTCTACGCATAATCCATGTTTCAACAGACGAGGTCTATGGCTCAGTCGAGAATGGGGATTCTTCTGAGATTGATACTCTTAAGCCTTCATCCTCGTACTCTTCCTCTAAAGCGTCATCGGACTTAATTGCTCTCGCACAACGGCATACTTTTGGACAGAAAATTACTGTGACAAGGTGTTGCAACAATTACGGGCCTTGGCAAGATAGAGAAAAGGTCATTCCGACATTTATTTTGAGTGCTCTTCAGGGTTTCTCAATGCCAATTTATGGTAGTGGAAAGAATGTAAGAGAATGGATTCATGTTTCAGATCACGTTAGAGCCATTTTGCATTTGATAAACTCTAATTGTGAGAGTGAGATTATTAATGTCGGGACCGCTGATCGACTAACAAATTTAGAGCTTGCTGAAATTATTGCCTCCGAACTGGGCTTGGTGGGGGATTACTTGAATTTTGTCGATGACCGACCTGGTCATGATTTTAGGTACGCCCTAAACTCCGAGAAGATCAATAACCTCGGGTGGGCTCCAACAAAATCTATTGGAGTCGGACTTGCTCAGACCGTAAATTGGTATAAGGAGCATGCCGGGTATTTCTTAAGGGCTGCAAAGTGAAAGGGATTCTCCTGGCTGGCGGACGCGGGACGCGACTATGGCCAAATACAGCAATAATCAGCAAACAGTTACTGCCCATTTATGACAAACCCATGATTTATTATCCACTGACCACTTTAATGTTGGCTGGTATCACTGAAATTGCAATTATAGCTAACCCGGAACATGAGAAATTATTCCAAGATTTGTTAGGTGATGGCAGTAAATGGGGGTTGAAATTTCATTATGTACCTCAGCAGTCCCCTACTGGAATCCCTGATGTTCTCAAGCTGGCCCCGAAGTCTTTCTTTCTAGACTCCGTGATGGTGGTTCTGGGAGATAACTTCCTTTATGGCATGGGCTTAGGTGCGTCTCTTAAAGAAGCTTATCCAGGAACTGGTGCACTGGTATTTTCCTACAAAGTCAACAACCCTTCTGATTACGGAGTTGTAGTTGTAGACCAAGACGGATACGCAGTTTCATTAGAAGAGAAACCGGCAAATCCAAAGAGTGACCTGGCTATTCCTGGGGTCTACTTCCTTGACAGTGACGCATATGTGGTAGTTCAAGGACTCAAGCCAAGCGCTCGAGGTGAAACTGAAATTACGGATCTGTTAAACTACTACTTGTACAAAAAACAACTTAAAGTTCAGCGATTAGCCAGAGGTACTGCATGGTTGGATACAGGTTCCTTTGACAATTTGCTTGAAGCTAGCGAATTTGTGAGAGTTCTGGAAAAAAGACAAGGATTGAAAATTGGTTGCCCTGAAGAGGTTAGCCTGAGAATGGGATATATTAAGCCTAAACAATTTGAAATTTTGGTTAATTCCATGCCTTCCAGCGCGTACAAGAATTACTTGCTGGAATTAATTGAATCTTTGGGGTAATCACGGTACTTGCTTGTACCATTCCCTACACAATTAGACTGGGAGAATTACTATGGGATTTAATTCGTGGACCACACACATGATCTTGGCCTCAAACAAGGAAAAGGCTTTTAGGCAAGGTTCACCCTTTGGCCTAGGTGGTCGCCAATCCGTATTTCTAACTCCAGAACAAATTCAAGAGCTTGCCCTTCTTTATGGATTCTCCAAAGAATCACTGACCGGCTTATTTGATACCGACTCACTCGATACTGAGACTCTCAGGACTCGCAATTCTATTTCAGATTCTAGTTACATTAAGAATTTGATCGGAATGGAAACATTCAGTTTTGACGCAACTGACTATGAAAATGCTGGTGTAATTCTTGACCTGAATAAGCCTTTCGATGAACAGCTAAGTACCTCGCAGTTGAATAAATTTGATGGTTTATTCGATGGTGGGTGTCTAGATAATGTTTGGAACCCTGCTCAATCGCAGATGAATTTATCGAGCCTTCTTGATACAGGCGGGCGCATAGTAAACTGGGTCTCTGCATCAAATTGGCCGGGTGCATTCTGCATGGTTTCCTGTGAATGGCTATTAAGTTTTTATGCCATTAACGGTTTTGAGAATATCCGGGTCTACTGGTTCCACCCAATCTCAGATGGTTCCAATTGGCCAAATTTGAGCGCTGAAGTTTGGAGATTTAATCCTAACTTTACGCGAAGGCCAGATTACAACCCTTACCAAGCGGCATTAAAGGAGAGCTCTCATCCTGGATTTGTCCTAGCTGTTGCAGAGGTCGGAAGTAAAAGGTTGCCAACTGAGTGGGAAATGCCAATGCAGAGTCACTATCTCGGGGGAAGTTATAAAGACTGGAGATTAGAATACGTGCACTCTCCAGGATTGCCTCTCGCATTCCAGCCAGGCTCTGAGAACTTGAGCCCTAAAACTAAACCAATTGATTCTGACCATTATGAGTACTGCGGGATTCTAAAAGGGTTTGCCTAAACTATCTCAAAAACCAGTCCTCATTTTCAACAAGAAAGGATGGAGCAAGCCTTCCATATCCGACCGCGCCCACTTCATGCCTTATTTTGTTCACCTTAGAATCCCATGCTTGGAATCTCGCTTCATTGTTTGCTGGATAGAGCATTTCCTCTGTTGCCAATAAAATCTCGTCAGGGCTGTTCTCTTGCAATCTAAATCCGTTCATAAACTTTTGCTTCAAGTTAGTCTCTGCGTAAGCTTCGGGCGAGCTTAATATTTCGTGGAAAGAAAGGTTATGACCAGAGATTGACTGATACTTCTTAGGAAGATACAGGCTCCCATGCGAAGCACTTAAGATATTTCTGCCCACCGAAAGAGTGTTAGTCTGCAACACAGCGGTTCCGAGACACCAGGCCAATACTGAAGGGCCAGAATTAGTCGTTAAGAGAAATCTACATTGGCTAAGAATAAACATATGCAAGCTTCTAATTTCAGTAGTATCCGCATGGAGATCAATCACGTTTGGCATCTTTGGAAGATGCCTCATCGTCCCCGTTCCAAATCGAACGACCCAGCCGCCTTCGCGAGTAATTTTCTTAATTGCAGGATAGAAATTTTCGATTGTGGCAACTCTGCTATCTTCGGCCAATCTATTTTCTCGAATGTGGAACCCAACAAACCAAGCATCCGCAGGCAAGCCTAACTTATGTAACTTTTGTTTAGAGACTTCAATGTAGCTGTTACTAAGTTGAAGTTTGTGATTCTTAGATATCCCTCGATAAACTCGCTCATGCATTTCGTACAATGATAAAAAGCCAAAATTTGTGTTGATCATTTGAAGCCGTTCTGAGATGCCCCACTGGGATGCATGCTCCAGAATTGAATGATCGGCCCTCTTTAAAACCGGTCTGATTTCATCTTGAACCAATTTGTTGATTTGGGAAAAATTCTCAACATTTGAAACTGTTATCCAACGCTTTTCAGAGGGAATAATTCCAGAGCGTTGCCCCAAAATAAATGCACCGAGACTTCCTAGATGGCCAATAGCAACTGCCCATCCTATAGACATAACAGGCGCGACTTGATTTGTACACGAGGAACCATCCTTCTGATAAATATGTTCCATTACTTGGCGTTTGATTTCTACGGATTGATGATAAAAACCCAAATTCCAAATTCTCTCAGAATTTGCCCATTGGCGATAAACCCAATGTATATCTATTTCCGACGTTGTGGCAAAGACTCCAGAGTTTTCAAACGCACGAACTTGTTCAACATGGGCAAACTTAACTTTTCCTCCCCAAACAAGGTTGGCTAGGGTTAAAACTATTCTTTTCATTAATTTATTGATTCTTTTGTGAACATACCGTAGCGCTCTGAGGATATAATTACCCACTGGCTCCAGAAACTTATACTTAAATAATCTTGAATATCGATTGGACCGAAAAGGATTCATTCTCATCAATTAGCCTCCCCAAACCATTTCGTTTATTTAGACAATGACTTTAGACATTCATCAAACTTTAATTTTACTTGTTAAATTACTGAATATCTAGACAGCTAATATACAATCAAGTAGCAACTAAGGATTGCTGCTTTTTGTTTGTTTCTCTAATCCCTAAGTTTGGCGCAAAGTAATACTAATCCAAAATTATCATTCCTCCGAGCGCCAGTAATTGCACAGCAACTATGCCAGTTTGCCCATCAGCATGAATAGGGTCAACCCACTCTAGTTGTACATCGCCAAGAGAAGAAAGTATTTCTCCTTTAAACCAAGATTCTGCCAGCCTGTTTTTACCAGCAATCACAATCTTTTCAATTTCAGCTAAAGGAGTTCCGTCTTGTGAAGGGTGATCGGCAGAAAGCCACTGAATAAAAAACGGGAACTCGCGATTATCGGCAATTTCTTTGACACCGATTTGCTTCCACTTTAGGTCTGTCCCGTTTGGGCGAGTTCGGTGTCCTTCGATTGCTTCTCGGCCAAACTTTTCTTCAATTGGCGCAATGTTCTTGGTACTGAAAACCCATGTGAACCAACCGCCCCCTTCGTTAGCTTTTTTTGAAACTGCTTTACCCCAAGGCGTTTGTTCAGTTGCTGGGTGATCCAGTGGACATACAACTTCGATGTACTGACCATTCTTTAGGGCACAAGTGAAGTTACGTGTACCGAAGCGTGGGTGAATTCCACCATCGACAAAAGTGCTGCCCATGCGTGATCCAAGACGTTGAACGGTGTCAGCTAATTGATCATGGGAAGTCACATAAGAAACATGGTCTAGGCGCATGGTGGAATTCTGCACCATGACAAGGGGTGGTTATAACCATCTTTAGGGGTTAAGAAGCTCTCTATTTGCGCGCCAGCTCGCACATCAACGCTTCGCAAGTCACCAAAGGGGCTGCATTCAGAGCCAGATGGTTTCGAGCTTCCAAAATTGCGCTCATCTTATGGACCGCTATATGCGCTGGGAAACTTGACGCGTAACTCTCTATCTCAGCGCGCATATCTGTATTAATCACTAATCCAGTATCGCCGGCTTGCACCGTCATGACATCGCGGTAAAAGGTTGCTAGGTCAAGGAGTGCTCCATCAATTGAGTCGCGCACCATCCGCGTGGCTCGGAATTTCTGTTCCTTCTCTAACTCTTTCACTGCCTTCGCGGCACCGGTCGCCATCCCTCGGCCGGTCACGCCTTTTCCGTAAGCTTCTTGGAGCTTCTCAACTTCTTTCTCGTCACGTTCCTCGGATGTTGCATGTGCTTCAGTGGTTGCAATATCGACGAGTATTTGAGCGGCTTGGAAGGCAGCAGCGAGCGAACCAAGTTGTAGCGGCAGTCGCATAATTACTTTTCTGCTAGTGCGAACCTTTTCATTGGTTGCTAGATATTTTGCTCTCCCGATATGCCCTTGGCTTGCCCGTG
>JACCDN010736622.1_pt1 | contig 22325 bp, 17 predicted proteins | sample 7441691 | NCBI WGS metagenome assembly JACCDN01 (sample SAMN15323439, study PRJNA562643) | freshwater metagenome | isolation source: river surface water | place: USA:Blue River Watershed | collected 2017-08-16 | reverse complement strand
CTCAAAATAACATGGCTCAGGCAGGGGGAGTTACTTTAACGTTACAGGCCGCGGCACCTACGCGCGGTTGAGGTGCTTATGGCTGACCAGAAATCAAAAATCCTCGTTCTCAAGAAACCGCTCCAAAACCTTACCTAGAAAGCCTCTCGAGGGTTTTCTTCCAAGCGCTAAATAGGTAACTTTAAACTCCCGCTTAAGCATCCTATGGCCAATTTCTCATCCTGTTTAACCGCATAGCATAAATCACGGGGGGCAAGCCCCCGTGATAAAAGCATAAGGGGCGCAACCCCATTATAAATGGATAGAGAAACGCTTGATTTTAAAATTATATCAACTATAGTGTAGCCATTCAGGAATGGAGAGGCGCCCTATAATGGAAATTGATCGTGGTACTATACCGTCAAAATCCTTCAAAACGATTGCTTTGATCATGGCTGGCGGGCGAGGGGAGCGGGTGGGAAGCTCACTGCCAAAGCAATATCTGCCTCTCAATGGGCGTTCAATCCTGGAACAATCCATAGCGGCTTTCCTCTACCATCCCGACATTGATGCGGTCCGTGCCGTCATTAGAACAGGAGATGAAGACCTTTATGCGCAAGCGTCGGCCCCTCTTCTTTGCCACAAACTTCTACCGCCCATTACAGGAGGAGCTGAACGGAGTGAATCTGTTTATCTCGGCTTAGAAAGTTTAGAAGCTTTTTCCCCTTTTCACGTCCTGATTCATGACGGCGCCCGCCCCTTTGTAAGCCAGGATTTAATTTCCCGGGTTGTTCAGGAATTAAAGAACCATAAGGGCGTGATTCCGGGCATTGCGGTTATCGATACGCTGAAGCAGGCTCCCCGGAATATGATTGAGGCGACCGTTGACCGGCGTGACCTTTATCATGCCCAAACGCCTCAAGGATTTGATTACCCAACCCTTCTTGCGGCGCACCGGGCATTGCGGAATATTGCGAATTTGACAGATGATGCGAGCCTGCTGGAACGCCTCAATATCCCTGTTCAAATTGTTAGGGGTGACCGGAAGAACCGCAAAATTACCTCCCCGGAAGATATGAAAGGAGATCTGATGTCTGTTCCTGATATTCGTGTGGGTCATGGTATTGACGTCCATGCCATCGGTTCTGGAGAAGGCGTAATGATTTTAGGCGTCTTTATTCCCGTAAATTTTTCTCTCATCGGACATTCAGACGCGGATGTGGGACTACATAGCCTGACGGATGCTTTACTGGGCGCTATTGGAGATGGTGATATCGGGCAACACTTCAATCCGAAAGACGATCGCTGGAAGGGGGCTGATTCCAGCTTGTTTTTAAAAGATGCGGCACGGCGGGTGCGGGAAAAAGGGGGAACCATTTCCCATGTAGATGTGACAATCCTGGGAGAACGTCCCAAAATTTCACCTTATCGACATCACATGATGGCAAGGATAGCTGAAATTTTAGGCGTGGAGATAACGCGCGTCAGTGTAAAAGCAACCACGACGGAAAAACTTGGTTTTTTAGGGCGGGAAGAGGGACTCGCTGCTTTTGCGACAGTTACTGTCGTGTTTTGAAAAGACCCTGGGGCGTGTCATTAATAAGGAAGGTTCATTGATTCAAATACGTCACCCACTTGAACATCTGTAAGCGGGCAAGACAAAGATGTTATATCCAGAAACGCGCGTCCATCCCCGCACGCAATGCGAATCCAGCCATCCCCCTTGGCAATCACCTGGCCTGGTCGGGCGCCATTTTCCAAGCATCTGTCTTCTGGTAAGAGGTTCGCCCGTACCTCTAGTTTCTTTCCCTTGTGCCCTGTAAAAGCGGGAGGAAAGTAAGGGTAGGGAACAGCGCGGATCAAATTATGAATTTGCCATGCTGTCTGGCGCCAATCAATATGGCTATCCTTTGCTGTCCTTCCCCCAAAGTAGGCGGCTTTTGCTTCATCCTGGGGCCACGCAGGTGCGCGTCCTTCCTTTAAGGCAGGTAATTGACGACGCAAAACGCGGACAGCTGTTTCGCTGAGTTTATGAGTTAAGTCAAAAGCCGTGTCTGCAGGACCAATCGGAATGGTTTCTTGATCCACAATGGCTCCGGCATCAGCGGATTGAACCATGTGATGAAGGGTAACGCCTGTCTCTGCTTCGCCGTGGACCAAAACCCAATTAATGGGCGCGCGCCCCCGGTAACGCGGGAGAAGAGAGCCATGCATATTAAAACTTCCCAGATGAGGAACATCTAAAATGAGAGGGGGAATCATTTTTCGATAATAAAAAGAAAAGATCAAGTCCGGCTGCATCTTTTGTAAAGCGTCCAAAACTTGGGGATCGTTGCCCGCTTCCGTTGCTATGACGGGGATGCTAAAATCCTTCGCTAGTTGAGCAACGGAGGGAAACCACAAGGGTTCTCCTGGCGCATCGGGGTGCGTAAAAAGGCCAGTAATATTTTCCTTGTCTTCAATTAACGCCTTCAAGCAAGAATGGCCAACCAAACCGTAAGCAAAAACAGCAATTTTAATCATTTTTTCTCAATTATTTGGCGAATTACAAACCGGGGCCTGTGACTTAAGGTTTGAAAAATACGTCCCAGATATTCCCCCATAATGCCGATGCCCGTAATAACAACGCTCACCAGGAAAAAGAGAATCGCAAACAGGGTGAATAAACCCTCAGCTTCCGGCCCAACGATAAGGCGGCGCAAAACCATATAAGCCACGAGTAGGCCACTGAGCGCTGATACGATCATGCCAAACAAGGTAAAGATCTGGAGGGGTATAAGGGAAAATCCCGTTATAAGATCGAAATTCAAGCGGATCAAGCGATAAAGATTATATTTTGACACACCCGCCGCACGGGCGTCATGTTTGACTTCAACTTCCGTTGGGTTAAAGGAAAATTGATAAGCTAAAGCGGGAATAAATGTGGACCGCTCTCCGGACTGGACAATTTGATCGACAATTTGACGGGAATAGGCCCGAAGCATGCAACCTTGATCACGCATCTTGATATCCGTTGTGCTTTCCCGCAACCAATTGACAAGCCGCGAAACATAGGTGCGAAAGAAATTATCCTGCCGATTGGCCCGATAACTCCCCACATAATCGAAACCTTCATTTATTTTCATTAAAAGCTTGGGAATCTCTTCCGGGGGGTTTTGGAGGTCTGCATCTAATGTCACCACTGTAACCCCTTGCGACTTTTCAAACGCAGCCATAATAGCCATATGCTGACCAAAGTTTCCATGAAAATCAATGATGCGGACAATATTCGGGTGAGTTTGGTAAAATTCTTTCAGAACGTCAAGAGATGTATCCTGGCTGCCATCATTCGTAAAAATAACTTCATAGGAAATGGGTTCTTTATCAAGGGTAGCCGTCAAGCGCTGAAACAGAAGCGGCAAATTCTCCCCCTCATTATAGACGGGAATAATGATGGATATATCAAGGGATTTTGACATAATCTTGCGACCTCTGCCTGACTTTTATGTGTCAAATATGAGAGGAAAGAGGACAGAAGTCAATCCGCAAGCATAAAAGAACGCTCAAGAAAATGAGGAAAATCCCCTTAAGATTAAAGAAAAAAGTTTATGAGGCATAGAAAAGCACATAATTGCGAGGTGTGAATGTAAAGATAAAGAAGCGCCGCTTAACAGATTGGTTCAAAGCTTAATCTATTGGCCATTGATCGTATCAGATGATACGATCATGCTATGACTTATCAGCCACCCTTTACAGTTTCTCTTAAGGGCTTGGAATTGCCATCGTCGGCAACAGCAAGCCGTGATCTGGATTTAGGGGTAAGAAAAGGCGCCCTCAACAGGCGCGGTGAAAAAAATCAGGCTACATACAGGTTTATATGAGGAAAGATTCAAGCGGCGCTTTCCCAAAAGTTTTTGGCTAAATCCACCTGATAAAGCCGGTTTATGGCGCGTAAGCCTGTTGGGGATGTCACATTGATTTCTATAAGATAATCTCCGATGACATCAATGCCAGCGAAATAAAGCCCTCGCTCTTTTAAGACAGGGCCAATTCGGGCGCAAATTTCCAGGTCCCGGGGGGAAAAATCACACCCTTGGGGTCTTCCTCCAACGCGCATGTTGCTGCGGATCTGGTCTTTTAAAGGAATGCGTTTAAAAATGCCTGACGGTTTTCCATCAATCAAGATAATCCGTTTATCTCCTTGTGCAACTTCGGGTAAGAACCTTTGGAAAATAGGAGGTTCCTGATACAACTTCCGGTAAGTCTCCAGAATTCCGGTCAAGTTCGGATCCCCCTGATGAAACAAGAAAATACCGATTCCCCCAAACTCAAAGAGGGGTTTTAAAATAATGGAACCCTGGGCCTTGATAAAATCCTCAATCAAGGATTGGTCCCAAGACATGAGCGTTGGTGGAATAAGGTCTGGAAAATAGGTTACCAGTAATTTTTCAGGCGCATTTCGGACGCCTTTTGGGTCATTGATCACGCGCGTTGCGGCAGGCAAGAGTTCCAGCAAATGGGTTGCTGCAATGTAAGCCATATTGAAAGGGGGATTCTGGCGCATCAGCACAAAACGCGCCTCTGCCAAATCCAGGCGCGTTTCTTTTCCTGATAGATAAAAGTCTTGTGGTTGATCTTTAAAGGTTACCCAAAACCCTCTCGCGGTAATTTGTCCCCCTCCATATGACAATGCATCTGGCGTGTAAGCAAACAATTTGTATCCTTGGTTTTGAGCTTCTAACCCAAGCGCAAAGGTCGTATCCGTTTCGATGTTAACCTGAGAAAGCGGGTCCATTTGCAAAGCGACAATAGGCGTAGTCATGTTATGCCGCTTTCTCTTCAGGTGAGATATTGACTAAGGGTACACACGGTAAAAGTCCCTCTTCTCCCACCAGTTCCAGGGACTGAAGGTTACGGGGCGTATGGTCGATGGCGGCCAGCTCATCAATTTCTTCATGGGAGGTATCGAGCGCTTTAAATTTTCGGGCAGAAACGAGCACACGCCGCTCTAGCGTCCCCACTGTCTGGTTATAAGAATCCACCACCTGGCCTAAATGACGCCCCATGCGGGTCATGTGGACGCCCATATCGCTTACGCGCTTATATAGCTCTCGCCCAAGGTCGCTGATGGCTTTAGCGTTTTCAGCGATACTTTCCTGACGCCACCCGTAAGAAACCGCCCGCAACAAGGCAATCAGCGTTGTGGGCGTGGCAAGGATGACTTTTTCCCGCACGCCCGCTTCAATTAAGGTGGGGTCTTTTTCCAGAGCGGCGCTAAAGAACGTTTCGCCCGGCAAAAACAAGACGACGAATTCGGGGGTTGGCTCGAATTGATCCCAATAGGCTCGCTGGCTCAATGCGCGGATGTGCGTGCGAACTTGACGGGCATGTTCCATCAATTTATCTGAGCGCGTTTGATCATCAGGCGCTTCCAGTGATTCAAGATAGGCTGAAAGGGGCGCTTTTGCATCGACAACCATCTTTTTCCCGCCGGGTAAATTCACCACCATATCCGGACGCAACCGGCCATTTTCACCATCCACGGAAACCTGTTCCGCAAAATCACAATAGGCGACCATGCCTGCCATTTCGACAACGCGCTTCAGTTGCATTTCTCCCCACTGGCCCCTTACGCTTGGCGTTCTCAATGCTTTAACAAGGTTTGAAGTTTCCCGGCGCAACTCCTTCTGGCTGTTGACCAGTTCAGCGACCTGGGTCCGCAAAACCTGATAAGCCCCGACGCGCTCTTTCTCCAGATCGAGCAATTTAACATCCACCTTACCCAAGGCTTGATGGACAGGGGTCAACATTTCACCAATTGCTTTCTGCCGGGTTGATAAATCATTCTTTGCGGATTCCTGGAATTTTTCCAACGTTGATTTTGCCAGATCAAGAAACGATTGATTGTTCGCCGACAAGGCATCCGCTGACAAGGCTTTAAACGTCTGGCTGAGACGGGCTTGCGCTTCTTCCAGGAGGGTAATTTTTTCTTGGGACCGGCGGCGTTCATGGTCCAAAGCGGAAGAGAGTTCTATTGTTTTTACCCGTAGCGCCGCACTTTCTTGCATATGGTGAGAAAGCTGGGCTTCCAGGGTTGCCAGCCGGCTCGCTCGCTCTTCAAATATGGCGCATCGGGTTTGCTCTTGACCGAGGAGGCGCTGAAGCTCATTGATTCGTTGCTCCCCAGCTTGGGAGCTGCTGGCATTTTGGGCCAAGATTCGTCGCGTATAACGACGGCTGGAGAAGAATACGCTTGCTCCCGCTATGAATGCGCCCCCTAAAAAAGCCAATATCCAGACCATGGTTTATTTTCCTCTCATCTATATGAGGTGATTTTACGCAGATTTCCCCTCTCTTTTCGAGAGGGTTTTTGGGGAAAAAATACGCCTTAACATTTTATTAGCGCTTTGCTTGTTATAGTCAAAAAGGTCTGAGTTTTAAGGGGTGAGGCGGTCATGTATGTTATTAATTTTTGATAATTTCTTATTGAAAATACCAGATTGATGATGAACATATCTTTATCAGGAATGAAATCATTGTTCAAACCCGGGCTTTTCGGTTCAAGTAAAATAATCCCTTTATGGCTAGGCTCGCTCACCGGCCTTGTCGGGATTTTCGTTTTATGGGGATGGCACACCCACAACGTTACGGTGATTCAGATACATCCAAATTTTAGAGAGATGCACTATAATACGGCCCTTTGTTTGTTAGCAGGGGGAGGGGCCTTGGTGGCTATTTGTAAAACCTGCCGGCTTCTCCCGTTTTTATTAGGAATATTGGTTCTATCCGTGGGTTGCCTCACTTTAACAGAATATATTTTTACGATTAATATTGGCCTGGATCAGTTGTTTATGAGAGCTTATCTCTCCACTCAATCTTCCTATCCGGGTCGAATGTCTCCTAATGGAGCGTTAGCATTAAGCCTGATTGGCGCGTCTTTACTCCTCCTGAGTCATCCTTTACCAAAGATAAGCGGCAAGGGGTTGCTTTCCGTTGTGATGATTATGAGTTTAATCTCCCTCATGTTGAGCTGGGTAGCTATTTTTGGCTATATTACAACCCTTCCCGGAACTTATGGGTGGCGCAGTTATGTTGAAATGGCCCCTCACACGGCTTGTACCGTTACTCTGCTGAGTATTGGCATAATTTTTATGGCAAAAATCAAAGCCAGTGAAAATTATATCTCTTTTTCCTCATGGTCTCCCTTGTTTGTTTTTATCGTCTTTGCCGTTATGACGTTATTATTTTGGGATGCTTCCTGGACGTATGTAGCGAAAAATGAACAAAAGAAAAATGAAATGGCTGCTGTTAGTATAAAAAATGCTCTGGATGAAGATCTAAAATCCCGCAGGGAAGCCTTGGCACGTATGGTAAGCCGGTGGAAAATACGGCAGGGTGGTACGCCCTATAAAGAATGGTCTCAAGATGCTTTAAACCTTATTGACCACCAGCCTGGCTATCAGGCCATTGAATGGGTAGATCCTGACTATCACATACGATGGATTGCGCCTCTGGAAGGCAATGAAGCTGCTTTAAACTTCAATACCGCTCAAGATGGGAAATTTCTGCCCGCTTTACGGTTGGCTATTGAAAAAAATATGATTGCGATAACGCCTGTTTTAACGTTGAAAACAGGAAATCAGGGATTCCTTCTGTGCGCTCCTATCATGGATGAAGAAAAAATTGATGGGGTAATTGTTGGCGTTATCGATTCCCAATTGTTTTTTGAAGAGATTTTTAGTAAGGAAATTCCGGAGTATAATATTGCCATTTACGCTGGTAACCAGCTTATTTATCAACGCGGCTCCCACCAGGGAAGTCCTCTGCCCCATAACAGGACGACCGTTGTAGCGGAAGAGCCTGGATGGTCAATGACCGTATGGGTAAAGCCTGAACTGTTAGAGAAGCAGCATTCATGGCTTCCCCTCACCATATTATTTGTCGGATTTCTTGCCGCTTTATTATTTTCCTTAATTGCCCATTTAGCGCAAGTCGCAAAGAATAGCGCCACGAGCGCTAAACAAGAAATTGATTTACGTAAAAAAACTGAACATCAACTTATTGTGTATTCGGAAAAATTAAAAAAATTATCCTTATTGGACTCTTTAACAGGGATCAACAACCGCCGCTCTCTCTCCCATATTCTAGCAAAAGAAATAACTCATTTGCGTGATAAGGGAATATCCTTCTCGGTTTTATTGCTCGACATTGATCATTTTAAAAAAATCAATGACACATACGGGCATGTAATGGGGGATCAAGTCCTCCAGAAAGTTGGAAGTATTTTACGAAAAAACATGCGGGTTACGGATACGGTCGCCCGTTATGGCGGTGAAGAATTTTGCATTGTGCTGCCCCACACAACGGACAAGCAAGCCCTTGCGATTGCTGAAAGGTTGAGGCTTCTCATTGCGGATATGAGATTTTACTGTGGAAAAAGAGAGCCTTTTCATATAACGGGCAGCATTGGAGTTTATCAGGTTTCATCGCACCTGAAAAAAGTGAGCGATGTTTTTAAAGCCGTGGATGGTGCTCTGTATAAAGCGAAAAATTCAGGACGAAATTGTGTTGTTATGGAGTCATCTCCATCATAAACCTGGGTTCAGGCAAGCGTTTAAACATCCGTCGATATTATTTTGCTTAAAGGCTTATATCTCTGTAACATATGCCCAACCCTGTCAGAAAAACAGGGAATAGGTGAGGATGCTTTATGAACACAGCGCAATTCTTGGCGGCGGATCCGAAGGTGAGCGCCTGGGTAGCCGCGTCTGCTGGCACCGGTAAGACGAAAGTCCTGACAGACCGTATTTTGAATTTATTGCTGCATGGATACGCGCCGGAGCGCATCTTGTGCCTGACCTTTACAAAAGCAGCGGCTGCTGAAATGGCGAACCGCCTGACGCAACGGTTGGCGCGATGGGCAACGCTACCAACAGCTGGTTTAAGCAGGGAACTTGAAGAATTGTTGGGAGGGATGCCTTTACCGCCCCCTATCCTGTCCCGGGCGCGGCAATTATTTACTCTGGCGCTGGATGCGCCAGGCGGGATGAAAATCCAAACCATCCACGGGTTTTGCCAATCTGTTTTGGGCCGGTTTCCTTTGGAGGCTGAAATCCCCCCTCATTTTCGGATTTTAGATGATATTCAAGCTGAAGAAATCTTGCGAGAAGCCCAGCATACGGTTTTTGCACAGCCAACACCGATAATTGAGCGCGCTTTAGCCATCCTGAGTCCCTATATGGGGGATGGCCGGTTCAGTTCCATCTTGAAGGAGTTGTATCATCATCGGGCACGTGCGATCAGCCTTTTGAAGCGTTATGAAAACCTTTGGAGCTATGCGGGGGAGCTTTTTGATTTTCTTGAAGTGGATGCCTTTATTGAGAAGCCCGAAGATATCCTTGATCCCGGCCTTGCCGCGACCTTAAAAGCGCAGTTCGCGCCGATGGAAGATGATTTTGAGGCTTATGTAAATGCCTACCTGACGAAAACTTTAGAAATTCGCAAGAAAATTTCGGCAGACCAGGCAGGGCAAGCGGAACGTGTTTTCCGGTTTGTCCGGTCATTAGCAACCCTTGAGGTTGCGCAACGCACGGTTGCCGCTTTGATTTTATTTCAAGAGGTTTTGATTGTTTATCAGAATCAAAAAACCCGCTGTTGCGCTCTGGATTATGATGATTTAATTCAGCAGACCCAAAAACTATTGCGGCAACCTGGCGTTGCGGCGTGGGTTTTATATAAGCTGGACGGCGGGATTGATCACTTACTGATTGATGAGGCGCAAGACACGAACGCAGCCCAGTGGGAAATTATCCAAAGGCTGACAGCAGAATTCTTTACAGCTGACAAGTCTGACCGGACTATTTTTGCTGTGGGTGACGCCAAACAGTCGATCTATAGTTTTCAAGGCGCAAATCCTGAACATTTTTTGAAAGCGCAAGAACATTTTGCCAATCTTTCACAGAGGATAGGCCAGGGGTGGCGCGAGGTTCAACTCGATTTATCCTATCGGTCTGTCGCTGCCATCTTGACAATTGTGGATGAAGTCTTTGCTCACGAGCGAAACCGGCGGGGTGTTTCATTTGACGGGGCTGAGATCACTCACCAGGTTTTTCGGGACGATTCCTCAATGCATCTTCCCGGACTGGTTGAGCTATGGCCATTAATAAAGCCGGAGCCTGAAGAAGAAGAGGGGCGGATAGAAGAATGGCACCTGCCTTTGAAACGGATAGAACGCCGCAGCCCCCAGTCCCGCCTGGCAAAATTTTTAGCAGACCGCATTGCCGGCTGGCTCTCCTCAAAAGGTATTTTGCCTTCAACAAATCAACCTGTCCAGCCAAGGGACATCCTTATTTTAGTGCGCAAGCGCAGTCTCCTGGGGCAAGAGATCATTCGGGCCCTCAAGAACTGCGATATCCCTGTGGCGGGAGCAGACCGCCTTGCGCTGACAGACCATATTGCCGTCATGGATCTATTGGCTCTTGGGCAATTTGTCCTCCTTCCGGAAGATGACTTGACCCTGGGAAGCGTCTTGCGCAGTCCCTTAATCGGGATGAGCGAAGACGATTTATTCATTCTTGCTCATGGGCGTGAGGGAACATTGTGGGCGTCCTTATCTCAAAAATCACCAACACATCCTTCTTTTGAAGCGGCGCATACGTGGTTAAAAGCTTGTTTGCGCAAGGCGGATCTCTTGCCTGTTTATGAATTCTATAGCTGGGTCTTCATTCAAGGGGAAGGACGGCGCAATTTCTTAAGCCGCTTAGGCCAGGAAGCCGAAGACGCACTGGAAGAATTTTTAACGCAAGCCTTGAACTATGACCAGGATCATGCGAGTTCCTTGCAAGGTTTTGTGCAGTTTATGAATCATCAAAGCCGGGAAATCAAGCGGGATGCCTCCGATACGCTTCATAACCAGGTTCGGTTGATGACGGTACATGGATCAAAAGGACGTCAAGCGCCGATTGTGATTCTGCCGGATGCCGCAGAATCCGGAAAAGAAAAGGGGGACACGCTCTTGTGGGGGGATAACCTTTTGATGTTGCGGCCCACCCAGTCCCAGGATACAAGGAACACCCGTACCTTAAAAGATAAAGGGGCGGAAAGGGCCGCTGAAGAGAAACGCCGCTTATTATACGTAGCCTTGACCCGTGCGCAGGACCGCTTGTATGTGGGAGGATGGACCTCAGACAAGGATATAGCGCAAGATTGCTGGTATAAAGTGATTCAAGATGCTTTAGACCTGAAATCAGGTACATACCGTTACCAGCCAGGTGGTCAGCAAAACGATCCTGATTTGAATGAGCATGATAAAGTTGGCCAATGCCCTCAAAAAGTATTTCCCTTGCCCGCCTGGGTAAAAACCCGACCGGTTGAAGCAGCTCGAGGCCAGGTCGAAGAGAGGGAAAAAAATGTCTCTTCCCAAGCGGCGGTGGAGAGAGGGACCCTCATTCATCGGTTTTTTGAATACTTGCCTCAACTGGCCAGGGAGCATCGCCATGGGGCGGCATGCCGGATGATTAAAAAAGCAGGGTTCCTTCTACCAGAATGGGAGAGGGATATTCAGGCCACTTTACAAATTCTGGATGATCCGGACTTTACGGATATATTTGGGGCGCACTCTTTAGCGGAAGTGCCTGTGAGCGGTATCATAGACGGGATGCCTTTTCAGGGGCGCATTGACCGGTTACTCGTCACGTCGGATACGCTCACAATTGTTGACTACAAAACCAGCCGGCTTCCCCCCGCAGGCATGGAAGATATCCCTGAAGCCTATCTCAAACAGCTTGAAGGATATGCTGTGGCCTTAAGATCTATTTACCCCCGCCATCAGATACGCAAGATCCTTTTATGGACAGAAGGCCCTGAAATTCAGGTGGTTTAGTACAGCAGCCATTTTGTTCTGACGAGGGTGTGTCATCAATTACCAGCTTTCCATGTCCTCTTTCAATGCAAGCGTTACCGGGGGAGTGTAGGGCCAGGCGAAGTGAGAGATTTTAGGGGCGCGATGGTGGGCCATTGCGATAAGGGGCTTCTGATCACGACCGGTTCTTTTACGACTGAAGCCCGCCGAGAAGCTGAACGTAACAGAGCATACGCCATAGACCTGATTGATGGAGAAGCATTATGCGAGTTGCTAAAAAACCTGCAACTTGGGGTAAAAATACAGATGGTAGAAACAGTCGTTGTAGAGCCTGACTGGTTTGAAAGCATTTAGCCCTTATTGTCGCCGATTTTTTTCTTATTCCTCCTTGAAGCCTAATGCTCTAACAGCAACCGGTCATCATCCATGGCGGCGCCAAATTGTTTGAGGAGGTCCGCCGCCGTTAACCCCATGCGCGTTTCTCCTGCAATATCATAAATGACTTTTCCTTCATGAAGCATGATGGTGCGTGTGCCGCTATGAAGGGCTTGTTGCAAGCTATGGGTGACCATTAAGGCGGTTAACCTTTTTTCTGTCACAATGTCTTCTGTAAGCTTCATGACAAAGGCGGCTGTTTTGGGGTCAAGGGCGGAGCTGTGTTCGTCCAGGAGCAAAATCTTTAAGGGACTTAACGTGGCCATCAACAAGCTAACCGCCTGGCGTTGACCGCCCGAAAGTAAGGACATGCTTGTATCTAAACGATTTTCTAAGCCTAGCTTGAGAATCTTGAGCGTTTCGGCATAATAGTCCCGGTCTATACGTGACAATCCTTTCCCCAATCCCCGCCATTGGCCGCGGCGATGGGCTAAAGCCATATTTTCAGCAATGGTCAAATCTCCGCAAGTTCCAGCTAAAGGATCCTGGAAAACACGGGCTACGGAGCCTGCCCGGGCATGGGCTGGTAACCGAGTTACTTCCTTGTCATCAATATGAATGGCGCCTTGAGTTGGCATCACTTCACCAGCAATAGCGTTCAAAAGCGTCGATTTTCCAGCGCCATTACTGCCAATAACGGTGATGAACTCTCCTTCCGCAATCTTCAGATTAATGCCGCGCAACGCCTTTTTTTCCATAATCGTTCCTGGCGCGAAGGTTACTTTTAAGTGGGATAATGTAATCATGCTTTTTTATCCTTCCGAACTTTGCGCTTCAAGTTGGGCAATAACATCGCGGTTGCAATCAAGACCGCAGAAACCAGATTTAAATCGGATGCTTGAAGAAATCCGACATTGAGGGCCATGGCTCTTAAAAGGAAATAAAAGATCCCGCCTAACATACAAGCGCTGATAGCTTGAAAGACTGTGCGTGTGGGGAAGAGCGCTTCTCCAATAATGACGGCTGCCAGACCATAGATAATCGTGCCAAATCCCATGGTGACATCCGCAAAGCCATGGACCTGGGCATATAAAGCGCCGCCTAAAGCTATTAAAGCATTGGATGCGCTTAAACCTGCCGTAATCATGCTTCGGTCGTTAATCCCCTGGGCGCGTCCCATTTTTGCATTGCTCCCGGTAGCCCGGATCGCCAAGCCAATACGGGTGCTTAAAAACCAGTAAATACCTGAAGCCACCGAGACCGTAATGACCCCTAAAGAGAGCCAGGTTGGGAGGCGCCCTAACCAGCCACTCAAAAGGGTGTTCTCCCCCAGCAACGCAATATTGGGCCGCCCCATAATACGCAAGTTGATAGAATACAAGGCCATCATCGTTAAAATACCAGCCAGTAAATTCAGCATGCGTAAATGGGTTGATAACCAGGCCGTAACCATACCAGCGCAGGCGCCGGCCAAAACAGCGGCGCATGTTGCAGCGTAAGGATTCACCCCGGCGGCAATTAGGGTTGCGGCAACGGCTGCCCCTAACGGAAAGCTCCCATCAACCGTCAAATCCGGGAACTGGAGAGTGCGGAAAGACAAATAGACGCCAATCACGACGAGGCTATAGATCAAGCCCAGTTCCACGGCGCCAATAAATTGGATCCAGTTTAAAGGTGCGCTCATAACATACCTCCCACGATTTTTGCCTGACTTTTTAAATCATCTGGAATGGTGACGCCCATCTCTTTTGCAGCGTTTAGATTGATCATCAATATTAACGGATGGCCTGTTTCGACGTCCAAGTTCCCTGCTTTTTGGCCTTTCAGGATTTTAACCGCCAGGGCGCCTGCTTTGCGCCCTAAGGCCACCCGGTCATAAGCTTGGGCAGCAAGGGCGCCCCGCTCCACGGATCCCGCATCTCCGGCAAAAACGGGTAGCTTAAATTTCTGACCCAACATGACAATGCTTTCCATAGCGGCGACAGCTGTATTGTCATTGGGAACGTAAATCGCATCAACATTCCCCACCAGCTTTGTCGTTGCGGAAATGATTTCGCTCGACTTGTCCGCAGCCGTCAGTACCAGGGTAAAACCTCTTCGTGTGGCTTCTTCCTTGAGCTGCTGAACGGCTTTAACGGAATTGGGTTCGCCAGGGTTATAAATAACTCCGATATTTTTCACAGAAGGAACTAATTTTTTGATTAAATCCAGTTGCGGGCCAGCTATTAAGGCATCACTTATGCCCGTGACAGCTTCAGGGCGCGCCTCTAGGCGCGAAACCAGCTTTGCTTCAAGTGGATCTGTTACAGCCGTAAAAACGAGGGGGACGTCCTGATACATCATTGGCTTGATCAATGTTTGGGCGGAGGGCGTTGAGATGGCAATAGCCACGGTGGGTTTCCGGCTGGAAAAATTGCTTGCGATAAGGTTAGCGGTTGTCATATTCCCGTGGGCATTTTCATAAACAAGCTTTATTGTTTTCCCATCTTCATAACCTGCCTCTTCGAGAGCAGCAAGTATCCCTTCACGTTCCTGGTCTAAAGAAATATGCTGGATAATTTGGGAAATCACAACAACAGGGTAGGGTGGCGCTGGGGTATCCTCAGCGTCAAGAGGACAGATGAGGCAGGAAAAGGCTAGAAAAGAGAGAATAGGGGAAAGATTTTTTTGAACAAGGCGGATTGGGTTAAGAACGGTGCTAATTATGAGGGCTTGCATTGTAAACGTCGCTTTCTTTTTCGTAGTAGATTATATTTTTCATCCATTTTTTCATTGAAATTCCAATAATAACAACAGCTTTTAAATCGAAAATGTACCATCGTCACTTCTCCTGATAAATTTTAACGCACAAAAAGATAACCATTTGTTAATATACGCATCCATAACTCAAGCTGCAAGGCAAAGATTAAGACGGCTCCAAACATCTTCCAGGGCGTCTCCTAAATGCTGGATCATTTCTGGCGTATGGGCGGGAGTGACGGTTAAGCGGAGACGTTCCTGGCCCCGGGGAACGGTCGGGTAATTGATCGGTTGGACATACACACCATATTCTTGCCGCAAAAGATCAGAAACAGCCTGGCATTGGCTGGCATTTCCAACAATAACAGGAATGATATGGCTCGCCGTTCGTTGGTACGGAATGGCGCTTTTGGCCAGGCGCTCTTTTAATAACCCGACCCGTGACCATAACTGGTTGCGTAAGATGGTATCCTGGCGTAAAATACCAATTGATTTATGCGCCGCTGCCACAACCGCAGGGGGTAGGGAGGTTGTGAAAATAAACCCGGAAGCGGCGCTGCGGACGTAATCGACTAAAGGGGTGGACCCGGTAATATACCCCCCAATAACGCCATACGCTTTCGCAAAATTGGCTTGAATGACATCCACACGGTCCTGCAAACCGAATTGGGCCGCCACCCCTGCGCCTTGGGGACCATAAAGTCCAACGGCATGAACTTCATCGAGGTAGGTAATCGCCTTGAATTCATCCGCTAAATCACAGATTGCTTCAATGGGGGCGATATCACCATCCATAGAATAGACAGAGATGAAAGCAATAATTTTAGGCCGTTTAGGATCAAGGGAGCTTAAATTCTCCCGCAAATCCGCTAAATCATTATGGCGAAATACGCGCCGCTCACATCTTCCGGCGCGGATACCTTGAATAATGGAGGCGTGGTTTTTTTCATCACTTAATACGACGCAATTGGGTAATGCCTGGGCTAAAGCGGAAAGAGTCGCCTCGTTGGCAATATAGCCGGAAGTGAAAATCAACCCTTTTTCCTTGCCGTGGAGATCTGCCACTTCTTGTTCTAACATGACATGGGAATGAGCTGTACCCGAGATATTGCGCGTTCCCCCTGAGCCGGCGCCATACCGCTTTGCGGCTTCAACCATGGCATCAATGACAGCGGGATGCTGGCTCATTCCCAGGTAGTCATTGCTACACCACACAATAACCTTCTTTTTGCCTTCCGGGCCATGCCAGAGGGCATAGGGCGCCTCACCAACAAGGCGTTCAAGATCAGCAAATATGCGGTAACGTCCTTCAGCTTTCAGTGACTGAAGATGTTGTAAGAAAATATGATCGTGCGTCATGGCTCTATAAAATGATATGCTGCGGGAAGTCGGTTAATGATATGATGATATCCTATCAAAAAAGAGATCCTGGCGTCACGCCCTTAATTTAAGGCCTTATCATGACAGCGTTAGAACCCCTGTTACAAGAGATTCCTGTCTATTCCGTAACGGAAATTTCCCAAAACCTGAAACAGCTGGTTGAAAAAACCTATGGTCGTATCCGGGTACAGGGGGAAATTTCAGGGCTTAAGCGTCATACGTCCGGCCATACCTATTTCGCTTTAAAAGATATGGATGCTGTTATGGATGCTGTTTCATGGCGGGGAAGCCTTAAGGACAGCGCCGTTGCTTTGGAAGAAGGATTGGAGATTATCGCCACGGGACGTTTAACGACTTATCCGGGCCGGTCGAAATATCAGATGGTTGTCGAGCAGTTTGAACCAACCGGCCAAGGGGCCCTCCTGAAAGTGCTGGAGGAACGGAAGTCCCGTTTGGCTGCAGAAGGTTTGTTTGATCAGATCCGCAAAAAACCGTTGCCCCCCTATCCCCAGAAAATTGGCATTGTGACGTCCCCGACAGGAGCCGTTCTCCAGGATATCCTGCATCGTCTGGAAGACCGGTACCCTTGCCATGTCCTCGTATGGCCTGTCCTCGTTCAAGGGCAAGGCGCCGCTGACCAGATTGCGGCTGCCATTGACGGATTGAACAAACTCGCCGCCCCGCCCGACCTGATTATTGTGGCGCGGGGAGGGGGGAGTTTAGAAGACCTCTGGGCATTTAATGAGGAAAAAGTCGTCCGGGCGGCGGCCGTGAGCCAAATTCCCTTAATCTCAGCCGTAGGGCACGAAACCGATACGACCCTCATTGATTACGCTGCTGACCGCAGAGCGCCAACGCCAACAGCAGCAGCGGAAATGGCTGTTCCTGTTCTGATGGATCTCTGGGCGTTTTTGCAGGATCGCCAGCAACGGTTGACAACGGTGATGACGCAAAGTTTGGCCATGCGCCAGACGGCTCTTCTGGCAGCTTCGAGAGGATTGCCCGATTTAACGCGGCTGATTGAAGCTAAAATGCAGCGTCTGGATGAGTGGGGGGAACGTCTGCCCTCGCTCGTGCGCCGTTACGTTCAGAACCTGGAGAGTCATTTGACAGACCTGTCCCAGAGCTTGCGCCATCCGCAAGAAGTGATCCATTTTTCCGAGCAGCGATATCGTTCTCTCTCTCATCAATTTTGCCACAGCGCGCGGCGGCTCTTTGAGATTACCCATCAGCGTTTTGAACTTTTGGCGAGCCGTCTCGATCATGCATCCTATCAACGGATCCTGGATCGCGGGTTTTGCTGGGCAACGACGGTAGAGGGAACGCTCATCATGCGGGCGTCTCAAATCCGGAAGGGTGCGGCTTTGACCCTTCATTATGGTGATGGCATCGTTCCTGTTGTAGAATCTTCTTTCGCGGTTGGGAGAGGGAAAAAAGAAGGGACGGATAGCCGGCAAGGAAAGCTGTTTTAAGGGAGGTTAAAATGATCAGGAAGAAACTTTGCCTGAGAGCTTGCAAATTCCCCATAGGCGTACAATGTATTTTTTCTGCATGATAACCTCTTATGCTTGTTGGTTTCACAAGAAGTTACCAAAAATTTTAATAGGTATAATCCTAAATTCTATGCATGACGGAGCGCTAGGCCCTGCAAGGAATAACAGAATTATAAGTTCAGCCAGCGTTTTTAGCCTTGAAGGATAAAGATGCAGGGGAAATGCTGAGACAGCTTCTGAATAAGGGATAATGGATAGGGGATTTTGAGCCTCATTTGTGGTAAAATTTTCTCAAAATATGCTGAAAATTCCCTTATCCATCAACTTTTCCTTACCATCTCCAAAAGCTAACGGGTAGCAAAAAGATGCACAAAATTAGTAAACTTAAGGAACAGCCTTTACGGAAGTGCCGCAGAAGAATTTTTTGCCTGTATTATTCTTAGGGCTTAAGAAATGGCTACTTTTCCAAACAGTCGCTTCTCTTTGCTGAATACGTCCATCAGGCGTGGTCACATCATACCGGATGTGGTGCGCTTTACCATTCTGTGATTGCTTTAGCTCGTCGATCAACATTTGCACGAAGGGCCTGTCATTTGCGTCTGTCGCTGTCATAGCGTTCGTGCCAATTTTCATAGGCTCGGGTGGATAAACAGCCCACTTACCATCCTCAACACAGAAAATGAAAGCGTTTCCGTCATCAGATTTAATAACAGCGGCGATATCCGCGCGGCTGGCGATGGGTCCGGAGCCGCTGCCTGCATTACTTGTGCCACCAATATCGAGGCCGTTTAATATTTTAAACGTATCTGCGCCATATTGGGCAAATAGCTCTTTGACTTTTTCCAGGCGGGTGTTGGGATCCAGCGGCGCTGCTGCCACAACGCCCATACCAAGGGTGGTTGTAAACAATGCCAGAGCGATTTTTTTCTTTATCATGATTTTATTATCTCCTTTTTGACAATAAGCAACTTCCATATGTTAGACACAATTTTACGGAAAAACAAATAAAATTATTGGCTCATTGCATTTTGCAGGTCAAAAAAACGATCCTCCTATTTTTCGGCTCCAGTCCCGTATTTTGCTCCATAAAGACGGCTTTTCCTGGGTTATCGGACTTTTTTCTTCAGGTTTACGAGTAAGCCTGACGTCTTTTTCCTTGTCAAACCACCAGGAGGTTATATCAAGTCCATGGTATTTGGGGATGATTTTTGGCCTGGAAAAACGGTCCCAATAAGCGACGCGCACTGCATCATTATGCCACGCCGGAATCATATAGTAGTTCCACAAAAGCGCACGGTCCAGGGCTTTGGCATGGTTCATCAAAGATTTATAGCTCGTTGAACCAATAAGTTGTTCGATAAGTTGATCAACAATAGAGTTTTTGATGCCAAAGAAATTCCGGGTTCCCGGGATATCCGCCCGCTCGGAACCAAAGAAGTCCCGCTGCTCATTGCCAAGTGAGGGGCTTTGGGGGATGCCCGAGTGAATCATATCAAAATCCAAGTGGTCAACGCGAAGCTGATAAGCCGCTGTATCCAGGTTGCGCACCTGAACCTGGATGCCCAACCGTTTTAAGCTTAAAGCAAAATTGAGCATAATTTTTTCAAGCGTTTTGTCGAAGATTAATATTTCAAAGCTTAAGGGTTTGCCTGTTTTGATGTTGACCATGACGGCGTCTTTAACTTCATAGCCTGCTTCTTTTAAGAGGTTCTGGGCTTCTTCTTGAAGCGCGCGGCGATCATTTTCAGTTTGGGGAGCGGGCAAGGTAAAGCTTTGCGTCAAAACCTCCGATGGCAATTGATCCTGAAAAGAGTAAAGGATGGCTTTTTCATCTTCGGACGGAAGCCCTTTCGCTTCAAAGTCTGAGTTGGGATAATAGCTGGTATTCCTTTGGTACAATCCATAAAATAAATGCTTGTTAATCCAGGGAAAGTCAAACAGAAGCGTTAAGGCTTTGCGAACGCGGATATCTGAAAAAAGCGGGCGGCGCGTGTTAAAAATCAGGCCCGCGGTACCGGACGATAAGGAGTGTTTGAGTTCCTCCCGCTTCACGCGGCCTTCCTGAAAAGCCGGAAAAGTGTAGGCTGTAGCCCAATTCTTGGCGACAGTCTCCTGGCGCAAATCATATTGACCCGCCTTAAAGCCTTCAAATAAGGCATTATTTTCAAGGTAATAGTCCACCCGGATTTTATCAAAATTATGACGTCCTTTCTGGCTGGGGAGAGAGGCGCCCCACCAGTTATCAACCCGTTTAATCATAAAGGAATGGCCAGATGAGATCCTGTCAATCTGGTAAGGTCCGGAGGAGGGGCCAGGCTTTAGGGTTGTTTCTTCAAAAGGATGGGTTTCATAATATTTTTTGGATAAAATGGGAAGTTGTCCCAAAATCAGGGGAAGTTCATGGTTTGCTGTGGTGTTAAAGGAGAATTTAATTGTGTGGCCATCCAGTTTCTCAACCTTGCTGATGTTTTTATAATATGTGCGGTACATGGGAAGCCCCTTTGCCCGTAACGTCTCAAACACCCAAATAACGTCATCCGCTGTGACCGGATCCCCGTTACTAAACTTTGCTTTCGGGTTGAGCCGAAAGATGACCCAGGACCGGTCTGGCGCTAATTCAATGGACTCTGCCGCATAAGCATAAGCTTCCCCAGCTCGGTCATGGGCTTCCTCCAATAAAGTCGCTGCCGTCAGGAAAACCAGGGCAGGCGATATCCCCTTAACAATGTAAAAGTTTAAGCTATCAAATGCGCCTAAATATCCTAACCGGAGCGTTCCTCCCTTGGGGGCGTCGGGGTTGGCATAGTCAAAGTGGGTAAAATCAGGGGGGTATTTAAGCTTTCCAAAGACTGAAAAGCCGTGGGTCGGAGAAGAAGGAGCAGCGGGCACCTCCGCCAGGGTCGTTTGAATCCCCATCCACAAGAGGCATAAAGCGCACAAGAGATTTTTCATGGGCGTATCTTTCATTTGGACGGTGGAACAGACGAGTCGGGAAGGGGGGGGGCAGAGATTGGAAGAGGTACCGGCGTGTCGCTTAAGGTATGCAAGTAAGCAATGACATCCGCGCGTTCCTGGCCATCTTTAAGTCCGACAAAGGACATTTTGGTGGCTGATGCAAAGGCGCGTGGTTTATGAAGAAGAATATTCAGTTTTTCATCGTCCCAGGCGCCGCCTTTATCTTTAAAGCTTGATGAATAGGCAAAGTCTGCTGCATGGGCGACTTTTGCGCCGATAATGCCCCACAAATTTGGTCCTGTACGGTGGGGGGCGCCTTTCTCAAACGTATGGCATTGCGTACACTTTTTTGCAATGGCTTGTCCCCGTTCAACGCTGGCTGATGCAAGGAGGGGGGTAATGGGGTTAAGGGTTTCCTCTTCCGTTGTGTTTTCTGAGGGCTTGGAGCCAGCTTCAACGCCTTCTATTTCCAGAACGGGTTTGTCTAATTTTTCTGGATTCACCACGTTTTCTGATAACAGGCTTCCCGCCATGGCGACCAAAAGGGCCACCAGCACGCTTGCGGTGATTTTGTTAACCTCAAAACTATCCATCTCTTAAGGGGGACTCTTGCGCACGGTTTCCTTTAATCATCAGTATAAAACCAAATAAGCCGGCATGCGAACCCTTTAATTGTGAAATGTTCCCAAGTTTTTTAACGTGCTTTTTTGGATCAGATGTGGCACCTAGAATATACTTTACAACTCATATGAGGATAGCATTATGGCAAACCCTATTATTTTAATCCCTTCCCGTATGGCGGCTGTCCGGTTACCCGGTAAACCATTAGCGGATATTCATGGGGAGCCTATGGTCGTCCATGTATGGCGCCGCGCGGTGGCCGCCAACATGGGTCCCGTTGTTGTGGCGTGCTGTGGCGCTGAAATTCAGAATGTTATTCAACAAGCGGGCGGGCACGCTGTGATAACGGATCCGGACTTGCCCAAGGGAACGGACCGGATTTATGCGGCCTTAAGGGAGATTGACGCTCATAACCCGGGCCAGCTTCACGATGTGGTCATTAACCTGCAAGGGGATTTGCCAACGATTAGCGGGTCTCTCTTGCGCCAGGTTTTAACGCCTCTTTCAGATCCGGCCGTTGATATCGCAACCCTTGCGGCGCCTCTCCTCAATGAAGCTGATTTAATAAATTTGAATGTGGTGAAAATTGCGATGTCAGAGCCTCGGGAAACAGCATCCGGCGCTAAAGTGGGTCGGGCTTTGTATTTTTCCCGCAGCCCTATTCCGTCGGGAGGGCATGCGCATTATCATCACATCGGCGTTTATGCTTACCGCCGCAAGGCGCTGGAAGCTTATGTGGAGATGCCTGTTTCTTCTTTAGAAGCCGCGGAGCAACTGGAGCAATTAAGGTCCCTGGAGGCAGGAATGCGCATTGATGTAGCTATTGTCAACGAAATCCCGCCCAGCGTTGATACGACGGAAGATCTGGATTATGTGCGAAAAATAATGTGAGGGGTATAGGGCGTGTCATCAATTAACGGATTTTGTGGCGAAAATGGCGGGTT
>JACCDN010636263.1_pt1 | contig 22337 bp, 22 predicted proteins | sample 7441691 | NCBI WGS metagenome assembly JACCDN01 (sample SAMN15323439, study PRJNA562643) | freshwater metagenome | isolation source: river surface water | place: USA:Blue River Watershed | collected 2017-08-16 | reverse complement strand
CCCTCGGCCTTCAGAACTCGACAGGCCTGAGTGCCTGAATAGTCGAACTCACAGGCCTGACCAATAACGATCGGACCTGAACCGATTACCAGAACTGAATTGATATCGCTGCGCTTTGGCATGTTTGATTAGGCCTTCTTGTTCTTCTCGATTAGTTCGACAAGTCTGTCGAACAGGTAATTGCTGTCGTGTGGTCCGGCCGCGGCCTCTGGGTGGTACTGAACCGAGAACGCAGGAATGTCGAGACACTCCAGTCCTTCAACGCAGTCGTCGTTCAGCGAAACGTGGCTCACTCGGACTCGTCCGAATCCCGCTGGTGAGTCGACAGCGTCGCGCGAGTCGATCTTTACGGCGAAACCGTGGTTGTGAGCTGTCACTTCAACCTTGCCCGTTGTGCGATCGAGCACTGGCTGGTTGATTCCTCGATGCCCGAACGGCAGCTTGTAGGTTTCGAACCCGAGTGCGCGGCCGAGTAGCTGGTTTCCGAAGCAGATACCGAAGAAAGGTACTCCAGACTTGAGAATTTGCTTGAGGGTTTCGATCTGTCCTACGGCAGCCTCGGGGTCACCGGGTCCGTTGGAGTAGAAAACGGCGTCGGGATTCGAAGCCAAGAGAGTTTGGGCATCGGTTTTTGCCGGAAACACCTGGACGTCGAGACCGCGGTCAATCATGTTTTCGATGGTTGAGCGCTTGATTCCAAGATCGACAATCGCTACCTTGCCAATTCGAGCTTTGGTCGCAGGGGCGGTGTACGGCTCGGGGGTGGTTACCACGTCGCTGAGCGAAAGACCTTGCATCTTCTGAGCAGCGTGAACCCTAGCGAGTAATTCTTCAGTGGATGCGTTCGCCGCATCCCCAGAGAAGATGCCCGCACGCATGGCGCCAGCAGTTCGCAGGTGCCTAGTTAGTGCTCTGGTATCAACGCCCGAGATACCCACTACTCCGTACTTCTGCAGTTCATCCTCGAGAGGCGCTTCGCTCCTGAAATTGGACACGATACGACTTGGGTCTCTGACAACGTAGCCGGCAACCCAGACGCGGTTCGACTCTTCATCCCTCGCGTTGACACCGGTGTTTCCGATGTGGGGTGCTGTTTGTACGACAATCTGACCCGCATACGAAGGATCAGTAAGCGTCTCTTGGTAGCCGGTCATTCCAGTGGCGAAGACCAATTCACCTAGGCTTTCGCCTTCTTTGCCGTAACTGCGTCCCTCAAAGACGCGACCGTCCTCGAGCACAAGCTTCGCGATCGTCACTGGTTTTCTCCTTGGTTTTGCTTAGGTGTAATAGTCGAAAAGTATTCCTGAAACTGCTTCTGCGCGGCACCGCTAGCAAACCGCAGGTAGGTGTCGAGGAGCGTGGATGATGTTCTCCAGGTAACTCTGGTAAGTCCACCCGCTTCAACGGCGCGATCAATAACCGCCGTGGCACGATCGACACCGATTAGATCCGATGCAGGGATGTGCAAGGCGCGCTCGCCTGTACGCCAGATCGAAATACCCGCCTGCGAATACTGAATTTCAGCGCGGCCACGCATCCCCAGCCCACTGGCCTTGATTCGGTTCAAAGGTTCGTTGTTTACGGTGGTCACTACGTACGAACCATCGAGCTGGGTGCTGCCACCGGCGTGCGTGACCTCCGCGGGTAGCTCGCCAAGGGTGCGACTCTGCTCGAGTGAGTGGTTGCGCCAGGCTCGTAACGCCAAGTAGGAGAAAGCGGCGACAGCAACGAGGAGTGCGCCGCTGAGTTGAGTTAGTTCGAATTCCATTACCGGCTAGCTCGCTTCCAAGATTCGTGCGTCTTTGACCGTTTGCTTTCCGCGCAAGAAGGTATGCACAACCCGGCCAGGAAGTCTGAGGTCCACGTATGGGTTGTTTGAGCTCTTCGACATTGTTGGATTCGAAATCACGCGTTCGGCCTTCGGATCAACGAGAGTTAGGTTCGCCGCGGCACCGACGGTGATGCCCAAGCCATGATTCTTATCACCGGCGATTCTCGCGGGCGCAATGGACATGACCTCTTCAACCCGCTTCCAGTTCGAGGCGCCGCTTTCAATGAGAGCGAGCTGAGCAACTGACAAGGCCGTTTCTAGACCAATCATTCCGAATGCTGCCGAATCCCACTCGCACTCCTTAGATTCGCTAGGGTGCGGAGCGTGATCGGTTGCGATGATGTCGACTGTTCCGTCCGCTAGCGCTGCTCTCAGAGCGCCAACATCGGCCGAAGTTCGAAGTGGCGGGTTGACTTTGTAGACCGGGTCATAGGTTCGAGCTAGTTCATCGGTTAGAAGTAGGTGGTGCGGGGTCACCTCAGCAGTAACCTTCACGCCGCGTTGTTTTGCCCAGCGAACAATGTCGACCGATCTCGCGGTTGATAGGTGACAGATGTGCAGCCGCGCATCCAGCGACTCAGCGAGCAACACATCCCTCGCAATAATTGATTCTTCGGCAACTCCGGGCCAGCCCGTCAGACCTAGCTCGGAGCTGACCTCGCCCTCGTTCATCTGCGCCCCAACAGTTAGCGCAGGATCCTGCGCATGCTGCGCGATGATCCCATCAAACTGCTTTACGTATTCCATTGCCCGTTTCATTAGCAAGGGGTCGCTTACGCACTTACCGTCGTCGCTAAAAACCCTGACCTTTGCCGCTGAACGAGCCATCGTGCCAAGTTCGGCCAGGCGTTCACCGTTGAGACCTACCGTAACCGCGCCGATTGGAAAGACATCCACGTATCCGGCCTCTTGTCCTAGCCGGTATACCTGCTCGACTACTGCGGCTGAATCTGCCACCGGATTTGTGTTTGCCATCGCATGCACGGCGGTATAGCCACCCACGGCAGCAGCTCTAGATCCGGTCAGAACAGTTTCAGCTGCCTCTAGTCCGGGTTCACGAAGGTGGGTGTGCAAGTCCACGAATCCGCAGAGAGCAATCAGGCCGGATGCGTCAATGACGCGATCACCTTCGAGTGGCGCACCGATTTCAACGATGGTTTCGCCTTCAATCTTGATGTCTCTGACATCGCCGTTTGAAAGAGTTGCGTTCTTGATTACTAGGCTGCTCAACCGACACTCTCCTGGGTCAATAGGTGATACAAAACACTCATTCGGCATGAGATGCCGTTGCTGACTTGTTCAAGAGCCGTGCTCCGATCAGAGTCCGCGACCGCGGATGCGATTTCGAGACCACGGTTCATCGGCCCAGGGTGCATAACGAATGCCCGCTCAGGAAGTCGGGCAAGCCTTTCCATCGACATGCCCCAAATTGAGCTGTACTCCTGAGGGCTTGGAAAGAAGGACGATGACATGCGTTCCAGCTGAACCCGGAGCATCATGGCTACATCCGGCTGGAAATCCTCGATGGCTTCGTCTAGGTCGGTGTAGGTCTTGCCAGCATGCGAACCAGAGATTGGGAGCAGCGTTTGCGGTGCACAGAATCGAACTTCGGCTCCGAGCGTCTTCAGTAGATACGAGTTTGACCGGGCTACACGTGAGTGGAGGATGTCGCCCACGATCAGAACCTTTAGGCCACTGAGGTGCTGTCCAACCGACGCCTTGCCGTGAATACGCTTTCGAATCGTGTATGCGTCAAGGAGCGCCTGGGTCGGGTGTTCGTGCTTTCCATCCCCCGCGTTGATGACATGTGCCGAGGTCCATCCCGAGTGAGCCAAGCGCTGCGCAGCTCCGCTCGCGTGATGGCGCATTATGAGTGCATCGGCACCCATAGCCTCAAGTACCTGAGCGGTGTCCTTTAGGCTTTCTCCCTTGGATACACTTGACCCCTTCGCGCTGAAGTTGATTACATCTGCCGAGAGTCGTTTCGCTGCAACTTCAAACGAAATCCTTGTGCGGGTCGAGTCCTCGAAGAATAGGTTCACGAGCGTTTTGCCGCGAAGAGCCGGAGTTTTCTTGTACTCCCGGTCGTTGATGGCCGCAAAGCCCTCGGCGGTATCGAGCAGTTGAAGTGCCCTGTCGAGATTCAAATCAGCCGCAGAGATGAGGTGCTTCATACGATCACCACCTGATCGCCAGCGTCACTCTCGGTGAGTTCAACATTGATGCGCTCCTCGAGACTGGTGGGAAGGTTTTTGCCAACAAAGTCTGCTCGGATGGGAAGTTCCCTGTGACCACGGTCAATGAGCACTGCCAACTTCACGAAGCGAGGTCGACCATAGTCGTTTAGAGCGTCGAGAGCTGCCCTGATCGTTCTGCCAGAAAACAAAACATCGTCGATCAACACAACGGTTTTTCCATCGATACCCGATTCGGGCAAGTTGGTTTCGGTGATGGTTCTCGCCGGCTTGCTGCCTAGGTCGTCGCGATAAAGCGTGATGTCAAGTCGCCCGACAGAAGTTTCTGGTTCGAATTCCGGATAGTGCCTGTGGATAGCCCGAGCAATTCGGTTGGCGAGGATGATGCCCCGAGTCGGAATCCCAAGCAGCACAAGATTCTTGCAGCCACGATTGGATTCGATGATTTGATGAGCAATACGCGTCGTGGCGCGATCGATGTCTGCGCTCGATAGAACTACGCGTGGCTCCACGCTCGCTCCTTCTCCGCCTCTCTGGACGGTCTTTAAAGGATTTGGCTAACTAGAGCCTATCAGTTTGGAATCACTTGGCCGTCTTAGTAGCCGAAATTCGTCCAAGTAGCCCGTTGATGAAAGCACCGGAGTCATCTGTTGACAGCTCTTTGGCAACCGAGACAGCCTCAGCAATTGCAACCGCGTCCGGGGTCTCTTCGCCGTAAAGAATCTCCCAGACTCCGACGCGAAGAATCGCCCGGTCGACATTCGGCATTCTTTCTAGCGCCCAACCCTGCGAGTAGGTCTCCAAGAGATCGTCGATCTCATCGTGATGCGCCACGACGCCTTCAATAATCTGCCTGGCGTAACTGAACTGCGGCTCCTGATTCTGGCGATCGGCCGCTAGTTCCTCAGTTACCGCGAGCAACTCGATGGGCGACACCTTGCGCAGGTCAGCAGCGTAGATGGCATCGATAGCTCTTTTTCGAGCTTTTGTTCGCGCGCTCAATTAGTCGTTGATTCGGCCAAGGTAGTCACGGGTACGGGTGTCGACCTTGACCTTGGTGCCAGTCTCGAGGAACAGAGGAACCTGGATTTGCAGACCAGTCTCGAGGGTTGCGGGCTTAGTTCCACCGGTTGAACGGTCTCCCTGAAGGCCCGGCTCGGTGTAGGTGACCTCGAGCACTACCGACGCAGGCAATTCAACATAGATTGGGTTTCCCTCATGCAGGGCCACAACAGCATCCTGGTTTTCAAGCAGGAACTGCGCGGCCTCTTCAGCCAATTCTGGACTGAGGGTGAACTGGTCGTAGTTGTCTTTATCCATGAACACGAATCCAGTGCCGTCGTTGTAGAGGTAAGTCATGTCCCGCTTGTCGACGTTTGCGGTCTCTACTTTTACGCCGGCGTTGAAGGTCTTGTCGACGACCTTTCCGCTGAGCACGTTCTTGAGCTTGGTGCGCACGAATGCTGGACCCTTGCCCGGCTTGACGTGCTGAAACTCAACAACAGACCACAGTTGGCCATCGATGTTGAGAACCATGCCGTTCTTGAGATCATTGCTGGTTGCCATGAAACACCTATTCTTCTTTTGAAAATCGCCAGTTTTTGTTCCAACCGGTTATTGGAGGCTCAGAGCCTGTAACAGTCTAGTCTTGTGCGCTCAGTTCAATTGGAGGCGAGGGCTCTAAGCGCGAGCGCGTAGGACTCGCTGCCGAAGCCAGCGATTACGCCTGTCGCGATCTCGGATATCACTGAGTTGTGGCGAAACAGCTCACGAGTGTGCGGATTCGAGATGTGAACCTCGATCAGCTTCAGACCACTCTTCGGGATGAGCACCGCGGCATCTCGAATCGCGTAGCTGTAGTGAGTAAACGCGGCAGGGTTCAGGATCACATCGGCCTTAACATCGGCCGCCTCATGTAGCCACGAGATGAGCTCGCCCTCGCTGTTGGTCTGGCGGAAATCGACATCGAGACCCAATTCGGAGCCCAGAGCGATAGTTTCGGTCGAGAGAGCATCTAGATTCATCGAACCGTAAACTTCTGGCTCACGGCTACCAAGTCGGTTTAGGTTTGGTCCGTTGAGGCAATACACCTTGCGCATGTTCATAGGTTAGTGCTCTGCAATCTCTTGATACGCGGTGAACAGCATTTCGTTGGTTGGCGCAGTAAGCACCGTGGGCTTTCCAATGGCGTCAAGCACGATGAACCTTAGGTTTCCGCCGCGGGATTTCTTATCACGCTGCATGGTCTCGAGAAGGCTCTGCCACTTGTGCGCCGAGTAGGTCGTTGGCAAACCGAGCAACCCGAATACGCGTCGGTGGCGCTCGACATCTGCGTCTGAAAGGCGTCCGGCTATTCTCGCCAGTTCGGCAACAAAGACCATGCCGATTGCGATGGCCGCCCCGTGCCTCCACTTATAGCGCTCAGCATGCTCGATTGCGTGTCCGAGCGTGTGACCGTAGTTGAGGATCTCTCTCAAACCTGACTCTTTGAAGTCCTCTGAGACCACACGCGCCTTTATCTTGACGCACCGCTGAACTAGCTCCTCGAACATGTCGCTTGACGGGTCAGTTGCTGAAGCGACATCCTGTTCGATTAGGTCGAGGATGCGTACATCATCAATGAAGCCGTACTTCGCTACCTCGCCGAAGCCGGCGAGGATCTCGTTCCGCGGGAGAGTTCGCAGGGTCTCGAGGTCACAGATAACGGCTGAGGGTGCGTAGAAAGTTCCGACCAGGTTCTTTCCTTCGACGGTGTTGATTCCGGTTTTTCCGCCGATAGCCGCGTCGACCATGCCGAGCAGTGTTGTCGGCACCTGGACCAGTCGAACACCCCGAAGCCAGGTCGACGCAACGAAACCAGCGAGGTCGGTTGTGGAGCCTCCCCCGAATCCGATGACAGCATCGCTGCGCGTGAAATCCGCCTGTCCAAGAATCTGCCAGCAGAACGCAGCAACCTGCACGTGTTTGGCCTCTTCGCTGTCTGGAACACCAGCCAGGAGTGCCTCATAACCCGAGTCCAGGAGGCTCTCTCTCAGCAACTCTGCGCTCGCGCTCAAAGCTACGGGGTGGATAATCAAGACTTTTTTGACAGCTCCACCTAAGCTCTCGGCCACCTGATTTAGCAGGAAGCGACCGACGGTTATCCCGTAACTTGAATCGCCTGACACTTGTATCTTGAACGGTTCAGTCATTTAGACCCAACTTTCCTCGAATTTCTTGCACACATTGGGCAAGAGACTGGGCGCCTGCATCGATCTCGAAGTTCGCCAAGCGCTCGTAAATCGGCTTGCGCTCCTCGTAGATGCGACGCCAATCGGACATGCCGTTCTTTAGCAACGGCCGTTTTCCCTGCATCAGTCGGTTGGCCATGTGGCGTCCATCTGTCGAGAGATAAATAACGGTTTGTCCAGCGAGTAATTCCTGATTCTCATGCCGCAGAACAAGGCCACCACCCGTTGCGACGACCGCTGGTTTAGTAAGGGCTTCGCGCAGCGCTTCGGTCTCTAGATTCCGGAAGTGGCTCTCACCGTGCTTCTCGAAGATTTCGGTTACGGCCCCGTGTTGCGCCACGATTCGCGCGTCGGTGTCGATGAATGGGAGTCCGAGAGAACGAGCAAGCTTCTTTCCGATGGTGGTCTTACCCACGCCCATCGGCCCGATTAGAACGACACTCCCCTGACCTCGATAAGAACTTTCGGGCACAGGCTGTTGAGCGGGTAACATCAGACTCCAGTTGATTTGAGCACGTCTGGGATGCTGCTAAGGAACGACTCGAGGTTTCGCTTGGTTTCGACGACTGAATCGCCACCGAACTTCTCCAGCACCGAGTTTGCGATTACGAGCGCAACCATAGCCTCTGCAACCACGCCGGCTGCTGGGACAGCGCACACATCAGAGCGTTGGTGGTGGGCCTTCGCCGATTCGCCGGACGCAACGTCGATCGTTTGCAGGGCTTTAGGAACGGTCGAAATCGGCTTCATGCCGGCCCTAACGCGCAATACTTCGCCGTTACTCATTCCACCCTCGATACCGCCGGCGCGACCGGTTACCCGTTCGACCACGCCGTTCGCACGTACGATTTCGTCATGTGCGGCTGATCCCCGTCGGCGCGTGGTTTCGAATCCGTCACCAACCTCAACGCCCTTGATCGCCTGGATTCCCATCAACGCAGCTGCGAGTTGGGCATCAAGACGGCGATCCCAATGCACAAACGAGCCCAATCCCGGTGGAAGCCCATAAACGAGCACTTCAACCACTCCGCCGAGTGTGTCGCCATCTTTGTGGCAAGCATCCACTTCTGCGACCATGGCTAGCGAGGTCGCCGAGTCAAAGCACCTAAGCGGATCGGCGTCAAGAGCCGCAACGTCATCCCATGCAGGAAGAGAGGCGTCCGCTGGAACCTGAACAGTTCCCAGAGCAACCGTGTGCGAGACGACGCGGATACCGAGCTCACCGAGAAAGCTCGACGCCACTGCGCCCAGTGCAACGCGCGCAGCGGTCTCTCTGGCGCTCGCACGCTCTAGCACAGGGCGAGAGTCCAGAAAGCCGTACTTCTGCATCCCCGTGAAATCCGCGTGGCCTGGTCTCGGTCTGGTTAGCGCTTCAGCCCTTGCACCAGTCAACTTCTCGGCCGAGACAGGGTCGGCCGACATTACGTCCTGCCATTTCGGCCATTCTGAGTTGCCTACGGAAACGCAGACTGGTCCGCCCATGGTGAAACCGTGACGAACACCGCCGGTGAGTTCGACAGCGTCCTGCTCAAATTTCATTCGAGCACCGCGACCGTAACCGAGTCGACGACGTTCAAGAGCGGATGAGATTATCGCGCTCGTAACTGGAACACCCGAGGGTAGACCCTCAAGGATGGCGGTTAATTCAGGGCCGTGGGATTCTCCAGCGGTAAGCCAACGCAACATCCCCCAATATTGCCACAGTTACTCAGCCGCGTGGCGCATGGCCTCGACCACCGCAACTTCGTTGCTCAATTCCTGATTCGGATCACCGTTCAGGAATAGTCGAATCTGAGCTACCGCCTGCCAAATCAGCATTTCGATTCCCGAGACAACAGGCTGGCCGTTTGCCAACCACAGCTTCGCCGCAGCGCTCGGCCAAGGGTTGTATGCGACATCAAACAATGGACCTTTGATAACCGCTGACAGTCGTTGCCCTGATCGCTCTAGATGTTCATCTAAGGCCCCAGAAGGCAGTGTCGAAATGGTCAGGTGAGCCTTTCGAACCAGCGATCGGAGACTCCGTTTGCGCGAAACCTTGATTTCGAGTGACTTGGCGAAATCGCGAAGATTTTCATAACTGGCTGTCGAACGCGCGAAAACAATCACGCGAGCCTTCGGGTTAATTAGCTTTAGTGCGGCCACCGAGCTCTTTGCAGTTGCCCCAGATCCGATTAGCCCAATTACTGCACGGCCTGCTGGCACAGATTCGCGAATTGCCATCACAACACCAAAAACATCTGTGTTGTAACCAGCCCATCCGCTCGGAGACCTGAGGATAGTGTTCACGGCTCCAGTCGCTCGCGAAAACTCATCCATAGATTGCACACTTCGCGCTGCCTCTTCTTTGAGCGGCATCGTTACCGAGAAGCCCGACAGTTGCTCTGGAGCGTTGTCGAGAACCTGGCGAAGGTCATTCTTTGCTACTTGGAGCCGACCATAGGTCCAATCGAGGCCCAGAACGTTGTACGCGGCGCGATGAATCGCCGGAGACTTTGAGTGGTCTACTGGGTCGCCGACGACAAGAAATTGCTTACTCATAGCCAGGGTTTTCCTTCATCCAAGCGCGCCATTCACGAACCGCTACCTGATGCTCGGCATAGGTGTTGCTAAAGCGTGTTTCACCCGTTGCCAAGTTGACCGTGCAGAAGTAAAGCCAGTCTCCTTTGGCGGGGTTAAGTGCGGCGTCAATGGCTACACGCCCCGGAGCAGAGATAGGGCCAATGGGCAGTCCAACATGGAAATAGGTGTTGTAAAGGTTTGAATCAGCACGATCTTCGGCAGTGGATTGGAAGGTCTTGCGATTCGCACCGTAGTTCACCGTCGCATCCGACTGAAGTTTCATTCCCACATCGATTCGATTCAGGAAGGTTCTCGAGACCTTGTAGAAGTCTGCTTCGAGACGAGCCTCGGATTGAACCATCGATGCGAGCGTAAGTAGTCGATGCCAGTCGGATTGTGGAACACCAAAGCCAGATAGTTCGTCGACCATTCGTTCATTCATCCGAGTGAGAATCTCGACCGGTGTTGCGTCAGGTTCGAAGCTGTAGGTGGCCGGAAACAGGTAACCCTCCAGGCTCGGAGCACCCTTGCCCACTTGGTATCTTGATAGATCTTTTGCTGCGAGCTCAAACTCCTTCACAGGGATGCCGGTCGCCTCAGAGAGTTTCTCAAAGACCCCCGTCAATCGCAGACCCTCGCGAATAGTCACGCGATTAACTATGGCGTTTGCGTGGTTGCCCAGAATTCGCAGCGCATCCAGCGATTTCATCTCGAGCTTGAGCGGATAGGTCCCCGGGAAAAAGGTTGTGCCCTGCTCCTCCGCCAAACGTAGCGTCAGTCTGTAATCTTTGACAATTCCCTGCGAAACCAGGTTCTCGATAACCTCAGAGCCGACCTGACCCTCTTCAACCACGAAACTTACCTGGCTCGAGTTTGTACCCGCGAAGTCGTTTCCCGCGAGGGCCTCAATCGCGCTGCGAATCTCTGAGCGAAGGGTGAATCCAACGGAGCCAACGATCGCGAGAACCGCGGCCAATGCGATGAGGCGACGCCGAACGAACTTGGAACTAGCCATGAGCCTCTGCCTCCTCGATAGTTACACCTGCGGGCCCAGGGCCTCGCCGCTCGAGTTCAAGTGCTTGCTCAAGAATAATCAGCGCAGCGATTGAATCGATGATGCCGCGTTGAGTCTTTGCCGTTTTTCCGGCTTGCCTGAGACGCGCCGAGGCAGCACTGGTGGTCAATCTCTCGTCGACTAAGCGAACAGGTAGACCCGTGGACGACTCGACGATCTTCGCAAATTCAATAGCTTGGTGCGTGGATTTGGTGAAAGCTCCGGTTAGTGAAATTGGAAATCCAACGTAAGCGACGTCGTAACGTTCGGTCAGTTCATGAATTTCGACCGAAAGTGCACGGGCAACCGCAACGGGAATCTTCAAGGCGTCACTGAAATCATCCCGATCAAGAGAAGCGACTTCGAAGCAAAAGCTTCTGTTCGAATCACTTTTGGCCAAGCCAACGCGAGCTTGCCCTGGATCGAATGCGAGAGCGCCCTTTGAGCCGTTCACTATTGACTATTCGAGGCTTTTCATAATCGCAGTGATAGCGGCTGGGATCTTGCCGGCGTCGGTGCCGCCGCCCTGTGCGATGTCATCTTTTCCGCCACCGCCACCACCGAGAACGGCGCTAGCCTCTCGAACCAGAGACCCAGCCTTGGCACCGTTGGCGATGGCCTCGGATCCGACTGCTGCGATAACCACTGGCTTTGCAGAAACGGTCGCAAAGACGCAGGCGATTCCGTTTTGCCCTAGCGCAGCGCGCAATTCGGTGGTTAATGACCGAACCGCGTCTGCAGAGTCAAACTCACCCAGGGTAACCGTGGCAACTCGACCGCGGCCGGTTTCAATCGCTGATTCGACAAACTTCGGGATCTCGAGAGCGAGACTTGACTGCTGAAGGCTCGCCAGCTTCTTCTGCGCAACCTTTAGTTCTTCAACGGTTGCCATGATTCGCGACTCGAGCTGCTCCTTTGGCGACTTGAATGCATCAGAAAGTCGTGTGACCAGTGCTCGCTCAGTAGCCAATGCTCTGAAGGCGTCGATGCCCACTAGAGCCTCGATTCGCCTCGAGCCTGAACCCACGGAGCTGTCTCCAATCAGAGACACGAGGCCAATCTGACTTGAACGCGACACGTGAGTTCCGCCGCAGAGTTCGCGAGACCATGGGCCACCGATCTGAATGACTCGAACATCCTCGTCATAGGTCTCGCCGAATAGGGCAACTGCACCCCATTCTTTCGCTTCTGCGAGAGGCAGATATTGGGCAGACACGGCTAAGTCATTGCGAATCGCTAGATTCGATACTTCTTCGATTTCTGATCGTGTGGCTTCGCTTAGAGCTTGCGACCACGAGTAGTCGAGACGCATGTAACCCGGCTTGTTGTATGACCCGCTCTGGAGGGCAGTAGGGCCTAGCACTTCTCGAAGCGCCGCGTGCACTACGTGAGTCGCAGAATGCGCCTGACAAGCACCGAGACGCCACTCTCGGTCGACAACCGTCGTGACCGAGTCGCCCGTTGCAATCTCACCCTGCTCAACCAAAACCTTGTGGGTGATTAAGCCTTTGACTGGCTTTTGAACATCTAGCACCTGAGCACGGAACCCGTTTCCGATGATTCGACCGGCATCTGAGTCCTGGCCGCCGGATTCAGCGTAGAAAGAGGTTTCGTCAAGAACGATTTCAACCACAGTTCCACTGGTTGCCGACTTTGCTAGCGCGCCATCGGCGAGAATTCCGACTACGCGGGCCGAGGTCTCCAGCTCCTGGTAACCGGTGAACTTTGTTTCACCCAACGCCCGAACCGAAGAATAGACCGAGAGGTCAACTCCGCCCAGTTTCTTCTCGCGCGCATCTTGCTTAGCGCGGGCTTTCTGCTCGGCCATAAGTGCGGTGAAGCCATCGCGATCGACTGAAAGGCCATTCTCTTCAGCTACCTCAAGAGTCAGGTCGATTGGAAAACCGTAGGTGTCGTGCAGCATGAATACTGATTCGCCACCAAGACGATCCTTGCCGGCAGCCTTTGCCTGCGAGATAGCGTCCTGCAGCACCGAGGTTCCGCTCACCAAAGTGCGCAGGAAGGTCTCCTCTTCAGCTGTCGCTGTTCTAAGGATGCGTTCAAAGTCGGTTTCTAGCTCTGGATAGGACTCCTTCATCGCATCCTTGGATACCCTGAAGAGTTCAGCAAAAACAGGACGTTCTACGCCGAGGAGTCGCATTGAGCGAACAGTGCGGCGGAGCAGCCTTCTGAGGACGTAGCCGCGGCCATCGTTGCTCGGGGTAACTCCGTCGCCAATCAACATGAGGGCTGATCTGACGTGGTCTGCAACCACTCGTAGTCGGACGTCATCCTCAGTGCTCGCGCCGTAGGTCTTGCCAGAAATCTTGGCAGCGAGGTCAAGCACAGGTCGAACCTGATCAATCTCGTAGAGGTTTTCGACTCCCTGCATGAGGAAAGCGACACGTTCGAGCCCCATGCCGGTATCGATGTTCTTCTTTGGTAGTTCACCCAAGATCTCAAAGTTGTCTTTGCCGGTGCCCTGGCCACGCTCGTATTGCATGAATACGAGGTTCCAAATCTCGATGTAGCGGTCTTCATCCGCTTCGGGGCCGCCCTCGCGACCGTAGGCCGGGCCGCGGTCGTAGTAGATCTCTGAACAGGGGCCTGCTGGACCGGGTTGACCGGTTGACCAGTAGTTGTCCTTCATGCCGCGACGCTGGATGCGCTCAAGCGGGATGCCAGCGGTCTTGCGCCAGAGCTCGATTGACTCTTCGTCGTCTTGATAGACGGTTACCCACAGCAGTTCGGGGTCAAAGCCCAATCCACCTGAGTTCTGCGGAGTCGTCAGAAACTCCCAGGCATACTCGATGGCCTCGGCCTTGAAGTAGTCGCCGAAAGAGAAGTTTCCGTTCATCTGGAAGAACGTGCCATGGCGAGTGGTCTTGCCGACCTCTTCGATGTCGAGGGTGCGGACACACTTCTGAACGCTGGTAGCGCGCGGATACGGTGCAGGAACGGTACCTGACATGTACGGAATGAAGGGGACCATGCCGGCCACGGTGAATAGCAGGGATGGGTCTTGACTGATCAAGCTCGCAGAGGGAACTACGGTGTGACCTTTAGATTCAAAAAAATCCAGCCAGCGCTGGCGAATTTCCGCGGTGCGCATTACTTGTTGCTAGAGATCTTCTTGGCTGCGGCTGTCTTGGGCGCGGTGGCCTTCTTAGCAACTGACTTCTTCGAAGCCGGAGTCTTTTCGACCGCGTTCGCGGCAGGCTTCTTGGCGCCTGGCTTTGAAGCAGACTTTGGCGAACTCTTAGCAGGAACTTTGGCAGCTGCCTTGGCGGTCGGCGCGGTAGCGACGAGCTCTGCCTCACGCTCTTTGAAACCCTCGGCGATCGCGGCGCCGAACTCCTTGGCGCGCTGAGTGGCGTCGTCAACGGCTGCCTGAGCTTTTGGATTGTCTTGAATCTGCTTTGCGATTACTAGCCCGGCGGCAACGCCAGAGATGAGCCAGAAAAACTTTTTCATGATCCTACTTCTTCGCTTTGCCGTTCATCGCCGCGCGAATTCCCTGCGTCAAGCCGGCAATCTTGACGAGTGGAGAGCCCACTGCAGCAGAGAAGACTGCAACCAGACTGTTGACATTTGAGGTGACTTCAGCAACGTTCTCGGTGATTACATCGACCTTCGCCAGTTGCTTGTTCGTTTGAGTAACCGTTTCGGTGAGTTCAGAGAGCAGCGGCCCCGTGCTTTCGTTCAAGTCGCGAATTGAATTTCGCGTCTCGTCGAGCACACGGCCTAGCTTCATGAGCGGAACGCCCAAAAAGAGCACCAGCACCACAAAGCCAATCGCTGCGATTATTGCCGCTACGTCGCCGCCGCTCATCTGAACTCCTATACCAACGGTTGATTATCGCGCTGCGTAGTACTCAACTACGAGCTGAACTTCACAGGTAACAGGAACCTCTGCACGCTTTGGACGACGTACCAGAGTTGCCTGTAGCTTGTCGAGCTGAACTTCCAGGTAGCCAGGCACTGCTGGCAGAACGTCAACGTGGCCACCAGCCGCAGCAACCTGGAACGGTTCAGTCTTCTCGCTCTTTTCGTGAACGTGAATCATCGAGCCTGGCTTGACGCGGAACGAAGGGCGGTCAACGCGCTCTCCGTTTACGAGGATGTGGCGGTGCACGACCATCTGGCGTGCCTGTGCGATCGTGCGAGCGAATCCCGCGCGAAGTACGAGTGCGTCTAGGCGCATTTCGAGTAGCTCAACGAGGTTCTCACCGGTCAAGCCCTCGGTGCGCTTTGCCTCCTGGAAGGTCTTGCGCAACTGGGCCTCTCGAATGCCGTACTGGGCGCGAAGACGCTGCTTCTCACGCAGACGAACGGCAAAATCGCTGTCTGCCTTCTTCTTGGTGCGACCGTGCTGACCTGGAGCGTATGGACGCTTCTCTAGGTATTTGGCGGCCTTAGGGGTTAGTGCTAGCCCGAGCGAGCGCGACAAGCGAGTCTTGCTGCGGGTACGTGTGGTCTTTGACACGTTTTCCTTTCATGCCGGTCCTGCGACCGATATAGCGATTTCTGTTCACAAATCGATGCTGAGAGAAGCATCTTTTGCCACGGACCATCCGGCTATTAGATGGTCGCACCGTTGAGATCAGTAATCAGCCGCGATCTGATCTCCAGTCGGCAACCTGAACAGTCTACCCGCTCGATGTTGTTTGGTAAAGAATCGAGACCCGTAAAGAATCGGGGCTGGGATCACTTGCCTAGCGCTTTGCGAAGTTTCTCGGTCAGCTCGATCAACCCGGACTCGGCGCCGGAATCCTTGGGTTCGTAGAGTCGAACACTTGAAAGTTCGTCGGGCAAATAACTCTGCTGAACGATTGGTGGTCGGTAGTCATGCGGGTAAAGATACTTCTCGACCCTAGCCCGCACCTCCGGATCTAGTGAGTCAAGGTTCTTGAGATGTTCTGGCACACGCGCGTTCGCGCCACTCCTGATCAGTCGAAGCGCCTCATTCACCGCGAGGTACGCCGTGTTGGATTTCGGAGCGAGAGCCATGTAAATGGTCACGTGCGCCAGTGGTATACGCACTTCTGGCATGCCGAGTTGATTCGCGGCAGTGACCGCGGTATTCGCGAGCACGAGAGCCTGGTTGTCTGCAAGACCAATGTCTTCTGAGGCAAGAATCAACAACCTTCTCGCGATAAAACGCGGATCCTCACCACCATCGAGCATCTTCGCCAGCCAATACACGGCGGCATCAGCGTCACTCCCCCGGATTGACTTGATGAAGGCCGAGATGGTGTCATAGTGCGAGTCCCCAGAGGCGTCATATTTACGCCGAATTGCCTGAGACGCACGCTCAATCGCATCCATCGAAAGCGGTGTCGCCACTTGCTGGATGGTCGCTTCGGGATCTCGAGAGACCGAGGTTAACACGTCGAGCGCGGCAGCTTCGAGGATGCCCAGGCAGGCTCGCGCATCGCCCAGAGCGGCCGACACTATGGCATCCAACACCTCGTCTGACGCCGACACTAGTCCGACTAATCCGCGCTCGCTGGAAACTGCCCCGCTGAGAAGCTCTCGCAGGTCGGACGCAGACAGCGGATCAAGTTGCAGTACCTGAGTGCGGCTGATGAGTGCTGGGTTAAGCGAGATGGACGGATTCTCGGTGGTTGCCGCGATTAGGCAGACGAATCCTCGCTCGATTGCCGCAAGCAGGGAATCCTGTTGACTCTTGGAGAACCTGTGGATCTCGTCGATGAACAAGATCGATTGGACGCCGTAGGTGTTCAGGTAGCGCTCAGCGGTTTCGAGAACCTCGCGAACGTCTCTGACGCCGGATGTCACTGCACTGAGCTCGTGTTGCGGTCTTCCACTCATCGCGGCAAGCAGTTTGGCCAATGAGGTTTTGCCAGATCCAGGCGGTCCAACGAGAATCAACGAGGGCAAATTGCCCTGAAACTCGGCTCGAAACAGTTTGCTGAGATCGCTGCGTTTAGAGAGCGATGAGCCCAGAAACTCCGAAAGGGATGCGGGTCGCATCCGGTTAGCCAACGGCGAAGTTGCATGCAACACACTGAGAACATCCGCCATGCGTCAACGGTATGGCGAGAACAACGCCAAGGCAAGTTGAGCCTTCAAATAGAATGGTCAGGGTTTGCTCGAGATAGGCCAGAGGATCATGACTTCCAAGAAAAAGCAACAAAACCTTTACTCAACCGCCGCGAAGAGAATGGCTAGCTACCAAGAGGAACAAGCAAAACGCGAGGCTGCGGCAAATCGAAAAGGTTTTGATTTGAAGGTTGCTCTGGCCGCGATTGTTGTTTCGGCCGCCGTAGCCGTCGGCCTGCAGTTCGCCACGGTCGGAGCGAAACCAAGCCAAGACTCAGCTTCGCCTAGCCCAACCCAGTCGACTTCAGGCCAAGAGCAGGCGAACAACACCGGCCCAGTTCCTGACAAATCGCTCGCCGAAGGGCGCACCTGGAAGGGCAACATTCAAATCAATGACGCGACTCTTCCAGTAACCCTTTACGGAGACCGAGCCCCACAAGCTGTTGCAAGCTTCGTCAGCCTCACCCAGAAGGGGTTCTTTAACGGTGTCTCATGTCACCGACTGACCACCGCCGGGATCTTCGTGCTGCAGTGCGGCGACCCCAAGGGTGATGGCACCGGTGGTCCAGGCTACAGTTTCGGCCCAATCGAAAATGCTCCAGCGGACGACCTGTACAAGAAGGGTTATCTGGCGATGGCTCGTCAGGGCGGCAACGCATCCAGCATGGGTAGCCAGTTCTTCATTGTTTATGCCGACTCCACGATCCCAAGTGACGCTGTCGGCGGTTACACAGTGTTTGGTGAAGTAGGTGGCTTGGATAGCATCCAAAACATCATCTCCGCGGGAACTAGCTCCGCTAACGGCGACGGTCAGCCAAAGATTGCGACCGTCATCAAGGGCATTTCCGTAAACTAGAGACCTATCAACAGCAAGCGAATCAGGAGACCTAAGTGTCTGCAGCAGCATCCTTCGGCCGTGTCGACGGCGAAAACAATGTCTACGTTACGGACGCCGGAGTAGAGCGCAAGGTCGGACAGTACCCAAACGTTTCTCCTGAAGAGGCGTTGGCGTACTTCACCCGCAAGTTTGCCGATCTCGAGGCGCAGGTACGCATCCTTGAGCAGCGCGTCAAGAATAAGGTTGACAGCCACAACCTCAAGCAGGTGGTTGCCAAGCTCACCAAGGAACTTGAGGAGCCTAAGGCAGTCGGCGACCTTGTAACTCTTCGCTCGCGATTGAGCAACCTCCTCCCCCAGGTTGAGGAGCTCGAGCAGAGCAGGCAGGAAGCCTCAAAAGAGAGCCAGGCGCAGGCGTTGGCGGCTCGTGAATCGATTGCAGCAGCAGCGGAACGCATCGCCGGGCAGGATTCAGCAAAGACGAACTGGAAGGCTTCAAGCGCAGAGCTAGCGAAGCTTTTCGAGCAGTGGCAAGAACTGCAAAAATCCGGTCCAAAGGTAAACCGCGCAGAAACAGATCTAATCTGGAAGCGTTTCTCATCGGCGCGCACCAAGTTCGAGTCTGGCAAGCGCGCGTACTTCGCAACCCTTGATGCGAGCAATAAGCAGGCTCGCGCTCGCAAGAACGACATCGTTGAACGTGCTGAGAAGCTCGTCGAACAGGGTGCAAGTGCGGTCGTCGAATACAAGAAACTAATCGACGAGTGGAAGGCTGCAGGTCGCACTCCCGGCAAGTCGGACGACGCACTTTGGGCTCGACTGAAGGCGGCGGGTGACGCAATCTATGCGGCCAAGTCGGAACAGATTGCGGTCGAAAACGTTGAGTACGAAGCGAACCTCAAAGTCAAGTTGGCGCTCCTCGACGAAGCAAAGAGCATCGACCCAGAGAAAGACCTAGCCAAGGCCAAGGACCAGCTGCGAGAGATTTCAGCGCGCTGGGAGAAAGCCGGCAAGGTTCCTCGCGAGAAGGTTCGCGAGGTCGAGGATAGACTGCGCGCGATCGAGAACCGCGTCAAAGCAGTAGAAGCCGAGCAGTGGCGTAAGTCTGACCCGGCGGTAATCGCGCGAAATGAGTCAGTTGCGAATCAGATCAAGGATTCGATTGCGAAGCTCGAAGTTGAATTGAAGGCCGCTGAAGCATCAAAGAACTCGAAGAAAATCGATGAGGCCAAGGCTGCTCTGGAAGCCCGCAAGGCTTGGCTCGCAGTTGTGTCTGCAAGCTAACTAGGTATTACTCACGCGATAAACGTCGTAAACAGCCTCGATGCGTCTCACGGCGTTGAGTAGGTGATCGAGCATAGACGGGTCCCCCATTTCGAAGACGAAGCGCGACAGCGCAACCCGATCGCTTCGAGTACTAACTGAAGCGCTAAGAATATTCACGTGATGTTCTGAGAGCACTCTGGTCACATCAGACAGAAGGCCTGAACGATCCAAAGCCTCAATCTGGATTTGCACCAGGTAAATTGATTTAGTGGTCGGGGCCCAAGAGACATCCATGATCCGCTCTGGCTGGGCTTGAAGCTCGGCAACGTTACGGCAGTCCGAACGGTGAACCGACACTCCTGAACCGCGTGTCACGAAACCCATGATCGAGTCGCCTGGCACCGGTGTGCAACAACGAGCGAGTTTGACCATGACATCATCATCGCCACGAACCAGAACGCCCGAATTTGTGTCAGAGGATCGCTTTGCTGACTTAGGTCTAACCGGAAGGGTAAAGACCTCGGATTCGAAATCCTCATCCGCTGTGACAGCGCCGGTTAGTTTCTCGACAATCGATTGAGCCGATACATGCCCCTCGCCCACTGCAGCATAGAGTGCCGAAACATCTGAGTACTTGAGTTCGGCCGCCAGTTTCGCAAACGCATCACCCGTCATTAGTTTCTGAAGCGGTAGGTTCTGCTTGCGTAGGTACTTGGCAATTGCCTCCTTGCCGGATTCAATTGCGTCTTCACGTCGTTCTGCGCTAAACCACTGCTTGATCTTTGCGCGAGCTCTAGGTGAGACGACGAAGTTCAACCAGTCTTGGCTCGGGCCAGCCTCGGGTGACTTAGACGTGAAGATTTCGACGACATCGCCCGAGTTCAGTTTCGTTTCAAGTGGGACGAGTCTTCCGTTAACCTTGGCGCCCATCGTGCGGTGTCCGACATCGGTGTGTACCGCATAGGCGAAATCGACCGGAGTGGCTCCCATCGCGAGGCCGATTACCTTGCCCTTAGGGGTGAAGACGTATACCTCTTTCGCGCCGATTTCGAACCGGAGCGAATCCAGGAACTCCGAAGGGTCCTGTGTCTCTGCCTGCCAATCGCTGAGGTGCTTGAGCCAAGCGAGATCGTCCTCGGTGCGCTCCTGCGACTTGCCCGCTAGCTCCTTGTATTTCCAATGCGCCGCTACACCATACTCAGCTCGCTGATGCATTTCGTGGGTTCGAATTTGAATCTCGACGGGCCTGCCCTGTGGGCCGATCACAGTCGTGTGAAGCGACTGGTAGAGATTGAACTTCGGCATCGCGATGTAATCCTTGAAGCGACCCGGCACCGGATTCCATCGCGCATGCACAGCACCTAGAATTGCGTAGCAGTCGCGAACCGTAGGCACTAGAACGCGGATGCCGACGAGGTCGTAGATGTCGTCAAATTCGCGCCCTCGAACAACCATCTTCTGGTAAATGCTGTAGTACTGCTTCGGTCGACCATCGACCTTACCTTTGATTCGGTTCTCGACCAGATCACCTTCAATCGCCTGAATAACCTGTTCTATGTATTCGGCGCGCTTGGGAGTTCTCTGTTTGACGAGGTTCACGATTTCCTCGTAGACCTTTGGATAAAGAACACCGAATGAGAGATCCTCGAGTTCCCACTTGAGCGTATTGATTCCCAGCCGATTTGCGAGCGGTGCGTAGATCTCAAGGGTCTCTTGAGCTTTTCTTCTGGCGGACTCTGCCGGCACAAACTGCCAGGTTCGAGCGTTGTGCAATCGGTCAGCCAGCTTGATAACCAGAACACGGATGTCTTTAGACATGGCGACGACCATTTTGCGCACGGTTTCGGCCTGAGTATCCGCACCGAACTTGACCTTGTCCAACTTGGTTACACCGTCTACCAGCATGGCCACTTCGTCGCCGAAATCCTTGCGCAGGTGTTCTAGTGAGTAATCAGTGTCTTCTACCGTGTCATGCAACAGTGCAGCCGCAAGAGTGGTGGCTCCGATACCCAACTCGGCGAGGATCTGCGTCACCGCGAGCGGATGGGTTATGTAGGGCTCGCCGCTTTTGCGGTTCTGTCCCCGGTGCGCTCGTTCGGCCGCATCGAAGGCACGCTCGATGATAGACACGTCGGCCTTAGGGTGGTTCGACTTGCAAACCCTAATGATCTCGGAGAGCTCGTTGGCGTAAGGACCCGTTCGCCAAACTCGCTGGAGTAATCGCGACGTTAGGGACGCGATGCTTCCAGTTGGAGTCTGGTCGGTCATGTCGAGTCTTCGCCGTATCCAGCCTTAGGCGTTCGCAGCTACCTTTTCGGCTGCCTTGCGGAACTTGGCCTCACCCTCGCGCATGTGCGAGTAAAGCGGTGCAGCAATAAAGATCGTCGAGTAAGTGCCGAGGATCATTCCGATGAACAAAGCAAGGGCGATGTCACGAAGGGTTCCTGCTCCGAGCAGGTTCGCGCCGATAAACAAGATTGCGGCAACCGGCAAGACGGCAACAACAGAAGTGTTGATTGAGCGAACCAGAGTCTGGTTGATCGCGTAATTAACCTGCTGCGCGAAAGTCTTGGTTTCAGAGAACTCAACCTCGTGGGTATTTTCACGAATCTTGTCGAAGACGACCACGGTGTCGTAGAGCGAGTAGCCCAGGATGGTTAGGAAGCCAATCACGGCAGCTGGAGTAACCTCGAATCCGACCGCTGCGTAGATTCCCGCCGTGATTACAAGGTCGTGAAGCAACGCCACGATTGCGGCAACAGACATCTTCAACGTTCGGAAGTAAAGCGCCATGAGCACGGCGGCTAGCGCAAGAAACACCAACAGACCGTTAATGGCCTTCGACGTTACGTCGGCTCCCCAGTTAGCACCGATGAACGAACTGGTCACACTCGAGCTCTCGATACCGTATGCCTTGGCCAGTGCCTGGCGAATACCCTCGGCCTGCACGTCCTCGACGGCCTCAGTCTGAACGCGAATTGAATCTGCACCGACCTTGGCAACGTGAGCTACCAAATCTGAGTCAACCGACGCTACCGCATCCTTTGCCAGTGACTCCTTCTGGTCGGCCACACCCGAGATTCGGAACTCTGAACCACCAACAAATTCGATACCGAGGGTGAAACCCTTGACGCTTGGCACCGAGATGATGATTGAGAAGGCGACCATTACTGCCGCAATTGCGTACCAGATCTTGCGGCGGCCGACGAAGTCAATTGACTTTTCGCCGCTGTAAAGAGCGTTACCGAAATCGCTAAATCTAGACATTACTTGTCTCCTTCTGCTTCTGCGGCCTT
>JACCDN010674850.1_pt1 | contig 22345 bp, 21 predicted proteins | sample 7441691 | NCBI WGS metagenome assembly JACCDN01 (sample SAMN15323439, study PRJNA562643) | freshwater metagenome | isolation source: river surface water | place: USA:Blue River Watershed | collected 2017-08-16 | reverse complement strand
TTTCGCCCCGGTTTGCAAGCGCAACGTGCCATTCCATAATGACCCCACAAATCAGGTCTGTGAGTAAGCGATTTATTATCGATATCTAAAATCGTATCTTTTTTAAGATTAAAATATGAAAGCATCGTCATGCCAATAGGAGCATCACTAGGAAGCTCCATAATGCCATCAGATTCGTCTTTAAAACCTAATTCTTCTTCAGAGCAAAGCATTCCCTCTGACATCACTCCACGAATTTTCTTAGGTTCAAGTAACAGCCCGCTCGGAAGAAGTGTTCCCGTTGGAGCATAAGGAATTCTAATTCCAACTTTAACGTTTGAAGCGCCACAGATAACCTTTCTAATATCGGTCTCTGATATTTTAAATGTCACAAGATTTAATTTGTCGGCTTCCGGATGTTTCTCAAAAGATAAAATTTCCGCAATAACTATTTTTTCAAGATGAGCATTTTTTATTTTTACGTCTTCAACTTCTGCAGTGGAAAGCGTGAAGCGCTTATAAATTTCATCTGGAGATAAATCTGGAACTTTAACAAAATCGCGAACCCAGTCTACTGATATTAACATATATTTCCTTTAATCTTTTTTCTTAATATAATTTAAATTGTGAATTGAACCTTAAATCTCCACTTTGTAGGTGGCGAATATCATCGATTCCATATTTCATCATGACAAGTCGATCTAGCCCTAATCCAAACGCAAAACCATTGTATTTTTCTGGATCAATTCCACCTGCTTTTAAAACATTTGGATGAACCATTCCACACGGAAGTAGTTCAACCCATCCGATTTGCTTACAAACCGAACAGCCTTTCCCTTCACAAATAAGACATCTGATATCTAACTCAAAACCAGGTTCAACGAACGGAAAAAATCCCGGACGCAAACGGACTTCGACATCACGTTTAAAAATTTCTTTTAGAATCGTTTTCATAAAATAGATTAAGTGGGAAACTGAAATATTTTCGTCAACGAGCATCCCTTCTAATTGTGTAAACACCATTTCATGAGAGGCATCTGTGCGCTCGCATCTAAACACCACTCCTGGGGCGATAAATTTAAATGGAGGTTTCCTCGACATCATCCCTCTTACTTGAATCGTTGAGGTATGCGTTCTTAGCAAATGTTTTTTTCCGGGCGCTGATTTTTCGTCGTTGAACCAGAAAGTATCTTGCATATCACGAGCAGGGTGATCACCTGGAATATTTAGTGCTTCGAAATTATAAAATTCGTCTTCAATATGTGGCCCATCTAAAACATCAAATCCCATTGATAAAAAGATATCTTCAATTTCTTGTTGAATAATTGTTCTTGGGTGAAATCCACCGTGATCGTTTGAATTTACTTTCAGACTTTCTGTATAAGAAATATCGATTCTGTTTTCAGCTAATTTTTGATTGATCAATTCAATTTCGATGTGCTCAATTTTTTTCTGACATTCGTGATTTATAAAATCTTTAAATTCGTTGGCGAGTGGGCCTACAACTTTTCTCTCTTCAGGAGATAAGTCTTTCATTTTTTTTAGTAACTCGGTGATGATGCCGGTCTTGCCTAAATATTCTGCTTTTAAATTTAGAATGTCGGCTTCTTTTGAAAGTGTCGCGAGCTTTGTCAAAAAATCATTTTGATATTGCTTGATGTCTGCTTTTGTCATTGGAAATCCCTTTTTGGAAACTTGAATGCAGGGATTTTTTCATGAAGGGGGTGAAAAATCAATAGATTGCGCGAAGCGAGGGAGAATAGTTATTTAAGAAAGAAATTTTATCTTCGTCCTGAGTATCGCCTGCTCTCGGCTCCTGCCTCCGCAGGCATACCATTCGTCCTGAATATAAAAAGCGAAGCTTCAAGGCTTCGCTTTTAAAATTAAAATAATTTGTGAATAATTTTGTTTTTTTACTTAAAGATTTAATGGGCAAAAAACCCTGTCATCCTTATCCGTGCTTTCATTTTTAACGGTCTTACACAAAAGACCCAAAGCACCTATCCATGAATTTTAAAATTTAGAAACCAAAAAATCACAAACTAGCAACGTCATGGTCCCAATAGGCCTCCTCAAAAGCATCAACTCTTCCAGTGTATTGCTCGCCACACTACACCGACCCGAAGTCTTCAAAAAAGAGCGATACCCTTCCGTTTCGGCAACTCCATAACCCCTAGGCAAATACACCCTTAGAGCTGGAACTTTGTTCCCAACCACTTTCGCAGATCGGTCACCGTTTCGACGGGTTTAGTCCAACTTCGTTCAAAGAAGGACTAGATTGACAATAGCGCATTGCGGCATTTTTGTCAAGTAATTTTTACACGGTCTAAAACTTTAATTAGTTACAAGTAGGCATGGAAATTAGCGAATTATTGACCTTCGAAAACAAAAATCAAATTACCAGAAGGATCTCTAAATGAAAGCGTTTTCACTCGAGTTGAATCAGTTCCATCTTCTTCGATTTTCAATTCTTTCTCTAGTAATTCTTTCTTTAGTAATGATACGTTGGGAGACTTATAAGAAAGAGAAATTTCCTTTTGAAATTCCCTCTTCATTAAAGCAAGTATTTCATTGTTAGCACGCTTAAGTTGAACAAAGCCCCAATCCTCTTTAGCAACAACTGTGAAACCTAATTTTTGATAAAAAAGAGTAGAAGCATTAAGGTCATCTGCTGGGAATTGAATTTCTTCTAAGACACCAAGATTTTCCATTGCATATCCTTTCATTCCAAAGAAGTAAGTTAAGGCCAAAAAAAGTAATGATTGCTTCATTATGACACCCCTTTATTTAGTCTCCGTGTATCTTAGAGTGGGATATCTGTCAATAAGGCCATGTGTACATTAAAGATTAAAAATGTGCTTTTAAAATTCCCCGCGAGAATTTCATCCATTCTTTTATTTCAGGATGAGAATAATCCGGATAACTCCATGGAAAAATTTTGAATTCGTCGTCTTGAAAAAATAATTCTAGATTTGCCCAAACGCCTTGGTCTAAATAGATACGGTGATAATAAGGTTTACCTGTTGCAAGCACCACTTGATCAAGACCAATAAAGCCGACATCTAAATTTACAGTTCTTTTTAGCTCTTTTGCGTGCTCAATTTCAAATTTTGTCGTTTTAATTTTTAGATCAATAAGATTTTTTCGATCCATTGGATTTTTTGAAAGCAAAAAAAAGCGTCCAAGAGAATTAGACTCTCCCATTTCGCTCGAATAATAATCTTTCATGGGAAAATAATCATGCACAAATTTAAAATCGGTTTTTAGAATTTGATTAATTTTTGTAGTTAAAGCATCTACATCATAAATATCTTTGCGATACAGAACGCTAAAGAAAAAAACAACATCTGTGGAAGTTTTTAATTCGCTCATTATAGGAAACGTTTTTTTAGGTTCCCGTAAAACGCGCGTAATTCATCTTGAGTAACTGTCGCTGTTCCTTTTTTGCCAACAACAACACCAGCACCACAGTTACTGATCCATGCTGCTTCTTCTAAAGTGGCACCGGCCATCATCGCAGAAGTTAAAAGAGCGATCGTAGTGTCTCCCGCTCCAGAAACATCGAAGACTTCGTTGGCCACCGTCGGAATAAGTTGAAGTTCTTTGTGAACAGCAGTATCGAATAAGGCCATTCCGTCTGGGCCTAACGTAATGACTAATTTTTTAACTTTTAATTTATCTATTAAAACTTCTGCGAGCTTCTCTACTTTCTTTTCTTTGAATCCTAAAAACTCTACCATAGCTCTTGCTTCGGCAAGATTTGGTTTTAAAAGTGTTGCTCCTTTATAATATTCTGGTGGAGTTGTGCGACCTGGATCAACACTAATAAAAACATTATTTGCATTAGCAAAATGAATAAGCTCTTCAATCACAAATTTAGTCATCGTGCCTTTTGCATAATCTTCAAGAATAATCGCCGAATGACTGGGCGAAAATTCTTTTACTCGCTGAAGAAACTTAGTTGCCAATTGATTATCAATTGGTTCAGAAGTTTCGTAATCAATACGACAAATTTGCTGAGTATTGGTTGTTACTCTTTCTTTAAAAGTTGTCATGCGATCGCTCGTTCTAATTAACCCCCAAGTTTTAAGCAAATTATCCTCAAGTAAATCTTCAAAAACATCGGCATTTTTATCAACACCTATAATTCCACACAGAGTCGAAGGAACGTTTAATGTTTGAAGATTGTGAGAGATGTTCGCCGCAAGACCCAGGATTGACCATTCCTTCGTTACTTCTAAAACAGGTACTGGTGCTTCAGGTGAAATTCTTCTTACTTCACCGAAGGTATATTTATCAATTCCCACGTCTCCCACAACCAGAAGCGGTTTTAACGTAGAGAAGTTATTTAAAATTTCATTTAATTTTGTTTCTGTGATTAAATTTTTCATATTTTTACTCATTATAAAGTTAAAACTTTTTGGGCTTCTCGCACGATATCTTCAACTTCAATTTTCCCCATACATTCATAATAAGGACATGCGCGAAGTGCACAACGATTCTTCTCGCCACAAATGACATCGGGAACTACTACTTTTACTTTACTGCTATCTTTTGCCACTGGTCCCCAACGAAGACTCGATTGCACTTTTATTGGTGAATATAATGAGACAACTGGTGTCCCAGAAATACTCGCGATATGAGTAGTTCCCGTGCTGGCCCCAACATAGAGAGCAGCAGATTTAATAATAGAAACAAAACGGCGAAGTCCAAAAACATTTCCATCGTATAAGAATACTTTGCTTTTTAGATGTTCATTTTCAGGAAGAGTTAAAATTTCATTCACTCCAACTAAATAGGGAGCATCCGCTGCTGTATAAGAAACAAAATAATTAAATCGATCTGGAAACTTAGCTTCAAATCGGCTAATTAATCTAGCATAATTTCGCGACGACCAGTTAAGTGTATGCCCTGTCATCCCAGGGTGAAGAACAATAAATTTTTTATTAGGATCTAAGTTTTTCTCTTGAAGTTTTTTTGCTAAAAACTCTAAAGCTTCGACATCTTCCTCTGCACTCGTATGAACGCTTGGAACCAAATTGGCAAATTCATGAAAACTGTAATGAATATCAAGAGGAGCTAAAAGATTCAGATTGTATTCCATTTCATGCATGGTAACGAGTGATCTTTTTTGTCGCACACCTTGATTTAAAAATAAATACGTATGCCATCTCGACTTAAGTCCTCCTCTAAAAGGAACCCCTGTGATAAAGGCCATAAAGTTTGGAAAAAAACCGCCGCCTACAAAAAAATAATGAGTCGGTTTTACTTCTCTAAAAATACGGAAAACTTCACGCATCTTTAAGAAAAATTTTTTCTGACGGTGATAAACCTTGAATTCATCAATTTCCGGATGATGCTTTAAAAGGTCTGCTACCCTTTGACTTACTAAGAAGACAATTTTGGCATCTGGATAGTGTACTTTTAAAAGCTTCGCCATCGGGATTGTGAGAATTGTATCTCCAATTGCATCCGAGCGGTTAATAAGTACAGTCATCTTTTTAGTCACAAAAGAATCCCTATTTTTTTCATTTTTTCTTGAATTTTGCCGACTAAAAGTTTTGTCACCTCATCAAGATTCAACTCTGTTGTATCTATCAGCTCTGCATCGTCTGCTTTTTTAAGTGGAGCAACTGGCCGATTCATGTCAGTTGTATCACGAAGTTTCACATCTTCAATAATCTGTGACAGTTCATGGGTTGAATTTCCATTTTCTCTTAATTGATTAAGGCGTCTCTCTGCTCTTGTTTCCACAGAAGCAGTGATAAAATATTTTGCAAAAGCATTAGGGAAAACGACTGTTCCAATATCACGCCCTTCCATCACGCATATGCGATTTGCTGCAAGATTTCGTTGAAACTCTAAAAGATATTTACGAATAAATGGTAATTGAGAGATTTCAGAAGCCAATTTTGAAACATGGTGCATTCTAATTTCTTCAGTTAAGTTTTTTCCGTTAATGCTAATTAATTCTTTATCCGATACTCCGTATTGCATGTTCATAGTTTTTAAAAAATCAAGCGACTTTTCGTTTTCAGAAAAATCCAAATGATTTTCATCAAAAGCAAATCCTAAAGCTCTAAACATGGCCCCAGTGTCTATATAGAGAACACCCATTTCACGTGCGAGATTTTTGGCAATAGCAGATTTGCCACTACCACTCGGTCCATCAATAGCAATCACAAGCGCCTCTTTTTTTGCGCCAAATATATTAGGCCAATTTATATCATTCATCTTGAATTCCAGACTAAAAAACAATCTTAAGAATTTAACATTGACTCGTCTCTAAATTAAAGACGCTCTGAATAGTAAAACCGTTGAAAGTATGATTTTGTTAAGCTTGCGACCTTAAAACTCTCCTCAGAATCTTCGACAGCTATAATATTCCGAGATTTACTAGCTTCGTAGGTTTTCCCTTTCACTAACTTTAAGTATAGCGTGAGGTAAGTTCTATAAACAGTATCGACTTTTTTAAGATAGTTATTTTCCCATAAAGCAAAGTCCTCTTCTGAGACTTTAGTGCGAAGAGAATTTGGCCCGACATTATAAGCAACAGTGGCCATTGCATAATTGTAACGAAAATTTTGTAAAAGTTTTTTAAGATAAAAAACACCTAGCTCTAAGTTTTCTTCAGGATTAAAAAGTTCCGCATCTACAGTTTCTGCAGATTTATTTAAAAGTTGTTTTAAATGTTTTGCAGTATCAGGACGAACTTGCATTAGGCCTTGAGCATTTTTATGGCTTAGTGCTTTTGGATTAAACCCACTTTCAACAGAAATGACGGATAGAACCCAGATTGGATCTACCTTGTAACTTTCGCTCAACTCCAAAATCATATCTAAATGTTCTGCTAGCTTATCGCGATAAAGTTTATGCGTTGAAACCAATAAAAAATTTTTTAACTCATACTTTGTTAAAGTCGACAAAAAACTTAGGTCTATATCAGAGTGAAATGCTTTTGGAAGCCCAGTAAAATCGTAATTTTTTGCCATCCGCAATGGCAATGGACCATAGTCGAGTTCTCCTCGAATTACTAAATCCTGAACTTCATTGCGGCTAACCTCTTCGCCCAATTGCCAAAAGAATGCCGCCAAAAAAGCCATACTTAAAAAAGTTATAAATTTCATTTGAGTGTCATATCTTAATTTTTTTGAAAGAGTCTAGACGACAACAGTCATTCGGAAAATTTTTCAGGGACAATTTGCGATAACCACTAGGAAATTCATTAAAAACTGTCATAATTGTAAGATAAAATTTTATAAAACACCATCAAGGATGAAAAGTTGAATAAGCAAATCTCGTTTAATCGTCTTCAAAATGAAGAATCACTTTATTTGAAACAACATAAAAATAATCCCGTTCACTGGTGGCCTTATGGGCCAGAAGCCATTCAAAAAGCAAAAGATGAAAACAAACCTATCTTTTTATCGATTGGATATTCGTCTTGTCACTGGTGTCATGTGATGGCCCATGAATCTTTTGAAAGTCATGAGACGGCAGAAATTTTAAATCAAAATTTTATTTGTATCAAAGTAGATAAAGAAGAGTTTCCAGATTTAGATTCTTATTATCAAAAAGCATGTCAGCTCTTTACTCAAGGAGGAGGTGGATGGCCACTATCGGCATTTTTACTTCCAGATATGCGTCCATTTTTTGTTGGTACTTATTTTCCAAGCAAGAAAAAAGAAAAAGGTCCGCCAGTATTTAATGAATTATTAAATGAACTTACTCGTGCTTACAAAAATGATTCCGAGCAAGTTTTAAAAAATGCCGCTCAAGTAACAGAAGCGATTAAACAAGGGAACGTCCCTAAGGGAGAGGTACAATTTGAAGGGCACTTTCCGCACCCCGATGCCATATTAAAAGCAGTCGATCAATTTAAAGATAAAACTCATGGCTCTTATGGAGAAGCTCCTAAATTCCCTCATTTTGCTTTTTATGAATGGGCGTGTGAACAAATGCTTGAAGGAATGGTTTCAAAAGAAGAAAGTGATTTTATCATGATGAGTTTAGAAAAAATGATCATGGGTGGAATCATGGATCATGCGCGCGGTGGTATCCATCGTTATTCAACTGATGCCAAGTGGTGTGTGCCGCATTTTGAAAAAATGCTTTATGATCAAGCAGGATTTTTAAAAGTCCTATCTAAAGCAAGTCTACTTTATCCTTCTCCACTTTTTTTCGATGCAATGATCAACACTCTTGATTATTTAGAAAATGAAATGCTCGCGGAAAAGAATTATTTCTTCTCTGCTCAAGATGCGGATAGCGAAGGTGTTGAGGGATTGTATTTCACATTTACCGAAGCTGAGTTTGAAGATGCACTCAATAAACATGATGATGAAAATGAAACTCTTCAGAAAAATATGGAAAATATAAAGAAGTGGTTTAACATTACGGCGAAAGGAAATTTTGAGCAAAATCTTAATGTCATCTCACTTAATCCAGAATTAAAAACTGATATTTACAAACAAGAAAACTGGGATATTATTAGAAAAGTTCGTCGTGCAATTTTAACTGAAAGAAAAGATCGTATTCCTCCACAAACCGATAATAAGGGCGTGGCTTCTTGGAATTTTATGATGATCTCTGCTTTAGTTGATGTCGTTCAATACACGCAAATTGAAGTTATTAGAAAAATAGCTTCCGAACTTTTGAGTAAATGCCTAGAAGGTGCGTACGCACAATTCTTGGCCAAAAGAGAAGATGGCGAAGGCTTGAGGATGAGACATGTCACAACTCTCCCAGAGACTCTTCCTTTGGCCGAAGATTTTATTTTCTTTTCTGAGTCACAATTAAGACTTTATGAAATTACTGGAAATCCTGTATTTAAACAAAATTTCAAAGATACACTAGGGTTCGTCAATAAAGAATTTATCGAAAATGATAAAGTTTTAACCAGAGCAAAATTTTCAACGGAGCAAGAACTTTACCCAAATACTTCACTGTCAGAATTTGATCAGTCTTTCAAATCTCCGTTATCAACATTAATTCTTTTAAATCGTCGCGCAAGCGTCATGTTCATGGATCGTGAATATTTGGATGTAATTAAAGACCTAGCTTACCAGGCAACTCACACTGTTTTAAAAGTAAATCCAATTAATGCTGGTGAAGGGCTTCGCGCTTTAAGTTATCCACAAGAAGTTATTCGTGTCATAAAAGTACCAAGAACGTGGGTTCAAGAAGAGAAATACGTGCAGCTATTTCCATACTTTCTTCACCGCTTTGTCCTTGATTACACCGATGAATCTTCAGGATTTGAGATTTGTTCAATGAACCAATGTGAAATTAAGGGCGAAACTTTGGACGAATTTGTTTCTCATATCACTCCAAAAGAAAATAATTGAGATGTTAAAAGTTTTAGATTTAAGTACCCGATTGCCCGGCCCCTACGCAACAAAGCGCCTAGAGCTTCTAGGTGCTACTGTTTCGCGAATTGAATCCAGTCTTCTTGACCCTTTTATCGATGAAGAAATGGTGAAGATTAATCCCTTGTTTAAAACTTGGTATCACTCATTAAATGATCATAAAAAAAAATTAAACCTTAATTTAAAAAATGAAGAAGAGTTTTTAAAAATTCTCGCAAAAATAAAAGAAAGCGATATTATCATCTCTAGTAATGGTCCAAAATTTTTAAAAAAGGTTTCTGAATTAATAGATCTAAAAAAAGAAAAAAAAATATTCGTAAATTTAATGGCATCTAAAACTGATTCTTCAATGCATGATTTAAATGCGCTGGCGAAATCAGAACTTTTAAATTTTCACTTAAAAAGTTTTAATCAAGATCGTATGCCTCCCCCATTTCTGCCCATTGCTGGTGTTACTTTTGGCCATGCCATTTGTGAATTTGTTTTAAGTCAGATTATTAAAAAAAGTTATGGCGAATTTAATCTTTACTTGGATGAAGAAGTAAAAAATACAGTGGGTCTTTTAAAAGGAGATGATTCCCTAGCACTTCATAACGGACTTTTTCCTTGCTACTTTATCTACAAAACTAAAGATCATAAGCACGTTGCTCTAGCGGCCATTGAAGAAAAATACTGGGATCATTTTTTATCCGCTTCCAAGATCCCATTAAAAATGAAAGATCGCTTCAGCACTGATCAAGAGGTATTTGAAACACTGGAGAAATTCTTTGCTGATCACTCTTCTAAAGAGCTTGTCCAAATGTTTCACCACACCCATGCATGTTTAAGTATTTTTTAAAAAATAATTTAATTTTTATATGCATTATGGCACCAGTACCATAATTTCAAAGTGAATAGTTGATATAAAGGGTCAAAATGTCCTGATAATACTTGAAATCTTATTCTAATTAACAGATTTTCAAGAAGTTAACATTTGGCACGCTTTTGGTATATCTATACTCGAATCGATCGGGGTGTTGATCGAAAAAAGGGGTAAGTTATGAAAGGATTCGTTTTAGCAATTTTAATCTCACTAGGACTCAGTTTCGCCCTAAGAGTTCGAGCTGCTGAATTTAAGGCCGCCGAAATTATTGGAATCGAAACTTTTGATGGCGAAGTCATCCTTGCTCGCAAAGCTTCTGATAAAGAAGAAATAGCGGAAGGGCTAAACAAAGGTCAACGTATTGAAATCAAAGGATTTGTTATTTATCCTGATGAAATTTCGGAAGTTTTAAAACGCGACTTGACAATAGGTAAAAATGTTGAGAAAAAACCTAACCAACCGGACTTTAATTAATTGTCAAGTATAAGTTTGGGGATCTGCCTCCCCGAAATCCTCCGAAAGGATAGTGTTTGTTGTTGTGTGAAGGGCCCAAAGCAATTTGGGCCTTTTTATTTTAGGCTGAACTAACTTCGGTCTTCTTTGTCAGAGAAATTTTTTTACTCAGTCACTTATAGCAAATAAGCTCCTTCATAAAAAAATTCCCCTTCCGTGAATACCTCGTTATTTCAACCTAAAATACTTTTCGCAACTTCAATTTTAAATACCATCGCAACTAATTTTTAAATGAGGGCGCATTTTTCAGCGATGAAACTCACCACTTCAAATCTCTCAATCATTCCACGCTCGAGAGTTTCTAAATGCAATCCCGGTCTAATAATAAACATTTTTATCATAAAACCATTTTGCAAAAGTTCATTTTCAATTTCGTGAGCATAAGGAAGATGAAAAGCGTCTGAGGTTTGCATCGAATTTGTTCGAATGGCCATTTCGCCAACAAACAATCCACCGGACTTTAAAAGATTGCGTGTGTTTCTTAAACCGATATTACGATGTTCTTGGTCCTTAATGAAATGATAAGCATGTCCATCAAGTACTAAGTCTTGTGGGATTAAATTTGAAAGTTCTCCATTTGGAAAACTTAAAAGGGCTTTATTGGTAATATCTGCCACTAAATAAGTTGTTTTAGAATTTGGGTGCAGATTTTTATTTTTATAAATAGCAACTTTCGAACAATCAATTGCCGTTTTATTAATTTCATAAAAAACATTTGGCCAAACTTCAAAAAGTGACTGGGTTCCGCAACCGATTTCTAAAATGTTTTCTAGCGAAATCTTATTACGCTCTAAATACGGAGTGACTTCATTCTTTAAAAAGGAAAGTAAACTTGGAGATAAATGAGGATTATCTTGGTGCGAATGAACTCGATCAAAAATCTCAGCGTAATACGACATAAAATCCTCTACAAAATATTCTTATAAAGAAAGATCACCCAAATCTTCGAAATTTTCCCCATCATTAAAAATTCCGACTGGAGAATTTCCGGGAACACCATTAGGCAATTGCCCTTTAAACATGCGTCTCCAGTATTCTGGATGCTTATTATAACTTAAAGGATAAGGAAGAATTGATTGATTGTCTAAAAATTCATTTAAAAATTTCGCTACAAATTCCGAACAATAAAATTTTTCATTTCCCTTTAGGTCTAGGTTATCCCATAAAAATTCTGAATCAAATGGCTTGCCATTATATTTTTCATTAAAAATTTTTTGAAAATTAAGGAGTCTATTTTCATTTAAATTTTTTGCTCGCATTACGCGAACTTTTGATTCTGGTGTCTTAGGTTTTAAAAATTTAGAAAGTGGTACTTCATTTACATTGCCCAGAGCTTGCATGACAAATACATTACGATCGTGAATGCTGACTACGCCGGAGTGGGAGTATGGGCCACCTGTTTCTGATTCAATGTAGCGACACTCCATACAGTTAAATGATAAAAGCAAAACGTCGCCGCTTTTTAAATCACGCAAATTTAAATCGCTTGAAAAAGCGAACGACGAAAAGACAACAAATACCAGAGTAAAGTAGGTTTTTAAGTTATTCATAGGAGATTATTTAAGTCCACAATCCTAATGTGGCAATAAGAATTGGCAGGCATTAAGGAAAAAATATCTTACAAAAGCGAGGTAAAAACCAGGTAAGATATCAAATATTTAAGACTTGCCTCCTATCTGTCGAAAAGCACTTAGTTGAAAAAATATTAACTTTTTATAATAGACAATATGAAAAATCTCTTCGTTTATTCATCAATTTTTTTTCTGGTGCTAAATCTAGCTCTGGTGAATATTTCCGCAGAAACTGACGAAGCGAGCACGGAAATTCAAAAACAAAAAGATGAATGTGCCAAATCCCCTAATAAAGCTTGGGATACTGCTCGCAATCGATGTATGATTACCGAAGAATCAAAAGCGCAAAAAAATTCTGATACTGCTGCGGGAAAAGAATGTCTGAATATTACTGATCTTGAAAAAAGAAAAGCGTGTTTTTTAGATTATGCCAATAAGAATGCCGATGTTTCCAAAAATGTAGCAGGTGAAAGTGGTACGCGGGGATTAGAACGCGGAGTAACCACTGCCTACTCTGTTTTATCCATGATCCAAATGTTTGGCAGCGGTAGTGCGAGCAACTGTACTTCAAAAACTATTTTTGGAATAACTTCCATGGCCGGAACCCTGACTGATTTATACATGAAAGTTCAAGTAAAGAAAAAATTAAAATCATTGCAAGACAAATACAGTGTCGATTTACAGACCAATGCCTACGATGCTCAGGTTAAAGCACTCGAGTATTTAAAAGATGAACAAATTGAATTAAAGGACATTGCCAATCAAGAGAAAAAAAGAAATATGGTGATGATGTCAGGATATGCAGCGGCGGCTGGAGTTGCGGCGTATGAGATATTCTCGCAATCAAAATGTGCGGATGGGCCGGAGAAAGCAGTTGCTCCTAATGCAAACGCTGTTGCGGCAAAACTAGGTATTGGCAATACTATTGGTAAAATTTTTGGAAGTCCGGAAGGAATTTTGACCATGTCTCTTTTATCGCTGGGACTAAATACCAAACTGATGAATGGGGCCCAAGATCAAATCAAAGAAAATGAAGCTAATATTGGAAAAATTCAAAAGCTCATTGATGTTTACAAAAATAATTTTGCTCATAGTTGTCCCAACGGGCGTGATGATTTAAAAGTTCCTGATTGTTATTGCTATACTGGGGCCGGTGTTAAAAATACGAATCGAACAAACTCCGATGTTTGCAAAACACTTTGGACAAGAAATGATTTTAAACTTGATCCAACCAAAGGCAACTACTCTGCGAATGGATCGAACATTGGAAATCTTTCTGGTTGTATGACTGCTAATGGAGTATTCGACGAAGAATGTAAGTGTAAGCGATTGACTAATGATAAAGGTGAAAATGCTTGTATGAAAGCAAGCCAAGTAAAAGTAAGTATTCCCTCTGGTCTTGCAGAGTTTACATCGAAAGCAGGTCTATCAAACATCCAGGAAATAGCGACAATGGCAGCAAACGGAAATGGAGATCTTTCAAAATTAAATGGAGCTAGTCTTGCTATAAATGCCGCCAATGCCAAAAACAGCTTAACTGATTTATTAAATACCAACAAAGAGCAATTAAAGAGTTTAGGCCCTGCTCTAGATTTTCATAAAAATTCAGATCTCGCACTAAAAGGTGCCGCAAGCATTTTGGGGGACAATGGCATTTCACAAGCTATGGCAAAATTCCCTAAAGAAGGCTTAGGAGATGGCCCAACTGGAAAGTTAAAAGACAGCATAAAGGCCATTGAATCAGATTTAAAAAAGAATGGTATCGAGTTCACGGGTGGAAACGGACTATTTAACAACCCCAAAAAATCTGAAAATGGATTTAAATTTAGTATGAATGATGGATCTGCTGGAGCTGGGCAGGTTTTAGATTTACCAGAAGACACGAGTACCAAAAAATATAAAATCACCGCTGATATTCATAAAAATGCTGATGACACCACAATTTTTCAAATTTTATCTAATCGCTATCTGCAGTCAGGTGTAAAGCGCCTCATGGGTGATGAAGCGCCTTAGTTTGTACTCTCGATAAAATCTTTCATTCCAAGTGCCGTCATTAATTTTTCATCTGGCAAAATAAGTTTTCTGGCCGCCAAATCCATTACACCAACGGTTAGATTTAATGTTGAAGCTAGTTTGCCATTGTTTTTAAAAATCTTCTGCTCTAGCTGCATAACAAACTTATTTTTCATCCCAACGCCTACAGAAGTTATTTTAATCTGCTCTCTATTGGTCAATTCGGCCTTAAAAGTTAAATGCAAATCAAGCAAAACAGGACCAATTTTAGAATCCATAATTTCTTTTAATCCAAGACCATTCTTTGTAATAAAATCCCAACGAGCTTCTTCATATAGCGCTAAATAAGTAGCATTATTCACATGCCCAAAAGTATCCAAGTGGTGCTCTAAGATTTGTAATTCATATTCATAAACAGTACTCATAAGTCTTCCCTATTATTTTCAAAATACTACCCTAAAATAAAAACACCTCAAGAATGCCATTAAAAGTTGGCATGGTCTAACACTTTATTAATATTCGCCATTGCAATAGTTCAAAACGGTTAGAAAGCACAAGTGGATAAGTCCTTCAATAAATAAGAAAACTCTCCGATAAGTTGTATGATAATTACACAATGAAATTAGCGAAGCAACTCACCATTCTTTTCACCATTTTAAGTTTAAACTTAAACTGCACGATAGCTTTTGCTCAATCTCAACCGACCAATATCCCAATATCAAACTCTGGTACTGTAAATCATTCAATTACTGGCTATGCTGATTATATTAATGATATGAACGACGGGCAGGTTGATGGTATAAACAAAACACTAGCTCGCCCTCTCACTAGATATATTCTTCGCAAAGCAGGTACTCCTGGTTTTATGTTTTCAAAATTCATGAATTTTAGAAAACAAATTAACAAACCTATTTGTACACTATCACAAAAACTGGCTTTCGCTTCTTTCATGCTTTTAACAATTGGAGATATTGCAAACCATGTTGTTGCTTTGAAAAATTCTAAAGATCTAAAAAAAGAATTTTCAGCAAAAATGGATTTAATTAATGCTTCACTTGCCGAAGAAAGCACACTGAAAAAAAATCTCGACTCTAAAACCATTCCAAATCAATCCAATACAATTGTCTACTCAACAGATGCTACAAATACGGCAGTTGAAGATCCGCAAATCATGGCGCTAAATTATCTTATAGCCAAAGAAGAAAAAGATCTAAAGCGCCAAATATTAATTGCTAAATTTGTTTACCCAGGACTTGCCCTTCAGCTAGCTTCAAACCTGTTAAACGCCAATGAATTATTTATGGAAGGAACGTCATTTGGAACATATCTTGCTCAAGTGAATGCGTGTCAGACAGCGCAAAAGCCCGTTGAAGCTGGAAAGGAAGTCGCGGTAAATGCCAAGGCGACGGCCGAAGCAGTAAAAGCAAAAGCAGATGCAGAGCGAATCGCGAATGATTCAAAAATTGCCGAAAAAAAGAATGAATTAAAAAGTGATGATACTCCTTGGTATGTAAAACCATTTTTATGGCTGGCACTAAAATTTGATGAACCGGTAATGGCCATCAACACCTTTCGAAAAGGTATGGGGGAAACGGGAACGAATGCAAAAGAATATATGGTAGCCGCAAAGGGGGGATCAATCGTCAATGCAATTGCCCCATTACAGTCTGCGGTTTATGCCGAGGAAATGCTGGTAAAAACGATCATGATTTTAAAAGGCGGAAGCTTCGGCTCTGTAATAAAAGATGAAGCATTTAATATCGGTCTTAGGTATGCTGTAAGAGCACTTATAAAGACCAATATCGTTGCTGTTGATGGCTTCATGCGATCAGCAGTTGGACGATTTGTTATTTTTGCATTTAATTTATGGGTTATTTACACAGAGTTTGATAATACTAGGGATCGTATTGAAGATTCAAAAAATAAAATTGCCTTTTTAAAAGAGTATCGTGCAAAAGTTTCAAAACTTGTTACAATTAATGACACTAAAAATGTCGAACCCCTTAATGCCAATAAAATTTTCAAAGAAATTATTTCCTACATCATGATTCCAACTGCGCATGCGGGCCAAGAAAAAATAGATATTGATTCGTCTAATTTTTCAAATATCAGACTATGTATTTCTGACTATGATTGTAACAATAAACTGGATTTGGTGAACGATCAAAATGTAATGAACATCTTCTCAACACTCCCAAAACAAATGCAAGAAGATCAATTTTCTTTCATTAAAAAGAGCTACTCGGCCAATCAAGTCGCGGCTTTAATGAGAGGAGAAATTAGTCCAGATCAAATAAACTTAAATGCTGTTCAAAAAGAAATTGATGAAAAATCTAACGAATTAAATGCAATCTATTCACAACTTAAAAAGAAAGGTAAAATTACAGACGAAGCACTTTGGAAAGCGGAATACAGCATGATGATGAATGATTACAATGTTTATAGTAAATATATGAGAAAAGATTTTAACAAATATCAATTCTCTCCTGTGGATAATGACAGTGCACCAATACTAGATCTGAGCATTGATAAAAGTAAAAATCCTATGCCTAGTCTTGCAACAGGACCCGTAACAACTTCTTCAACGAACCTCGTCGCCAAAAATGATGCCCCAGCTGAGGGCATGAATCAAGAAACTCCCACGATTGAAAAACCAATTAAGAGTTCCGGTTTTAAAATTGAATATATTCACAGAAAAGAACAAAGCATTTTTGAAATTATTCATCATCGTTATCAAAATAGGTTTAGTGAACAATTCGAATAGATCCTCGTTTGCATTAAGTTTCTTTGGAGTTCAAGATGCGTTTTATTGTATTTTTTTAGTCTTATTTGCTTTTTATGGTTGCTCTACTGCTGAGCTTTCAGCTACTGGTAGCAAAATTGAAATCGTAACTCAGCTTGAAAAAAAAGATTGCAAAAACTTAGGGCCTATTTTTGGAAAGGGTGGCGGTAGTTGTTGTGACTCAACCGCATCAAATGGGTCAAACAACTGGCCAATACGGAGGAAGTACTTCAACTGCCACTCAGCAGGGAATTGCTTACCATTGTCCATAAATTTTTAATTTAAGTAAGAGCTAAGTTGTCTCTTCATTTTTTAATTTATCTTACAACTTAGCTGGCTTTTTCTTCGTCGATTGGCTCTACGGTGATTTTTAATCCAAGTGCATGGACTATTTGAAATATAGTTTCATAGCGAGGCTTCGAATCTTTATTTTCAGAAAGAATTTTATATAATGCTTTTTGGCTTAATCCCGCATCTTTTGCGAGAGATTCAAAACCTCGTGCCTCTGCAATATCTCGTATTGCTAAAATAATGGCCTCAGGCATATCGAAATTTTCTTCAATTGCTGCTTTAAGGTATTCTCTTTGTCTTTGGGGATTGTCTTTAAGTCTGGCAATTAATCCCTCTTCGTGTGATACACCAGCTTTAATCATTTTTATTTCTCCCTTTAAAATCTTCCCAATAAATTTTGGCCGTTTTTATATCGTCTGCCTGTGAACTTTTATCTCCACCACAAAGTAAAATAATGATTTCATTTCCATATTGTCCAAAGTAAATCCGATATCCACTTCCAAAAGTCATTCGTAGCTCACTCACTCCATCGCCAACAGATTTAGCATCACCAAAATTTCCAAGAGCGAGACGCTTTAATCTTGCCTCTATTCTATCTGCTACACTGTTATCCAAAGTGTCGCACCATTTTCTAAATGGGCATTCTTTGTTTGGTGTTTCGTAATCAATCAATTTTTTAGCAACTACTTCCACAACGACATAGTATCCTAATGGATACCAAAATGCAAACATTGGGCTATCTAATTAATTTTATAGGCTAAATTCTCATCATTATTATCCATAAGTCTTCCGTTTTTTTGTTTTTCATTAACTGTTTCAAAATGCTGTTTTGATTGATTAATGGGTTTCTCGTTGCCGTAATTTATTCGGCACATTTTTCAAAACAGACATTATTTGATTTTTATTTCTCAACTTAAAACAACGGAAGATTTATATGAATAATTCAAATAAGAACTTTATTAATGTAAAAAATTATAAATATCGCTTATGAAAATTGCCGTTAAGATTGCTAAGAAAAATCCAATCTACAAAGCTGCTACGGTGAAAAAATAGATCTGAAACATGAACAAATTAGATTGAGTTAAAATGTAAAAATTAAATATCAATTCTCTCTCGTGGATAATGACAGTGCGCCAATATTAGATCTGAGCATTGATAAAAGTAAAAATCCTATGCCTAGTCTTGCAACAGGACCCGTAACAATTTCTTCAACGAACCTCGTCGCCAAAATATTCACAGTAAAGAACAAAGCATTTTTGAAATTATTCATCATCGTTATCAAAATAGGTTTAGTGAACAAATTGAATAATTTAGTGTTTTAAAATTACCAATGAAAGAATTGAAGTTGCAATTGTAAATAGTGCAATCATTAATGTGCCTAATTGAAAAACCGTTTTTGAAAATTTTTTATCCATATCAGATCGCAAATCTTTTATCTGTACTTCTAAATCAGTTTTCAATTCTTTAATTTGTCCCTCTAAATCAGTTTTCAATTCTTTAATTTATCCCTCTAAATCAGTTTTCAATTCTTTGATTTGTCCCTCTAAATCAGTTTTCAATTCTTTGATTTGTCCCTCTAAATCAGTTTTCAATTCTTTGATTTGTCCCTCTAAATGAGATTTAACTTCTTTTAACTCAAACTGAACTTCTCGCAAGTCTGCTTTTGTGGCCATTTGAAGTTCGCGTAAATCCGATTTCGTCGAAAAATTTTCATTAATTAAACTCATCCAAGTATCCACCGATTTTTTGCTTGTTCTGGGCTAAAGCCAACTTTCTCTAGCTCTTCAGTAAATCTTATAGCGTTGATCATAACATCTCCTTTTGCTGTTTGCATGAACTTTCAAAAAAGCAAGAAAGGATTTCACTTTCTTAATTATAAACGCTCGTAATTATGCCCAGAATTTATAGCAGAGTTCAATATTTAGAGGATTAATTTTAAATATGCCTACAAAAATTGGCAGTCAAATTTAAGGCTTTAAATCCTTAATAGAATAGCAACTGACTGTATTTTAGGGGCTTAATAAAAGGTAACATAATACCCAATAAAGAAAGTCCAGGAAATGCCGATATGGAACTAGAATAGAAGTACCTAAAACCCAGGGTTTTTTATGGTGAATTTTTTTAGTTTAGTTTCGATTTTTATTTTTTCCCTAAATTCAGTTTTAGTACAAGCAAATGCTGAACAAGATTATAAAGGAAATTTTAAAAAATTTTATCAATCAATTTTAAATAAAGAAGAAGAATGCAAATTTATTGCTACAGATAAAATAGATAGAACATTTGAATGCACAAGTGTTGGTCCTAACACCTCAGACGAATATAGATTCTGTAAAGAGGTCACATTAGCTACATTAGCTGATGATTCAATTAAATTAAAAACAAATCGTTCTTGTGATAATATTGCAGCCATTCAACGAGATGTTGCACAAGCGAAGTTTTCCAACAAATGCCGAATGAGCGATCCTTTCGAAGCCTTTAAAAATGGATCTTGTGAAAAATTCAATAAAGCAATCAAATCTGATATTTCTTTAGCAAATGCTATAGACGAAGTTGCAAATAATAACTCTGAATCAAAACAGTTTTCTAACCTAGGTTTTAATTGTCGAAAAGAAGGTAAAATCACAGTAGATTATGAAAGCTGTGTGAGTTTTGCGACTGCTCTCGAAAATTGGACTGCTGGTCAACAAGTCTTACAAGCTGGACAACAAATTTGGGCCCAAGGTGAAGCGCAAGGTGCTTATGCTAACGCTCAAGGAAAAGCCGATGATCCAAAGGCAGCTTTAGGTGCTCAGAAAACGTCATTAGAAGCGCAAAAAACAGTATCTGGGCAACAAGCTGCAGTTGAGTCTGCTAAGCTTGCTCACTTAGTAACCATCTACCAAAGAATGCCAAACAAAGATAGTTTTTCACCTGAAGCCCAAGATCCGAATTTAGGATTTCTATTAAATCAAAAAGCAAAAGAAATCATGAAAGAAAAACTCGTTCAAATCGGAGGATCGGCCGTTGTTAAAATGCTGCAAACAAATATGCTTGCTAGCCAAGTTGGAAAAATTGAAGATGCCATGGCGAAAGTTGATGCCTTTAAGCCTTCTGATTATGTCACCCAACAAGATGATGCTCAAGTTGTTTACTGCCAGCAAAATCCTGCAGCTCCACAATGTTTATCAGGACAACTTTCTTATCAAGTAGACCCTTTTAGCAATGAAGGATTTAGTTTTGGTGCAGGTGGCACTGGTACTGCTTATAATATTGCTGATAAAGATGCCACGACTGCTTCAAATACAATTGGTGGATCTGGCAGTGGAACAACTAACTCTCCTACAACTATGGGTAGTGCCATTACTCCAGTAGATAAATCAAATGCAATTGTTGATACATCAACAGCTGCAACTGTTTCTCAAGGTGGTGATCCGCAAAATGCTGGAGGCGGTAGCGCTGGTGGCGGAGGCGGTGGTGGCGGAGGCGGTGGACCTGCTCCACAAAAAGGACAAGAAGCAACAACATCTCTAGCAACAGGTTCTGCCGTTAAATATTCTGGTGGCGCTGGAGGAGTATCGGTCATCGGTGGATCGGGAATTAAAAAATCAGGTTCTAATAATGAATCAAATCCTTTTGCAGATATGTTTAAAAATAAAACTGCTGCTAATGGCGCACTAAATTTCAGAGGCCCCGCTTCGATTGGAAATGAAAAAGGAAATATTTTCATGCAAATTTCTAATCGCTACAAAGAAGTAAGCCAAAATAAAGAAAGATTAATCGAATACGAAGCTGCAAAATAACTCTTCTTGCTAGAATCATATTGGCCCAAAACCCAAAGATTTTGGGCCAAACTGCCTCCAAAAAGCCTATAAAAAATACTTAAAGATCACTTTATTCCACTTTTAATCTCGGCACTAAAATTGCTCTTCCAAATATAGTCTGGCATCTGAGGTTTAGGACGAATCTTACTTGCCAAACAAAATTCAAAAAGAACATAATGAATCATAAGGATGTGAGGATTTTATGGATGAAATCGGGCAAAAGATTGATGATAATTCTGAGTCTAACTTTAGCTGTTTAAATAACCCTGTTGTGATCGCGAAAAATCGCGAGCTAATTCTCAGCGAGTTCTCAAACGTTGAAAATTATCTTGAAAGACTCATCTTCGTTCTTCACGACCATGCCGACATCTCTCACCTTCCGACCATCAAATCAACTCTCGTGGAATTTGCTAATGAACTAAAAGATCTAGCAAGCATTGAGCTTTCTTTGAATTTTGAAATTTCTAATATGGAAGATAGAGCTTCAGTGATCATTACTGATCTCAAAACAATCTTCAAGCTCATCCAAACTTTAATTAAACTTACTGGACGTGAAAAAAAGGAATTATTCTTTTATAAAAATTTCATCAATATTATGTACACAAATGCTTTTTACTTGCATCAAAAAGTTAGTGGTCACACCACTCTCGAAGTACAAGCTCCTCGTTGCATTCTCGCTCGTATTGAAGAAACCATCGATGGAATTCAGCGATATGAATTGCAGTTATCTGATGTTCTAGAAGCCACTTCATTCGAACATGCTATTTTAAAAAATATCGAGACAAAAAAAGAAGAGCTTTATGATCGTTATCTAAAAAAAGGTCATTTCTTTCTTTTAAATAAAAATACTACGAGCGCTCATGAGTTTTTCATGAAGGCAAAAAATTTAAAATCAACCGCTGAAATCTTCACTCTCCTAGGTCACCTTGCTGCCAAAGAAGGTAATGTTGAAAAAGCAAAAGAGTATTGTCTAAAAGCAATTAAAGTTGATCCCAATTTTGGTGCTGCTTACAACGATTATGGTGTTTATCTTTTAAATGAAAATAAACCCCATGATGCCCTCAAATGGTTTTCGATTGCTAAAAAATGTACTTATTATCAAAATCGCGATTTCGCGTTTATCAACAGCGGGCGCGCCTACTTTGCGATGCAAGAGTTTGAACTTG
>JACCDN011047818.1_pt1 | contig 22352 bp, 21 predicted proteins | sample 7441691 | NCBI WGS metagenome assembly JACCDN01 (sample SAMN15323439, study PRJNA562643) | freshwater metagenome | isolation source: river surface water | place: USA:Blue River Watershed | collected 2017-08-16 | reverse complement strand
TCAGAAGCTGGCGGTCTTTGGTAATGACTATCCGACACCAGACGGCACAGGCAAGCGTGATTACATTCACGTTGATGATCTGGCGGCCGGCCACCTTGCAGCACTCAACGCTTTAAATCAATCGGCTGAGACCTTAACAGTCAATCTTGGCACGGGTCGTCCTTACAGCGTGTTGGAAATGGTCGAAGCCTTTGCAGCCGCATCAGGCAAACCGGTGCCCTATCAAATCGCACCGCGTCGTGCGGGTGATCTGGCGGAGTATTTCGCTGAGCCGTCCTTGGCGAAGCGACTCCTCGGCTGGGAAGCGCGGCACGGCATTGAGCGCATGTGTGAAGACACTTGGCGCTGGCAGTCGATGAACCCACTGGGCTTTGTGGCTGATGAAACAGCCGATAAACGGCATTAGCGTTCAGATAGTAATTCAAGCAAGTATTCCAAGCCTGGCATATGATATTAAATTAGATTTAAAAAGGGGTTAATATAAAATTAAAAGTAGACAGTTGGATTGTATTAGAGTCGGCGATGATTTTTTTGGCAACATTTATACATGTTCCTGGCATTGATCATGTTTTTACTAATACAGAAGTAAAGCCAATATCACCAACATTGGGGTTAATTGCGTCATTTACGCTATATATATATTATATTGGATATATTGTCTTTAGTGTCAAGTTTGGTCTTAAAATCAGGCCGTCAGGCTTGTGCATATCTCTTGGTTACCTAATTTTATTGATTTTTTCATTAGGATATGGAGAGGATGTAGTGAGATATAGTATGTTGTTTTTATTGGCATTAACTTTTACTAATAGTAAAACATATTTGGAAATTGGTGGCCTCGAAAAATACCTGAGGTGCAACCAATATGCCGGAATCCTATTTTTTATAGTATCAGCGATATTCGATGGGCTTTACGCATCTCCCGGCGTGAGGCTTTCTGGCTATACTTCTAATCCGAATATATTCGGAGCCTTATTGCTGTATTTTTTATGTATTAATCTAACATTGTATGATTTGGATGGGGTAAAAAACAAAATATTGGACGTTGCTATCTCAATAGCGTTTGGGTTATATATCTTATTATCTGGCTCGCGATCTGCTATTGCTGGATGTTTGTTGGTTGCCATATACTATACAGTTAGAAAAAATTTCATAATTGGTTTTATAGTGATTTTATTAATAATGTCGTCATTTGGTTTTGTTCTTGTAAATGACACCGATAATTTTAATGTGCTTATAAATAGAATAGAAAGTATATCCGAATCGTTCGAGGTCTCTGGGAGAAGCGATATTATAGAGGTTGCTTTCAAATACATAAGTCAAAATTGGTATCTTGGAAATGGAATGATCTCGCAAGAATTGTATTTAGGAACTGGAAACGTCCATAATAGTTACGTTAGAATAATTTTTATGGTTGGAGTTGCTTTTGGTTTTATTTCATGCGGGCTTATAATACTCGGTAATGTAATTGCATTCTTAAAATCGAATATTCAATCATTTGCTTTCAAAATATTTCCACTTTTTGTACTAGGGATGTCTATTGGTGAGGATTATCTAGTAGGTGTTGGCTCTTGCTTGATGTTCTATTATTTTCAAAACATGAAGATTTCTGCAAATTTTCGCTACGGCTTGAAAAATTAAATTTGATCTCATTGTATAAGATATTCGCCCAAGGGTTCGTTAGAACTGCTACTAGTTTGTTAATTAGTGCCATCGTTGTGGCATTAATATTGAAAAATAACGACCCAGAAGACATAGCAACATATACGGTTATTGGTATGACTATGGGTTTTTTTTCAATATGTGATCTTGGGATAGGGCCAACATTGGCTCGAGCTATTACAAGGCTTAGGATGGACCCCACAAAACTTGGGGCGCAATTCAAATACATTAAAAGATTCTATTTTAATTTGTCAGTGTTTATTTTTGCGATAGGTGGAATAGTATGCATCATACTTTCAAATATATATAACTGGGACAAAAACCAGATTTATGTTTATTCGTTTTGGTTTTTTGGAACTGTAATTGCAATTAGATTTTCCTATCAAGATATATTCTTGGTTGGTATAAATAAAATTAATGCGCAACAGAGCGCTAATTTGCTGGGCAAATTCTTCACGTTAATAGTTTTTTTGTTGACATCTATTTTTAATAATGAGTTAAGTATATTAAATTATGGATTTTCTACAATGGTAGGCAGCATAGCAAAAGCAGCACTTAACTACAGATACAATACAATTAAATTTTCCCCAGTTTCAGAAAATTCGAACTTTTCAATTGCCGAGCATTTTATCGATTCTGCAACACTCGGGATATATTATATATGTTCAATGATTGTAAGTAAATTTATATATTATTTTATCAACTTAGGATCGGTTGATTCTATTGCTTTAAACTTCAATGTTTTCGAGAAGGTTTTTACGTACATATTTCTGGTCACAAACATACCAACAACTTATTTTATTACGCACTTTGTAGAAGCTCAATCTAATGAAAATAAAGATTTTATGCGTATAGTAAAAACATCACTTGCTATATTTATAATTGTGTCCATCATCGGATTTGTATTGTCTGCATTAATAATTTCTAATATATCAATGATCGATAGCCTACCTAACGATCATACATTTAGTCTTACAGTTTTGCTTTTTGTAATATTTGTGTTTTATGACGAGTATATTAAGCATGTGAATACGTATGCATATGGTGCTGGAGATGTAAGTTTTGTAAATAGGCATGTGATCCTAACAATCGCACTTTTATTTGCGACCATTCTTGATATTTATTATTTAAACAGTAATGTCACACTATTGATTTGCATATCAATAGGGTTGTACATGATTATATGCAAGAATGTTTCAATAAAATTCTTAACAAAACTTAATAATACATGATTATACAAATAGCTCGTTTTGTCATAATGATAATCTTCACGCTGATCCCGAATTCTCGACTGTTTGTTTTTAAAAACTTTCTACTAAATTTGGTAGGGCACCAAATATCACTCTCTGCACGTATAAATTCATCTGTTAAAATATATGGGCATGGGATTCTTAAAATTGGTCATGATACATGGGTTGGTCCTAATGTTTCCATATACCTTAATGATACGTATGTTGAAATTGGCGATAATTGTGACATTGCCCCTTCTGTTAATATTGTAACAGGAACGCATAAAATAAATAATGATATAAATATATTTAGAATTGCGGGAGATGGTTATAGCGAACCAATTAAAATCGGCAGTGGAAGCTGGGTCTGTTTTGGTGCATTAATTCTGCACGGTTCAGTTGTTCCAGCCCGTACAATTGTAAAACCATACGAGGTTGTGCGTCGATGCTAAGCGTAATCTTACCGGTGTATAATGCTCAAGATAGAATTCATACGACATTACGACATATACTTTCGAGCAATAGTAGATTTGAATTAATTATAATCAACGACGGTTCTACGGATTCTACTGAATTTTCAATTCGTCCATTCCTTGAGGATGATCGTGTAATTTATATTTTCCAGTCCAATAGAGGATTGGCTGGTGCAAGGCATACTGGATTATTGCATGCAACAGGCCAACATATTGTATTTTGTGACGATGATGATATTATTAATATAGATGTGGTTCACGAAATATTGGTAAAGAATGGACTTAATGATTTAATTGTATCAACATTTAAAATACATAATGATTCAAATCTGTGCGAATCTAACTTTGAAAGATACACAATTGATGAATATATATCAACCTTGGTATTGGGTCCAAATGTGTATGGAAGTTATGTATGGAATAAAATATACAAAAGAGAAATCATTTATAAAATAATTGACAAGATCTCCGTTGTTCCTTCAAATGGCGAAGATCTAATATTTAACATTGAATACAATAAACATATATCATCAATATATTTTAATCGCATAGCTTATTATACATATTTTGTTCGCGATAATAGTATTTCACGCACGATATCAAAAGCAAGCATCGATAATTACAACAATGTTTTAAGCTATATTTTGCAAAACAAATACGCAGGAAGATTGGATGTTTTTATTGCCAGCCAAAAATATAAAGCTTACTCAAATCGATTGTCAGTTTATTCACCGGTAGTAGTCCTAAAAAATATCCTAAAAAAAGTAAACATAAAGTGCAAATTAGTAATATTTTTATTTCGAGGATTTGCAAAATTAAATTGTTTCTACAGCTTGTTTAAAAATATTAATATATTAGATTCTAAAAACACAATAGCGCAGATTCTTAATGGAAAGTCAATTTCTAGATTTGGTGATGGTGAATTAAGACTTCTTTTCAGCTGTGGTGATATAGGTTTTCAAAGGACTGATGTCAAGTTAGCAAACGAGCTGAGAGAAATTGCATCTTCTGTTCATAATAACGTCCTTGTTTGTCTGCCTAATTTTCACAACGCTGATTATAAACTTTTGTCACGGATTGTTTTGTCAGGGATATATTCAATATTTGATAAACATGAAATTAACACCATATTTAAATCAAACGTTTATGGTGATTCATTTGTTACAAGACCATATATAGATTTTATAAAACCAAGAAACTTCATGTTTGACTTCTGGATTTCTTTTTTTTATAAAAAGAAAATACTCATTATCAATGGTTATGATAATGGTCTAGAAAACTCTGAACTTCTAATTAATTCGAGTTTAACTGTATTAAAGGTGCCTAATATAGGAGCATATGATGTTGTAGAATATATATATCAAGCAGCCAGTGATATTTTGTTCAAAAGCAAATATAATCTTGCGCTGCTCTCATGTGGACCTACGGCTACTGTGCTTTCTTTCCGGCTAAGTAATTTAGTACAAACTTTAGACATTGGGCATTTGGATATTGAATATTTGTGGTTTAAATCCAATGTTAAAACTAAAGTTAAGATGGTAGGGACAACATGCGGAGAAGTTTAGGCATTATTCTCAACTTTCCTTCGATGCATTTGAAGTATTTATTCGATGAATTGAGTAAGGATTTCGATATAAAATTTTTAGTTTACGATAACAATGCATTTGCTGAAAGAAATAGACAGGGCTGGAGTGTTTACGATGTTAACCCAGATGATTTTATAACGGACGCTGATGAATTTGAGATTGATAATTATCATGCAGTATTGTGTCTAGGGTTGAAAGCACTACGAATTGCAAATAGATTAGCAAAAGGCGAACGTCGGATCTCTATTTTTTATATCGCAGAACCTCCGATCTTTTACAATAATGTTCAATTTTTTATAAAATTAATTTACTATTGGTTTTTTTTAAAAGTTACCAAAAATGTAGATTTAAAGCGAATATTTGCAATTGGAACTATTGGGGTTTGCTTTTACAAAAAAATATTTAAAAACGTAACCCCATTTATGTATTTTGTCGATCCAAAAAAAATTTATAATGATAGAAAAGATCGTAACTTAATAAATGAGCGTTACCTTTATGTTGGTAGTTTATCTTTTAGAAAAAATATAGATCTTTTAGTAAAAACAGTTGGATATCATGATTTAAGACTTGATATATACAGCGTTGATAAATTTACAACTAATGAAAGAATTCGATATTGTGGAAATATTGATAACGGGTTTCTAATTAATTATTTAATGGCATCCTACAAATCCCTATTTTTACTGAGTAGGTTTGATGGGTGGGGGATGGTCTGCTCTGAATCGTTATGTTCAGGTGTTCCAATAATCATATCGCGCATGGTCGGAGCTCGAATGTTGAAAGTCTTTTACCCCCAAGCTGTAACTTTCATTGATTCGCTTGGAGAATTAAAACCCATAACGACAAACGATTTCGATTGTAAAAAACTTTATTCAATACAAAATAAATTTCTAAACAAGCTAAGATTTTATATTGATGAAAATATTGATTAATGCAACTAGTGTGCATACTGGTGGTTCATTGGTTATTTTGCAAAAATTTGTGAACGATCACAAATCTGATGATTTGATCATATTTACTAAGTCCTTAATTAATATAAAGCCACATCATAAGATTGTTCGCATATCGACAATTAATTTGTTTACGCATTTTTTTTCATTGTTTATTTTTCCAATTTTCACATTTATATACAAGCCGTCAGTCACAATATCATTTAGTAATAGCGGACCAATATTTTGTCACGGACGTTCTTATATTTATTTACATTCAGCCAATGTTTTGTTTCGTGTTAATCTGAAATACAAAATTCTTTATTTTTTATTTTGGATATCATCACTTAATTCAATTGTGCTTGTTCAAACAGAGTACATGCGTATGCAACTTTTAAAATTAAAATTTAGAAATGCATACCTAAGTTGGCCTGGTATAGATATACAATCTATAAAGTCCTCAAGTGAGCGCATTTCTTATGACGTTTTATTTTCATCGTCAAACATTGCTGACCCTAATAAAAACTACACCGATCTAGTTGAATTGTCACATAAACTACCAACGTTAAAATTCGGAGTCCCATCGCTACGAGTTAATAAATGTATTGATAGACCGAACATTAATTATTTTGGTCCAATGGATCACAATTCTTTTCTTGAATCTATACAGCAAACTAAACTAATAATGGTTTCATCGAATGAAGAAAGTCTTTGCCTCCCAATATATGAATCGCTTTTGTTAGATGTTCCAGTGCTCGTTAAAGGTTCACCGTATGTTTATTCGATGATAAAGCAATTCCCATTTTTAACTGATTGTCTTTATATTTATTCAAATATCGATAGCGTTTCGGAAAATGAAATAAAAAAGTTTTTGCTTGGATTTAAGAACCTATCAAATGATTATAAAAAAATTCTTACTGTATCAAGCTGGGCTGTTCATTAGTCGCGTATTTATATTCAAATTTTCATTGATCACATTCATCACGCTATATTGTCAATTTATATTAATTGCTGTGATTCAACCGTTGATTGTAAAGTGAAAGCGAATTTACAATTTAAATTGATTTGCACCCTTCGTTATCGTGTGCAAAGATTTCATAATGAATATTGCCTCAGTTGTTGTTGGTAAACATATCTGTTGCAATATTTATAATTTCCTTTTGGGATTTCTATGTATTTAAATAAAACTTTGTTAATAACGGGTGGAACCGGTTCCTTTGGCAATGCTGTATTGCAACGTTTTATAAACTCAGGCTTATCAGAAATACGGATACTGAGTCGTGACGAGAAGAAGCAAGACGACATGCGAAAAAGATTTAAAAATGAAAAACTAAAATTTTATATTGGAGATGTGAGAGATTATCATTCTGTTATGAATGCGACAAGAGGTGTTGATTTTATCTTCCATGCTGCTGCTCTAAAGCAGGTACCATCTTGTGAGTTTCACCCAATTGAAGCAGTTAAAACAAATATACTTGGTACTGATAATGTTCTAGAGGCCGCTATTGCTTGTGGAGTAAAGCGTGTAGTATGTTTAAGTACGGATAAGGCTGTATATCCCATTAATGCTATGGGAATTAGCAAAGCCATGATGGAGAAAGTTGTTGTTGCAAAATCACGCAACTCTGTTGACACAATTATTTGTTCAACACGATATGGAAATGTTATGGCATCTAGAGGATCTGTAATTCCTTTATTTATCGATCAAATTAGATCTCAAAGGCCTATCACTATTACAGATCCTAATATGACACGTTTTATGATGACATTGGATGAGGCGGTAGACTTAGTTCTTTATGCGTTCGAAAATGGTACTGCAGGTGACATTTTTGTACAGAAAGCCCCTTCTGCTACCATTGAAACATTAGCAAAGGCATTAACACAGCTTTTTTGTAACGAAGACCATCCTATAGAAGTAATAGGCACACGCCATGGTGAAAAACTTTTTGAAGTATTGCTTAGCCGAGAAGAAATTGTATCTGCTGAAGACTTAGGAGATTACTATCGTATTCCACCAGATCTACGTGACTTAAATTATGGTAAATATGTAGAAAGTGGTGAAACTAAGATCTCCGAATCTAATGAATACAGCTCACACAATTCGGTCAGATTGGACATACAGGAAATGTGTGAGTTATTAAAGAAGCTACCTTTTGTCAATTCAGTATTAAATAGTGATTACATTGAGCTTTTGGAGTAATTTGATGCCCGCAACAACCTATCGCGTTTTGATTACTGGATCAAAGGGTTTTATTGGTTCCAATCTACTAATCAAGCTTAGAGAGTTGAGCTCTTTTTCTGTTAGTACCTTTGATCGTGGGGACAGTGTAGATGTGCTTCAAAAAATCCTTGCACAATCAGATGCAGTAATTCATCTAGCAGGTGAAAATCGACCAAAGGACGATAGTGCTTATGAGAGGACCAATGTTGGTTTAACAATTTCGTTGTGTGATGCTATACGTAACGAGTACATAAGTAGCGGAAGAAAAATTCAGTTGATACTAGCATCTTCTACACAAGCAACGCTAAATAATCCATATGGATCAAGTAAGTTAGCAGCAGAGAATGTGGTTCATAATCTTTGTAGTGAGATTAAAAACTCGGTTGTGATATTCAGGCTTCCTGGAGTTTTTGGCAAATGGTGCAAACCCAACTACAACTCCGTTGTAGCAACTTTCTGCTTTAATATAGCGCGTGAATTACCCATCTACGTAAAAAATCCAAACGCACAGATAAGCCTAGTATATGTCGATGATGTTGTTAGATCTATTGTTGCAGAGTTAACAATTTATAATCCTGGATTAAGTTTGGCCTCAGTTAGCCCAGAATACTTAATTTCATTAAATGAGCTAGCGACACAGATTAGAGAATTTCACGCTAACCGAACGGAATTGTTTTGCGACAAGGTAGGAGTGGGCTTTACGCGAGCACTTTATGCTACATTTATAAGTTATTTACCTATAGATGAATTCAGCTATGAAATACCCGTTTACGCAGATGAACGAGGAATGTTTGTTGAGATGCTGAAAACTTCCGAAAGCGGGCAGTTTAGTTGTTTTACTGCTCGCCCAGGAATTACCAGAGGCGGCCATTATCACCATACAAAAACAGAAAAGTTTTTGGTTGTCAAAGGGCGTGCTCGATTTCGTTTTAAACATTTGTTGACAGGCCAGAGCGTAGTTATATACACAACAGATGATAAACCACGCGTAGTTGACACTATTCCTGGTTGGTCTCACGACATCACAAATATTGGAGATGTCGACATGGTAGTGTTGCTGTGGGCAAACGAAAATTTTGACCGTAATTTGCCAGACACTATTATGAGTAAGGTTTAACAATGAATAGAATGAGAGTCATGACGGTTGTGGGCACTCGTCCAGAAGTAATAAGGTTGTCACGAGTTTTGTCAGTTCTTGATCAATATTGCGAACATATTTTGGTTCACACAGGACAAAACTATGATTATGAACTTAACCAAATTTTCTTTGATGACTTGGGGATTCGAAAACCAGATTATTTCCTAAACAGTGCTGAAGGTGGAGTTAGTGCGGCACAAACAATAGGAAATATTATTGCAAGGATGGACGATCTAATTAAAGAAGTTGACCCGGAAGCCCTACTTGTTTTGGGCGACACTAATAGTTGTCTATCAGTTATTTCGGCTAAAAGGCGGAAAGTACCGATTTTTCACATGGAGGCCGGAAACCGATGCTTTGATCTAAGAGTCCCAGAGGAAATAAACCGGAGAATAGTAGATCATACAGCAGATATAAATTTAACTTACAGCTCTATTGCTCGTGAATATTTGTTAAGAGAAGGATTGGATCCGGAACTGGTTATTAAAACAGGTAGTCCAATGTATGAGGTATTAAACTATTATCATCCACAAATAATGGCGTCGGATGTAACTACAAAATTGAATTTGGTTAAAGAGAAATATATTGTTGTGAGCCTCCATCGCGAAGAAAACATTGAATCAGAAAAAAACATTATTAGATTTGCTCGCCTTCTTAACGGGTTATCAGAAGAATACAATTTTCCCATTATAGTATCTACTCATCCTCGAACACAATCTAGAATTAACAAAAGTGGAGTCAGATTTCATCAAAATGTTAACCTAATGAAGCCATTAGGATTTAATGATTATGTGAATTTGCAGATCAATTCTATGGTTGTGCTTTCAGATAGTGGAACTATAACTGAAGAATCATCGATATTGAATTTCCCTGCACTAAATTTACGTGAAGCTCATGAACGTCCCGAAGGAATGGAAGAGGGGTCAGTAATGATGGTTGGATTAGATATTAACCGTGTGCGTCAAGGGCTTGAAATATTAAAAAACCAACCTAGATTTGATAAGCGGGGCTTAAGAATAGTCGCAGACTATACCATGCCGAATGTTAGCGATAAGGTGCTGCGAATAATTCACAGTTATACCGATTATATTAATAGAAACACATGGAAGAAATTCTAATAATATTAGCATTCGAATTTTCCCGCATTCTATAATAAAAAACTATTTCTAAATTTGTGTGCAAATGTCTTTAAAAGACTGAAATGAACATTACAATATTCACGTTAACATTTCCTCCTGAACCAGCGGAACATATTCTAGAGTTGGCCAGCAAATTACAGATAAATGGACATGAAGTAGAGGTGGTTACTTCAATACCTTCTTACCCTATTGGAAAAACATACAGTGAGTACAGAGGAAAAATTATAAGTATTGAATATGTTAATGGGGTAAGAGTAATAAGGCTTCCGGTTTTGCCAAGTCATTCAAGGTCTATATTAAATAGGTCTTTATACTACATTAGCAATTGTATATCTGGATTATTGTACGCAATTTTTACGATATTAGCAAAGCGCGATGTTATTTTAGTCTATCACCCACCAATAAGCACTGTAATCCCAGCTCTTTTTCTTCGTTGCTTTAAGGGAGTTGAATTTGTTTACTGGATCCATGATATGTGGCCAGAAACACTACAAGCAGGAGGCTTAAAGAATAAACACATATTAAAATTTATATCTAACTTCTGCCTATATTCGTATGCTAAAGCAAGTAAAATAATAGTATTGTCAAATGGCTTTAAAAAAAATTTGATTCAAAAGAGTGTGTCAGAATCAAGTATAAGTGTTGTAAATAATTGGGCGAGTTTGAAGGAGGCGGGAAGAATAGACCGAGATGAATTAAATACAATCAAAGCCGAATTCAACCCAGATAAGTTTTATGTCATGTACGCCGGTAACTTAGGTGAAATGCAAGGGCTTGAATCTGTGATCAATGCATTTGCGAATATTAAACCTGAGGAAAATATTGTATTTTTTCTTCTTGGAACAGGTACAAGGGAAAAATTTCTTAAATCAATGGTGCACGAACTTAAACTTGAAGATCGAGTTGTTTTTTTAGGTAGAGTACAGCCTGAAAAGGTACCATTATACTACGAAATGGCAGACGTTCTTTTGGTGCACTTAAAGAAAGATAAGCTTTTTAATATTACTATTCCGCACAAGATTTATGAATACATGTGTTCAGGTAAGCCAATTATTGGTGCGGTACAAGGTGATGCGGCAAAGGAAATCCTTGATGCAAATGCCGGCATTGTGTGTGAGCCCGAGATGCCAGATCAAATCGAAATAGCGATTCGCAATATGCAAGCTCTATGTATCAAACAGCGTGTTGAACTTGGGATTAATGGAATGAATTTTGTAAAGTCAAAAAGATCAAGCGAAATGCAAATTAGGGCAATTGAAAAAATACTGACTTCTGTTTCAGGTGTGCCGCAATAATTGGAAAATGTTACTGATGCATTCAAAAAAAATAATATTTTATTACAGGGATTCCACCAATTCAGATATCTCCGATTGTTTTGACAAAAAAAAATCAAGTAATTTTGAAGTTTGGCTTCCGTCTCTTCTAAGTCTATATCCAAAAGGATTCGATTTTTTCCCATACGTAATTTGGTGGCTTTTCTACTATTTAAAAATATTCAAAAATAGAATTTATTTAATATGTGTTTTGCAAGTTAATGGCCAAATTATTCATAGGTCATGTGTTTTTCCACCATTCTTTAGATTTCCATTTATGAAGAGCGGTGATCTACAGATAGGTGATGTATGGACTTCAGAGGGCTTCCGTGGCCACGGATATGCTAGTGAAGCATTAGGATTCATTTTTAAAAAATATTCAGGTCATGGCTTTTGGTTTTTGTGCGCCTCTGATAATCACGCCTCTGCAAAAATTGCAATGAATAATGGAATGCGAGTGTTTGGTACGGGTCAGCGAAAATCAAAATGGTTTGGCTTTCTACCTTCCTCATATATTATTAATGATTTTAATTAAACCAAAATTGATAAAAGGTCAATTGTGAGAAATATACCATTTTTTAATTATCCAGCACTTTTCAAAAAACACGAAGATTCTATCATGCCAATATTACATGATGTTTTGAGGAGAGGTGCTTATATAATGCAACAAGATCTTATTTGCTTTGAAAATAATCTTTCAAAGTATTTGGGAGTTAAACATGTTATTGGAGTTGCTGATGGCACTGTTGCTATAAGTATGGGTTTAAGAGCGGCTCATATCGGACCAGGTGATGAAGTCATCGTGCCATCACATACCTTCGTAGCAACAGCGGCTGCTGTTAAGCACATTGGTGCTGTTCCGATACTCGCTGACTGTGGCATTGATCATCTTATCGATTCAAATGATGTAGAACGTAAAATTACAAAAAGGACGAAAGCAATTTTGCCTGTTCAGTTAAATGGTCGAACAGTAAATATGGACAGCATTGAACAGTTAGCATCAAAATTTGGACTCAAGATTGTTGAAGATTCTGCCCAAGCTCTTGGTTCTAAGTTTAAGGGTAGGTTTGCTGGTACATTTGGAGTGGCTGGTACTTGTAGTTTTTACCCGTCAAAAACTTTGGGTTGCTTTGGTGATGGCGGTGCGGTCTTCACTAATGACGACAATGTTGCAGAGTTTGTACGTTTGCTTCGTGATCATGGCCGCGCCTCAAATGGAGATGTGACAAATTGGGGGTATAACTCTCGTTTAGACAATATTCAGGCTGCCGTTCTTAATTTTAAACTTTCAAGTTACGATAAAGAGATCGCGAGACGTCGCGAAATAGCTTCAATTTATAATGAAATGCTTCAGGGTTTGCCTGGTTTGGTGTTGCCGCCGGCTCCAGATTCTGATCCAGACCACTTTGATATTTATCAAAACTATGAAGTTGAAAGCGACCAACGTGACAAGCTTCGTGAGCACCTTGAAGCTAATGGTATTAAGACAATAATACAGTGGGGAGGTAAGACTATTCATCAATTCAAGGAGCTAAATCTCAATGGTGATGTGCCCTTCACTGAAGCATTAACCGCTAGGTTTTTCCTGCTTCCTATGAACACCTCCTTGACAGATGAAGATGTGTTTTATGTATGCGAGCAAGTGCTAAGTTTTTATAAATAATGTATGGTAATTTTAATATGAATGATCTATTTCAACATATGGTCCCTTCAGTAGAAGGTGGTTTCCGAACCGCGGCAGAACAAAACGAAACCGAAGCAATTAAGGCTTGCTTCAACAGAAATCCGGAGTCTTGGGAAAAAAAACTCGAGAATTTTCCTAAGTATGTCCGGCGACAGAATCTTACAAGATTTCTAGCGTTATATGAGATATATAAAATGATTCTTCCAGTTAAGGGATCAATTGTAGAATGCGGTGTATTTCGTGGGTTTGGCACTATGAGCTGGGCAAAATTAAGTGCGATTCTTGAGCCTGTGAATCTTACCCGTCGAATATACGGTTTTGACTCTTTCTCTGGTTTCCCTTCGTTGTCAGATGTTGATAAAGTTGGTTTGGCTGCAGGAGTCAGCGTAGGTGATCTTTATGCTGACTCCGAGCAAGAGCTTAAAGAGCTTGCAGCAATAAATGATTCGACTCGCTTTCTCGGGCATATTCCGAAGGTTAATTTAATCAGGGGAGATGCGACACAAACCATCCCACTTTTTGTGCAAGAGACCCCGCATTTACTTATAAGCCTACTTTTTTTGGACTTTGACCTTTATGAACCGACGAAAACTGCACTCGAAATGCTTGTGCCTCGCATGCCAAAGGGCGCAGTGTTGGCATTCGATGAACTAGATAATCCACTATGGCCTGGTGAAACCTTAGCGATGCTTGAAAAATGTGGCGCGGGAAATCTACGCATCCAGCGCCTCGAGTTTGATCCCTACATTGGCTTTGCAGTAATAGGAAACTGATAGGATGAAGAAGACCGTTGAACTCGCCAAGAAGATTCGCAGTCATGCATTAGATATGACCCATCTTGGTAATAGCTCTCATGTTGGATCTATATTGTCAATGGCGGATATCATCGCTGTGCTGTACGGAAATGTGATGAGATTCAATGCAAAAGATCCGTCATGGATTAGACGAGATCGTCTCATTCTTAGTAAAGGACATGCTGGAGCGGGTATATATGCAGCGTTGGCAGAAAGTGGTTTTTTCCCAGTGGCTAAGTTGCGTACGCATTATCAAGATGGTTCAGATTTAAGTGGGCATGTTTCACACAGGGGCATTCCAGGGGTCGAATTCTCAACGGGTTCATTAGGACATGGTTTGCCTGTGGCCGTCGGGATGGCCAAAGTCGCGCAGCTAGATGATGCGGATCACAGAGTTTTTTGTGTACTAAGTGATGGAGAATGCGACGAAGGATCTAATTGGGAAGCTGCCCTATTTGCAGGTCACCATCAACTTAAAATGCTCACGGTAATCGTTGATTACAACAAAATTCAAAGCTTGGCTCCGGTGGCAGAAACTTTAGCTTTGGAACCATTTTCAGACAAATGGCGAAGTTTCTGTTGGGATGTGAGAGAAGTTGATGGTCACGATCATTCAGCATTAATTGAGGCTTTAGCCCCTCGCGAGCGGGAGGAGTGCAGGCCACTTTGTGTGATTGCACATACCACAAAGGGCAAGGGAATCTCCTTCATGGAAAATTCTGTCTTGTGGCACTACCGAAGTCCTCAGGGGCAAGAGTATGTTGCAGCATGCCAAGAGCTCAATTGTGGCGAGGCAGATCATGCGTGACGCTTTTGTAAATGCACTACTTGGTCATGCGTATGCCGATAAAAGTATAATGTTGGTGACTGGTGATCTTGGTTTTGGTGTGCTTACCGAATTTAGCCAAAAATTACCCAAGCAATATATAAATGCTGGTGTGGCCGAGCAGAATATGACTGGCTTATCGGCAGGGATGGCGCTCGAGGGGCGCAATGTTTTTACTTATTCAATTGCTAATTTTCCAACCCTGCGATGTCTTGAGCAGATTCGTAATGACGTGCTTTACCACAACGCGAGTGTCAATGTAGTGGCCGTTGGAGGTGGGTTTAGTTATGGGGCGTTAGGTATGTCGCATCATGCAATCGAAGATGTGGCGATCATGCGTTCGTTGCAGGGGTTGCGCGTACTGGCGCCTTGCGATGAAGTAGAAACAATTGCGTGTGCAAAACAGATGGTTTTGGAACCAAGCCCAACATACCTGAGACTAGATAAATCGAAAGTGCCTTCTACTCAAGAAGTGACCTTTGTTAGTGGGTGTTTACGCCAATTAAGGGAGGGGAAAGATGTGGCACTGATTGGTTACGGCGGAATCCTTGCTGAGGCAATGCTAGCAGCCAACGCGCTTGAAAAGTGTGGGATTACGTGCTCTGTTTTTAGTGCACATACCATTAAACCTTTTGATAGCGATACCCTCCTCAGTCTAGCCCGGGACTATGATGCGCTTGTTACTCTTGAAGAACATGTGTCGATTGGTGGTTTAGCGAGTATTGCGGCAGATGTTTTTCTTGAGGCAGGAATATTTCCCAAGAGAATAGCTCGGATGTGCTTGCCTGAGGCTTACTCTTCGATTGTCGGTTCCCAAGAGTATCTGCGCAAATGCTACGGTCTTGACGCTGTGGCTATCGTAGAGCGCGTGCGTAAATTGATTGGGGTTTAATCCTATGTTTAAAAGATTGATCGATTTGTTTGTATCGGGATTTGGTTTGCTTGCTTTTGCCCCACTGCTTTTAGTGGTGATGTTTTTAGTGTGGTACCAAGATCGACACTCCCCATTCTATATTGCGCCAAGAGTTGGTCGTAACGGCAAAATATTTTCGATGGTGAAAATGCGTTCAATGATAATTGGCGCTGACTCCAGAGGTTCAAGTTCTACCTCAAATACAGATTCGCGGATTACACCGATAGGCAAATTTATAAGATCTTATAAGATCGACGAAATTACTCAGCTGTGGAATGTCTTTATAGGTGACATGAGCCTCGTTGGGCCGCGTCCACAAGTGCAATCTGGAGTTGATCTCTATACAGACTGCGAGCGTCAACTATTGTCAGTGAAGCCTGGTATCACTGATTTTGCTTCAATCGTATTTGCTGATGAAGGGACAATTTTGGCGGGCTATACAAACCCCGACAGTGCGTACAACGAGCTAATTAGACCCGGCAAAAGTGCCCTCGGTTTGTTTTATATAGAAAATCGTAGTGTTTATGTTGACATTCTTTTGCTGCTGTTTACATTGTTAACACTTGTTTCTCGACAGAAGGCATTGGCAAGGGTGCAGCTGCTTTTGAGAAATTTAGGTGCCGATTCAGCTCTGATAGAATTGGCAGGTAGAACAACACCTTTAATGCCATCTGTGCAGATGGGAATGATATTAAATAAGATGGTCGATGGAATTAGTATCTCGGACTAATCTCTCAATTTTTACAAGATCCGATATATATTCTAATATATGCCGATGAATAGAGCTATCCGAAAGTTAGTTTTGCTGCCTCGGTGGGCAAAGAAATTAATTGTTATTGCTTTTGATGTGGCGTGTTGCTTGGTAATAACGTGGTTAGCTTTTAGCTTACGTTTTGATAGTTTGATGTCATTGACGCAAGCGTTTTGGGTAGCTGCGTCTATATCTATAGTAGTGGCAATTTCATTATTCACAAAATTAGGTTTGTATCGCATCATATTTAGATTTAGTGGTTGGTTTACAACTATATCCCTGGTTAAAGCAGTTTCAATTTATGCCGTCATCTACGCAACGATATTGATCTTAATTGATTATGAGGGAGTGCCACGCTCGATTGGCATTATTCAACCCCTTCTTTTGTTTTTTGGGATTGGCTTTTCACGTTTTGCGGCTAAATACTTGCTAGACGGCTGGGTGCGTAAAACGATGAGAGTTAAACAACGGGCCGTCGCATTAATTTATGGTGCGGGGTCCGCAGGTCGACAGATTGCCTCTGGTTTGCGGCAGGGACTTGAGATGAATCCAATAGGATTTGTTGATGATGATCCTCTATTGTGGAATAACACGATTGTCGGGTTGACTGTGTATCCGCCTACTCAAATACCGCATTTAATTCAATCGGGGCTTGGCATAACTGATGTTTTATTAACGATGCCTGCGGCAAGTCGTGCCCGCCAAAAACAAATATTGTCAGAATTATCTGACTTGCCAGTGCACGTTCGTACCTTGCCAGGTTTGTCTCATCTTGCTCATGGTGTCGTGAAGGTTGAAGACATTCGAGAGATTGAAATTGAAGATGTGCTTGGTAGAGATCTCGTGCAGGCCAATAAGGAACTGCTACACCCAAATATTACGGATAGGACGGTCCTTGTGACCGGAGCTGGTGGATCAATTGGTTCGGAGCTGTGTCGACAGATTTCGGTGCAACAACCTAAAGCATTGATCTTGTTTGAGCTCAACGAATTTGCGCTGTATGAGATTGAGCGAGAGCTGGCTTCGCTAGATTCTAATATTCCTATTATTCCAGTATTGGGATCGGTAGTTGATTCCAATAAGCTTATCCGGGTTATGCGATGTTTTGGTGTGCAAACGGTTTTTCATGCTGCAGCATATAAGCATGTCCCTATGCTTGAAATGAACCCGGCCGCTGGGGTTTGGAATAATGTATTTGGCACATTGCGTGCCGTTGAAAGCGCATGCCAATGTGGCGTTGATACATTTGTTCTGGTGTCGACAGATAAGGCTGTTCGCCCTACAAACGTAATGGGCTGTTCAAAGCGTTTGGCAGAATTGGTGCTTCAAGCCAAAAGTATGCAAAAATGCCGCCTCGGTTCTCATGCAACTAAACTAACGATGGTGCGTTTTGGGAATGTGCTTGGGTCTAGCGGTTCGGTTGTGCCTGTATTCAGGGAACAAATTAAGAATGGTGGCCCGGTGACAGTGACCCACCCGGAAATTATTCGTTACTTCATGACCATTCCTGAGGCTGCCCAGCTAGTTATTCAGGCGGGTGTCATGGGCGAGGGGGGCGATGTCATGGTTCTTGATATGGGCGAGCCGATTAAGATTGTTGATCTGGCTAAGCGGATCATCCACTTAAGCGGTTTCTCGCATAAAGACGAGAGCAATCCAGGTGGTGACATTGAAATAAAGTTCTCTGGCTTGCGTCCGGGAGAAAAGCTATACGAGGAGTTGCTGATTGGTGGCAACACTTTGTCAACAAGTCATCCACGTATTATGCGTGCCGCCGAAAATGCCCTAACTTGGGATGAGCTCGAGCCAATCCTATTTGAATTAAAAGCGGCAATTAAGATTGACAATAGTGACACTATTCGGGTGTTGCTGAAGAAGGCTGTTCCAGAGTTCAATCCCCAGTCAGAAAACGGCGACATTCTAAAGGAGTACGGGGAAGTCTTTCAGTGATAAATCTATGAAGAATAGCTTTTGTGCTCTAGGCAGCGCATGAGCATATCAGTTTTGACCATTGCCCTTTGCACATGATAATGGGCACCCTGGCCCCCGAAGCTATAAATCTTGAGCGCTCCCACTTGTTATGAGTGGCAGCCTGAAAACCTAGGTATCATTCCTTATGTGATGATCGAAATGCAGCGAGGGTCGTGCCTAGGTGAGAATGATGTCGTTAGGTTCAAGGGCTTATATCGTCGCTAAAATTTCGTCCAAGGCTTCTTGGATTGTTGTTATGCTTGTGTCTATTGAATGGTGTGGATTTGCGGGGGGTTCGAATACGGAGTCAATCCCAGTCATTTGAATGCTATTATTAACTGAGGACTTTTTGTAAAGCCCCTTGGTGTCGCGCTGTATGCAAATGTTGAGAGGTGTGCTGACATACACTTCAACATATTTTTCTATTCCAATGATCGCTTTTGCTTGTTGTCTTCCTTGTTGGGTTGGTGATATTAATGCGCATATTACAGTGATGCCTTGGTTGTTCAAGAGGTGCGCCACCTCGGCTGCCCGTCTCACGTTTTCCTCTCGTGCTTCAACAGAAAATCCAAGGTCATTGCATAATCCGGAGCGCAGCTGATCACCGTCAAGTATGCAAACGGATTGGGCTTTTCCTTTGAGCCGTCCAGACAGAGCTTTGGCTAGTGTTGTCTTGCCGGCACCTGATAAGCCACACAGCCAAAATGTGAGAGGAGTCGTCTCGGTCATGGAAGATATTCTTGATAAATCTAATGTAATGGGAGAACCTTGGTGATAGATACCCAGAAAAAAATAGCTCGAAGCCCCGAACTACTTGAATCATCGTTAGACAATGAAATTGTCTTAATGAGTATCGAACGAGGCAATTATTATGGCCTCAAAACAACAGCTCGTCGAATCTGGCAACTGATTGAGGAGCCGACAAGTTTTCAAGATTTGGCCGCGGCGTTAGCTAATGAATATGCGGCCTTGCCAGGTCAAATTGAACAAGATCTGCATGTGTTTTTGCAAAAAATGTTGGACAACAAAATAATAGTCTTGAAATGAGTGGCGCATTCTTTGGGGTGTTTCAGGCTAATCAATCACCGGTTGATGCAGCCATTGTTAACAGAATGGACAAAGCTATGGCCCATTGGGGGCCAGATGGAGGGGGGTTGTTCTGCAAAGGATCGTTGGCTCTTGGCGCGAGAATTTTAAAAGTTACGGTTGAGGATGGTTATGAGCGCCAACCATTAATAGATGGCCCGCATCAACTCGTCGCGCGAGTGCGGTTAGACAACCGCTGTGACCTCTGCAAAAAACTTGGGTTGGTTAATTCAGAAGACTTGCCCGACAGCCGTTTGATTTTAGAGGCATATAGGAAGTATGGACATGATTGCGTGCAGCATCTACTTGGCGATTGGAGTTTTGCGCTTTGGGATGAAATCACGCAAACCTTATTGATTGCCCGTGATGCAAGTGGCAACACGGGGGTTTATTATTGGTGGAACGGTGTTCGACTAGTATTTAGCAATGGCGTCAAGGGGATTTTGGCGCACCCAGATTTCGAGAAAAGTATCGATCCATTGGTCTTGGCAGGGGTTTTGACGGTTTATGTTGATCCTGAAGTTGCAGATTGTGGCATCTATAAAGGAATCAAAAAACTACTTCCGGGAAGCTTGCTCGTTGTGCGCAGGGGTTCTTTGGCATTAAGTCAGTGGTGGCAACCGGATCGATTAGGGCTATTGAACTATAAAAAAATAGAAGACTACTATGAAGAATTCGTAAGCCTATACGACGAAGTTGTCGGTGAGTGTCTTCGGGTTGGGTCGGGGAAAATTGCTGCAACACTTAGCGGTGGGTTGGATTCCGGTTCCGTCGCTTCTCTAGCAGCCCCAAGATTAGGAGCCTTGGGTAAAAGTCTTTCGGCGTTCGTTCATGTTCCCTGTTATGAAACAGCGGTTACAGAAATGGGCAGAACTGGAAACGAGCTGTCATTGGCGAGTGAGACCGCAAAACATGTTGGAAATATAGAGATTATCCCTATTGCCAGTGAAGATAAATCGATCCTTTGGGGTATTCAAAAGGAACTTGAAACCCATAATCGCCCTGGGCATACTGCAAACCATTCGTTCTGGATACATGACATTCATGAGCAAGCTAAGGCTTCGGGCGCAAGCGTTTTGTTAACAGGACAAATGGGCAATTCAACGGTCTCTTATGCGGGGCATGGTAGCCTTTGCGAGCCGTTTTTTTCTGGGAATTGGGGATCAGTTGTCTCCGCCTTGTGGCAAGAGGAGGCAGGGGTGTGGGCAGGTTTAAGAGAGCGAATATTAAAACCCATAATAAGACCAACTCTAAAGCAGGCAAAACGTTGGCATTTGCGAAGTCAGCAACCTTGGTCGGAATATTCCTTTATTCATTCCGAGTTTTCTAATGGCCTACATTTGTTGAAACGAATGGAGGGTGCAGGGTTTGACCCTTCCTTTGTTACCGCAGGGGATCCTAACGGTGCAAGAATGCGTGACTTCAGAAGGTTGAAATTGCGTGGTTCTATTGAAACAGCCTACACGTGGATGGAGTCTGGAGCTGAATATGGTCTAGATGTTAGGGATCCCACACGAGATCGGCGCATAGTAGAATTTTGTTTGCGAGTGCCGGATGCGGCCTTTTGGGCGAATGGGAGGGGGAGGGGGTTAATTAGAAAAGGGATGCAATCCAGGCTCCCCAAGTCAGTGCTGGAGTGTCGTGCCAAGGGTCTTCAAAGTGCTGATGTCTTAAAGAGATATCAGCAGGAAGCATCGTTTATGCTTTCAGTGCTTGAGGAGGCCACTCAAAACCCACAAGCAATCGTCCTCGATATCATGCGAATGAAACAGACGTTAAATAGACTAAAGCGAGGCGATATGGTGCAGCTTTCATCGCTGCATGCGCTTGGTAGGTCTTTGGAAGTTGCGTTATTTCTGGATTTGTGATAGCATAAAAGAGATGTTTTATTTTATTTAAGGAGCGTCTAAAATGGAAAGAACAAAGGCTGATTGGGACATGCCCGACCTCGAGGTTTTGGATGTTGCAGAACATACTTTAAGCGGGATTAATGCAACCCCAGACGGTGGTGGTGGTACTTCCTGATTGTGAAACTCAAAAAGGGAAGCCGGTATAGGCGGGTTCCCTTTTTGCCCTATAGGTATGAGAATATTTTCGGCATTTGGTCTGAATTGGGCATCAGATGAACTTTGCACCGGTTCTTTTGAAGAGTCTGCTAATGCAGTGGGCCGTGATTCTGACACCATTGTGGTGCTTGAAAAAGGTGAGACACTATCCGCATCGACCAAATTGTCGTTAGGGCTTTATGCGGTTTCAGGTGACGAATATTTCTTAGATATCCCAGAGATTGCTCGATATCGTATAACCGCTAAGAGCATTTTTGTAAGCGCGCTTAGTGGGGCGGATCTTAAAGCGGTCAACGTCTTTCTGATGGGATCTGCGATGGGGGTGGTCTTGCTATTGCGAGGCATCTTTCCTTTGCACGGTTCAACAGTATGCAAGCCCGATGGAACAGCTGCAGTTTTTTGTGGCCACAGTGGGGCGGGGAAATCCACTATAGTAGCAGCGTTGTCTCAGCAAGGCATCAGTCTTGTCTCGGATGATGTTTCCGCAATTAAGTTTGGCGCAGATGGTCTTGCTTGGGTTTATCCTGGCTTGCCAAGAACTAAGTTGTGGGGATCTACGTTGACAGAATTGGGT
>JACCDN010867981.1_pt1 | contig 22358 bp, 22 predicted proteins | sample 7441691 | NCBI WGS metagenome assembly JACCDN01 (sample SAMN15323439, study PRJNA562643) | freshwater metagenome | isolation source: river surface water | place: USA:Blue River Watershed | collected 2017-08-16 | reverse complement strand
TTGATTGCCAATGGTTGTTTTTTGTCATTTTCTGTCAGTCCTTTTTTGCTGGAGCGTGAAAAAAATGGCAAAGCCGGTGTACCACTTGAAAAATCTTGGCAAAACAAAATCATGATTTCTCTTTTGATCTCTGATGCTGGCTGGTGGTTGGCACTTGGAAGTTTGGTGGTATTTTTGCTACAGCGTATTTAGCTCGATAAATATTCATCTATGAAAGCAAAAATTGTCAAAGTGAGTGATACGGTGCAAAAAAAATATCAGTATACATTGACTGAGCCGATGGGAAAAAATTTTGATCCAGAATTCAAACCGCACCTGACTCCCAAACAGATGCTATCGCTTGGAGTATTTGGTGGATATTATCTCGAAGATTGTCAAAAAGAATTTCCCAAAAATTGGTTTGATAGTGTAACCTTTTCTCCGGACAAGCCAAATCCAAAGCTCAATTATTTTGCGGTCAATGCCAGTCAACCCTTGTCTGTCTGGCAGCAAAAAGGTTGGATCTATCATGAAGATCCACGAGGCTGGTTTCAGTGGTATTGTCGGTATTATATGGGGCGAAGAATCCCCGCAGAAGACAAGCGTCAGATCAGGCGCTGGAAGGCCATACGTCGACACATCATGCAGATCAAAAACAATTGCCGAGCTGGGGATCTCAATTGTCGCCGTCGTCAGCGTCAGGCAGTTTTGCACTGGGCCTATGACAGTCGTGAAATGTAAACAAAAACACTCCGTATGAGGAGTGTTTTTTTATCCGATCGTACCACCTTCTTCGAGATTATCCAGGACTTTGGTATCTACGGTTTTGACTTGATCCCAGTTGTGTCCGAGGTGATAAAAAACGGTTTCTGATCGAATCCAATATTTTTTGTTTTCTACAATGAAGTACACTTTTGGATCATCTGCCCGTTTGAGCAGATCTCCTGTCTTCACTCGATACTGTGGACCGAGGGGCATCAAGTAATACTCGGTATCATCTGCTACTTCGTTCAACTTTTCAAGAGTTGTGTTGTGAACTGGACGCAGGCTGTCTCGGTAGCTATGAAAAACATAATTATTTTTGAACTCACGTTTGGTGCAGGCAGGAGTGATATAAAATTCTTTGCCATCTTCGAGTCGGTACGCGCGTCTTTGAAAAAGTGGACAGTTTTTTACAGATGGTATTTCTTCTGGTTGTGGAGGAATGATATATCCACCGCTTTCACTGTTTACTATTTCATTCAAAACAATTTTTTGCGGCAGAGTAACAATATATCCTTGTTTGGTGCGAAAATGCACAAAAAAATATTTTTCACCATTGCCTGATGACAATTCCCATGAAGTGGTCGTAGCAAAAACACGAAATAAAATATTGTCAAAAGCAGTACTCGTGCTAAGAGCAAAGTCTGTCACTCCATCAATACGAAAATGCAAATCAATGGTTCGGGTTGCTGTTTCTGTTTCGCCATTATTTATCACGATTGTATTGGTTGGAAAATTCAGTGAGTCAAAATTGAGTGGAGGCAATTCTCTTGGAACTTCTGGGGTAGAATTTCCACCATGAGAACCTTCTTCACTGTTATTTTCATTTTCTTGAGGCAACTCTTGCTCGGGAACTTCTTGCTCTGGTTGTTCTTCAGGGTTTTCTTGTGGTTCTTCAACTGGTTCTTCTGGTTGTTCTTCAGTTGGGTCTTGCTCTTCTGGAGGATTTTCTGGTTCTTCGATTTCTTCTTCCGGTGCAATCACTTCTTGTATCTGTAGAGTATCAATATACAGTTCACTATTTTGTGTGTTGAACATCAGACGAAAATCATCGGTAAAGTCGAGTGGCACTGTAAATTCTCGACTATACTGTTGCCAAGAATCTGGAATAATCAGGCTATCGACTCGTCCATCAAAAGCTCCATTGGAATTTTTTATTCCCAGCCAGGTATTGAAATGGCCTGTAACAATAAAGTAATCAAAACTGAGTGTATAGGTTTTGCCTGCTTCTACAGGGATGCCGAGCTGCTGAAAACCGCCTCGTCCATTGACCTCACTACTTTTCACATGCATGCTCTGAAGGCCTTCTGTTGCCAGAGCTTGGCTTTTTTCGAGGATCTGTGGCTGTCCATAGCGTCTCCATGGTTCGAGGGTCATGGCTTCCATATCTCCGTCAGAGAGGATGTTGGTCCCGAGAGCAGTGTTTGGAAAAACAAAAAAGCTCCCTGCGCTGAGAAGAGCAACCACTGAAATAAATACGGTTGTAGAAAAGGGAAATCGCAAAAACATAGTCATTGAAAAGTCCCTTATCCTAGTCTGTTTTTTCTCGTCTGTCAAGGTACTATCCAATATGGACAATGGTATATTCTACTTCTCGTGGACCAATTTTTATATTTATTTTTTCACCGAGTTTGCGTCCGAGCAGGGCTGATCCAATCGGGGAGGTATAGGAAATAATGCCTTTTTCTGGATTGGTTTCGGTGGAGCCGAGTATTTGAAAGGTTTTTTGTTTTTGTCCGTCATGAATGCTGACGGTGTGGCCAAGTTCCACTCTCGTATTTTGCTTCGAGGGTTGAATAATCTCAGCATGCGTGAGTTCGTATTCGAGTCTCAAAATTCGTTCATTTATGGAGCGGAGGCGTCCTTTGGCGAGCTGGTATTCGACATTTTCTGAAAAATCTCCCATTTCTGCGAGTCGTGCCACGTCTTTGGCTGCCTGGGGTTGGCTCTCTTTGAGGCGGGCCAGCTGTTTTTGGAGGGCTTGAAATTTTTCCTCAGTCATGAGAGGATCTTGTGTACCTTGGCTATATTTGCCTGGTTTGCGGTAGGGGAGCTGCATAGTCACTCTATACTAGCAGTTTTCTTGAATTTTTCAAGGTTGTTTTTTTTATTTTTTGGAGTAAAATAAAGGTTATATGAAAAAGTTTTTTCTCAGTATTGCTGTCATCGCATGTGCGGTTGTCTCAGGTATCGTGGTCTATTACTATGCTATTCCAGCGTTCGTGTCTTATCAGGAGCAAAAAGCCATGCAAGCTCTGATACAGGCCCAGGACAATGCTACAGATGCGGTTATTGAAGATCGTCGCAAGGCTCAGACTGATACCAAAGATGCCAATCCTTTTGATGAACAAGGTCAGGTGCGGGTCCTCCTGCTCGGTCTGGATAAACGCGTCGGCCAAACCTCTGGCCACTGTGATGTGATCCAGATGATTACCATCGACAAGACCAAAGAGTCTGTGAATATCATGGCTCTGCCTCGTGGTACATATTCACCACTTCCACCAGGCAAAGGGGTGACTTCGACAGATTACTATGTTTCCAATGCGTGTGGTCTTGGCGGACTTGAGTATGGGATCAAACAAATTGAAAAGATTTTGGGACAACAGGCAGATTATATTGTGGTCGTTGGTTTTTCCGAAACCCTCGGAATTTTGCGCACGTTGAAACTGCCTACCACGGAAACACTGCAGTGGCTGCGTACTCGTCAGGTGTATGCGATTGGTGAACCGCAGCGTGCACACAATCATTCGACTTTTCTCAAAGAAATGATGAGGAAATATATTCCAAAAGAAAAATCTGCTCTTGATACTCCGCTTCAATATATTCTCTACAAAATGGTTCAGACTGATTTGAGTTTTGATGAAGCCGTGGCACTCGGCGAAGCGCTACGAAGTATGAACTTGAGTGAGCAGAGTGATAAAATTACTTTGTCGATGCGTCCATCTCATCCAGTTCAGGATATTCCCTATGACCCAGAGCATCTCAATATCAAACCTGGAACCGATACGGTCGAGAGTATCCAAAAGAAACTCATTGATTCGATAGAGCAAAAGAAAAATGATAAAGATTTTATTGTCTGGGCTTTTGAAAATGATCTTTGGCTTCAGGTTGAAGATGCTGCTGTTCGTGAAAATTTGCATTATGAATTTTTGCAAAAATATCTCAAATATATTTCTGAAAAAGAAAAACGAGAAGAACTTATTGCTGATTATATTTTGGAAATGGAACACCGAGAACTCTTTGATTGGAAAGAAAAAGGAAAAGAACTTTTGAAAAATGAACTAAATTAATAAATATCAAAAGGAGGGCTTATGATAAATATTTTTTTGGATGAAAGTGGTATACACAAAGATAGAGACCATTCTGTTTTTGTATTAGTTTATGTCGAGGTAAAAGATGTTGAGGCACTTAACCAGAAGGTTATTGCCATTGAACAAAGTCTCAATATTAGTAAGTTTCATTGGTCAGAAGTTTCTTGGCCGGTAAAAAAGAGTTTTATAAAACAGGTTTTATTGTTAGATTTCACGGTTAAATTATCTGTTTTGAATAATCCTATACATCCGGAAAAAGATCTTGAACGTATACTTATTCACATGTTAGTTGAGAGGGATATTTCTACTCTTGTGATTGATGGCGCAAAACCAAAACGTTATGAAAGTAGATTAAAAAAGATTCTTCGTGATAAAGGAGTGTCTGTGCGGAAAATAAAAATGGTTGATGACGAAAAATCCCCTGGCCTGCGAGTTGCGGATATGGTAGCAGGTTTTGTACGAGCATACTATGATCGGCCTCGTACAGAGCTAGAAGAATTGTATAATTTATTAGAAAAAAAGATTATTATTCGTATAGAATAAAAAAACCTCCTGCATAGGCAGGGGGTCAGATGATTCCGGTAGACCGAAGTCTTTCCCACTGGGATTTGTCCCGGATATCTTGTTACTATCCTTAGTATAGGACTATATTGCTAAAAAGTCAATAGTATGGGTATATATTTAGCTCATTTAAGATGAAAAATTTAATTAGTTGGGATATCGTGGTCATTGGTGGAGGACCGGCGGGAATGATGGCTGCAGCGCGAGCCGCTGAGTGTGGCAAAAAAGTCTTGCTCCTCGAAAAAAATCCAACCCTCGGAAAAAAACTTCTCATCACTGGAGGAGGTCGTTGTAATCTCACCAATAACAAAACCAACAATCGCACCATGCTCGCCAAATACAAGGGAAATGACAAATTTCTTTTTTCGGCTTTTGCACAGTTCAATGTTGAAAGTACTTTGCAATTTTTTCACTCCCGTGGCATGGAGACAAAAGAAGAAAATGAAGGAAGGATTTTTCCGGTGAGTAATAGCGCGCAGTCAGTGTGGGATGTACTCGTACAATATCTCAAAGAGAGTGGAGTGACCGTGCAGACCAATGCGCCGGTTTCAAGTATTGTGGTAGATGAAAAAAAATTGTTTTGTGTGACACTCGGGGACAAAACAAAAATCATGGGCAGCTCGGTGATACTCGCAACAGGCGGGGTCTCTCGTCCAGAAACTGGTTCAACGGGCGAAGGCTTCAACTGGCTGGCCAAACTCGGACATACGATTATTGCCAATGATTTTGCACTCGTTCCGATCTCTCTCAAAGATGCCTGGGCCAAAAAACTCGGTGGCGTCACACTCAAAGATATCAAATTGACGATCTATCAAAATGAACAAAAACAATCTGCTCACAAGGGCAAACTGCTCTTTACGCATGTTGGTATCAGTGGTCCGACTGTGCTCAATATGAGTCGTGAAGTTGGTGAACTGCTCAAATACGGTCCAGTGGTGATCATGCTCGATCTCTTGCCACATCTCGATCATGCTATGCTCAAAGCCCAGCTCCAAGAGCTTTTGATCGGTGAGAGCAATAAACTGATCAAAAATACACTGCCCAAAATAATTCCGTCTGCTTTGGTCGCGTCTCTTTTGGGCATGGCCAATGTAAATGGCGATACACCAAACCATAGTGTCAGCAGTGAAGACCGAAAAAAAATGGTACAACTGTTCAAAGCTGTACCACTTCAGGTCAAAGGTTTACTCGGTTCAGATAAGGCCGTGGTTTCTTCGGGCGGAGTCGATTTGCGTGAAGTCGATTTTAAAACCATGCAATCTCGTCTGATTCCAAATTTGTATTTGGTCGGCGATGTGCTCAATATTGATCGACCTTCTGGCGGATATAGTCTCCAGCTCTGCTGGACCACTGGGTATGTGGCTGGGAGTCATGCTGCCGAGCCTACATAGGCGCTCAGATTATTTCTTTTTGGTAGATTTTTTTACACTCGATACTTTCTTTTTCATTTTGAATGGTAGTTTTTCACTGGATTCTTCAGAATGATCTGTCTCTGTTTTGTGTACGGCTCTTGTATCCAGAAGCTGTAAAATTTTGTCGAGTTTGGCATGCACCTGCGCAAATTGGGCTTTCAATTGTTCTGCACTTTTATTTTCAGCCAGAGCAATATCTCTTTCAAATTCATGTTTTCGTTTGTCTTCAAAACGAGGTCTCTCTGGTGCGCCTTGTTTGTCAAAACAGACACTACAAAAAACCGGTTTACTGCCATTTGGGCGAAACGGTACTTCACAGTCTTTGCGGCAAGCGTGGCAAGTCGCTTTGTACAAGGTAGGTCCTCCGCGAGAATCGTCATCGTCCCGTCCTCTGTCTCCACTGCCAAAACTTCGGCCGCCAAATTTTTTGTTTGCAAATTTCTTTGGACCCCGATTTGAGTTGCTTCTTTTGTTAAAATTGCCCATAATTTGAATTCAATGAATAAAGTGCCTCTAGAAGAGAGTCTATAGAGTATTGCGAGAAAAAGCAAGGGATAGCTTGGATTTGACAAATGGCCAGACTCTTGCTACAATTTAGCCACAAAAATTCATTCGGAGGTAGCTCAGCGGTAGAGCAGGAGACTGTTAATCTCTTGGTCGCGGGTTCGAATCCCGCCCTCCGAGCCAATAAAAAAGAACCTATATTATAGGTTCTTTTTTATTGTATTCTTGGAAGATGGCGGGATTCGAACGCCGGAACCCGACATCAGTCGGGTGAGGCGGTGGCCAGACAAAATTTTTCGCAAAAAATTTTAGTCGAGGCCGAATCCCGCTCTCCGAGTTCATATAGACATCTTATCAATTTTGCCATCAACTTGCCAGGCTAGGGTAAAAGAGTTAAAATCGATATAAAGTTAATCTTTTAGTACTAATTTAGTATCATTTATGGAAAATTTATCACCTACATATACGATGGATATAGTATGTTCCAACTGCAAGTATATGGGGACAGTTAGGATTCCCAAAGGTACTATGATTGATAATCATCCTTGTCCAAACTGTGGTAACTCTACTTTACATTATTATCAGGAACCTGTTGTTATCGATCCAGGAATAGATTATAGGTAGATATATTAAAATATCCTGATATGAATCATGATAGTCAATACTGGTATGAAAAGTTGAAGCAACTTGAATTACAAGTTACCTCTAAGCAAAGAATAGAACGTGACGAATTAACTAATTGGGTGTCTGAATGTGTCGCTGTCTTTTCGCATTTAAATGTTGGATCAGAGATTATAAAAGGGTTCATGAATTTGTTTGAGAGTTCAGATGGGTATACTCAATCTCGAGGGAGAGAATATCAAAATTTTGAGTATTGGAGTAACCCTTCTAAACAGGCCGATAGAATTAAAGGATTTTTTTATCCTAATATTGCGTTTACTACTGCTAGGGCGTTAATCGAAAATATAGAAGAACAAGAAAGAATTGTTCCTCAAAGACTAATTGATTTATTAAAATCAAAAGCTGAGTATTCTAATTTAGTGAGTTCCTTGGAAAGTATTCAGGCTTCCTATCATTCTAAAGATATTGAAAACCAGTTGGCATCGACATTGGGTTTGCTAGCTTGTCTCTTAAACTTACATCCTAATATATTTTCAATTGAAGGTATTAAAAACCAGTTGAAGTTTTTATCTGATAAGAAAAACAAATCTATAATAAATGACTTTGGTGTTGATTCTGAATTGTTTGAAATATTTCATATTTTTAGATATTTAAGAAATAAAGTAAGTGCCCATAAGGTAAGCGCAAATCCAAAAGTTACATTGCCTAAACCTCCGATTTCTGTAGGGTATGGATTTACATCTCTGGTGCTTTTGCTTTTATATGGAGTTATGGATAGAGGAGTTCTAATAGTAATATAAAAATTATGGATTTAAAAACTATTTTCGCGAATTGCAGTATTTCTGAGGAAGATTACATTAAAAAAGGGTTAAAGATAGAAGACTTAAATACTATCTTTTTGGATTATGAAAATTACAAACATAATACAGAACCTATAGAGAATCTTGTCGTCAACTTTTTAAAAGGAGCAAAAGAGGTTAAGTATTTGAAAAGCAGACTTAAAGATAGTGAGCATTTAATAGGAAAAATAATAAGAAAACAGATCGAAAATCCTGAACGTATTATAAATGTCAAAAATTATCGGGAAGAAATTACGGATTTAATAGGTGTTCGTGCTCTTCATCTTTTTAAAGAGGAGTGGATATCAATACATGATTACATTATAAGTAACTGGGAATTAAATGAAGATGCTATTGCCTATGTACGTAAAGGAGACCCCGAATCGATTACGAATACTTTCATAGACAAAGGTTTAAAAGTAGAACATCATCAGAGGGGGTATAGATCAATCCATTATGTGTTAAAGCTTCAGCCAACAAAACATGTTAATTATGTAGAAATACAAGTAAGAACTATTTTTGAAGAAGCCTGGAGCGAAATTGATCATCTTATTGGATATCCATATCCTGCCAATAGTACAGTGATAGAACCTTATTTAGAGTTATTCAATCGCTTGGCTGGTCATGCGAACGAAATGGGTTCTTATTTAAGACGACTCGATGAGAATGAGAGGCTACATAAAGAAGAAACGTTGAAGTTAGAACAACAAATTAAAAATTTAAAGATTGATGTAAAAGAAAAAGACAAGCTTTTAAACCAGTTGAAAAAGTCAAAATCTAATTATGTTAATCATTCAGATTTAAATAGTGGTATTTTTGTTGAGCCTATCACTGGGAAAGGTATATTTTCTTCTGATTCTGTTGTTGGTTACGCTAATTCTTCAGATTTCAATAATGTGTTTCTTCAAACTCCGACCAGTAAAGGTGTACGAGCCTCTGAAATTGACATATCAAACAAAGATCATCTTTTTCTTTAATCTGATACGAGTAAGCCTAGTTATAGTATAATTTGTGTACTTTTGATATCAAATGATATCTATTGATTACCAATATATTATAAAGTCATAGATAGTAAAAATAGTATAGATGTAATTTTTTGGGTAAAAACTCCAATTATGTGAGGGTATTCCCGCCCTGCCCACAAAATTCAAAAGGGAAAGCCTCCTTCCATTTAATAATTCGTAGGCAGTCCAGCCCTCCGAGCCATATCCCTAAAAAGAAACCCTTGCATAATTTGAAATTTTTAAAAAGAGAACGTATACTGAACGAATATAAAAGAGATCGTATCATCAAATATATAAGGAATGTGTATATTATATGGGAGAAAGAATGCATTCAAAAGAATTTCTGGCTGAACGTTTGGAAGGCCTGAAGTATGAATATGGAGAAACATTTATTCCTGTATCTGCAGATACAGAAGAAATACTTGGGTTGCCAATCGAAACCTTAAAAATACGTTTCCCTGAACGATATCGACTCTATGTTCAAGCTCTTCGAGACGAACGAAAGATTTGGCAGGCTGGAGACGTAGAGGATGAAACGTTTCGAAAAAAGTTAGCGATTTTGAATGGTATAGACAGGTATATTGAAACGCATCATGATCCTCAAGAGGAGACGGTCTTACGTCCACACCAAATTTCTTCAATGGAAAAATTACGGGATTTTTTAGAAAGTGGTGGTACTCATGGCTGGATTACTCTTCCCACTGGTTTTGGAAAGACCGTGATTTTTACAGAAATGGTGAAAGCCTTGCAAGTGCCGTGTGTTATTGTCGTCCCAACAACTGAATTGGTTGAACAAACACTCAAACAAATTAACCGTTTTTTTCCGTCTTCTGATATGGGAAGGGTTGATAAATTGGGAAAAAATTTCGGAAAAAAAATCATTGTGACAACCTACGCATCATTTGTGCATCAAGTAAAGGAAAACAATATTCGCCCCAATGAAGTTGGTGTGCTCATTTTAGATGAAGTACATGAAGCCTTAAGTGATCAAAGAAGAGCTGCAATAGAACGATTTAACCAAAATGTTGTTCTTGGATTTACGGCAACTCCGGATTATTCAGAAAAAAAAGGTGTTTCAAACTTACTTCATGGAGAAGTTCATGCAATGTCGATCCTGGATTCGGTGCATATGGGTGCTCTGTCGGGATTTTTTACCCTGATTGCCAGAACAAAAGTTGATTTATCTGCGGTTCAAATTACTTCTACTGGTGAATATAACGCAGACGATTTGGAAAAAAAGGTGAATGTGGAGTCAAGAAATATGGCTGCTGTGCAACTGTATCAACAGGTGTTTCCGGGAAAAACAGTATTTGTGAATTGTAGTAGTATTCAACACGCGAAAGATGTGGCAACTTGTTTTGAAAAATCGGGAATAAAAAGTGCGGCAATCTTTGGAGAAAATCCCAATAACACAGAAATCATTGAACAAGCACAGTCTGGAGAGATACAAGTGCTCTGTGGGGTTCGCTTGCTTGTTCGGGGTATTGATATTCCGCGAGCAGAAGTGTGTTTGAATTTACACCCAACGTATTCTCGTGTTGATGTTTTGCAACGTGGAGGGCGCGTGTTACGAGTTGATCCAAATAATCCTGACAAACATGCCTACATCGTTGATTTTGTTGATGAAGAAAAGAGAAAAACCCCACTCTTGTTTTCGGTGGCGCTCGGTCGGGTGTTTGGGGCTCAAAAACAATTCCCGGTAGAAGGACAAGAAACAGGATCACGTGTGGGACAACAGCCTCGGAACTGGGAAGATATAAAAATAGAAGGGCTTCAGGTCATCGTTTCTGTTGAAGAACAAGAAAAATTTCTCAAACAAAGAGCGGCAACCACATCAAATATCGAACAAGAAGGTGAAATTATGGAGTTACTTTTTACTTTCTCTGAAAACGGCAACATTATCTTTCTTACCCCAGAGGGGAAGCGTGCGAAAATTTCTGATCTTGAAGGGCAGTTAAGACTATTTGGGGTCCCTGTGCCAAGTAGAGCAACGTTGTCTCGAGCAAGACAAAGGGGATATTTTTCTCCTGATTACCATAAAAAAGAAGAAGGGAAAATTCAAAGAAAGTCTCGACACGGTCATGTGAGACTTACTGCAGAAGAAAGAGATATGACATCGGCAGGGTTGGCAGTATTACATGGTGTAACATCGGGCACAGCTTTTCTTGCACAAAAAAGAGGCTGGTATGAAGTGTCAAAAAATTCAAAATTAACTAATCTTGCTCGGTCGAGAGTTGAAGGTGAAAATGAATTCTTGCCAGAAGATCTTCCGTAAGAAGAGATTGGGGAGTTTATCTCCAGCTTCAGCCGCCGGAACCCTCACAAAAGTCGTTACAAACTTATTATTTTTTCATAAAGCCATTTCTTTTTTTCCATTGAAGAAGAAAGACCAATATGATCTTCTGCTTTATCAATAATTTTCAAAAACTCCTCAAAATTTCCTTTGTTTTTAGCAAATGTAAAGAAAGCGGGTATGTATGAATAGTATTCATCTCTTGCCTCACCGGCCTCGTTATAGAGACCAATAGGATCCCACTCTTTCCAGAGGATTTCATCGATTTGCTGATATAAAATCAGTTCTTTTTCAGGTAATTTTTGTCCCATATGCAGGAATAAAGTACTTTTAATTAAATATATTTACCGAGTAAGATTGTAAACTATTCCCGTGCAACCAATGAGCAGTGCTGGTTTATTTTGTACCATTGTTGGCAAAAGGGCTTCACAATGTTCTTTGAAGACTTCATAATATATCCTTGCCCCTTGTTTATCGTATAGGTGTATTGTGCTCAAAGAAGGACCTGTATGTAATTCAGCTGCAAATGTCTCCTCACCAAAATGAATAGCAGCCATATCGGTATAAGTATTCGCCGCATTGTCTGTCCCAAAAGTCGTTCCCGCTGGAAACGTATAGGCGAGCTCTTTTGTATCAATTTTATAAAGTTCGAGTTGTCTCATACCGTTTGGTGCTGTTATTCTCTGGTAAAATTTCATACCACTTCCAAGCGGATATTCAACAATTTTATCATATAGGAACATTGGATAATATTGTTTGTACTCATCTTCACCCATGATTTGTCCCTCGATATCTACTCCCTTTTTAAAAGGGCCTTGGGACAAAATGGAAAAGCTCTCTGCAACAACAAAGAAGTCAGATATCCCATCAGAATTCGTATCTATCTGTCGTACTACTGTAAATCCCGGAGTAGCATTAATATTTCCAAGAATTTTTCCTGTCTCGTCGCGAATAACATTGTTATTATAAAATCGTATCTTTCCATCAGGAATAACGGCTACTTTGTGTTCACGAGCCCGATTGCCGCTGAATGGATTTGCGAAGTTTATTGGTTGCTGCAAAGGTTCGTCAGATGTTCCGAGTGTAGCCCCTGTCTCTCCGGCAATAATAATCTGTGTACCCTTGGGCTGAATATCTCCTACAATTCCAAACGGAAAATTCAGATAATTTGATCTCGATAGACCCAGCTCGTTCGTATGTACTCCTTCTGCAAGACGTTCGCTGCGTTCTGGTATATGAGTTACATTTTCACGATATTGTAGGTACCAACCGAATGCTCCAAGTATCAAAATCACAACAATAATGACTGGCGTATTCATTTGAAAAGTTTTTCGTTCAACAGGAAGCTGTGTGGCATGATTTACTGCTCCAATTTTTTTTGATTTCCCAAAAAGTGACCTCCAATCAAGAACAAGTAATATAATGGCTGTGATTCCAATAAATGTGTAAAGTATTTGTCCAGGAGACTGGTCTGAAAGAAGTGCTACGACATTGCCGACCGTGTTATACACGAGCCCAAGCAGCACTACCCAATAAGCAATATTCTTTCTTCGGAGCAGTGCAAATGTAATCGTCGCCAAAATTATGATTACAATAATGGCAAAAATAATCCAAATAAGGGCGAACTGTTCACCTGTCTGATAACCAGGCTTATTCCATACTGTGAGATAAAGCAGGTTGTAAACCCCCTGCAATATGTAGGGAAAGGCCAGCATCCACAATAAACCGATACTCAATTTTGTTTTCCAGATATTCATAAATTTATTATAAGGTGATTGAGTTAAAACGCACTATTATCTTAAAAGAAAAACACAAAACGACTTTTTATTTTGGATTGGATTTGTTTTTGTCCTTCTTCTGTAGACATACTTTGCAGAGTGTATCTTTTTCCTCCTTTTATATTCCAATAGAGTGCAGCCGGTGTTGCCATAACACCCCAAGGGATACACCACCAGCCACATATTAGGGAAATAAATCCAAAAAGGATACGAAAAAATGTTGTGTTGTGATATTCTGGTAACATTTTTCCTGATGGAAATACAAATGTAAATAAAAAGAGAACTGATATCACCATTTCATATTCTACCAGCTCAGTATCTTTGGTGATTTGTTTTTCATTGTACATGATGGCTTCTTGACTGTTAAATGAATGAATGTTTTTTGTCAGCCACTTTGAAAATGCTTCTATTTCCATTTTTTGTTTGTAATAGAGCCAATAGAATATGAGCGGTAATAATGGAATAAACATATAACGTAATTCTCTTGCATTATCTTCAAACAGTATGTCAAAAACATCGAGAGCAAAAATAACAACAAAAATAAGCAAAATAATTGTTGGTGTACGAGAAAAAAAGTTTTTTATGGGTGTTTCAGATTTCATAAGAATTGACGAGTATTTGTTTTTTTACATCGTTTCTGACAGAGTTCTTAGTAAGATATATCTTTTTGAGCAAAATCCTTTCGAACACTCGGTTCGAGTAATGCCATCAGCCCAATAATACCGAGTATAATAAAGGCACTAGGGATATACAGACCACTTAATATTACGCCACAGACCCATGCCCAATATTTGTAATTTTCTAATGTAATTGTAGCCTAACACATCTCTCATAAAGTGTACAAGTTTTTTTATTTCTCGCTTCCTTAACCATTCTATGGTACAGTACAAATATTCTATTTTTAACCTCTACATATATGACTGGATATATTGCCAACATCGAAAAAGCAACGCTAGAAAATACTGACTATAGACGGGTTCTGTATACGGCTAAAAATAGCCAACTGGTGCTGATGAATATTGCGCCGGGAGACGAAATCGGTGAAGAAACACACCACCTTGATCAATTTATTCGGATTGAACAGGGGCAGGCACGAGTCACCTTGGACGGCGTTGATCATGACGTGCAAGATGAGTTTGCTATGGTCATACCAGCAGGAACCAAACACAATGTCGTCAACACTGGCACAGAAGAATTAAAATTGTATACAGTCTATTCGCCGCCAGAACACAAAGATGGTCTCGTCGAAAAAACAAAGGCTGATGAAATAGAAGAACACTTTGATGGAAAAACGAGTGAGTAAATATCTTTGGGGGCTAGAGTAATTTCAAATGAGATTTAGGATTTTTTGGTACATCTAAAAAAATGCTATAAAACATACCGTTGCTTTTTGCTTTTCCTTATGTTGATAATTTATACAAATCTTGCGTTCACACATAAACTGACTTATAATAAAATATAATTATTTACCTTAGTTTTAAACTATGTCTGGCTTAGAAAGATTATCTAATCGGGAGCATGAACCTCAAAATAAAATGGTAGAATCACTGGTGAGAATTTTACGCTATACTGATTCTGCATATATTTTTCTTCCCACGGGTGAACATAATGTCGAAACTATTGAACAAGATCTTCAATATATAGAATCCATTCTCGTAGATACAGAAGCAATCTCTAAATATAGCCATTTTTTTGTTGTAGAGTTGCATAACCTTATTGATATTCTCCGATTAGAGAATGAAAGACCGTTAGATCTCCAACAACAAAAAACAGACATAGGTACAGAAAATGATCCGACAAGTTCTTCTGAATTTCAACAACGACAAAAAGAAGTTGTTTCTCGTGTTCTCAAGCGTATTTGTAAAGTTTTTTGGGAGAATGAACATATTCCAGAATTAGAAACAACTCAAGATATGATGGCCCAATTTAGTCGGAAACTTGATGCTGTAGAAGCTCCTCCAGCAGATAGTCTTGCCATGAGATTTAAAAGTTGGCGTGTCACACAAGAAAAACCAATCCTAGATGATGATTTTAAAAAAAATATTGTAGGAGTACTTAAAGCAATTACAAAAGATGCTCATTGGCAAGAGAATGGAATTTCTTCTGAAATGATTGATAATGTAAATATAGTTATTGAAGAAAATCATAAGGATGCTTATTCTGGATTTTCTAAATATGATAGAGATAGCAATACTCTAGCTATATATTTTGGAAAAAATATTCCCAGTACTCGAGCGGAGTTGATGATTTTGCTCGCACATGAAATTTTGCCAGGGCATGGGCTGGATTCTCTTATCCTTAATACATCTATTAAAAAAGGTGTTTATCCGCCAGAAGAGGAACTACGATCTATGTGGGGATCGCCATATACATTAATGCTCGAGGGTCTTGCAAATAATGTCGGAAAAGGGTTTACTGATGATGATCTCAGAGCTTTCAATATTTCTCGTGCCCAAGTTGAACTAGTAGAAATGAATACAAATATTGTGCATCGAATAAGATTTGAAATTTTACAGGCTTTTTTAGAGGGAGGATTGGATAATATTGATAGAGTAATTGATCGATTTCCAAATTTTTCAGATCAAATTATAAAAGATATTTTTATCACACAATTCCGTAGTGCTGTAGAGAATAATAATATGAATTTTCTTTCTTATTATTGTCTTTATTATCTCGGTATTCAAAAATTTCATGAATCTGGTAATGATCCTGTAATTATTCGAAAGGCTTTGTATCCGAAAAGTTTACAGAATTAATTGAAAGAATATGAACAAAAAGCCCCAAACCGTCGATGAATATATCAAAAATGCTCCCAAAGAAACCCAGGCCAAGCTCATTGAGCTACGAGATATTATTCGCGCTACTGCACCCAAAGCCGAAGAAAAGATCAGCTACAGCATGCCGTATTATGGGTACAACGGGCGGCTGGTATATTTTGCCCATTTCAAGAATCATATTGGACTCTATGTCATGCCTCCAGTTATTGCTGATCACAAAAAAGATCTCAAAGACTATGAGACTGCTATGGCTACAGTTCGTTTTCCTCTTGAAAAAAAACTTCCTGTGACCCTGATAAAAAAACTTATCAAAGCTGGGATGAAAAATAATGACGCAAAAGCAAAAAAGAAAAAATAAATTTTTATTTCTCTAATACACCAGGACTATGCAGAAACTCCATTTTTCAATTCAAATCAACGCATCACGAGAAAAAGTGTGGAATACCATGCTGGATGATGCGACCTATCGTCAGTGGACCGCAGCCTTTAATCCCGGCTCATATTATATTGGGAGTTGGGAACAAGGTTCTGAAATTCGTTTTTTGGGGCCTGATCCAGAAGGAAAAGAAATTGAAGGCGGAATGTATAGCCGTATCAAAGAAAATCGTCTCCATGAATTTATTTCTATTGAACATTTGGGAATGATCAAAGGCGGAGTGATCGATACTACAAGCGATGAAGTCAAAAAATGGACACCAGCCTTTGAAAATTATACTTTTGTAGACAAGGATGGTGGTACAGAAGTTCTCGTGGATATTGATGTGGCTGATGAATATGCCACAATGTTTCAAGAGATGTGGCCACCAGCACTCAATTTGCTCAAGGAACTTTCAGAAAAATAATTTAGACAATTTTTATAAAAATAGCCGATTTTGTGGCTATTTTTTTTCACTTGAAATTTTTCTTATTTTACGCTAGAATTAGAATCTATTCTAATAGTATTCTATGGAAAATGTCGAAAACGCAATTGAGGTCAAAGGACTCAAAAAATCATATAAAAATCTCGAAGTCCTCAAAGGCATTGATCTCACAGTAAAAAAGGGGACCATGCTGGCGCTTCTCGGGCCAAATGGAGCTGGCAAAACGACGACTGTTCGTATCCTCAGTACTCTGCTCGATTATGATGGAGGAACTGTTTTTGTACATGGATTTGATCTCAAAAAAGATGCCAAAAAAGTGCGTGGTGTGATTGGTCTGACTGGGCAATACGCAGCCGTGGATGAATACCTGAGTGGAAGAGAAAACCTGGAAATGATGGGAAGACTCTATCACCTTGGCAAAGAAAGAAGTAAAACTCGTGCGCAGGAACTCCTCGCACAATTTGATTTGGTTGATGCGGCCGAACGTGCAGCCAAAACCTATTCGGGTGGTATGAGACGCAGACTCGATCTTGCTGCATCTCTCGTTGCCATGCCTCCGATCATATTTCTTGATGAACCAACCACTGGTCTTGATCCACGAAGTCGTATCACCATGTGGGAGATTATCCAGAAACTCAAGGATGATGGAGCAACGATTCTTTTGACCACACAGTACCTTGAAGAAGCCGACAAGCTCGCTGATGAAATTGCGGTGATTGATCATGGCAAAGTCATTGCTCGTGGAACTCCTGATCAGCTCAAGTCAAATGTTGGAAGTGAACGCATTGAACTGACGATTCACGAGAAAAGTGATTTTCAAAAAGCGGCATCACTGATTGTGGGAAATGAAAAACACCTGGATGAAAAAGCTCGCAGTATTAGTATTGCCACGAGTGGCAGTGTGAGTGATCTCAAAAAAGTTCTCGATGTACTGTCAAATAATGGAATTGAAATTGATGCAGTGTCAATGCACAAACCAACTCTCGACGATGTATTTTTGCATCTCACTGGCAAGGAAGTGAGTGTAGGTGAGAGTCAAGAAACTAAATAAATTTTTATGCAAACAGAAAAAACTTTGAAAAACAATTCTTCTTTTTTTCCTGCCGTGAGTGATATCAAAGTCATGCTTGGCAGAAGTCTCAAACATATTTTCAAAAATCTCGATCAGCTGATGTCTCTGGCGATTCAGCCGATCATGTTCATGCTGCTCTTTCGTTATGTGTTTGGTGGAGCGATCAATACTGGCGGCGTGACCTATGTCAATTTTCTTGTTGCTGGAATTTTGATCCAGATGACTGCTTTTGGTGCGACGACGACTTCTATTAGTGTTGCAACAGACGTAAAGCGTGGTATCATTGACCGTTTCAAATCATTGCCTATCATGAGTTCGGCTGTAATGATTGGGCATGTCAGTGCCGATCTCGTTCGCAATACGATTTCTTCGATTGTCATGATTGGTGTCGCATTTCTTGTTGGATTTCGTCCTGAAGCCAATTTTCTCGAATGGCTGATGATTTGGGGGATTGTCATGCTTTTTACCTTTGCCTTTTCGTGGTTCTCGGCTATCATGGGACTTCTCGCCAAGAGTGTTGAAGCAGTGCAGTGGATGGGATTTCTCTTTGTCTTTCCTTTGACTTTTGCCAGTTCTGCTTTTGTTCCGACCGATGGCATGCCAAAATACCTTCGCATTTTTGCAGAGAATCAACCCGTGACTCATGTGATCGAAGCGGTTCGCGCTCTCATGGTGGGCACTCCTGTTGGAGATCATATTTTTTGGTCAGTGATTTGGTGCGTTGGTTTGACAGTCGTTTGTATCCCATTGGCTGGGTATATGTTTCGCAAGAAAGTGAGTCAGTAAAAAAATTTTAAAAGCTTATCAAATATTTGGTAGGCTTTTTGTTTTATAGCGCTGGGGATAACTAAACGGTTTTTTTCTTGACTCTGACGTAACGTTATAGTTTACTATAGAATTCAGGAAAACTAACGCGTTATGTCCTACACTGTCAACAAACTTGCGCTCCTCGCTGGTATTAGCGTGCGTACGCTTCACTACTACGATGAGATAGGGTTACTCGAGCCCTCGACCATTGCCAAAAATGGCTATCGATACTACGAAGAAAAAGAACTGATTCGTTTGCAACAGATTCTCTTTTTTCGTGAACTCGATTTTCCCCTTGATGAAATCAAAGGCATGCTCGATCGCCCTGGATTTAGCGTGATCGAAGCACTCAAAGATCACAAAAAACTTATCAAGCTCAAACGCGAGCGGCTTGACAGACTTATTCAAACCCTAGATAAAACCATAAAACGTATGAATAACAATCAAAAAATGAATGGTGTTGAAATGTATGATGCCTTCAAAGATGATGATGTAAAAGAGTATCAAGAAGAAGTCAAAAACCGCTGGGGCAATACTGATGCTTATAAACAAAGTATGCAGAAGGTCAGTAAGATGACCAAAGCCCAAATGGAAGAACTCAAAAAGAAAGGCAGAGAACATACTCAGGCAATCGCAGATAACATGCAGAAAGGTATCGATCATCCCGATGTGCAGGCACTGATCAAACAAAGTCACGAAGGAGTCAACTTCTTTTATGAATGCAATCTCGATATGTTTCGCAACCTCGGCCAGATGTATGTCGATGATCCTCGTTTTACTGCGTATTATGAAAAATTTGCTCCAGGACTCGCTGTCTTTATGCGAGATGCAATTGTTTTCTATTGTGATCAAAAATAGGATTTGGCTAGGCGCAGGTATAAAGATAAAATAATGCTGAAATTTGCTTGACATGCCTTCCGAAGAGGAGTACGGTGAATATGTACCTTATTCATCTGTATCAATTGTAAGTTCGGCCGGACTCATGATTTTGCAGACTAACGATAGAATTTTATGTCAGATGATACAAAGCCAGCAGAAGAAGTTGTAAAGCCAGCAGAAGAAAAAAAAGCTTAGGTTTGGACAACTTGAAAAATAATGGATTCACCTCCATTATTTTTTTTGCAATTATTTTGGTTATCCACAGGGCTTTAGAAAAAATTTAGAAAAATACGATTTTTTGTCTCTATGAAGCAAACATTGACAGGAGAATAAACATTCTCTATAATAAACAAAGAGAACAAATATTCTTCAACCATATGACACAAAATCTTTACGAACAACGCAAAGAACAACTGCTTGAGTATTATCGTGAAAACAAGCGTCTTCCTTCATATAGTGAGCTCGCAGGGGTGTTTGGTGTGAAATCTACTGGTTCACTGTACAACTATGTAGAAAAATTCATTGAAGAGGGTCTGATTGTCAAAAGTGAAAATGGGAATCTGATTCCCACTCCCAAGCTCTATGGTGTACGAGTGCTGGGGACTATCCAGGCAGGGTTTCCTGCTCTTGCTGAAGAACAGGTTGTGGATGCTGTTTGTCTCAATGATTTGCTCATTCATGATCCGAGCTCGACCTATTTGCTCAAAGTAGATGGTGACTCAATGCAAGATGTTGGTGTCATGCGAGGGGATATGGTAATCGTCAATAGAAGTGTGAGTCCTCGAACAGGAGATATGGTGGTCGCAGAGATTGATCATGAATGGACATTGAAATTTTTGATGAAAAAGGGGACACAAATGTTTCTTCGAGCAGCAAACAAAAAATATCCAGATTTGTATCCAAAACAGCAATTGCGAATCGGAGGAGTGGTAACCGGAGTTGTGAGAAAATTTATTTAGCGTGCAGTATTGTCTGCATTTCAAAGAAGGTCTATACAACCTTTTTTGTTATTTTTGTACATATTTTTCATAACTTTCTAAAAATTCAATCATCCGAATCTGTTCAGCTTTGACCTCTTCAAGGGATGTCTCGAGAGGAAGAAGAAGTTTTTCGAGTATTTGTGGAAATTCAATTATGCTATTTGCTTTGAGATGCTCTCTTGCTTTTTTTGCAAATATGTTTCCTTGAACAACAATTTTTTCAAGAGTCTCAAACCAAAAAAGTTCTTGGAGTTGTGCCATATCTGTATCAAGATAAACGAGTTGTATTTTTTGATTTTTTTTGCTGGCATAATCTTGCAATAAAAGACTGATCACCGGAGTAATATTGCCAATGCAAAGATCTTGTTGCCAATCGTGGAGATCATCGCAGAGTTGTTTGAGTGCAATATAGCTTTGAAAAAATGATTTGAGAAACAATACTTCTGAACTCTTTTCATTGTATCCAAGAAAAAATAAAACACAGAGTGGTCCGAGTGCATGTCCAAGAGATTTGTTGGCGGTTTTTTCAAAAGTAAATGATCCTGTCAGAGGTGGAAGTACTAGTGATTGATTATCTTTTTTTGCTCGTTTTTTTGTAACTTCTAAAAGATTTTCAGTATCAAGCGTATCGATGATAGTATGAAAAAATTCGCAGAAGCCTGTTGTTTTTGGCAAAATATTTTCGTATATTTTGGTCACTTCACGCAAACACAGATTGGCAAGAGGAAGATATTGTATTTGACTTTCCTGATCAAAAAAATCATCATAGATAGTGTAAGCCATCCACCCAAAAAAATTTGCGACTCCAAGAGAAACAAAGAGATCTGTTGGAATTTGTTTTTGGAGATTTTGAGAAAATGATTGTGTACTGATATATCCGATGAGTCCAATCGTTTTGTGTTTGTCACGCTCTAGGATCATGTCCAAAAATATATTGGCAGTTTTGGCAAAATTTGGATCAAGATCAAAAAATCGATTGCGAATATTGTAAACAATGGTCGTATAGAGAGTATCTGCTGGAGTGATGTGATTGATTTTTGTTTCTCGAAGATTTTTTTTGTACAAACTCAATGCTTCGAGAATGCTCGCAAGAGTAAAAGCTGGGCAACCTGAAAAAAATATTGTATTTGGTCCTTGTATTTTTTCTCGTACAAAAGGAAATGTTTGGTGAATGTTTTGTTTTTCGCAGAGGATCAAGAGATTTTCAAGGTGCTTTTCTATAAATGTTATGGGAGCATGAAGACGAATGAGGCTACTGAGTACCAAGGCTTGATCGAGGAGATGTTGAATCTGAGTTTTGGTGATGTCTTCAATCAAAATATTTTTTTTTGGAAGGAGCGATACTCGTGATAGAAAGTAGTATACTGGGATGACTCCTTCGTAGTAGGTGGATGTATATGTTTGACTTTCAATTGATTTTTTTATCATGGCCGTAATATTTGGAAGGGAGACTCCTTGGAGAGATAAAAAATAGGCAATATTGGTATTTACTGCCAGATCAATATCTTTCCAAGCAAGGGGTGAAGATCGGTCTGTGATCCAAGTAAAATATGGTCCACCTTCGGAGGATTCAAGAGATATCAGTGTATTGGTAAAAGACGACAATATCTTTCCATCAATAAGAGATGGATCAGTCAAAAAAATTGCTGCGAGAGAAAGAGCTGTATCATCCAGATCATCTGGGTAGGGTAATTTTTGGTAATCATCACTATATCTATCCCAGTAATTGTATGAACCATTTGATTTTTGTTGTTGTATCAAAAAATCAATGGCTTTTTGCTGGATGCTTTTGACTGTATTTTGTGGTTCGAGATGACTGATGCTCTGCAAAATACAAGCCGTATAAAAAGTTGTAGTATGTGCTTCACTGTGAAAAAAATCTTTTTGATACGAAGAATAGCTCGTAAAGTTTCCATTGT
>JACCDN010850572.1_pt1 | contig 22371 bp, 12 predicted proteins | sample 7441691 | NCBI WGS metagenome assembly JACCDN01 (sample SAMN15323439, study PRJNA562643) | freshwater metagenome | isolation source: river surface water | place: USA:Blue River Watershed | collected 2017-08-16 | reverse complement strand
TAAGCGGATTCTGGGCTGATCGATCAGCACATCGTTGATCGTCAGCACTGCTGACTTGTTTTCTGCCCGTGGCAGCATCAGATGCAATTTGCTGAGCGTTGTCGATGCCCAGGCCAGCAGCGGCTCCTTTGCGCCGGCCAGGCGGATATCCAATTTGTCGATCTTCAGATCGCCATCAACCGTTAGCGTGTTCGCATCCTGCTTCAGAGCCACACTGCCGTTAATCACACCCGACAGGCTATCTAGCGCCTGATAACTGGGTATCAGCGCCAGCCAAGGTTTCACGGTCAACCCTTCCACAGAGACCCGACCGGCAACCGCACCCCCATCACCCACCTGCCATGTTGACTTGACATCCCCCTCATCCAGCGTCAGATCCAGTACCACCTGCAGCGCACCCTTTGCGTCAGATACCATTGCCCCAGTCGCTGCAACCTTCGCAAACATCAGCTGACGATCAGGCACGCCGTCAACTACAGGTAGCGGAATCTTCACACCCCCTAGGATCACCGTGTATTTGGATTGCAGCGACGAGCCTCCAACACGGCCCGTGCTATCTTCGTTACGTAAATCCATCAGATGTAGGCTCAATGGTCCCAAATCGTAGGCAGCTTTCTTATGGTCATCTCGCACTGACAACCGTGCGCTATCAACCGTCAGTGCATCGATACTGACTCTCATCATCGAGGTTTTGGCATCGGTGGCAGACTCCGATACTGTTATTTTGTTCACCGCATTAACAAAGCGCTCCCAGTTCCATAAAGGCGCGCGTCCCTGATTCGGAGAGCTGGGACGTGTGAGCAATACTTCCGGGGAGTCAAAGCCGATTTTTTCAATACTCAATTGCCCCATTAATAACGGCCAGAACTGGGCATCGATTTCGATCTGCTTAAGTTTTAACAACGGTTTGACTTGATCCGCACCCTGATCTGCTCTAGCAAACAAACTCAGACTCTCTAAACGGGCACGCAACAGGAACGGATTAATATCAATCGTACCAACCTCAATCTGGTAACCGATCTGCTCCCCGATGTGCTGTGCTTGATCACGAATAAACCCAGGCAACAGCAAAGAAAGTGTGACCCAAAACAGTGACGAGACTGTCACAACCGTGATGAGCACCCATTTGGTGTACCGATTCATGAGCAAAACCTATGACGGGCAATATTCGAAGCTTACTCTTAACCAGCAAGTTAGCTACTAACGAAAAAAACTTGTTACGTCCCAAAAAAGCCACTTTAGTTGTCTATTCGGGCAATTACCTTGCGCCATAGCCAAAACGAGGCAAACTACACTTGATCGACCGAGGACTCGATACTTCCCCTCTGCAGAAAAGGGAGTTGACGACTCACACCCAACTCCAAAAGCTGCGACAGTATATTTTTGACCTTGAAGACCTCAACTTCTTCAAGCCGGACAAGTAAGTCGACAATTTCATCAATATGGTCCGATTTGGCTCGGGGTTTTAGCTCGCTAAAGGTGGTCAAGTTAGAATGATGTTGCGAAGAAAAAACGCTCAGAATCTCAGGCCCCAACCAACTGACCAATACGTACAAGCGCTCTAGCGAAGGTAAAGCCTCACCCCGTATCCATTTTCTGGGTGTTTCTACACTAATCGGTGCCAAATGCTTTGGACTGTGCAAAGCAAAGTCTCTGGCAATTTTTGAAAAGGCAGGTAACTTGCCACCATAATATCGCTTCAGTAATGCCACAAAAACTTCCGGGAACTCGTGATCAAGCGAATAGCTCATCGCTGTACACGCATATCTTTAGTGCCAGCCAGAAGCCCGTACTCCTTGCGGTACCCCTCGAGCACAATCTCAGAGACTAGGTTATCTCGCACCAGTTTTTTTAGTGCCTGAGTTACTCGGCTTGTATTACTGTCAATGGCGATCGCAATATCTTTTGCCGTGACAGATTCGCTCGTATGGTTTAAATATCCGAAAACACGCTCACCGATCGGCCCTGTGACAAATCTGATATCTGGTTGGCTTGCATCAAAATGAACACGTCGGCCGGGATGATTAAAACTTGGGCGTTCTCGGAACAAGAGCGTCGAGATTTCTGATTTGCCATCTACCATTTATGGCTCCAGATCTCGAATAGCTTGCTGATTTAATCGAACCACTAGGCCACGTGTAAATGGTGATAACACGGCACGATCCAACTTTGTTCCACCCACATCAATTTCGGTGGCCTCAGCATTTCCAATCACTAATGAAGAAAGTTGCTCAATATCAAAACTTAGTGACTCGCCCTTCTGGTAAAGCCTATTTATTGATTTACCATGGATCTCACGTAATTGAATCCACGACTGTCCCGTGAATTTCAAATTCAGTTGATTACGATTGGCAGGACTGGCATGCTCAGAAATTACTGTAGGTTTATTTTGATCGGAATTGAGCTGAGTCTTATTTTCAGATGTGGTGGATCGTACAAATGCGGGTGCCGCTTGCCGTGCATCAAAAAGCAAGTTGATAAAAAGAATTGAAATGGTCAGAATAGCGACAGATATTGAAACGCCGAGCAGATATTGCCTGAGAACTAGCACATGATCCTTGGCAGTCCTGAATGCTTTATCAATCAGCAAAGTCGGCGTATCGGAAAACTTAGATATTGCATTTAATGTGTGACTATCCGGCGCCACAGATGTCTCAGCCTCACTCACTGAGGTTTGAGCTGATACCGCGCCCGGAACCCAATCGCCGGACTGCACTAGTTGCGTTCGATCCATGTTAAACGCCAATAAATCGGCATAACGGCTCAGGGATTGAGCAAATAATCGAGAACTGTAGAAGTATCTCTCCGACCCTGATTCCAAACCCATCACCTGCTGGACAGAGCACACCAGAAGATCCGAAACATCATCCCGGGATAATTGTCTGGATTCGCGGAGGGTTTTTAATGAATCACCAACCTCGCACGCATAGCTCAGGTTAATGACAACCGGCGGCGGTTTAATGGTCATTCAGATCGCACACAAAAATATAATTGTGGCGATTCTAGGGGTAGACAACCGACAAAACAGCTCACTCAAAGGTTGTTTTGAACCTATCACAAAGGATAGGTTTACCCCCCTCTCTTGTTAATGAACGCGCTTGGGGTTCATCAACCTTTCCGTTGTTTCGTTCACTTCATCAACGATCTTTGTCAATTCATACTGAACTTGATGATGCTCAGGCAATTCCGAAATCATCACAAGTGAACCTGCAAGCTCATCCAGCACATTAGCAAAATCACGCGCCCGGGAGTCCATCGCTTTTGTCTTTTCGACGGTTTGCTCTACAGCGATCTTAACGGCTTCGGTCAGCTGATCCCGGTTTGCCCGGAGTTGCTGAAGTACCTCTTCAAGACGCGCCTTCTCAAAAGCAAGGGCCAGTTGATCTTGCACTACCCCTTGAAACATCTGCATCAGCTCGTTGATCGATGCCGAATAATGATTCTCGACGCGATCCAGAATACAAATCGTCCCGAATATCTTGCCGTCTGGCCAGCACACCGGATACCCCAAATAAGAAATCATCCCCAGCTTGATATCGGGGTTGTTGCGCCACACCGGATCAACCAATGCATTAGGCACACACAGCACTGCTCGCGACTCCATGACATGTTCGCAGTACAAGCCGATATTAAGACGCTCTTGGTCACCCACTTGATAGGGCGTTTGACCAGTTTCTGCCGATGCAGCAACTTGAATGTCAGCTTCTCCTACCTGCATGATCAAAGCTGAGGGAACACGGCATAGATCTGCTGCCAATAGCAGAAGGCGGTTCCAGCGGTCAATCTGACGCTCACAAAGCTCGGGGTATGAAAAAAAATTTGTCATTTCTATTACTGAGGTGCTACAAAAATAATCTGACCAAGTCTACACCTGCACATTTAAAAAATCTCGAAATTTACACATTGATGAAAATTTTCATCAATGTATGTTGTGGCATCATCGTTCGCCGAAGGCCTCGGTAAAAGTTTTGGTCACCGGTTTGAGCAGGTAAGACAAAATCGAACGTTTGCCTGTCTGAATGTCGACGGTTGCAGTCATACCCGGGCGTACCTCGATGTCACTTGCGCGCTCGCTATTTCTGAAATCCTTTTCATGAATGGCGACCTTGACCCGGTAATAAGTCATAGGACCCGCTTTGGTATCTTCCTGAAGCGTATCAGCGCTAACGTAGGTTACAACACCACTCATCGTCCCGAAAATAGCATAGTCATAAGCATCAAGCTTCACCTTGGCAGGCAGACCCGCTTTGATATTGGCCATGTCGGCCGGTTTGATCTTAGCCTCAATCACAAGGTCGGATTCTGTCGGTAGGATCTGAAGAATCTCATCTCCCTGGCGGACAACGCCGCCCAACGTCGTCACACGTACGCTTTTAACGATACCGGTCGCAGGTGCAATGATGTCGGTGTGGTCAAGAAGTTGTTCACGATCCGAAAGCACCTGCTCCTGGGCGTTAAGGTCTTCTTGTGCCTTGTTGAGTTCCGCACTCGCATCCTGCAGGTATTTGTTTCGGGTGCTGGCATACTGATTGCGCGCTTCGTTCACCTGACGCTTGAGCTTCATAACATCGGCCTTGCTGATATCACCCATTTTTTCCAGGGGTTCATTCATTGCAAGTTCCTGTTGAGCCAGCTGGACGTTGTCTTTAAGAACAACCAGTTGGTCGGCAATCGCTTTTGTCCGTTGTTTGTAGAGATTCATCTGGGTCTCATACAACGTCGGATAATTTTTCTGGATCGTTTCGTCGTAAACGAGCGGCTTATCGGTAATTTCTGCCTGCAACCGTCCCACCGTCATTCGCAACGCCATCACCTTGCCCTGACTCTCGGAGAACGAAGCCAGTGCTCGCTCTTTTTCCAGAACAGCGATGATTTCACCCGCTTTGACTTCGTCACCTTCCTGAACCTTCATATCAACAAGTACACCGCCATCCGCAGCCTGAACGATCTGGGTGCGTGAACTGGCAATCACCTGCCCCTGCGCATGGACGACCTGGTCAATCTTAAAGAAAGTGGCCCACAGGAAGAAGAGGATCAGGAAAGCAATGCTGGCCCGCAACAGGATGCGCACCTTACGAAGGCTGGAGTGATCCGTGAGCGCAAAAGTTTTCGCGGCCAAAGCTTCGATTTTTGCCCAGAGCGCTTCAGCCCCAGGACGATGCTTTTCAATCAGGGGCTGCGCCTTCAGCCAAATTCTCTGGCCGATCTGTCGGGTCTGATCCTTGAGTCGTTCTCTCATAATGTCGCCTTAGCAACTTCCTGTTGTTTCTTGGCAGCTTCCTGCAGTTGGGCAATCACCTGATCACGTGGTCCATCCAGGATAACCTGCTGATTCGCCATCACAATGAGGCGGTTGACCATACCCAACAGCGCAGGCTTATGCGTGACCAAGACCAGGGTATGCTCCGGCTGCAACATCTGATGCAGTGCCTGGATACAGCGCTGTTCAGTCTGTTCATCCATTGAGGCGGTCGGTTCATCGAGCAACCAGATACTGGGTGTACTGAGCAGCAGACGGGTCAGTGCCACCAGCTGGCGCTGACCACCGGAAAGACCCTTGCCACCTTCGGCGATCATCAGCTCCAGGCCTTTGGGGTGATTAGTAATGGCCGCCAGCAGGCCCGTGCGGGCTGCGGCGTTGCGGATCGCTTCGTCGCCCGGATCGGGAATACCGACCAGCAGGTTCTGACGCAAGGTGCCGTTAAAGAGGCGATGCTCCTGCTGCAGGTAACCAATCTTGTCTGCGAGCAGGCTCCGGCTGATCTGGTCGATATCCAGGCCATCGAGCAGAATGCGCCCTTCATTGGCCTGGTACATGCCGGTCAGTAAGCGTAACAGCGTCGACTTACCGGAACCAATGTGGCCAATGACACCGATTTTATCGCCCGGTTTGATGTGTAGCTGACTAATCGACAAAGACTGTGGTGCACCGGGGTATGCAAAGCGCACGCGTTCCAGCGTATATTGCCCATGGATCAGCTCCGGCACCAGGGGGCGTTCGACACCGTGGTTATCGGTTTCTAATGCAAATACCTTTTCCAATCCTTCGAGCGCCGCTTTCGCGTGAGCGCGTTGGGTCATGAGCCCCGGAATCTGGGCAATGGGTGCCAAAGCACGGCCACTCAGGATCGAGCAGGCAATGAGGGACCCCATAGTGAGATGGCCTTCAGCGGCAAAGTAGGCACCCACACCGACTAGGCCGACGTAGCTGAGCTGTTGCAGCACAGCCGCGAAGTAGCCGGTTTTTTCCGAGATGCTGCGGTTCACCAGCTCATGCTGGATCGACTCTTCCACCACATCCAGCCAGCGCGACAGCGTGCCCCAGCCTCCCCCACCGGCTTTGATGGTTTCAGCGCCTTCAATGGCTTCGACCAGCAAGCCTGTCTTCAGGTTGGTCGCAGCGGTGGCTTCTTTAGCATGAAAGTCAATCTTCTTACGCAGAGTAATGCCGATGGCAACCGAAAAGATCAGAAATAACAAAGGTACCAAGGCCACGAACGGACCACCAATGATGGCAATCAAGAGGACAAAGAGAACACCAAAGGGCGCATCAATGAGCAGGTAAAAGGTGGTTGAGGATAAAAAAGCACGAATGGTTTCATAGCCGCGGATCTGGGACGACAGCGTACCCACCGTACCAGGCAACTGATCCAGCCGAACCTGTAACAAGCGACTAAAGATCTCGCGCGAAAGTCGACTATCGATGTCGGTGATGGCATGCTCCATGAGGTATGAGCGAATGACTTTGAAAACCATCTCGAAAACTATGGCAATAGACACCCCTAGGGTCAGCACAGCCAGTGTGGCGTAGCCCTGTGTCGGGATCACCCGGTCGTAAACCTGCATCGAATATAACGAGGCACCCAGTGCCAGCAGGTTGATGAGTGCGCCGGCAATGGCGCCTTCAATAAAAATCTTCTTGTGCGCGAAAAAGGCGCGCTTGAACAGCGAGCGCACGGGGTTATGATCGGTCTCGGCATTACCCTCTGGCAGGATGAGGCGGCCCACGGGCAGCGGCTCGGCCGACGATTTCTGGAACAGTTTGCCATGGCAATCGATGAGCCAATCCTCGGTAGGCGATTGCGCCCGTACGATGACCCAGCCCTGCTCCGCTAGCCAGGTAATGGCCGGCAAGCGTGCCGGGTCTGGCTGATCTTGCCAATCAATCGCCTCGGCACCGGCATCCAGCCCCACGGCTTTGAGATGATCGCGCCAGTTCAGTGCATCAGTCTGCGCCAGGAGGGCCTGATGTTTGCCAATCGCGTGATGTAATTGCAGGCGGTCAACGACCCGGCCCTGCAAACGGCTACTGGTATTAATAGCGCTGGCTAGGGCCATGGCCGCCGCACTCGCTTTGGCGCCCTGCTCGGCGGCAATCGCCTGGGCTGCCGCGTCAGCCGGGCTCGGGTTCAAATCAATGTTGACGTTATTCATAGAAGTCAGGGAGTTGGCCCTTCAAATTGCTGGGTACCATCGATATAAACCATCAAACGGCGGCTGGCAGCGATCAGACTGCCATCAGCATCGGCCAGCTGAACTTTGGTCTGGGCCCGTTCACGCACCGAGTTCATCAGATCGAGCCAACTTTTACGGCCAACCAGGTACTGACGGTCATACGAAGTACTGATATCGCCGGCCAGGTTGGCAGAACGCTGCAGGTTCTCTTTTTTTAGCAGTGAGAATTCGTATTCGTTGTACTCCGCATTGAGCTTATCGGTCAGTTCACGCTTGGCTGTCTCCACCTGCATAGTGGCAGCCCGCGCACGATCCATCGCGGCGCTGGCACTGGCAACGGAGGAGAAACCACCGCCAGGTGCATAACTCACAACGAGGCCGTAAAGATCATAGCCCTGAGCCCCGGGCAGGATGGCGTTACCCACTTGGCGCTGCGCCTGAAAAGAAACTTGCGGCAAAGCTTGCGCACGGACTTCCTTTGCTTCGGCTTCGGCGGCTTCGGCCTCAAACTTATAGCGCTGCACGGTCACACTATTGGCCATGGCTTTAGCAATGCCATCTTTGCGTAATGGAATAGTGAGATGTTTAGCTAGTTTGGCAATGAGTTGCTGCCGAGACACCGGCTCACCGACCAGCTCAGAAATAGTTGTCAGTGAAGACTGTTCAATTGAGCGCTGCGTATCCAGTTCTGCCCGGGCCTGATGCAGCCGGGAGACGCCAAGATCTTTATCTGCACCAGAAGCGACGCCCTGGTCGTAGCGCCGCGTAATCATGCCGGCAAATTTTTCGTGTAGCTGTACATTCTCTTCAAGTGCCTGGATCTTAAACCAGGCTTTGAGCCATTCGGTATAAGCGGTGATGAGGCGCTTACTAATATCTTCTCGAGTCTCAAGCAGCGCAAAGTCGGCCGCACTCAAACGCGCATCGGCTTTGTTATAGCCCGCAATCAAAGCGCCCCCCATCCAGATCGGCTGACTGAGAGTCACGGTAGTAGCTGGCTGGTTACTGACCGACTGACCGCTATAGGCGACCTGGTTACGCTGGGTGTTAAAGGAGGGGTTGGGCAGAAATTTGAGCTTGGCAGCCGTCAGATCGGTTTGTGCAGCTTCTTTGCTGGCCTGCCGCGACAAGATTGTCGGATACGAATACAGGGCCTGCTGGATTAACGACTCCAGCGTATGACTACTCTGAGCATACGCATGGGATTGCAGCAACAGCAGCAGTAACAACCCGTACTTTAAATAAAAGCGCACTCTAGACACTAACGTATTCAGCCAAATGAAAAAAACCGGCCTGAATTAGATTGTTCTAAAACTTGCCACCGGAGCAAAATCTTGGTGGTGATACTAGAGGGATTAAGCACGCTTAACATCTAGCCGAAAGGCTGTATTCGAATTAGCCTTTTGGATAGATTTCATTTCATAGCTATTTGTCTATGATACTTAAATCTACAGCCCTCCGTTCGCTGGCCATGCCCCAAATCGATTTACTGCTCATCGATACAGGACAACCTTGCCTGAGCAACATCCGGAAGATGTTGCCGAAAGATCGCTATCAAATTGCCTCATTTCCCGATGCAGAGACCATGCTGATTCACGTCATGCGCAACAATGAGCAAAAAGATACACGACACCGTTGCGTTGTGCTGAAACATTATCTCAAGGGTATGTCTGGCGTGGAGGCACAGCAGCATTTGCGTAAACTGGACCCCACTCTAGTGTCCGTCATCTATTCAGAATCACCGACCGTCAAATGTGTCATCGAAGCCTGGCGCTCTGGTGCTGATGATTATCTGCCCTACCCCTTCGATGACCAAGAATTAAATGATTCGTTAAAACGAATCATCAATGAACGCCGGCAGACTCAGGAAAGCGCTACCGGTAACAACACGAGTCACGAAATCACGGAGCGGCTGACCGCCCGTGAACATGACATCATGCGCTTGATTGTGCGGGGTCAAAAAAATACGGAAATCTGCAACACGCTCAATATTTCCCTCGCCACCGTCAAAATGCATCGCGCCAATTTGATGCGTAAGCTTGGTGTCCATAATGCAGCCCAACTGGCCACCTACTTTCACAAGAACATCGATCAGGTCAATGTTTAATAGTTGACCTAAATGGTTTGCTCTGGGATAAAATTATGTCCGTAGCATACAGCCCAGCTTCATAGACTATGTATTGATCCGTTGGATGCGCCGTTCAATCAATCTCTCTTGCTCTACACCAGAAGACAGTCTGTCTTTTGGTGCCGTTCACGGTGCATCACCAGAAGATCTTGCGTTTACCTACGAGATTTTTCTGGTCGCCGGTGACCACACGTGCACTGATCTGATTGCTCAAACACTAGTACCACATCCACTGCAACTGACGCAGTTTGAATCGGCTGAATCCTTTTTGATTCATATCATGCGTCACCCCCTGCCAGCCGGCGTAGCCCGTATTGCCTTCATGAAAATCATGCTAAAAGGCATGTCAGGCATGGAAGCCCTGGAGCAGATCCAAAAGCTGGAACCCGGCACACGTGTGGTGTTGCTGGCCGAAGAAGCCCAGGCAGTCACCGTACTCAGTGCCTGGCATACCGGAGCCAGTGATCTCATTCTGGCACCGTATACGGTCGAAAAAATTATAGGCAGCATGCAACGGGCCATCCGGGCACGGGCTCAAGCGCAACATGCCCTGCTCAGCCACGAATCAGAAGAATATCGTAAGGCCTACGCCCACCTCACCCGGCGCGAACGGGAAGTTGGACAACTGGTCGCTGACGGGCGACGCAACCACCAGATTGCCGAACAACTGCATATTTCGATGGCCACCGTGAAAATGCACCGCGCCAACCTGATGCGCAAGCTGAATCTCACGAACGCGGCGCAACTCAGTGCTTTCTATCACAAGTGCAACGTCTAAGCCCTTCGATTAATACACCGTAATTTCTACGCGTCGATTGGCTTCTTCTGCCACATGATCGGGGGTTTGAACCGTCAGCTGTCGCTCACCCCGCCCCGCTGCATAAATATGCTCAGGCGCGATACCTTGCTGGATCAGCATTTGACGAATCGTGGCAGCACGCTTCAGCGACAAGGCATCGTTGCCCCGCTCTGAACCCACGGTATCCGTATGCCCCACTACCGCAATATCTGGCACGCCTTGCCATCCTTTCAAAACCGTTTGCAGTGACGCGAGCGTCTGCTGGGACGCCGGTGTCAGCAGATCAGCACGTCCGGCAACAAACTTCACGGTAAATGTACGTGCACTGGGTGGCAAAGCCGACAGTAAAGCACCATAACGTTGCGACACCACCGCCTCGGTTGTTTCTTCTGCCCGAAGACCGATCCCCTGACCCTGAGCTGCCCCGCCATAGGCTTTATCCACATCCAGTATCACACCATCACCGCGTAAGCTAATGGCACCCACCTGACCTTCCCGCCCTGGCAGCAAAATGAACAGGTCTGTCCTTAGACTACTCGAGTACTCATCCTCCCAACCCATACGCACACAGCCACCACTTGCCGAAAGTACAGGATTGCCCGAACCATCCTTCAGAAAATGTCGTTCCGCACATGGTGGCATATAACCCACATCAATCAAAAACTCCGTGCCGCGCACACCTAGCGTGACCGTACCGGTATTAAACCGTACCTGCTCCGGGCTGGCCTTGGCGATCTTGCCGGAAATGGCCGACAGACTGCCTGACTTGATGCTTACCTGCTGCTCGCCCTGATGCGTGGTGCGGTCAAACCGGTATTTGGCCAGATCCACCTCGGCATTGGGCCCCACCGACAATAACGACTGATCGGTAAAACCCACGCCCAGATACGTATCAGCCTCTGTCTTTAACCGGTCCTGCACATACAACGCATCACCCGCCTTGGCCGGTACCGCCCGCCCGGCCCGCTCAATCACGGCACTGCCGCGAATGCTCTTCAGCGTCGCTGCCGCTTCCGGCATAGCATGCGCCTGCGTGGCCGCCATCAACCCTAACAGCATAATCAGGCCCAGCAGCACCATAAAACCGATTCTTTTCATAACAACGACCCTTTCTCGTCTTCTCGTTTTAGTTATTTTTTTAGTGGCGGCGTCTCTGACGAAACTGCCTCGGCCGCACCGGCTTCAGCCAAGTCAGCCTCGGCGGCTTGTGCCCGCGCAATCAGCGCCTCAATTTCACGGTTGCGCTCGGCCTCTTTACGTTTGGTGGCCGACGCTTCGGCAAACGCAAAAATCATGGCAAACACTGCCGACGTAATTAAAAAGAATGACGCCGCATCAAACAGCCAGCCCCGCGCCCGGAACAGATACACGCCAATCCCCACAATCACCGCATTCAACGCCAGCGACAGCAACATCGACGCCTTAGGAATCTTGTACGCCACGCCCAGGGCGCTGGAATGCTGTGCCCGCGGAATCAGCCAGATCATCAACCCGCCCATGACCAGCGCGCCCGCCATTTCTACAAAAATCATCCACCATGGGCGCAGTAAAAACCGCTGATCAAACAACGACTCCATCAGCTGCGCCTGAATCTCGATCCCCGGCACATGCTCGCCCAGCGCCGTCATCCGCATATCGGCCAGCCCAAACCCCGTGAGTCCGATCAGCACCAGCTTGCCCTGTAACGCCTGCGGATCTACCTGGCCATTCAGCACATCGACCGCCGACACATAACGGTTAATGGTGGCGGCTTGCGGTGCGTAATGCAGATACACCTCGCCTTTGGGCTGGGTCGGCACCACCAGATCTGCCACGGCCAGGGATGCAATCCCCTTGCTGCCCACATCCAGGTTAATCGCCGACTCGCCAGTGGCCACGCGCAGCATCTCCATGGCCAAACCCGGCACCGGTTCCCCGCCCACGCGTACCAGCAACGGCAAACGGCGCACCGCACCGGCCTCTAACGCCACGCTCAACACCGCCTGACCGGCTGCCGCTGCTTGCAGCAACGGCAAACTGGCCAGCACCGCCGGGTAATCACGCACCTGCGCCAGAATGGCTGCCGCATCGCCCGATCCCACCAGCTGCAACGGCCGTGTACGCAAACCTTCCGAGGTGGTAAAGGTCTTGAAGTCAAAGCCCGCCGCCCCCAGCACAGACGGCGTTTCGGCCAGGCGCCGGGCCAGCAGCACATCATTCGACGGCAAGGCCTGCATCTGCCGGGCCAGCGCCGGGTTTTGCTGAGCCACTGCACGCGCCACCTGATCCGGTGACGTCTGGTCCACTTCCGGCATATACACATCCAGCCCTATCGCCGCCGGCTGGTCTGCCGCAATCTTGCCAATTAACGAAGCCAACACATGCCGCGGCCAGGGCCATTGCCCCACCTGCGCCAGGCTCTTTTCGTCAATGGCCACAATCGTTACCGGTTGCGACTCGGGCACGCGCGGGCTATCTTTCTGGTAACGGTCGAACATAAAGTTCCGGCCATTATCAAAAGACCCGCTAAATTGCGAGGCCACCCAAGCCACCGGCTGCGGCATGGGCGGCCACCAGGCCGGCCAATCCGACAGCAACAACATCAGGCACGACCACACCAGAATAAACGCCGAGAGCGCCCGGCCCTTGGTCGAAATAATCTTGATGAGCCAACCGGTTAACCGATGCCGCTTGAGCAGCTCGGTGATCTGATCTATCTGCTTTTCCATACGTTCAAACTGAGTGCAACTACTTATTGCGGTACAACACGAATCAGCATTTCCTTGGCCATAATCTTTTCTGCGTAGCGCTTCGGCAGGTGGTCTTGCACCGCTTTGTTCTGCACCACGCCCGGATAACTGCACACGGCCTGCTCGCCGCCCGCCACGCGGCGGTATAAGGTCCACGTAATCGGCGTGCCATCCGGGTAATCCGCCGCCATATTAATGACCGGCGAACCCTCGGCATAACCCACATGCCAGCCTTCGGGCTGCGGCCCATCGGGAAACGGTGCCGCGTCTAAAAAGCCAAACATCGAATCATGTTGCAACAGGCTCTGCCGGGCATAGGGCCACACAAACTCGCGTAAAAAGTACTGGTCGGCAAAATGCCGCGACTCGATAGGCCTCTGTAAAAAGCTATCCACTAAGGTATTCATCGACGGCATGGCACCCGCTACCGCACCCCAACACCCGGCCAGAATCAGCTCGGTATGCGTTGCGGCATCACGCATAATGTGGAAATGCCGCCCGCTATTAAGCCAGGCCTGAACCGCATTGGCCTCACGCGTACTCACCACCGAATCGGCATCGCGGAATAACACCCGATGCACACCCGGCCGGTCGTACGCCATAAAGCGCCACATCGGCCCCGGCCACCGTGCGGCCAGCGTTGGGCTCACCCGCTCTACCAACCCGCCATGCTGTTGCAAACGCGCTACTACCGTTGCCGGGACTGAATCATCTACGTAAAACACACAGCGCCAGCCCGGGTAAATAACAGGCTGCTCTATGGCGTTTAAGATGGCAGTTTCACAATACTTGGGGCTGGCCCCAAATAATGAAAACGCAATCAGATTGGCGTCGCGTGTCTGCGAATCCGGCAAGGGCGGAGCAGCGGGCAATACCACGGGTGTTGTAGGTGCTGCGGCAAACCGCGCCGCACGCGCCTGTAACGCCGCTAAGCCCCAGCGCCGAACATTGGCCCAGTCATTCAAGCCGCCATAGGCGTGCGACAGCGAATCCAGCGCCGACAGATTAGTCGGTGCCAGAGCCGCTGCCTTTAAGCCATAGCGGACTGCCTGATCCCAACGCCCCAGATACACATTACACACGGCCGCATCCGACCACGGCTGCGGGATGTGCGGTGCAAGCCGGCTGGCGGCTTGCGCATGGACCAACGCCCGGCGATAAGCACCTCGGTCGTAGCAATAGCGAAACCGCGCCTTAATGGCGTCCAGCTGCTGCTGCGCCTCTTGTAGAGACGCAGCAGCCTTGCTCGAACAGGACATTAAATTACGCTGACACTTGCATTCTTGACCCAGACATCGTCAAAGACGTTGGTGCTGGCGAGGCTCGAATGGCTGTAGATGGTATAGCCATCTGCGGAAGTAGATGTCGTCCAAGTACCACCCGTTCCATTAACCAGCTGGACCGAACCGCCGTCCACACGCAACGCCTGGAAGGTACCCGACTGATCATCCTGGTTCAGCACATCGCCCAGACGCAGTTTCAGCGTACTACCGGTACCCAGCGTAAAGGCTTCGAAGCCCTGTACCTTTTGTCCAAGCAAGGCCAAATCCACGGTCAAGCCATTACCAACCACCAGCGTATCCTTACCCAGGCCACCATCGACACGGGTAAAGCTCAGCGACGTAATCGCGATGCTGTCGTTACCCTGACCGCCGTAAGCCACGTCACCCGCACCAATTGCTGTGATGGTGTCGTTGCCCAAGCCGCCAGTGATGCGATCAGCAGACTCTGTACCAGCGATGCTGTCGTTCAGGTTAGCACTGTTAGTATCAAATGTCGCCGTCATCTTGGCGTAGTTCGACCCATAGAACACATCAAAGCTACCCGAATTAATCAGCGTGGTTCCCTGACCATACACCGGGTCCTGCGCGTTTGGCACGAACGTATTTGCGCCATAGGTCGGTACGGCAAAATCGGCCAGGCCATCGCCATTCCAATCGCCAATCGCAATATTGGTCCCCAGGAAGTCCTGATCGCCTGCGTTAGCACCGTTCAAGCCCAAGCCTTCAAACTTGATGGCTTTACCCGCTGCCACCAGTGCCTCGGCATAGGTCAGGTTAGTGAACACCGTATTGTCCTTGGTACCCCAGATCAGGTAAGCAGCACCATTATCCGTTAGCGATGTGGTGTCTGCTTCAGGTGCAGTTACGAAGAAGTCATCAACACCATCCCCGTTGATATCGCCCATACCCTGCATACTGAAGCCAAAGAAGGCGTTCTTGTCCTTTGCAGCAGTTACGTCCTGTTCCATGATGAATCCGGCTGAGTCCTTAACAACGCTCATCTGGTACATATTGTCTGCTTCTTTGTACATACCAGTTGGGTCGGTTAGCTTCAAGCCATTGATACCACCGTACATCACGTACACACGACCATCATTACCTGGGCCATATTGCGGCGAGGCAATGGCAAAGTCAGCGTAGCCATCACCGTTAATATCACCCAACATGCTGATACTCTGGCCGATAGTTGTGCCCATGTCGGTAACCGTACCCACATACCCACCCAGATATTCACTGGTCTGCGTGCCATCAAAGCGCACTGCTTGGCCCGTAGCAACCATGGCCTGCAGGTTGGTCACGTTGATGTCATAGTTGGTGTTGTTGGTTGATGCCGTCACCGTAATGGTCGCTCCCACAGTACTACCACTACTGGTAGCTGCAGCCCCATTACCCAACTGTGTGCCGGGTTTACCGTAAACCACCCAAACGCTACCGGCATCATTTCCGCTACCAGACACGTCAGTCAACCCGGAATTGACCACAAAGTCTTGCAGCCCATCGCCGTTCAGATCCAGATAGCCCTCATTGCTAGCAAGCTGACTTCCGAAGTATGAGACAGCGTTATTGCCGCCACTTATGTAGAAGTCTGAACTGTTTATCTCAACCCACGAACCGTTAACATATTTGTGTGCACCAGTTTGAGAAGCATTCGAACCCGCAACAATGTTCAGGTTAGACATGGTTGTTGAGTTAGGGTCAGTTATTGTACCGCCCGAGTTAATGACGTATTTGCCACCGTAAATAATGGAAGCAAAGGCATTCTCGGCATCACTGATAGCAATATCAGCATAACCGTCATTGTTAAAATCACCGGCTGTTGACGCAGTGGAGAACCACGCACCACCGCCATCGATACGGAAGCCTTCTTTGGTACTGTAAAGGCTGGTCTTGATGGTAGCGCCTGAGATCAGGTATGGCGTATCGCCGCTTGTCGTGCGATCACCACGGCCCCAGATCACAGTTGCACTATCGGTGTAGTGGTCCGACATCATAATTTCGTCGTAGCCATCGCCGTTAAAGTCGCCAACCGCTTCGAGGAAGCGATAGCCCCAGCCATCACCGCCCAGCCCATGGGTATCAACGACAAAGCCCTGAGATGCCTTGAGATTGTTGAAGTCCAAGTTGCCCGGCAGACCAGTCGTGCTACCGTACACAACAAAGACCTTTTCATCGGCGGTATCCCGATTGCCATCAACGGCTTGGCTGGCGGTAATCATAAAGTCTTCGATACCGTCGCCGTTAACGTCACCGGCAGCCTTGAGGTCATAACCCAGACCATCGTTGGCACCCATGGCCTTAGGTCTGGCCGGATCGGTCAGCACCATCTGGTACGGGTTGTATAGCCAGCCATCCGGGTACGGTTCGTACGAGTTACGGAAATCGTTGTACTCAATCGTTCCTGGTTTGTTATCGATGGTAACTGTTGCACCGTTAGCATCGAAGCCGTTACCTGGAAGGTGGATGCCTTCCGAGTAGGACGTAACCTTCTGCCAGTAATCCGACTTCACCTGATCGGTAATCAGGAAGTCGAACACCAACGTGGTCTCTCCCGTACGCGTATCAAAGACCGTTTTAGCCGCATTGTAATTAGCCTGCCAAGTATCACCGGCGATTTCCAGGTCAATGGTTGGCGTACCGGTACCAGTGATTTTTACATCACCCTTCACCGTCAGTTTCACCGACACGGTGTCACCCACGCGGTAGTAATACCAGCCCTGACCGCCGAGGTGCCAGTGCTGATACTCCGGCCGGCTCGCAAAATCGACCGTGGCATTGACTGGTCGTGAACCGTATTGGTCTGCCCATGCAAAGAGGTTACCGGCCAGGATCTCATTGACCGAATCACCCGTGCTGGTCTTAGAAATATTCGCGCTATCGAGAATATCCTGATCGGCACTGAGCAATACGTAACCGGCACCATGCTGACGCAGCACGATAATGGCGTTGCCATTGTTATCGCGAGCGAGCACGACGTCGTTTGCCGTCAGGGCATTATCGCTGATGCTGAAGGTATCGGCCTCCTGTTTCAGGCTGAGGCTCTTGCCATACAGCGACCCTTCGTTCACACCTACTGTAGCGACATTATCCGCTGCCTTCGAGAACACCCCGTTAAGGATCGTCTTAGCTGCGGCAATGGCATCGGCCGGGGCCGACAGATTAGCTAGATCCGCCTCGGTGATAAAGGTTGCTGTTGTACCAACCTGTGCGCCCTTGGCGTAAGCCGTGATCGAATCGTCATAGGTGCCAACGAAATCAAAGGCAGCGGCCAAGCTGCCACCGTCGTACCAGCGATACGGGTTCACTTGCGTTTCGGTGTCGTACTTGAAGCCACCAAAATGCCAGTTATCGTTGGCAATGATCAGTACCTTACCGTCGCGCACAAAGTGGTTGGCTGTCCAGTACTTGTCACCCCAGCTGGCGTTATCCATGGTGTTCCAGTTACGTGCCAAGTTCAAATCGGTAGATGTATAGGTCTCCCCTTCAAACATCACCGAGCTGATTCGCATAAACTCGTACGGCGTACCCCAGTTAAGATCCGTCAGAATATTGACGTTCTTGTCGTAAGTGCCGTCTAGCGTACCCTGCTCTTCATCACCGGTACCAAAATTGCTGGTGTTTTGCAGGAACGGCAGCAACGTGTTGTTGTTCATGCTGCCGTAGGTATCGTAGCTGTTACCACCGACTGTATCCCCGAAGTCTGCGTCACCGTTTGCATAGGACTTATCAAGATCCGTAGTGACATCGGCAATATCGTTCATGCCCTGCGCACTCATGACATTGAAGAAGCCCAAGGTGTACTGATGGGTGTCGTAGACCACGCTGCGATTACCCGCTTCGTCGTAGGTATCCAGACGAGCTTCAATACGCAAGTCGGCATCCATGGCCATATCCTTGGCGTACATACGCGTCTTCCAGGTACCGTCGGCCTGAACATCGGCAGTGACCGTAATGGTCTTTTCAACCAGTTGCGGTGTGACGGTGTTCTTGGTTGGATCGTCAGACGCTGTTGGCACCGTCGTTGACTGATTGTAACCAGCTGGCAGATCCATGTAACGAATCGTCAGTGTGACCTTATCACCCACACGGTACTCACCATCAACCTTACCGCCGATCCAGACGCCCTGATTCTGGCTGTACTGAACGGCCGAGATTTCGTCATTGAAATCACCGGCTTCGGTCGGCGCAGTTGAGGTGGCCGCGTTATTGTCACCATTGATGTAATAAGGATCTTGCCCCAGATTGGTCGAGACACCAAAGATTTCAATCGATGCAACCGGTGCCGTGGTGTCAACCTTGTAGTTTTCGTTGGCCGGTGTGCCGACACCGTTAGTGCCGAAGTAATCCAGCCAGGCGTCGTTCTTGGTACCTGCTGTGCTGACCGCCTCGTAAACAGCCTTGTCGTAAAGGCGTGCTGTATTGGCGGTAGTTGCACCATCACCATCGACCAAAACAATGGCCGGATCATTGGTGTTGTGGTTGAGGTCCGTCACCGCAGCTCCTGTGTCATCGACCTGTGTATTCGACACCGGAATGCTGATGCCATCCAGATCGGTCCAACCCGGCTGAATTATGAGCTTGAACTCCAGGGTGTTGTTATCAATCACCTTGTTGAAATCGGCATACTCATAATGCGGCGTCACGCCGTCATCTTCAAAACCGACTTGAACCTTCAGTTTGGTAGTCGAACCATTTGCACCCGTAGTGATGGTCGAAGCGTTGGTCAATCGAACACCATCAAGCTCCAGAATGAAATCACGGTTAAAATCAGCGCGAATCAGCACAAAGTCCTGATCCTGCTTGTTAATCGTGCCATCATCCACCTCACGGTAGCTATTGGCCGGGGCGGCATTGGAGTAAGTGTACTTCTCCGTAACTACTACCTCTTGACCTTGCGGTACCACACGCTCAGGGACGGAGTTAGGGATAATTTCCGTACCCGAAATGTTAGCCAGCAATTGATCCTTAACGGATGTTTTCGGAACAAAGAGGCTGTTTCCTTCCAGAGTAATACCACTACCTGACACAATCCCTGTTGCGCTAAGCGCACCGGTAGTTGCGCTACGAGTGATGGTGACGGTTTGCGTAGCGCCTGATGTATCGAGGTAAGTTACCGTGGCGCTCGTATCATTTGGCGTGAGCACCATTTCGAACTTATCAGCGGTACTATCAGCATTCGTATCGACTTCCTTCTCTTTCAACGCAAATGTTCCGCTTACAAGCTTACCGGTCAGCAAATCAAACGAGTAGTTACCAAACTCGTCTGCCGTAGCCGTTTTTGTGGCTGCCAAGCCTGCAGCTGTGGTGTAAGCCATGGTGACTGTGGCATAAGGAATGGTGACACCAACTATCTCATTCAGATTAGTCGTTACAGCATCATCACCTGTGCCTGTGGTCGTGCTTGTGGCGATAGTCTGCTGATCGATCACATTCCCGGCGTTAAGCAGCGAATAATTAGGACCGCGCGCACCATCGCGCCATTCGTAGTACACGTTGCTGATCATCGGTACCGGATCGTAGTACTCAACCCAAGGCTGGCCGACGTTGCCCGAGGCATCAGTCGGCGTAAAGATGATCTTGTCGTTGCGCTGCAATACGAAGTCGCGGCCTACACTATCAAGGCTAGGCACAGGCAGACTGATCTGGCCGTTAGCGTCTGCGGTGACTGTAACGTTGATATTCTGACGTTCAAACCGAACTACGACTGTACTACCAGGTTCAACGACCAGGCTGCTACCTGTTAAGGTCTCCGTGCCAGATTTAGCAACGGTTGCCGTAATGGATGAACCGTAGGTGACATCGGTTAAAGCCGATGAGCCGCTCCCGGTTGTAGTAACCGACTTCAGCATCGTGGTATCAGTCATGTCCGCCAGATCCACCATGGCTGGCGGTGTCAGATCCACCGTGACGGTATTGATATCATTGCCCGTCTTGCCGTAAAGGTTAGTGACTTCAGCCTTCAGCGACTTGGCACCATCGGTAAACAATGCCACCTGGCCACTCGGAATCGCCACGCTAAACGTGCGGTCAGCCAGAACGGTGGCGGTACGCGTTGTGCCATCCAGGCCAGTAATGGTGACCACCGAACCGGCTGCCACATCGCTGCTCACTGTACCGCTCACAATTTGTGTCGAGCCCGATTCCACCTTGTTAATGAAATCATCACCCGAAACAGCATTGAGCGTAACGGTTGGTGCCGTGGTCTTGATAAACAGCTCTGTGCTGCTGACGTCAGATTTAGTCACATTACCTGCAGTAACCGTAACGCTGACATCGTAGCTGCTGTTATCTGCCAGGTTAAAGCTGCCCGCGGTAGCCGTATTGAGGCTCCAGACCTGCGTGGTGGCATTGTAAGTAAGACCCGAAGCGGTTTGACCAATGACGTACGTCTTATTAACGCCATTGAGGGTTACCGAAATGGTGTCGCCGTTTGTTAGGGCGCTATAAACCCCCGTTGAGGTTTCCTTGCGAGCCACACCGGTAATCGTCGGTGTAGTGCTGGTGGTGTATTGCTGTACCACCGTTGGCACATCGGGCGCCGCAATATTTACGTTGACCGACTTGTTGTCAGAACCCACATTACCCGCTGCATCTGAAACGGCGGCAGCTACGGTATAGACGCTACCGTGATTCAGAGCAATGGCGTCAGCATCGGTGAGCGTTAATGACCAGGTATTGGCCGCGCCTGCTGCACCTGCCACGACTGTCGCAAAATAGGTCTTGTTATTCAGCGTGATCTGAACCTGGCTGCCCACGTCGGCATCGGTTGTACCGCTGACCTCTGGTTTGGTCGTCACCGTGGTGCTGCTTAGCAGACCGCGCTCGGCGGCATCGAACAAACCGGTGGTGGTAATGTTGCCCGTTGTTGCATCGTTATCCACGGCATTACCAGCCACGCTAGTAATGGCAATAACGGGGGCTGTGGTATCCAGCGTGTTGACTGCAAAGGTAGCGCTGGCTGTAGCACCCGTATTGCCGACGCTGTCGGTGTAGGAGGCATTTGTCAGAACAACAGCCGCACTGGCCGCACTGGTACCGGCATTTGGCGTTAGCACCGCTGTCCAGATTTTGGGGTTACCCGTCATCTGGAGGTTGCTTAAAGTACCGGCGCTATTGGTTACAGTGAGATCAGACAACGTGAAGTCGTTGACTTCTTCACTGAAGGTGATGTAAACCGTTGCGGTATCGCCCGTCGCCAACGAAGGCTTGCTGAGACTAATGGTGGCGGTCGGGGCTTTAGTGTCTACGGTGTAGTTAGCACTTGTTGCTGCCGTACCGCTGTTACCTGCCACATCCGTGTATGTCGTAGCCAAACTCACTACATTGGATGCGTCTTCGATATTAGCCGTCGGGGTAAAGGTGCCTGTCCAGGTAGTGTTGTCTGTCGTGGTCATGCTCGACAGCTGGCCGCTCTCGATGACCGTTACATCCGCATTAGTGAACCCGGTAACCGCTTCGCTGAAGGTAATGGTGACCGTTGAGGTTTCACCGATCTTCATTGACGTGTCGCTCATGGCAATGGTGGCGGTTGGAGCCTTGGTGTCCAAGGTGTAGTTAGCGCTCTGTGCTGCCGTGCCGGCATTTCCTACCACATCCGTGTACGTTGTCGCCAAGTTCACCACGTTAGCGGCGTCTTCGATGTTAGCCGTTGGCGTAAAGGTGGCAGTGTATTTCTTCGGATCGGCACCATCTTGAACCAGATTGCTCAGCGTGCCGTTTTCTGCGGACAGATCAGCTAACGCAAAACCACTCACAACTTCGCTGAAGGTGATTGTTACCGTTGAGGTCTCACCAATCTTCAGGGCTGTGTCGCTCATGGCGATTGTGGCGGTTGGCGCAACGGTATCCAGCGCAATGGTCACGCTGTTGTTGGCGTCCGAACCGTCATCGTTGGCGTTACCTGCTGCATCGGCAAACTTGGTGCTGGCTACGCTGATAACGGCTGAGTTACCTGTCGTTGCCGTGAAGGTGGCGGTGTAG
>JACCDN010441857.1_pt1 | contig 22374 bp, 22 predicted proteins | sample 7441691 | NCBI WGS metagenome assembly JACCDN01 (sample SAMN15323439, study PRJNA562643) | freshwater metagenome | isolation source: river surface water | place: USA:Blue River Watershed | collected 2017-08-16 | reverse complement strand
GGGCTATTTGATTGTTGGTAGTCTTGGCGCATGGCATCGAATCCAATCAACACAATGGATCGATTCACCTCATTTTCACAGGAAATCCAAGCCATTGAGGCCCTTCGAAAGTCTCGTCGCTCAAAGATAAAAAAATATCCTACGGTCAGCGTTCTGCTTTCAACTCTACGAGCGGATGATCTTTCCAATTTACTCGATCAACTCCTGGCTCAAACTCTTGCCACATTTGATTTGGTTCTAGGTTTGCACACCATTGAGTTATCGGCATCACATAAACGTCAGATTGCGACCCTTAATCGTCGTAAAGTAAAGGTTACCGTTCAAAAATTTACTCAGGATCAAACTCTCGGAACTATTCTTTCAACACTGGCATCTCAATCTCAAAGTGATTACATCGCGAAAATGGATGATGATGATTACTACGGCCCAGAGCACCTTCGTGACCTCGTAGATGCAGCGCTAGATACCCGCGCAGATGTTGTTGGCCGAGCGATGAATTATGTATATCTCGAGCCACTTCAACTGACCGTACGTCGTTTTGCACCTCACGGAACACAAGCTGTTGAACTCTGGAGTGACTGGGTATGTGGCGGAACAATTCTTGCCAAGCGAGACGTCGCAGAGGCGGCCGGCTGGTTCGGCGATGGCAACACAGCTGTTGATCGATTTCTGTTAAGTGGAGTAACTAACAACGGCGGGAAAATTTGGCGCACATTTGGAGCCGGATATATCTACCGCCGCACATTTACTTTCCACACTTACGTCACCAATTATTCAAAGTACCTCAACGGTGCCAATGAACAAGTAGTCGGCATTTGGGATCATCCAATATTTGGGGGAGAGCGATGAACCATTTGCCATATCGTTTCTCGCGCCCAAATGATCTTGAGCTTGTTGATCGCCCGAAACTCTCAGTGGCCGTGGTAATCGCCTGTCGCGACGGGCAAGAAAAGCTTGATTTAGTTCTGGCGTCCCTTGTGGCACAAAGTTACCCCGCCTCTCTTACCTCGGTCTATGTCATCGACGATGGAAGCGCTAAGCCACTTTCTTTGCCGAAGATTAAGCCGATTAAAACGAAGCTGATTACATATAAAAATAGCCCTGGTAAGTGGGGTAAGACAGCTGCAACAAATGATTGTGTTGCAAAGCTGCGCGAAGATGTACTTTGGTTTGTTGATGCGGACATGGTCTTTGAACCAGATCACCTAGCTCATCACATGAAGTGGCATCACGATAATGATGATTATGCAGTGTTGGGATGGAAACGTTTTGTAAAGAGCTGGAGTTACACACCAGAGGCCCTGCTGACCGCTTTGCGAGCCGATGCATTTGATGTATTGCATGAAGAGAGTTGGGGCAAGGATCTGTGGGAAGACCGGGTAACACGCACACATGATTTAGAGAAGCCAGCACTCGATGGATATCGCGCATTTGTTGGTGCAACATTTTCGATTCATAACCAACAGTGGCGTGATCTCGGCGGATATGACCGAAACCTCATTACAGGCGAAGATACTGAATTAGGTTGGCGAATATTTACGCAAGGACTTCGCACAGTTGTAGATCGTCAAGCACACTCGTGGCATCTAGGTCATAGCACCGTTGAATCAAATAAGGATCAGATCCATCGCCATAACGATCCTTCGCTGGCACAGGTAATTCCACAGATGCATAGCGTGCGCGCCAAGAACAACTTCAGCTGGTCGGTCCCGACCTATCAGCTCTTTTTAGATGTTCGCGAATCAACACTCGCCCAAGTGCTCGAAGTACGAAAGAACCTTCTTGCACTTCCGGGTACTAATGCGCAAATCACTCTCTTGGCACCGTGGAAGGTTCTTTCAAAGAGGTATTCACCGGTTGGGGATATTCACGCGGATCTTCGCGAAATACGAAACTGGTTAAAGGGTGATCGCGAGTATTCCTTTGCAGAAATCGAAAGCGACGCCCAGTTATCAATTGAAGAGTTGATTGAGAAATTTACTCATGGCCCAACCCCTTATTACATATTCGCTGAAGCCGCTGGCTCTACTGATCTTAAAGATCTCGTTGACTATCTTCTTGCAAGTGAAAATGGACTAGTGGGCGTTGCAGATAAGAATGATCGACGCGCTTTTGCGGTATTTGCCCCAGCGCTGGCTCGCGCACTGACCGTAGAAGGATCTCTCTACAGTTCAATTTCACACATGTGGGGCGTTCTCTGGCTTAGCGATGATCGTTTTGCTGCGCTAAATCAAGGTAAACATAATCGCGTCCGTAGATTCGGTAGATACCTGAAGCGTGAAGGAAAGAAAGTTAATTCACCAAAGCAGCTTATTATCTTTCTTAAGAAGGTCACATCACTCGTTCTACGAAAAGTTCTAGGCCGTGGATAAGCCAACGATCATCCTTGCTACAAGCAATGGAATCGGAATGGGGCATTTAGCGCGCGCAACGGCAATTGCAGAAGAGCTTAAGGGTGTTGCACGACCAATACTTGTCTCTGTTGCTGGCGGAATCGCAGAGATTCCATCGACTACCGGAATACCGTGCGAATATATCCCTGGAAAAACTCGTCGTTGGATGCCTGCTCATCGCTGGGATCGCTACTTTCGCGATCGTCTAATTGCTATCGCTGATGAAACTGGCGCATCTGTTATCTCATTCGATGGAGTCGTCCCATACCCAGGTTTTATCGCAACGAAGTTAAAGCGCCCCGATCTCAGAATTGTTTGGGTGCGAAGAGGTCTTTGGCAGAAGAATTTATTGCGCTTTGCTCTTCCATTTCAATCTCGATTAGTGGATCTAATTATTGAGCCCGGTGATATTGCTCGTAGCTATGACCATGGGCCAACTTCGCGTCGCAAAGATGCAACGCTGACTTCACCCGTGTCGCTCTATTCAAAAGTTCGTGCGCTTTCTCGCGAAGATGCTCGTAAAGAGTTAGGCCTTGATGCTGATCGTCCTGCAGTTTTAGTTCAACTGGGAACAGGCGATTCGGATATGAACGAGAAGATGCGTGCAGCACTTACTGGGCTAGTCGGATGGCAGGGATTACAAGTTGTTTTGACCAAGAACCCAGTAGATGCGCAAGGTGCGAGCCTTGTTCCGGATGGCTTAGATATCAAAGTCCAGCGCTACTTTCCGCTCGCAGATGTACTGGCAGCCTTTGATGGTGCGATTGCAGCAACTGGGTATAACAGCGTCCATGAACTCTTGCCCGCTCAGATCCCAACGGTGTTGATTTCAAATATCCGTGGCACCGATGATCAAGACGCACGTGCAAAGTGGTCTCACGATCACGGTTACGCCTTACGTGCAGATCACGCCAACTTGGCCGATATCACTGCAACAGTTACTAAATTGAGCGATGCTGCAGTACGTCAGCGGCTGCAGAGCAAGTGTGCAGAACTCTCGAATACGCAAGGCGGCCGAGAGATTGCACAGATTCTTCTCTCTCTAACAGAATCTACCGAGAAGAAACCAAGCAAGAGAGTGTCACGATTTGTCGCAACCCAAGTAATTCATAAAATCACCTATCTCTACCGATTGATTCGTCCGTACAACACGAACGCAACGGTAGATAGTGGAGCCACACTCTTTAGCCAAGAGATCGATGCTGATTTTTTGCGTACACACATCAAAGGCAACCAACGATTCGAACACATGATTGTTGAGGGATCAGAGAGTTATATTGCCCGCCGCCACGAAATTGCGAACAAGGCATATGGCAAGTAAGAAAGTTCTTCTGACAGGCTTTGAACCTTTTAATGGAGGAAGTTTTAATCCATCCGGTGCTGTTGTAGAAGCTATTGGCAACGACGGAGTGGACGGCGTTGAGATTGTTACTGCAATCTTGCCGGTTGAATTTAAGAGATCCGCAGCAATGTTGCTTGAGTTAATCTCTGGCAATAAGCCAGATGTAGTAATTAGTTTGGGTCAGGCTGAAGGGCGAGACTTTATCGCCCCAGAGCAAGTAGCAATAAACCTTGCAGATGCACGAATTGCAGATAATGCTGGGGTAAAGCTAGAAAATCAGCTGCTCAACGAGGCTGCAGCAGATGGATATTTCTCAACGCTACCAATTCGCGCGATAGTAGAAGCTGTATCGTCTTTAGGGATTAACGCAAAGATTTCATACTCTGCCGGGGCATTTATTTGCAACGAAATATTCTTCACCATGCAATCAGCTCTTCAGGGAAATGCGGTAATTTCAGGATTTATCCATCTCCCACTTGCTCCTATTCAAGCCGCGGAATTTCCAGGGCTGCCAACAATGGCGATTGAAGATCAAGTGAAAGCAATTAAAGTAGCGATAAAGGTGAGCGCTGATGTCTAAAGAGATTTCAAAGGAAGAAGCGAAAGCAATAGTTATCGAGTGTGCCCTTGATTCAACTCGGACGATTATTGGGATTGTTGGAAAACCAGGCGGTGGTAAGTCAACGCTTTCAAAGTACCTCCTGAAAGATATGGATCCGATGCTTGTTTCTGTGGTGCCAATGGATGGTTTTCACTTAAGTAATAAAGTTCTTAAAGAGCTTGGGCGTTCAGATCGCAAAGGTGCACAAGATACCTTTGATGTAAAAGGTTTCACTGCTTTGATCCAGAGAATAAAGATGGATGGCGCAGAACCGATTTACTATCCCATCTTTGATCGTTCAATTGAAGAGTCAATTGCAGCGCAAGGTGTGGTCTATCCAAGTACGCGGGTTGTGATTGTTGAAGGTAATTACTTAATGCATGACGAGGATGGTTGGCAGGAGATCGCACCTCTACTTGATCAGAGTTGGTATGCCTTCCTCGACGAAGATATTCGGATTTCACGATTGATCTCTCGCCACATCGCCTTTGGTAAAGATCCTGAGAGCGCCAAGGCCTGGGCGAAGGGGAGCGACCAAGTCAACGCAGAACTGATCGAAACAGGCGTGGGACGCTGCGATTTTCTGGTTCGCAGCTAAGAACCCGTATAGTTCTGCTACGTGCGATTCCTAAATACACCCACGTATGACCTGACCTACGACGATGTCTTTATGGTGCCGAGTGCATCAGAGTTACTGAGTCGAATGGATGTCAATCTCTCATCTACCGATGGTTCTGGGACAACAATTCCGATTGTCGTAGCGAATATGACTGCAATCTCTGGCCGACGAATGGCTGAGACAGTTGCGCGACGTGGTGGTATCGCGGTGATTCCTCAAGATATTCCTCATGCAGTCGTGCACGAAGTAATTGCTTGGGTTAAATCACGCCATCCATTCTTTGATACAGCAATTACTTTAGCTCCAACAGAGACAGTTGCAGATGCAATCAGCCTTATCAATAAGCGTGCGCACGGAGCAATCGTTGTCGTTGAAGGCAATAAGCCAGTTGGAATTATTACCGAGGAAGATTGTGCATCTGTGGATCGCTTCACTCAGGTCTCACAGGTGATGAGCAAGAATCCTTTTGTCATTCCAGATTCATATAATCCGCGCGAAGCATTTGATTTCTTGCACGAACATCGCCGTACAGTGGCACCAGTAGTTAACGCTGCTGGGCAACTTGTTGGAATTCTGACTCGAGTTGGTGCTCTCCGAGCAACTTTGTACACACCTGCACTAGATAGCAAGGGGCGTTTACGCATTGCAGCAGCTGTCGGAATCAACGGCGATGTCGCTGCTAAAGCGAAGGCGCTCATTGATTCAGGTGCAGATGTTCTGGTTGTTGATACCGCTCACGGCCATCAAAAGAAGATGATTGAAGCGTTAAAGGTTATTCGTACGCTTAATCCATCTATTCCGATCGTGGCTGGCAACGTTGTTACCGCTGAAGGAACACGCGATTTGATCGCAGCAGGTGCTGACATTATTAAGGTTGGCGTAGGCCCAGGCGCGATGTGTACAACCCGTATGCAGACAGGTGTTGGTCGTCCACAATTTTCAGCAGTTCTTGAATGCGCAGCCGCTGCAAAAGAACTTGGAAAGTCTGTCTGGGCAGATGGCGGCGTTCGCCATCCACGCGATGTCGCGCTGGCACTTGCAGCCGGAGCATCACAAGTAATGATCGGCTCTTGGTTTGCAGGTACCTACGAATCCCCTGGTGATTTGCAACGTGATGCCAACGGCAAACTCTTTAAAGAATCATTCGGAATGGCATCCGCTCGTGCAGTTGCTGCACGCACATCCTCGGAAGATGCATTTGATCGTGCACGTAAAGCACTTTTTGAAGAGGGAATCTCAACTTCACGTATGTACCTCAACTCAAGCCGACCAGGCGTTGAAGATCTACTCGATGAAATTATCTCGGGCGTGAGATCTTCATGTACCTACGCAGGTGCGCACGATCTCAAAGAGTTTGCAGAGCGCGCAACAGTGGGAATTCAATCATCTGCAGGATATGCAGAAGGTCGCCCGCTGCACTCTTCTTGGAGTGTTTAGCCGCGTAATGCGACTGCGAACTCGCGGAAATCTTCAACAAGTAGATCAATCTCTGCCTGGCCATGCGCCAAGCTGATCAACCACTGTTCATCTAATCCAGGTGGAGTGATGATGCCGCGGTTAAGTGAGAAGAGCCAATGTGCCTCTGCAATACTAAAATCAGTAGCTTTGTAATCACGGTAATTGCGCACTGGTGTTGTTGACCATGTAACGCAACCCTTTACTCCGAAGCCAACAGTGTGTGCAGGTAGTTCGTACTCGTCAATGATTGCGCTAATGCGCGTGAGAGCCTGCATATTAAAGGCTTCTGCAGCTTCCATCGCCTCATCAGTACAGATGCGATCAATTGCACGAACACCAGCCATTGCAAGTGGATTTCCATTGAAAGTTCCGAAGTGTGCCATCTTGCCGTTGGTGACATAATCCATGTACTTCTTCTTTCCACCAAATGCTGCAAGTGGAAGTCCGCCGCCGATAGATTTTGCAAGAGTAATCAAATCTGGCTGAACACCCAAGCGTGCAGAAGCTCCATGGGAACCTGCAGTTAAACCTGTTTTTACTTCATCAAAAATAAGAACAACATCGTACTTATCACACAATGCACGGACACCTTCGAGGTAACCGGCATCTGGCAGAACAATTGCTAAGTTCTCAAGAACTGGCTCTACGATAAAACAAGCAATCTTCGAAGCGTTGGCTTCAAACATTCTCTCTAGTGCGCTGAGGTTATTAAACGGAACCACGTAGATATCTCCTGGAACAAGATTGCTATCGATGGCTGGAGTTGGATTCTCAGGATCTCCAATTTTGTCTAGAGCAGGCTTACTTGAGACTACGAATGGGTCGTAACTTCCGTGGTAACCGCCTTCAATTTTAAGTAGGCCCATCCTGCCAGTAGCAGATCGAGCAACGCGAACCGCGTACATCGTTGACTCTGTACCTGAGTTTGTAAAGCGAACCTGATCGATGCCAAATCGCTTACAGATGCGCTCTGCTGCATCAGTAGAAATCGGTGAAGGAGTCACAAAGAGCATTCCGGTACGAAGTGAAGATTGGATCTCTTCCACAACAATTGGGTTGAGGTGGCCAGCGAGCATTGCGCCAAAGCCCATGGAGAGATCAAGGAGTTTACGGCCATCGACATCTGTCATCCAAGCGCCTTCTGCTGAGGCGATTGAGATTGGATATGGATCCCAGTGTTGGAAACTAGAAGTTACACCGAGAGGCAGTGAATCAAAGGCGCGCTTACTTTCAGCCTCAGATGCCTTTGTGTTTTTGGTGAATAGCCTCCATTCATCTGCCAACACTTGAGCAACTCGCTCCGGTGAGACTGGCTTTGATGTGGCAGGGACATATCTAAAGCTACTTGCGTGATGCGTCTGCATCGTGGAATACATTTGTAAAGTCCAATTCGTTAGGGAATAAGTATCCCGTATCCCCAAATAAGTTGCAACTAATATGAAATTTACGCGTGTTTAACCTGGAAGAAGAAAGACTTTATCTACAACTTTATCAATTAATTCATACCAAGCTTCTGGGTCCATTTGATTATCTACAAAGTCATCGACAATCATTCCAAGTGTGTATGCCTGCACTAGAACTGCACCAGCATGAGCATCAAAATCACTTGCATAGAAACCCTTGTTGCGAGCTTCATTAATTAGATCAATAAGGGCATCAGTTAATCGAGTTTGTTCTTCTGCTAGACGTTTTCTAAAGCGCGGATTATGTTCTGCAGCGGCAATTGCACGTGCTCGTTGGAAACGTGTAACGCTGTACTTGGGATCTTGAGTGAATCGCGTGACCATCTTAAGTCCATTAACAATATCTTCACGAGACTTTACTTTTGCGAGCATGCCAACAAGAGCTTCAACACTTTTATCAACCCATGCTGCATATCGCTCGACCTGGGCAAATTCAAGAAGCTCACCGAGATCTTCAAAGTGGTGATACAAACTGCCCTTAGAGATTCCAGATGCTTCTAATATTTCATCAACCGCGATTTCACCAGGGAGCTTTGTATCAAGCAAGGTCACTGTGGTCGAAATCAATAACGCTTTCGTTGGATGGATCTTTATAGGCACTCGTCAATTAAACTCCATAACGGGGTGAGATGGAAACTTTTCATACTGCAGAGTTGTAGTGAGAGATGTAAGGTCACCTGTTATGAGAGCAGAAACCGTCGTTCCAGTAAATGAAGTTATAGCGATCCGTCGCAGCCCACGCTCACTCGATGAGCAAGCATCTATCTCGGATGTAGATCTGCTTGGGATTTTGGAAGCTGCTCGTTGGGCGCCATCTGCATTTAATGGACAGCCCTGGCGCTTCTTTGTTGGAAAGCGTGGAGATAACACCTTTGATCAAATATTGAGCGCTCTTGTTGAATTCAATCAAGGATGGGCAAAGAACGCTTCAGCACTAATCCTTGTCGCTGCACAACCAACTCGGGATGACGGATCAATTCACGCTGACTATCAATTTGATTGTGGATTAGCTGTCGCACAGCTTGTCATCGAAACCCATGACCGCGGATTAGTCGCTCATCAAATGACCGGTTTTGATAAAGATAAAGCACGCGCCAATGTTGAGATGACGAGCGAGCTGGTGCCAGTAGTTGTTATCGCAATTGGCAAGCAAGATAGTCACGAGAAGTTATCTGCAGGATTGGCAGAGCGAGAACTTGCACCTCGTGGACGCAAGTCATTGGAAGAGATCGTTGTTGTAGGTCTACCAAAGATCTAGTTAAAAACGAGATCTGATCTTCCACAAATCTGCAAACACAGGTGCGAAGAGCGTGCTGGCAAGATAATCAACTCCGCTAGAGCCGCCGGTACCAATCTTTGATCCTATGGTGCGTTCCACCATCTTCACATGGCGATAGCGCCATTCTTGTAGCCCTTCATCAATATCAACAAGGCGCTCGCAGACCATCGCACTTTCAGGATCATGTTTATGTACTGCAAGAAGAATTTCTTGAATTTCTTCATTGCTCTCGTAATGTGATTTAACATCACGGTTAAGAATGTGATGTGGAATCCCATGTCCGCGATGGTTGAGGTAGGCAAGAGTTGAATCCCAAAGACTTTTACGTGATGTGATTGTTGCAATCTCTTGCTGATCTTTTGGTGGAAGGTGCCCGGACATTTTTGAATCACGGCGCCCAAGGATTGCTTCAACTTTTCTAAATTGTGCTGATTGGAAACCACTTGATGACGCTAAGTATCCACGGAAAGCATTGAATTGCAGAGGTGTCATCGTCTCCAAGATATCGATCTGTGTGACGCAAACTTTGAGTATTGTGCGGATACGCCCCAAAATTGCGAGGCTGCGATGGGTATCTCCAGCTTCCAGGGATTGTTGTGCCGCAGTGAACTCATGAATAAGTTGCTTAAACCAGAGCTCATAGGTTTGATGAATAATGATGAAGAGCATCTCATCATGTTCTGGTCCTTGTGAAAGTGGACGCTGTAGCTCTAGAAGTTCATCTACTGCCAAATAAGAGCTGTAAGTAAGCGCTGATTCGAATTCATTTCCTGACGGATTGCTCATGTAAGCCTCGAATCTGATTCTTTGATAGTTTCATATTGGCGTGAAGCAACGAGATCGCGCATACGTTGGAAGCCATCCCAGATCTCGACATATGAGGTTGGGAGCGGAGCGATTGCTAAACGAATCGAATTAGGAGTGCGGTAATCGGGAATTACGTTGGCGAATTGGCGAAGTGCTACACAGATTCGCGCCGCATCTGGGTGACCGAGTGAGATATGTCCACCACGCTCGGATGAATTGCGAGATGTCAGCAGCGTGAAACCTAAATCTGCAAGCCATGCATCGTAGAGCTCAATCATCATCTGAGTTCCGGTTGCCGCCTTCTGTGCGATTGCGCCAATTCCAGCTTCTTCAATCATCGTGAATGCCGTCTTCACACAACGAAGACCAATGAGTGAAGGAGATGCGATCTGGAATCCGCGAATTCCATCTGCACGTTCAAAGACTGGCCCCATTCCAAATTGATCGCCTTGTGAGAACCAACCCTGAATTGGAACTTGCAACTCTGCTTGAACTCGCTTGTTTACATATAACCAAGCGGGAGAACCTGGGCCCGAGTTTCCATACTTATATGTACAACCGACTGCAATATCAACACCGTTCTTATCAAAATCCATCTCGATAGCACCGACTGCATGGCTGGCATCCCACAACAAAAACGCACCATATTTGCGCACCAAATCAGTAAGAGATTTGATGTCGTTGCGAGCACCTGATCGGTATTGAATAACTTCGAGAGTAACGAGGGCAACATCATCACTTAAATACTTCTCTAATATCTCAGAGGTAATGCGTTCGTTCTCGGCACTTCCTGGAGTTTCATTATCGATAATGATCAGATTGAGACCGAATTGCTTTGCTATACCTTCAAGGATGTAGCGATCGGTTGGAAAGTTCGCCGCATCAGTAATGATTGTTTTTCGGCCAGGGCGTGCATGAATTGCAGCAAGAGCGAGCTGATAAAAGTTAACCGACGTTGTATCGCAGACTAAAACTTGTCCAGCTGCTGCTCCGAGCGTTGCACGTCCAAGAAGATCTCCCGTTGGCTGTGCCTCATCTACCCAATGTCCCCAACCAGTGACAACTTCAGGCCCCCATTCGCGGGTCATAAAATCATTTACTGCCGTGACTGTGGCAAGAGGCAAGCGACCGAGTGAATTTCCATCCAAATAACACATATCCGGATCTGAAATCATGAAGAGTGATTTAAACCCTTTAAGTGGATCCTTCTCATCGAGTGCGATTGCGTATTCACGGTCTGTAACCATCATGGCGCAAAGGTACGCTTCTCCATTATGGCGCGCAATCTTGTCAATCTCGAAGGTGTAAGTAAGGCCTTCGATATCCGCCCATTACTCACAAAAGTCTCTATCGGCGTCTCTGAAGGCGATCGCATTGGAATTGTTGGTCGAAATGGTGCTGGCAAGAGCACGCTGATGAAGATTATTGCTGGAATTGAAAAAGCAGATGAAGGACGCGTGACCCAAGGTAATTCGGTGCGTGTAGGAATGCTCTCGCAAGTTGATGTGGCCGATAAGAGTGCAACTGTCGGCGATATTGTCATTGGCGATCGCGCTAAGCATGAATGGGCGAGTGATCCCAAGATTCGTGAAGTATTTACTGGGCTCTTTGGTGGTTTTGACGATCATCTCTTCGAAAGAGTCTTTGTCACATTATCGGGCGGAGAGAAGCGCCGTGTTGGCTTAGCAAAGCTACTCATTGATGAACTCGACCTAATTATGCTCGATGAACCAACCAACCATCTTGATGTCGAAGGTGTTGATTGGCTTGCCCAACATTTGAATGCGCGCAGAGATCTAGCGGTGCTAGTTGTTACCCACGATCGTTGGTTTCTTGATGCAGTAACTGAGCGCACATGGGAAGTTGTTGGCGGAGTATTGGAAGAGTACGACGGAGGATATTCGGCATATGTATTAGCGAAGGCAGAGCGAGCTCGCCAAGCAAGTGCGATGGATGCAAGGCGTAACCAACTCATCCGCAAAGAACTTGCTTGGCTTCGGCGAGGCGCTCCTGCCCAGACTGTGAAACCAAAGTTCCGCGTTGATGCAGCGAATGAATTAATCAGTAGCGAGCCAGCACCGCGTGACAAATCAGAGCTACTCAAATTTGCACTCAATCGACTCGGCCGAACAGTGTTGGAATATCAGCACGCGAAAATTACCGCTGGCGATAAAGAACTCATTAGCGAATTAACGTGGAATATCGGACCCGGTGATCGTTTCGGAATTGTTGGAATTAATGGCGCAGGAAAAACCACTCTTATGCGCACGATGGCTGCAGAGCTCGAGGTTGCTGCAGGAAAATTAGTCACTGGAATAACTGTAAAAATTGCCTTTCTTACCCAGCATTTAGATGAGCTAGACCCAACATGGCGCGTTCTTGAAGCGGTCGAAAATGTGGCTAACCACATTGAGATTGGTAAAGGGCGAACACTTTCAGCATCGCAGCTCTGCGAACGACTGGGTTTTGATCGTGACGGGCAATGGACACCAGTAGGAGACCTCTCTGGTGGCGAGAAACGTCGCTTGCAACTTACGCGTTTGCTTATGGATTCACCGAATGTATTACTACTTGATGAACCAACAAATGATTTTGATATCGAAACCCTTACTGAACTTGAAGATCTATTAGATAGTTTCGGCGGAACTCTTATTGTGATTTCACATGATCGATACTTCCTCGAACGAGTGTGTGATCGATTTGTGGGATTACTTGGTGATGGCCAACTTCGAGATCTTCCGCGCGGTGTCGATCAATATCTAGAAGATCGATCTCGTTCACTCAAGGGTGGATCTTCACAAGGTGAAAAGAAAGTCTCATCCGCTCAGACAGAGCGTCTTCTTAAGAAAGATTTAGCCCGAGTGGAGCGACAGATTGCGAAGGCGCGCGAGAAGCTTGTGGATCTCAAGAATCAGCAGAACGAAGCTTCAACTGATGCTCATCGCTTAATTGAGATTGCTACAGATATCGCTTCCATCGAATCTGAACTTGTTCAACGAGAAGAAGAGTGGCTAGAAATCACACTTCAACTCGATAGCTAAAGTAAAGTGTGCGGATGCAACATAAACGGCTAGATTTTCTCGCCGCTATATCCGGCCTCATGATCGCTTTACAGGCACGTGCCAATGGCGAATTATCGCATCGGCTGGGCAACGGTTTACAGGCGGCTCTCGTTTCATTTACCTCCGGATTAATCATCATTGTTGCCATTGCATTCTTTAACCCTTCAATTAAAGAAGGTGTTCGCACACTGCGCAGGGCTGTCGTTGCCAAAGAGATTCCGCCATGGACGCTCTTTGCGGGAATGCTTGGAGGAAGTTTTGTAGCGGTACAAACTCAAATCGTTCCGCTTATAGGAGTGGCTATCTATTCAGTTGCAGCTATTGCTGGGCAAAGTGCCATCTCACTCGCAGTTGATCGGATTGGTTTAACTGGAGGCGGAAAGAAGGAAATCACGCCCAGACGTGTTGCCGCAGCTTTTGTGACAGTTTTTGCAGTCTTTATCTCGGTCGCAGATCGTCTTGATGGACGCGATTTGTCTATCGCTGCGGTTGTTCTTGGAATTTTTGCAGGCGCTATTGTCGGCGTTCAGCGCGCGCTCAATGGACAGATTAACGAGCATTCGCAGCAAAGTTTTACAACATCACTTTTGAACTTTGCCATGGGAACAACTTTTCTCTTAGTAATTCTCTTCTTTGCAATGACCTTTGGTGGAATGAAACTTTCACCACTTCCTGCAGGTCCTTGGTGGATATATACAGGTGGAGTACTCGGGGTTATCTACGTTGCCTTTACCTCAACCATCGTTCAACACCTTGGCGTACTTACATTTACGCTGATTAGCGTTGGTGGACAACTAGTTGGATCCCTACTTATTGATCTTGTTTCACCAACAGATGGAGTGAAGATAAGCATCTATCTTGTCTCCGGAATTATTCTTACTTATCTCGGAGTACTTGTCGGTGGCGTACGAAATTCACAGTTAAAGAGAGCAGCCACAGAGATATAAAGATCCAGCCGATAGTTACTGCAGAAGTTTTAACCCACGGCAATGACGCTGCGTAGAAGCCTGATAGCGTGATGCCAACTCCCCAGATGAGTGCGCCTAATGCATTAGCAAATAGAAACTTGTAGTAATTCATCTGCGTAGTGCCAGCGATTGGCGGAACGAATGTGCGAACCCATGGAATAAAGCGTGCGCCCACGACTGCCCAGAAACCGTATTTCTCATAGTAAATCTCAGATTTCTTAATCATCTTTTGGATACGCTCAGATTTGCGACGTTCTAGATATGGGCGGCCAATAACGCGACCGAATACAAAGCCAACTTGGTCTCCTAGAAATGCAGCGATGAATACAACAATCGCCAGAGTTACTGGATTGATATTTCCATGAGTTGAAGCAACGATTCCAGCGGCAAATAGAAGTGAATCTCCAGGGAGGAAGAAACCTAGCAATACGCCAGTTTCAACAAAAATAACAGCGCCAACAATGAGATAGAAGATGATTGGAGCTAAATTCTCGAAGTTTTCTACAAAGAACTTAGTTAAATCACTCATACACTCGCCTTTACGGCAGCTGCAACTTTCGTCACCACTTGAGGATCAAAGACGCTTGGAACAATAAATGAGGCGTTAAGTTGTGAGGCGGAGACACAATCTGCGATCGCATTTGCGGCAGCAACTAGAAGATCATCGGTGATCTTATGCGCTTGCGCATCAAGTAATCCGCGGAAGATTCCTGGGAAGGCAAGAACATTGTTTATCTGGTTCGGTTGATCACTTCGTCCGGTTGCTACGACTGCTGCATATTTGCGAGCAATCACAGGATCAACCTCTGGATCTGGATTGGCTAGCGCGAAGACAATTGATTTCTCACCCATAGATGCAACATCTGCCTCGGTGAGTACGTTAGGTGCGCTGACACCGATAAATACATCTGCCCCCGACATCGCTTGATGAAGATCACCGGCGAAATTGGTTGAATTTGAATGATCAATAAACCAGGCGCGCATCTCGTCATCACGACTACGTGACGAGTTAATTGCACCATCTTTATCAAAGGCGATGATGTTCTTTGCACCACTTTTAACTAGTAAGCGAGCGACTGCGGTTCCAGCAGCTCCCGCTCCGCTCATTACGATTTTTACTGAAGAGATATCTTTCTTTACTAGCTTCAATGAATTCTTTAGCGCTGCGAGAACAACGATCGCTGTTCCATGTTGATCATCGTGGAAGACTGGAATATCCAGCAATTGACGCAGACGTGCTTCAACTTCAAAGCATCGTGGCGCTGAAATATCCTCCAAGTTGATTCCGCCGTAGACAGGGGCAATCAATTGGACGGTGCGCACAATCTCATCAACATCTTGAGTGTCAAGACATACTGGCCACGCATCAACATCGGCGAAGCGCTTAAAGAGGGCGGCCTTTCCCTCCATGACTGGAAGTGCTGCGGCCGGTCCAATATTTCCAAGCCCTAAGACAGCAGAACCATCTGTAACAACAGCAACGGTATTGCGCTTCATCGTCAGGCGTCTGACATTCGTTGGATCATCAACAATTGCTTGGCTAATGCGTGCAACGCCCGGGGTATAGGCGCGCGATAGATCATCACGAGTCTTTAGCGGAACCTTTGATGCAATTTCAATCTTGCCACCTAGGTGAAGCAAAAATGTACGATCTGAAACCTTACGAACGACCAGACCATCAATTTTATTGAGTGAATCTGTGATCTCATCGGCATGATCGGCATTCACCGTGTCGCAAGTTACGTCAATAACTACGCGATCCAATAGAGATTCAACAACATCGAGTGCGGTAATTGTTGCGCCGGCAGAAGCTAGCGCAGATGTAATTTGCGCTACTGGCTGAAGATCAGGAGATCCTTCAACACGAATCGTAATTCCATACCCAGGGGAGGTAGATGCCATTTAGACAACTCCGTAAAGTCGATCGCCAGCATCTCCGAGACCAGGGACGATATATCCATGTTCGTTGAGTCGTTCATCAAGTGCACCGGTTACTAAATTAATTGGTACACCTGAATCCTTAAATGCTTCTTCAAGAACTGCAATTCCTTCCGGTGCTGACAAGATACAGATTGCTGTGATTTCCGTTGCACCACGTTCGATAAGAAAGTTAATTGCTGCAACAAGCGTTCCACCTGTTGCAAGCATTGGATCTAGAACAAAACATTGGCGACCAGAAAGATCTTCAGGTAGGCGATTTGCGTAAGTGCTTGCTTTAAGAGTCTTCTCATCGCGCACCATTCCAAGGAAACCAATTTCGGCTGTTGGAACAAGACGACTCATTCCTTCAAGCATTCCCAAACCAGCGCGAAGAATCGGAACAACAACTGGACGCGGTTCGGCTAACTTCACACCAGTTGTTGGCTGGACCGGAGTAACAATCTCAACCTTCTCTACGCGCACATCACGTGTTGCCTCATAGGCGAGCAAGGTCACGAGCTCTTCGACGAGATGTCGAAAGGTTGGAGAATCGGTGTTCTTGTCGCGCAGAACAGTCAATTTGTGGGAGATCAAAGGATGGTTGGCAACGTGAACTTTCATAACCCGTACCTTACCGCCCTTTCATTCCACCCCAATGAGTGGGAATATGAGCAACGTGTCACAGGATCAGGCAGGCGAGCCACTCATCAACGATGTGGATATTGCCGTTGCTGCATGGCATGAAGATGGTCGATGGTCCCTCGCTCTCTTGCCCGATGCGCAAGATCTTCCTCAGATAATTGAGCGACTTAAGTCTCAGCAGACAAATGGTGGAGCGTTAGCACTTCTAGCAATCGATGAAGAATTCTTTATGATCATTCGAGTACTTGGCTCACACATAAAATTATTCTTAAGTGACATTACCTGCGCCATCGATTATGAAATTGCTGCCGAATTTATCGACCTCTGCGATTTAGATATGCCTGAAGAAGAGGACGAACCATTTCCAGCTGGTGATCTAGATATTATTTCTGATATCGGTGTGCACCGAATGGAACTTTCCACATTGTGTGATGACCCAGATCTCTTTCCAGATGAGCAGCTAGAAGCAATTGCAAGTCGGCTAGGATTCGGCGAGGAATTCACGCGACTATTGGAGTTGTAAAATTTTGAATCATCAAGATTTAATGGGTGAAGCACTTAGCGTTGCTCGCAGCGCGTTAGCAACTGGAGATGTACCGGTCGGTGCAATTGTTGTTAATGCCGATGGAGTTGTGATCGGTACAGGATTTAATGAGCGAGAAGCACATAACGATCCAACTTCACACGCTGAAATAGTCGCCATTCGTAATGCAGCAACTCGATTACAGAAGTCACGCCTTGATGGTTGTACATTGATCGTCACACTCGAGCCTTGTGCAATGTGCGCGGGTGCAATTGCTCAATCGCGAATTAGCCATCTGGTCTTTGGTGCTTGGGATGAGAAGGCAGGCGCTGTGGGGTCGGTATGGGATATTCTGCGTGATCCACGCTCTATATTTAAAGTGGAAGTTACTTCAGGGATTCGTGAGAACGAGTGCGCTCAGTTGCTGAAAGATTTCTTCTCAGACAAGTAATTCGTATGAAGGGTTCAAAATAGTCAGCGTTCCTTCTTCTTCGCCAACCATTCCTTCTGCACGAATCTGTGAACCAACTTCGAGGCCTGCAATATCGCGTCTACCCAAGAATTGAAGAGTTACTCCACCCGTTGGATCCCAGACTTCAACCTGGAGATAGGGAGCAGAGCCACGCGGAGCGCTTTTAATTGATGTCACACGACCTTGAACCTGAGCTCGCTTACGCCATTGAATTTCACCAATTGGGGTTAAGTTTTCTGCGTAATGACTGACAGGTTCAATATTTCGGATTACTTCTTCTACCGGTTTAAATGCTGCTGGTTTTGCACCGACTTTCTCTTTCGCAACTTTAACAACCTGTGGCACAGAACCAGAGAGAATACGATTTACGTCAAATGGCACAATCGTTGCAACCACTCGCTGTAACTGTGAAATTGGTGCTGCAATCTTTTCTGCGGTTTGATCATGAAGTAAACGACCTAAGAATCCTGAATATGCACGCCGCGGTAATAGAAGCGTAAGTTCCACATCTTGCTTTTCTGTCATACGTATTGCGTATTCGAGAGCTGCATTCGGTAGGCGTTGATCTGGACAATCGATAAGTTCCAGCGTGACATCATCGAGTGCATCTGAACTCGCCCACGCTTTCTGGATTTCTGCTGCACGTCGATCATCAATGACAAAGTGAACTGCACTTAGCTTACGAGGCTTAAGGCTTCGTGCGTAACGAATAGCGCCAACGGTTGCGAGGTCGACGTTATCGACAAGAACGGTCACATCGTGTCGAGCAATAGAAGTTGCACGCTCGTGCTCTTGCTTTACAGAAAGTGCAGCTTGCTCACTTGTATATTGACGACGAAGCCGCAAGAAAGAGGCCACAAGAATTGGTGAAACAATAAGAACTAGCCATGCACCTTGAGTAAATTTCACAACTGAGAAAATGATTACAATTAATAGAGAGACTGATCCAGCAAGGCCATTAATTATATATTTAACTTTCCATCCACTTGGTTTTGTCCGCTTGAAATATCGCGCCATTCCAAATCCGGCCAAAGTAAATCCGGTAAATACGCCGAGGGCATAGAAGGCGACAAGGTGTTCAACGGAACCCGCAGTAATCAAGACCAGGAAGATTCCACCGCCAGCTAATAAGAGAATGCCGTTGGAGAAAGCTAATCGGTGACCACGTTTTGTGAGTTGTCGTGGCAAATACCCATCTGTTGCAACGAAGTTACAGAGCAAAGGGAAGGCGCTGTACGTGGTGTTTGCACCAGCAAAGAGGATAAGCATCGTTGCAAGCTGAACCATAATGAACATGAATTGGCCAAATGTCCCGTCGCCCATAGTCGCCTTAGCAATCTGTGAAATGACAGTTGGTGTTCCTGATTCATAGGGCATGGCATGGATGTGATGGGCAAACCATGAAACTCCGAGAACTAGCGTTCCAAGCAAGCAACTCATAATTACGAGAGTGCGCTTTGCATTTTGCGCTTCTGGTTCTTTAAAGAGGGCAACACCATCTGAGATTGCTTCAAGTCCCGTCAGTGATGAACCACCATTTGCAAATGCGCGAAGCAGAATGAAGATTGCTGCAGCAGTTAGAAGCCCTTGTTCTTGTCCAAGCTCGATAGCACCAGGCAAGTCAGTATCTAATTTGGGCAAAGTTCCATTCATAAGTCGCCAGATACCCGTTGTGAAAACAATAAACATTGAGCCGACGAAGAAGTAAGTAGGGAAAGCAAATGCTTTTCCAGCTTCCTTGACACCACGTAGATTTCCATAAGTAAGGAAGGCAATCACAACAAGAATCATTGGAATCTTCCAAGGTGCAAGAGAGGGGAAGGTCGAAATAATCGCTGCGACACCAGCCGCTGATTGAATAGCAAGTGTCACGATGTAATCAAGCATCAGCGCAACAGCTGCTATCTGTGCGACCACTGGCCCGAAGTTATCGCGCGAAACTATGTATGCCCCTCCGGTCTTTGTGTAGACGGAGATCACGTTGCGATATGAGAGTGTAATAAGAATGAGAATTGCAATAACAACACCGGTCATCGGCATCAAAATCGTAAATGCAGCTAAACCAAATGCCGGCAAAAGTGCAATAAGAATCTGTTCAGAACCGTAGGCAGAAGATGAGATGCAATCTGATGACAAAATGCCAAGGCCATAACGCTTACTTAAACGCTGGTGTCCGAGAGAGTGTCGATTGAGCGCACCGCCCAAGAAGCGACGCTTGATCTTGTACGTCAGCGGATCTTCAACTGTGGCGTGATCTTGTAAAACAACCGGGGCTGGGGCTCCATCGGTCCAGGACTTAGGCACTTCATCTCCCTTAATTGGTGCATGGAGGGCGCTAGTGGCGACCTTTTTGCACTCTGAGTATCCTCATCTTATGCGTACACAGTTATTTATCAACGGAGAATGGGTCGATGGGTCGAAAACCACACCCGTATATGACCCTAGCGATCTCAGTGTGATCGCAGATGTGGCCTTAGCCGGAGATAGCCAATGCGAAGCGGCCCTCGCCGCAGCCGATGGAGCCAGTGCATCGTGGGCAGCGACAGCCCCGCGAGTACGCAGCGAAATTTTACGAAAAGCATTTGAAATCATGACGGCAGAAGCTGACTACTTGGCAGAACTTGTTTCTAAAGAGAACGGAAAGGCACTGCCAGATGCAAAGGGTGAAGTGATCTATGCCGCCGAATTCTTCCGCTGGTTCGCAGAAGAAGCGGTGCGCACGCCTGGAGATTTCAGAAAGTCTCCTAGTGGTGACAAGCGCATTCTTGTTACTCACCAACCGATCGGAGTCTCACTTCTGATCACTCCTTGGAATTTCCCCGCAGCTATGGCCACCCGCAAAATCGGTCCAGCAATCGCTGCAGGGTGCACAATGATTTTAAAGCCAGCAACTGAGACTCCACTTACTGCGCTTGCAATCGCAGATATTTTGCAACGCGCAGGAGTACCTAAGGGTGTTCTTAATGTGATCTTGCCTGAAAAAACTGGACCAGCAATCAGTGCGATGTTGCACGATCCACGACTAAAGAATCTTTCATTTACTGGATCAACACCGGTCGGTCGCGTATTGCTACGCGAAGCTTCAGATCGCGTGATTCGTTGCTCTATGGAGCTAGGCGGAAATGCACCTTTTGTTGTACTCGATGATGCAAATATTGATGAAGCAGTAAAGGGTTTGATGCTTGCGAAGATGCGCAATGGTGGTGCGGCATGTACTGCAGCAAACCGCGTCTATGTACAACGTCCAATCGCCGCAGAATTTACAAAGAAGTTCTCAGCTGCAATGTCAGCCTTTGTTATGGGACGCGGTCGCGATGCAGGAATTCAACTCGGTGCAAGCGTTTCGATTAATGAGCGAAACAAGATTGCAGAACTTGTTGATGAGTCTGTAGCAAGTGGTGGAAAAGTTATTGTGGGCGGCACACTTCCTGAAGGTCCTGGTGCTTTTTATCCAGCAACTGTGATTGAAGTGGCTGCAGATAATCCAATTTTGAACCACGAAGTATTTGGTCCCGTTGCACCGGTAGTTACCTTTGATACCGATGAAGAGGCGATCACACTCGCAAATAGCACCGATTACGGATTGATTAGCTATGTCTATTCAGAAGATCTCAAGCGCGCACTTCGTATGGCAGAGGCGATCGAATCAGGAATGGTTGCAATCAACCGTGGCGTGATCTCAGATCCTGCTGCCCCATTTGGTGGCGTCAAGCAATCTGGCCTAGGTCGCGAAGGCGGCTTCGATGGAATTCACGAGTTCTTAGAGACTAAGTACATTGGCGTAGAGATTTAGTCCCACTAATTTATGGATCAGTTATCTTTAAATATTGCACTAGCCTCAGTTTGAGCAAAAAAGGCGGGTAAGTAGCGTTTTCTATCTTTCTTGCGCCAGCCCAAGCGAGTCCAACTAGAATTTATAAATGTGTTTCCCAGGTCGTGAGATATTAGAAATCTACAACCAACTCGATCAAGCCTATAAAGACCTAAACTTTCATGGATAGCAACTCTAATGGTTCGAGACACTAGCAAATCTCTTGCCTGTTGCTCGTAACGAACTTTGTTTTCATCAAGAAGTGTGGAGATCAAATCAAAGTATCGAAGCTCTCTTTCAGAATCTAGATTTTCGGAACTTGGATTTGCACTCATGCCACAATTTTATACTAAGTACCGCACTTCAAGGGTTTGGAGTTAGCCGAACGAGCGGCAGGAGTCGTGAGGATTTTTCCGTTTATCTCAGCTTGGGATACAGCCGTTCCGAAGTAAATGGTTGGTTTTCGATTCTTACAGACTTCATAGGCTTGCCAGTTTCTTACGGTAAATCCTGAAGACCTTGGGTTTAATGGATCTATCTCGAATTCCCCAACTAAGTCGCTTGAGAATCTGCTCTTCTTATAAATCCGAACTTTAAGCCTCACGTTCTGCTGAAAGTAATTGCATCGCGATTCGGCATCGACCTTTACCGCTCGAATTCCGCGTCGCTCCAATAGATACCTGGAAATGTGAGGATCACCTATCTTGATGAAACATTGAGTTTTTGGTCCTAGTCCTGATGAATCGGCAGCGATTGCAGCAGCGCTGTATAAATTCGCAATTAGGAATAATGCGAGAGAAATTGCAGTCTTTTTCTTATTTGGAAGTTTCATCCCGCAAGAGTGGAGATTTTTTAAAATGGGGGTGAAAGTTATCCACAATCAACCTACTGGCGGAGGATGAGGGATTTGAACCCTCGAAAGGTTGCCCTTTACACGCTTTCCAAGCGTGCGCACTCGGCCGCTATGCGAATCCTCCAAATGAGCGTGCTAAGGGTATCGCCGCACTCACTATG
>JACCDN010807457.1_pt1 | contig 22381 bp, 21 predicted proteins | sample 7441691 | NCBI WGS metagenome assembly JACCDN01 (sample SAMN15323439, study PRJNA562643) | freshwater metagenome | isolation source: river surface water | place: USA:Blue River Watershed | collected 2017-08-16 | reverse complement strand
GGTGCCTTCTACTGGATGGCAGATATCGCAGTACAGATGACTGTTCTCGCCCAATGCGCACTACGAGATATACCTACCAATGTGGAGGCAGAGCTAGGCAAGGATGCGAGTGCGGCGGAGATTGTTAAGTGCGTGGTGGTTATTTAGTTAGTAGCCGAAGACATGTACTGATTCGACATCGATTGGATCTGTAGTTTCCGCAAAGAATGCCCCGACTCGATTGAGAACTGTTGAATAAATCTTTTGTCTTGCTCCTGCTTTTGTGACTCGTATTTGAGGCACCAACAGAAATAGATGATTTGCAGAAGGACAGATGTGTGTCTTCCAAACATCCAGCAAATCCATATTGTTAGCTATAGTTTTGCCTCGTTCGACTTCCACAATGATTCCGCCGCCCGGAATTTCCTTATAGAAGTCAGGGCGAATTCCTGGAACATTTATATCCGAGAAAAGTCCCTTCTTTTCAGAAGCAAAGCCAAGGGATTCCAAGCAGGGCGTGATTGCTTCTTGAATTCTGAGACTAGAGGCTCCGAAAATATGGGCAGATTCAATAGCACTACTCACTGATTTTTCCTCGAGTATGCCTTTTAGTGAAAGGGCTACCGAAAGCACATTCTCGTATTGTGAGATCACCGGAGTTCGTAGTCGCTGAAAACTATGAAACTCAATTGCGCCCATTTTGGCAGCTTAATTGAGCAGGGCACCAGAAGCTAGCCCTTCAGTGGTCATTATTGGTGCGTCGATCCCACCATTTGTCAGTCCTCCTACCTATTATTCAGTGCGGAGGAACGATGACAATAAAGAAGCGTGTTTATAAAGAGCCTACAAACCCTGTTGGAACAGTTGCAGAGCTGTTCGCAGGCGTTGGTGGGTTTCGCATAGGTCTTGCCGCCGCCGGATGGAAGACCGTTTTCTCGAATCAATGGGAACCATCCACAAAAGTCCAACATGCTTCAGATGTATACCTTGCCCGCTTTGGCGAAGAGGGCCATAGCAATGAAGATATTTCCAAAGTTGAGAAACTTCCCAAGAAAGTAGATTTACTTGTTGGCGGATTCCCTTGTCAAGATTATTCAGTCGCAAAGACACTCAATACATCTAAAGGTCTCAGAGGTAAAAAGGGTGTTCTCTGGTGGGAGATTCTTCGACTCGTTTCACAGCACCAACCAAAATTTATTTTTCTCGAAAATGTCGATCGACTATTGAAGTCTCCGTCATCCCAGCGCGGCCGTGACTTTGCAGTCATGCTCAACACTCTTGGCGAAGAAGGCTATGAGATTGAGTGGCGTGTGGTAAATTCAGCTGAGTACGGATTTCCGCAACGTCGTATTCGCGTATTTATAGTCGCACGCAGGAAAAAATCAGGGAAGAAAGATCCGAAGCAGATAATTCTCAAGTCAGGCATTCTCGCCCGAGCCCTTCCAGTTCAATCTACTGAGAACGACGTTACACAAATTGATTTGACCGACGATGCTGATGTCATTTCCTCCAAGTTCAACAAGGGCTTAGATAAGAGCCCCTTTCTTACAGCTGGATATTTTGCAGATGGCATTGCATACACGCTCAAAACTCAGGCGAAAGAGAGTTCTGAGAAGTCAGTCCTAGGTGATGTTCTTCAAAAGGATTCAGAAGTCCCAAATGAGTACTGGGTATCTCCAACAAGATTAAAGGATTGGAAATACCTGAAAGGCGCCAAGAGCATCGAACGCGAACACAAAAGTTCTGGAACAAAGTACAACTACGCGGAGGGAAAAATGGCATTCCCGGATCTCCTGACGAACCCTAGCCGCACGATTCTTACCGGCGAAGGCGGAACAACTCCATCCCGCTTTAAGCACATCATTCAAACGAAAAACGGTTGGCGTAGACTTACGCCAATCGAGCTCGAACGACTCAATGGCTTCCCAGACGACTGGACGAAGTTTGATCAAAATGGAAATGTGATATCCGATGGAAAACGCGCATTCTTTATGGGAAATGCACTTGTGATTGGTCTTGTTGAAAAAGTTGGGAAAGTTATTGCATCGGAAATAGGGAATTAGTAATAGACAATCTCACCGCGTTTACTCCGAGAGCCTTCAACCTTGGCGGGCTTGACAAAATAATTTAATGGAGGCGCAATCGAAGCAATCAGTAAAGGTGTGGTCAAGTGAGTTCGCATTGCCCTCAAATGTTTGACATATCGCTCATATGTGCCGACGGCGCCATCAAATGCGCCTTTCTCCTTTAGCCCTTGACTAGCGACAATCACGATTCCAACCCCTTCGCCGATATCAACTTGCTTGGGAAGGTAATTAACTTCAGCTGCAAGAACAGGCTTCATTAAGTTCCATGCTGCTGCCTCCCCATGATTAAAGGCAACCTCAATCGCCACGCCAGTAATAGTTCCATCATGTCGGGACACCGACTTGGAAAAATCTAGGGTCCAAGCTGATTCACTCTTTGCCGTGTAGCCCTGGGCGGAAAACAAATTTGTCTGCGGAATCCAGTCCAGCTTGGTTAGACGTTCATCCAGAAGGTAATTGATTGCTTTACTCAAGCTTTTAGTTATTTCTCCCGAGTTGTTTATATCGGCATGGACTGACGCAACTTCTTCTTCACTTACCTCAAATACCGCTTGTTGAATCTCCGACCATAGAGTTGAAAGTTCCGGAACCGACTTCAAAATTTCAATTGCAAATCTGTGGGAGTAGAGGCTTTCGAATTCCATGCGTAGCACCTGTTCATGAAGCGAAATTGATGTCGCAATTGTAAGCCTCATTAATTGATAAACAAGGTAGTAACCGAGATTTCTTTTGCTATTTCATTTGCCTTAAAGGCTATTTAGAGAAAAAGTAAGTCCCCAGCGATTAGGGCCGCCGAGGACTAACTTTTTCTTTCTCCCATCACTCCTTGTGATTGTCGAGAAAGGAGGAGTTATGAACAATGAAATAATAATGTTTACAGTTGATATTGCAAGAAAAAAAATGATCGATTTTAGAACTACTTTTAGTAGGATTTTAAGACGAAGTACCCCAGCGGCTTTGCTTGCTAGGCGTCAATAAGAAGATCAAGTTCACAATCGGAACCAGCATCCACCATCCCGCATGATCCGTGTCGTGCATACGGCGGATAGTCACTGTGACACCTGGAATGAAGAGCAGGATTGTTACGACATCACCCAACATATTTCCTGGAATGAAGATATCGATGATGCTGGCACCGAGACCGACAAGCCAATTGAAGAGCACGAAATACCAGAACTGGCGACGGGTGGCTACGCCCTTAACATCCAAAGACTTGCCAAGAGTTGCAATATTGATATCAAAGAAGTTCTTCATCTGAAAATCTTACTGGTGTTAACGAGAGTTTTGAGCGAGGAAAGTCAGAATCTGTTCTGCGTAGTTTGAGGGCAATTTTGGACTGTGCGCTCCGCGGGCTACTCGCCAATAGACAATCGGGGCTGCGCATGAAGTTAACTTCTGCACCGTTGTCTCTTGCCCTGGGATGGTGGGATCGAAATCCTTCTTACCGAAAGCAACGGATGAGAATTTAGGTGCAACACACTGATTTACCTTTGCAACGCGATTGAGGGTCTCAACGGCGCTGGTATACCTATGGAAATTGAGCTCTCCCCCATCAATCTTGATGGTGGGGTCGGCAACGCCATGGATATGAAGGAGTGCAAAGGGGTTTGCGCTGGTGCACTCTGAATCAACGTCCATCGCACCCGCTAATGAAACAACACCGGCGACCTTGCCCGTCTTGCAGGCATAGGCAAGTGACATAAATGCACCATTACTATGTCCAACAAAGTAGATGCGATCTCTGTTAACTGGATGCTTGGCATCAATCTCATCAATCAACGAATCCAAGTATGCGATGTCATCGACATTGGTTCCGGGCTTCTGGCAACATGCCTTTGCGGCATTCCAGACACGGCGACCATCTTTGCCCACTGTTCCATCAGGAGCGATGTAGATCATTCCAAGTTTCTTAGCCACCGGTGCCAACTTCATGTAATTCTCTTGGTGCGCACCACTAGTGGATGCGCTGTGAAGCATGATCAGTAAAGGTGCTGGCTGAAAAGATTCAGAGGGCAGATGTACCGAGACCGGCCTATCGCCACCGACGACGAAGTAATTGCTCGCCGCCTCAGCCGGAACCGTTGCCAATGCTGACGCTAGGACGACAGCAGAGAGCAACAAGGGGCGAATTCTCACCCGCGTAATCTAGCGGATTACTTGATGCCGGTTATCGTGATGTTGCGAGCGAGCACGGTCTCATTTTGAGTATCTGTGGCTGCAAACTTCATCGTGATCGTACAAATTCCATTGGTGATGCCTGCAATCGTGGCTTGGGTATATGTTCCCGCGCTCGTTGCATACGGTCCAACTCCTGTTACAGAACAGACAGTTGGAGTGGAGTTAGTAAAGGTCAAGAGATCGCCAAGGCTATTGAGTGAACCATTAGATGGACCATCTACGTATGAGACACCTGCGACGAAGAGGCCGGGAGTCTTTCCGGAGAGTGCTGATGACCATCGACTCAAGCGCACAGTCATATTTGCCTTGTTGATGGTGATGTTCCTAGTCAATGTTGGAGCAGCTGCCCAGCCATCATTTCCTGCTTGAACCGCTTGCAAGGTGCAGATGTTGCCATTGCCCTTTGCGCCTGCTGCACCCTTAACGCTGTAAGAAGAACCGCTTGCAGTGACGGTACAAACATCCGGTGTTGTGGTCGTGAGGGTCACCGCAAGTCCCGATGTTGCTCGAGGCGCAAGGATCGCTGTCTGTGCAAATCCGATTGCAGATGGAGTAGACATTCCAATCGCCTGTGCAACATTGGCACCAGGTTGTGGTGAAACAAGTTTTGAAACAACTGTGCTGAATGTCAGCGATGTTGGAAGCCAATACTGAGTTCCCGCAAATGTTGCGCTGATGGTGCATGTGCCGTTCCAGAGTGCTTTAACAACTGCACGAGTATGAGAGGTTGCAGAACCAACAAACGATACGTTCTCAACCTTACAGATTGATGGCGTGCGAGAGACCAACGTCATCGCCGCTGTGTCTGTTACTTGTTCGTTCAGAGTTGGCTGAGCAGAGCTGCTTACTTGAAGATCAAGATTTGCGCCCTCTACTGTTACTGCGCTGCCCCACGTAGGTCTAATAACCGTTGATTCCTTGCGCAAGGTGATGGTGCGAGAAACTGCCGAAGCAGGCGCGTAAACATCGTTTCCGACCTGACTTGCTTGGATCGAACAGTAGGCATTGCTGGAAGTTGTATATGGCTTCACGTAACTCAATACCGAAGTGGTCTCCCCTGCAGTTACTTCACATACTGTAGGAGTAGTGCTCTTCAAAGTTACAGGTAGCCCCGAAGTAGATGTAGCAATCAATTGGGTTAACGGACCGCCAAAGAACCTTGATGCCACAGGGTTAAAGGTGATTGTCTGAGCTACGCGTACAAAGCGAAGTGATCGAGTCACCGGTGTAGCCGCAGCCCAGCGATCATCTCCAGCCTGAGTTGCTTGAAGCTGACAGGTATTGAGATCGCCAGTGATTCCTGCTGCAGCTGATACTGAGTACTTACCGCTTCCATCTTGTGCAACGGTACAGACCGCTGGAGTAAGCGATGAGATAGTGACTGCAAGGCCTGAAGTCGCTGTCGCAGTCAATGCAACGCTCTTATCGGATGCTGAGTTCACTGGCTGAACGAAGTTAATGGCTTGCGCAGCACTAGCACCTGGCTGTGGTGTTGTGATGCCCGAAATAGTGGTGCTCACTGTTGAAGTTGATGGCAACCAATAACTGTTTCCAGCAAATGAGATTTGGATCTGACAAGAGCCGTTAAAGAGAGCTTTGACTGTTGCCTTTGTATGAGCGGATGAATCCCCTACATAAGTTGGTTCTTCAACGGTACATACCTTCGGTGTATTGCTCCTAAAGGTAAGTGGAGCAGTGCCGGCATTTGATTCACCTGCGAGAATCAGTGGAACGCTCATGACGGAGACTTTGAGATCAGTGCCGTTGATCGTAATTGGGCCGGCCCATGTTGCTTTCAGCGTCGTGTTCTCTTTCGACCAGGTAATGGTTCGAACAATCGCAGTTGCGGGAGCAAACTCGCTATTTCCAGCTTGCGATGCCTGCACCGAACAAATCGCAGATGTCGCAGCCGGTAGTGGTGTTACGTAGTTCAACACGGTAGCTGTTTCTATGATTTCAATCTTGCACACTGCCGGCGTTGATGTGGTGAATGTGACCGGAAGTGCAGATGTAGATGTTGCAACTAGAGGTGTTCCCGCCCCTCCGTAAAAACGAGATGAAGCAAGATTGAAGGTGATTGTCTGGCTCTTGCGAACCCAGGTAAAGGAACGAGTGACTGATGTGGCAGCTGCCCAACGGTCATCGCCTGCTTGAGATGCGGTGATTGAACAGGTCACAGTAGATCCGCTTGCGCCTGACTCAGATTTAGCTGCAAACGATCCATCTGACTGGGTGACAATCGAGCAGATTTCTGGTGTGGTGGATGTCAATGTCACAGGAAGTCCCGAGGTTGCCGATGCGGCCAAAGGATTAAGAACTCCAACTTCGCGGTTTGCTGGAGCAGCAAAGTTGATTATCTGTGGAGCACTAGCACCTGGTTGAGGAGTAGTGATGCCAGTGATTGTTGTACTGAATAAAAGCGTTGATGGCAGCCAATAACTAAATCCTGGGAAGGAGATTGATAACTGGCAGGTGCCGTTCCAGAGCGCCTTCACTGTGGTGGTTGTGTGAACATCGGCCGTTCCAACGAGTTGTGTCTCTGAGATTGAGCAGACTCTTGGCGTGGTTGTTGTGATCACAGCAGCTGTATCGCCACCTTGGTACTCGTTCAAGAGTGGTTGATTTGAACTTGCGACCTTGATGGAGAGAGTTGCGCCAGCAACTGTGACTGGCCCGCTCCATGCAGTGGCAATACGTGTTGCTTCCTTCATGAAGTTGATGGTCTTGCCTTGTCCTGTCGCAGCCGCATAAGTTGCGTCACCAGATTGGTTGGCTGTTACTTGGCAAGCAGAACCTACTCCCGCTGGAATTGGCAGCACATGAGTAACTGCTGGCTTTCCATCGACCTCAACGATTTGGCAGACATTTGCTGGTGATGCCTTAAATGTCACGGGCAGCCCAGAAGTTGCGGTCGCAATCAGCAAGGTAGGTGCTCCGCCGTAATATCTCGATGATGCAAGAGTGAACGAGATTGACTGTGAGGTCTTTGTTGGTGCAAGAGTTTGAATCGAGGCGATTGGTCCCAGCAGGACTCCACCTTGTTCTGCCAATGGTCCGGTGTAAGCAAAAATCTTGACACGGAAGTACACGAATTGATCTGGCTTCAGTCCTGTCAGTGGCAGGCTAATCACATTGTTCTGAGCGTTTGTGATCGCAAAAGGTGTCGCAGCTGAGGTGACAGCTCCACTTTCGAGTTTAGGATCACTGCCGTAGATAAAGTACAGACGGGTATTGCCAGCGCCTGCATTTACAGAAGCATTGAGCGTCACGCTGCTCTGAGTCTGCTGGCTTCCATAAGTGTTATTTACTACAGGCATCACTGGATTGCCCACATTGGTCAGAATTACTGACTTTGCAATGCCGGCAGCATTGGTCGCCTCATAGCGGTAGTAGTAACGAACTCCTGGAGTAAGACCTGTCATCTCTGCCGTAACAGTGACGGTGTCGATACCGGTGTACTTGGTTTCAAAATTGACAACTTTAGTTCCAGAAACAAGCGCAGAATCAGTTCCATATACGAATCGAATCGATGTGGTCTGGCCATTTGGATTAATGCGACCGGTAACAGTGGTAGCCGGAGTGTTAAGACCGGTTGTTGGTCGAATGACTTCAGCGGTTGCAACTACACCTGAGATTGCGGCTGTGGTGAAGGTTGCTACCTCTGAGGTAACGGACGCAGCACTATTGCCTGCAACCACTTTGTAGTAGTACGTGGTTGAACTCTGAAGGAAAGAAACATCAAGCCCGATGACGTTTGCGGTATTTCCATAGATTGTGCTTGCAGTTGGCATAATGGTCTGAGTGTTTTCACGGAAATCTGGATCTGTTCCGAAAACAAAGGAGACATTGGTGGCTCCATTGTTTGCATTGATAGTTCCATTAAGGCGAGCACTCCAACCGGTGATATTTGTTGCTGGCTTCACAATTGGAGTTGGAGCAGTTACTGGAGCTGCAATGGTTTTAAACTCACCAGTTGGAGTAGTAAATGTTCCACTTTCATTGGTCGCTGTGGCGCGGAAGTAATAGGTCTTCGTTGGCTGTAGCCCATCCATGACAACAGGAAGTTTTGTGGCTTCGCCCCCCACAAGGGCATTTGGGGTCAGATTGATTCGCTTCACGATCTGGGTGAATTCTGCATCGGTTGCGTATTCGAAAAATGCAGTTGTTGGGGCATTGTTGGGATTAATCTCAACGGATGCTTCCGCTTGAAGATGAGTGATTCCAGTGATGGTGCTGATCAAGACAGCTGGATTAGTGACTGCTGGTCCACCATCGGTGGGTGATACGTAGAGCATGTTGTTGAGGGTGGTGCCATCAATATTTGTGACAGCGCCCTTGGTGGAATCGGCTTTGAGGGCGTCTGCTACCTGTGCAACTGTGGCGCTTGGATTGAGTCCAAGATAGACCGCGGCTGCACCGGCTACGTGAGGGGCGGCCATGGAAGTTCCTGAAATTGTGATTGTTGCCGATGGAGATCCAATCCAACCACCTGTAATTCCAGCACCTGGAGCGAAGATATCGACGCAGCTACCGAAGTTTGAGAATCCGGCGCGTGCATCAGTGCTTGTTGTTGCACCAACAGTGATTGCAGTTGGTGCACTTGCTGGCGAACGTGTACATGCATCCTTTGATTCGTTACCAGCAGCTGCTACAACTGTGATGCCGGCATTTGTAAGGCGCAAGACTGCATCGTTAATTGCGGAAGAGGCATTACCGCCAATAGAGAGATTGAGAACTGCTTGGCTCTTTGGGTTTGGATTGAGTGGAGAGAGAATCCAATCGAGACCGGCAATAACAGTTGAGTACATTCCCATTCCGTTACAGAAGAGCACGCGAACTGGAACTACGGTTGCATTCTTTGCAATTCCGTACTTTGTGCCAGCAGCAGTAGTTGCAACGTGAGTTCCGTGACCGTTGCAATCAACAGTTCCGTTGCCATCGGCAACTCCACTAAAGCCACTTGTTGAAATTCTTCCGGCGAGATCTTCATGAGGGAAGATTCCGGTATCGCCGATATAGATAGTCGAACCTTTACCCGCGCTGCGATATCCATAATTTCCTTGGTAGCCGGTTGCAGTTGAAACAACTTCGCGTTGATCGATGCGATCTAGACCCCATGATGGCGTCGGAGTTTGATTTTCCTGAACAGCCAATCCGCTAATAGGCATATCTTTCTCAACGGTGAGAATATTTGGAATCTTCTTCAGTAATGGAATAAGCATGTCAGGTAAGTTGACGACAAAGCCATCAAAGGCGTACTTGAACTGGCCATCGATACGTCCGCCGGCTTTTTTGATCGCGTTCTCAACAGTGGCGCGAGCCTCCGGCGTAATCTGCACAATGTAATTGGATGATGGACCCAAGAGCGCAGCTTCCGCATGGGCAGAGCTACCAAGCACCGCAGTTAATGCAATAGCAACGGTTGCAGCTGAACGGAAGGACTTGCGCTTAAAGGCGAACATGCGGGCTCCTGAAGTTAGGTTCACTGGGATAACCGTATTCGTAAGCCGATTTTATGCAGCCACGTATTCAGCCGGATGACCGGTCAGCCTTAACTCTTCTCTATATTCTTCAAGATTGAATGAATCTCTTTCGACATCTTTTTGATTTCCATCAGCTCCTGCTGAGCCAAGGCTCTCGCCTCTTTCGCATATTCAAACTCTGCCAAGGCTGCTGCATGGGTTTCATCAATCTCTTTACTGACTTTCTCGGAGGAACGTTGCTGCCCCACCATAATGATGGAGAGAAGAACTAATTGCAGAAAGGTCTGTGCCACCCAATCGACAATCGTCAGGGTGTCTCCAGATCGGATTGCTGACGGCAGCGAGATCAAAGCAATTGCAGCAAAGAGGTATGCAGCCCACATTGTCGAAACAACAGAGGTAATTTTCTCCGCGATACGGCGATTGAAAGCGTTAATCCGGTCCATAATCCAACGCTACCGATAAACTCGTATTTACGGTCAAACTTGAGGGATTTATCGAAAAACTAATCTTCGCTGGACGCTGGTTCTTGGCGCCGCTCTATTTAGGTCTCCTTGCGACCTTGATTCCCCTGCTCTATCGATTCTTCAACGCCTTCTGGCACATGATGACCCACATTACGACCTCATCTACCGCAGAGGTCACTTTAGAAATTCTCGAACTTCTCGACACAGTACTGCTCGCAAATCTCATCATCATTATTCTCTTTGCAGGCTACGAGAACTTTGTCTCTAAGATCACGATTGCCGATGGCGATGAAGACCGCCCGCACTGGATGGGCCACGTTGATTTCAGCGGTTTGAAAATTAAACTGATTGGTTCATTGGTCGCTATCTCTGTGATTGAGCTATTGAAAGACTTCATGAAGGAAGGACCTTTTGATGCCAATCGTGAAGGATGGCGCATCGGTATTCATATGACCTTCGTAATCTCAGGTGTGCTCTTCGCGTTAATGGACAATATGGCTGATCGCCATAAGTCCGAACGCTAAAACTATTTAGCTATCACTGAAATAACATCTGAACTACCAGATGCTTTTGTGACCGAAACGGTAACTCCGTCTACCGTGACTGAATCTCCGGCACGGAGCGCTGCATCACGGAAGTTCTTTTCTACCGAGCCAGGTCTGCGGATGGTCACATATCCCCCGCCCAATTGCCCAATACTCATATCAACGGTGTAGACAAGAAGGCCTTCTCCGGTATTGGTGAAGTTATCTAAAGTTGATTTGCGGCGAGATTCCATCACGAGCATCTTTGATTTCGACAATGGAATCATCACGGATTTAAGGTCGCCGTTGTTATCGCCTAAAGCGTTAACAGTGAACTCGCGCGCTGTAGCCAATGCGCTCTTTGCGGTGCATCCCACTTGTGTTTCTTCTAGCCAACCTTGGAGATATCGATCCCAGGCGCCGACTTCGATGACATCGTTGCTCCAGCTCATCGCCATGATGCCCCAATCACCCAAGGTGGGAGATTCATGCTTGAAATCTTCGTCATACCAACCGAAAGCGTGGCCGGTTTCATGCCCCATCCACTTCCAAGTGCCGCCGACAATGCCGTTCTTTTCAACGTAATACATATCAGCGCCGCCAGTAGCGCCGTTGATGATGTAGCCGCCAACAACTTTGTGAGGGCCAGTAATTGCAGGACCCCAGCCCATTAGCGCCATAGGCATCTCTTTCGGGACTAAGAAATAGACCGCTTCGTAATCGGCGTAATTAATCTCGGCATCGGTCGCTGCAATCACCGCTTTGAGGTATCCGTTGACATCGCCTGCTCCAACAGAGTTAGCCATGCCGTACTTTGAGATTGGAAAATCCATGGCCACGTAATTTGGAATGATGGTGAAATCAAAAGCAAGGCGTCCATATGAGACAGTGTTGTAATACTTGTTGACGTTTTCGGCGATTGGTTTAAAGAATGCAACAGGGTCGTCTTTTCCACGAACATCGGTAAAGTCGACTGGGACTATCAGAGCTTTGATATTTCCATATGACTTAAGACGAGTCCGCACCTTAGGAAAGCCTGCTGAGAGATCGGTTCCGTACGAACGGTTAGGTGTTACTTGATCTGCCATCTGGCATGGTGATTGCGCTTTAAAGGTGGAGGCAGGTTCTGTCGCAAGTGCATCTAGTGCTGCTCGCCTTGCTAACGCCGCTGCAGATACTGGAGCAGTTGAGGATGCTGGTAAGTATTTACTTTCAGAAGAGAACCACTCCCAGTTGTTGGGAGAATAAACCTTCCACCGAATAACAGTTCCTGCCTTTACAGCAGCGTTTGTAAATGGGCGGCCAGGATTTGTTGTTGGGCATTCCGAAGCGTTTTTCCAACCTGTGGCTTTGGCGATATCAACCCACTCCGCTCCGCGCTTTTCTTGGAGCGAAGCCTCCACCTTTGCGTGGCAACCTTCTTCAAGATCAATCTGTTGCGAAGTAGGAGGCGGGCAAGTATTCGTCGTAGTGCAATCAACAGTGATCGATACTCGCTTGGGATACGTCGCTACTGGTGCTGCGGTTGCCGAATTTCTTGCTGGTACGACTGCAGCTGGTTGGGAAGAGTTTGCTGCCGGTTGTGTTGTCGTCGGAGTTGTTGTTGCTGGAGCTGCCGGGCGCGACAAAGTTGTTCCCTTATCCCACTGCAACTTTTTTCCGACCTTAACGCAGGTGAACTTCTTGCCACTAGCGTTGGCGCTTTGGCCAACCTTGCTACATGGAGCGCCCGCCTTCACGGCAGCAATAGCGCTCGATGGAAGCGCTAAAGCAAAAATTACGGCAAGGGCGAGGGCTCTCTTCATGAGGAGAAATCTACTCAGAGTGCAACAGGTTCCTAGAAATCAGACTGTACATTTTCCTAAATATTTTGTACATTTTAACCATGAGCGAGATTTCAATAACCGATGCCCGTGCCGAACTACCTTCCGTAATTTCTCGTGCGCAAAAGAAGCCTGTGCATATTGTCAGACATGGGCAATCTGTGGCTGTTGTAATGGCGCCTGAGTTATTTGAGAAGGCGATGGATGCAATGGAAGAACTTGAAGATATAGCGGCATTCGACTCTGCGATAGCCGTGAAAGAGAAAACCTATCCGTGGGAACAGGTGAAGCGAGAGCTTGGATTGGCGTGACGCTTTTTTCAATTGAATTAACATCCACGGCTCGCAAATCTCTCAAGAAGCTTCCTAGAAAAGAGCAAGAGTTAGTTTTTGCAGTTCTTGAAACGCTGAAGGAGAATCCCACTCCCCCAAAGGCGTTAAAGCTCACGGGGCGTGAGGGTTATCGAATTAGGGTCGGCGATCTACGAGTGATTTATACCTTGCAAAGAGGGCGCCTTATAGTTCTGGTTCTAGATATAGGTCATCGGCGCGAGGTGTATCGCTAGAAATTAGATCAATCCGAACTCAGAGGCGGCTTGCACTAGTTCTTCTTTTGCATCAGGGTGCGCCGCATTGTTGATGAGGTTAAGCGCCTGCTCTGATTGAGTATGTCCAAAGCATGCAGCGGCACCTTGTTCAGTCACGACGAATGAATGCTGAAAGCTAGTGACGTTTTCTGATAGCCGCGGCACAATCGATGAGACCTGTGCCTTGGGATGCCATGAAGGTAGCGCCATAAAGGATCGACCACCACGGCTATGCAGTGCGCCGACAATAAAGTCGGTGGAACCACCGAAACCACTGTAAATCTGCCCGCGCACGTGTGAGGCATTTGCTTGATCATATAAATCGATTTGGAGCGCGGCATTGATTGAGGTCATTCGCGCCTGACGAGCAATCAGACTTGGATCATTGGTCTTCTCGGTTCGCAACATCTGCACGCGGCGATTGAGATGGAGCCACTCATATAGCTCTTGGCCGCCGAAGATAAAAGATGCAGTGATCAATACATCTGGGTCGAGCACTCCTAACTTATGGAGGTTAAAGACTCCATCAGAGAACATCTCGGTCCAGATACGCAATCCGCGACGTTCTCTTAAAGAGTTAAGTACTGAATCTGGAATCGCTCCGATTCCCAACTGAAGCGTTGAGTGATCTTCAATCAGAGATGCAATCCGGTCGCCAATCATCAGCGATTCATCAGAGAACTGCGTCTCTGGTTTGACCATCAAAGGTTCATCTACCTCAACAAGATAATCAATCTCTGACTCATAAATTTGAGCATCGCCGTAGGTATACGGCATTTGCTTGTTTGCCTGAGCAATGACGATTCCGCCATGAGCACGTGCAGACTCAATTGCAGCGGGCAAGATGTTTACTTCGGTACCGAGCGAAACTGTGTCATGGCGTTGCTCTGAGGTATGTAAGAAAACAGCGTTAGGTCGCGCATAGTCGCGAATGACAACCGGCAATAGAGAGAGGCGAGATGGAATGTAATTGAGGCGCGGATGGCGACGCATTCCGTGACCAACAAATGCGCTCTCGTATGTAATGCCTTCGCGATCTGGAATGCCTGTCTGCGCATTAAGCATATGTAAGGTGAACTCAGGCAGCGCCTCATCTGCGGCAGTAAGCAAGGTATGTGGAGTGGCGAAGTTACCGGAGGCGATGATGCGCGGATTGCTCGGCAAATTTGCTAATACTGATTTCAATTGCTCAGTGGTGATAACGCGCATATGAACACCTTAGTGCAGTGGCTCCGCGCATAAATGAAGAAAGTGCCACCTCCCAATTTCTTGAGAGATGGCACTTATCTTGTGCATGTGTAGCCCCGAAGGGATTCGAACCCTCGTAGCTGACTTGAGAAGCCAGAGTCCTGGGCCGCTAGACGACGGGGCCAGATGACTAGTTATCCAATTGGATAACCCTTTCCACTTACTTATTCAGTTGTGTACTGCGCTGGGGTACCAGGACTCGAACCTAGACTTACTGAACCAGAATCAGCAGGGCTGCCAATTACCCCATACCCCACGATAGTTCCTGCGAACCCACGTGCGAGGGGAAAGTTTACCTGACCAGCAAGGGTGCTTTTGCCACTCGCTTTAGAGGGCTAGGGCAGCGGAGATCCGCGAAATACAAGCACTTTGGCCCAAGAGTTCCATCGACTCAAAGAGCGGTGGAGAGATTGTGCTGCCGGTGGTTGCAATGCGCAGGGCGGTAAATGCAATACGTGGCTTGAGGCCCATATCTTCAATGAGCGCGGCGCGAAGTGCCGCCTCAATAGATGTGTGATCCCAAGAAGAAAGCGCCTCTAGATCTTTCAGCGAACGCTTCAAAATATCCTTTGAAGCGCTATCTGTGATTTTTGAAACTGCATCTGCATCGACTGCAAAATCTTTCACAAAGAGGAACTTCAATAGCGCAGGTGTCTCGTCGAGTTTCACAATGCGTTCTTGGATGATTGGTAGCGCCTTTTTGACGAGCTCTACTTCAGCATCAGTTCCAGTGATGATTCCTGCCTTGGTCAAGAATGGCAGCGTCCACTTAAGGAACTCATCGATAGAGAGCGCGCGAATCTTGTCACCATTGATTGCTTCTAGCTTCTTCATATCGAAGCGAGCAGGGGAAGAGTGAACCTTCTCGACGGTAAAGAGCTCTGTAAGTTCTTGCATCGAAACGTTCTCACGGTCATCTCCGGGAGACCATCCGAGAAGAGCGAGGTAGTTGCAGATTGCCTCTGACAGATAACCTTGCTCGCGATACCAAGCGATTGATACCTCACCATTGCGCTTAGAAAGCTTTGCATTGTCCTGACCCATCACAAATGGCAAGTGTGCAAATGTTGGGTAGTCCTCGACCTTGACACCCATCGCCTGGTAGACGCGAATCTGACGTGGGGTAGAAGATAACAAATCTTCTCCGCGAAGAACGTGGGTAACCTCCATCAAGATGTCATCAACTGCCACCGCCAATGTGTAGAGCGGTGAACCATCAGCGCGTACCAAGACAAAGTCAGGGACAAACTTGTGATCGAAGGTGACTTCACCACGGATTGCATCGGTAAATGTGGTGGTGCCATCAGGCATGCGCATGCGGACAACCGCTTCGCGACCTTCTGCCTTATATGCAGCGATTTGATCTGGAGTTAAGTCACGGCAGTGACCGTTATAGCCAGGTGCCACATTTGCAGCGCGCTGTGCTTCGCGTACTGCTTCTAGCTCTTCTGGTGAGCAGTAGCAGTGATAGGCATCGCCTTGATCGAGAAACTTCTGTGCCCATGTGGCATAGATATCGAGACGCTGAGATTGCAGGTACGGCCCGTTAGGTCCACCGACTTCTGGTCCCTCATCCCAATTAAGTCCAAGCCACTTCAAGGTATCGATTGCAGCCTGAATGTATTCAGGTGTGACGCGAGTGGTATCGGTATCTTCAATACGGAATAAGAATGTGCCACCTGTGTGACGTGCAAATGCCCAATCGAAGAGCGCTGTGCGGATATTGCCGACGTGCAGGTCTCCGGTTGGAGATGGCGCAAAGCGGACCTTTACCTTTTTACTCATGGACGTGCACTCACCTTATTTGTTAGTTGGCCGAGGCCTTCAATGGATACTGCAACAGTAGATTTCTCAGACATTGGACCGATACCTGCTGGGGTTCCAGTAATAATGACATCACCTGGAAGCAAGGTCATGACGCTTGAGACAAAGTTGATGATATCTGGGACTTTAAAGATCATGTCACTCAAGTGAGCATCCTGCTTAATCTCGCCGTTAAGCGTGGTTGAGATGCGCTGAGTACCTGGAACAAAGTCAGTTTCAATCCAAGGACCAAGCGGGCAGAATGTGTCAAAACCCTTTGCACGAGTCCATTGGCCATCTTTCTTCTGCAATTCACGACAGGTCACATCATTTGCCAACGTGTAACCAAAGATCACATCGTTGACGCGCTCTTTTGGAACATCTTTGCAGATGCGACCGATCACAATTGCGAGCTCTGCTTCGTAATCAATTGATGGCGCCATTGCTGGCCAAACAATCGTGTCGCCCGGACCAATAACGGTTGTGTTGGGCTTGATAAAGATGATGGGTTCGTCAGGAACTACTCCACCCATCTCGGCAGCATGATCGGCATAGTTCTTTCCGATTGCCACAATCTTGCTGCGAGGGATAACTGGTGCAAGCAAGCGGGCTTTAGTCAGCTCTAGCTTTGCGGCGGTCTTCTGGATGCCCTGATAGATCGGATCGCCAGTGATAACGGTGATGGTGTTATCTTCCTCAAGGATTCCGTATAAAGGATCTGTACCCAGTCCTGCATCAGGAAGAGGAGAGAATCGAACGACGCGCATGCGCCTATCTTAACGGTTAAAGCGAGTGTTCTTGGCCGTCAGCGGCGATGTAAAAGACGGTCGCCGCTGGTGCGAAATCCTTAATCGCCTTGACGTTACTTGGCTGCGCACCTGTTGCTACGACTGATTCAATACCGGTGATGCCAGATGCCAGCGCAACAGTTAACACTGCTTCAAAGGCATCGAGATTGAGTGATGGTGATTTCACATTAATCGCTACATATGTACGGCCAGTTGTATCGCGGAGAGCCGCTGCCTCGGAAGCACCACTTCGTGCAAGAGTATTGGTAGCAAGAATTGCAAGCTTGCGATCTTCTGCGTTATTCACTCTCAACTTCCTCTTCCTGCACTCGTTCGATCATGACTGAACTAATTCTACGACGACGTCCGATCGGCCGCTCTGATGTAATTGACCAACCTTCGATAGTAATTGTGCTTCCCGCGATAGGTACACGACCCAGACGTTGTGCCATCAAGCCACCTATGGTGTCGATGCCTTCATAATCTTCTTCATCAATCTTGATTTTGAGTTCCTCAGTTAAATCTTCGATGTGAATAGATGCCTTGGCGCGAGCCTTTGTCTCTGAGATCCAAGTAAAGCTCTCAACGCCATCGTCGTATTCATCGGCGATTTCACCAACGATTTCTTCGATGATGTCTTCAATGGTGATGATCCCAGCAGTTCCACCGTACTCATCCACAACGATTGCAAGGTGAATTTGATCGCGCTGCATATCTCGCAGTAAATCTCCAGCCTCTTTATTTTCAGGCACAAAGACCGGTGGGCGCATGTGCTGTTCAACCTTTTCAGTGGTCTCAGCCTCGTGGTGATCGAGTGCGCGTTTGGCTAAATCTTTTACGTAAGCAATTCCAATGATGTTGTCGAGGTCTTCACCTGCAACTGGAATACGTGAATATCCAGATCTCAGGGCGAGCGATAACCCCTGACGAAGTGTCTTATCGCGCTCAACCCAGACCATTTCGGTGCGAGGAACCATTAGTTCACGAACCAAGGTATCGCCGAGCTCGAAGTGATTCTCCGCTAAGTGCGTTAAATCGCTGGCAACGATGCCGCGCTTCTGCGCCTTCTCGTATATTGCGGTGAGAGCTTTTCCGAGCAACCGTTCAAACTGACTCACTTCTGGGACGCCCATTTCTTGACTATTTTCTCTTGGAGTTCAAACATGATTTTCTCTTCATCTTTATCTGCATGGTCATAGCCCAAGATATGAAGTAAGCCATGTGCAGCAAGGATGTAAATCTCGTGCTCGGTACTGTGTCCGGCTGATGCTGCTTGATTGGCGGCAACAATAGGATCGATAACGATGTCACCTAAGGTAACAGCTTCATCTTTACTCTCTGGCATATCCATTGGGAATGAGAGAACATCGGTCGTTCCTGGTTCATCCATCCACTTGATATGTAGTTCTTCCATCTCTTGATCATCAACAAAGGTGACCGAGAGTTCGCATTCAGGATGAAGATCCATGTAGTCAATGCCAAAGTTGAGCAGCGATTCAACTTCGCTCTCCGGTGCGCTGACACCTGAGCGATTGGTAACTTCTACGGTCATGGCTTCTTATGGATACTTACTGGCGCTTGCTTCTGCGCTTCATATGCGTCATAGGCCTTGACGATATCTCCGATAAGACGGTGGCGAACAACGTCTTCTGCAGTCAGATCCATAAATCCAATATCGGCAACGCCTTCAAGAATGTTACGGATAATCTGTAAACCACTGCGCTGACCATTTGGGAGATCGTTCTGGGTTATGTCACCAGTGATAACCATCTTTGATCCAAAACCGAGACGAGTCAGGAACATCTTCATCTGCTCTGGAGTTGTGTTCTGTGCTTCATCCAAGATGATGAATGCATCATTGAGTGTGCGACCGCGCATAAATGCCAGTGGTGCGACTTCAATGATTCCGGATTGAATCAAACGAGGAATCGAATCTGCATCAATCATGTCGTGCAGCGCATCAAAGAGTGGACGTAGATATGGATCAATCTTCTCTCCGAGCGTGCCTGGAAGAAAACCGAGCTTCTCCCCTGCTTCAACTGCAGGACGGGACAAGATAATGCGATTGACTTGCTTCGCTTGAAGCGCAGCTACCGCCTTTGCCATTGCAAGATAAGTCTTTCCAGTACCGGCAGGGCCAATACCAAAGGTGATCACGTTCTCTTCAATCGCATCGACATACAACTTTTGGTTTGCTGTCTTTGGTCGAATTGTTTTACCGCGATTGCTGACAATATTGAGTGAGAGTACCTCTCCTGGGCTCTGCGCAGGTGTAGCCTCAATCATTGCGATACTGCGCAAAACAGCGCTGACATCGAGTGATTGTCCAGAGCGAATCACAACCAACATCTCGCCAAATAATTTTTCGAGAGCTAAGCAATCAACATGTGGGCCGCGAAGAGTGATTTCATTTCCGCGAACTGTGACATTGACTGATGGAAATGCTGCCTCGATCGCCAGAATATTGGCATCGCCCGCGCCGAGCAGAGCAACCATCGGAATGGCTGGTGGAATCGTTACTAAGAGGCGCTCCATATGAGTGAAAATCTAGCGGGTAGGTGGGGTTTTCACCACACAGAAAGGGCCGTGTTGACCGCTGCCATCGCCGCCAATCCAGCGTGTGCTGAGCGCAAAATCGGCCTTCCCATCAAAACTACCTTGGCGCCAGCTGCGGCAAAGGTCTCTACTTCGTCATCGGTCAGGCCACCTTCAGGACCAATGATGATGAGAACCTTCTTTGCACCCACGGTAATGGCTCGAGAGATAGTTGAGGTCGCGCTCTCATGAAAGACAAGCGCTAAATCTGCTTTAGCAATTTCATCAACCACTTGATCCGTTGTGGCAACACCGCTGACCTGAGGAATGCGAAAACGGCGTGTTTGCTTTGATGCTTCCCGGGCAGTGAGCTGTAACTTCTCTAATTTCTCATCGGCGCGACCAATACTGCGTGCGGCTTTCCACATCACAATGCGATCAACGCCACCTTCAGTCGACATTTCAATAGATTCTTTGATGCGGTCACCTTTAGGAATCGCTTGCACAATGGTGAATTGTTCGGTGAGCGCTTCTTCAAAACCTGATTCAAGAACAGTAACTGTCATCGACTTTTTGTTGACGTTATTGACGCTCACTCGCGACCATGCACCTGCGCCATCGCTTAAGTTAAATATCTCACCGGCTGCAATACGCAGTACCTTGATTGCATGGAAAGCGTCATCGCTATCGAATTCGTATGTTGCGCCAACCGTTGTTGGCAAATTATCAACGAAGAAGAGAGTCAGCATTAGCGGTGGAAAGCATCTCTGAACTTGGCGAAGAGACCATCCTGGTGGCGCTTAATGGTGACATCGCCTTCTTTCTCGCCACGCGCTTTCGCAAATTCTTTGAGTAACTTCTCTTGCTCACGATTGAGCTTATGAGGAGTCTCGATATCGACATGAACAATCAAATCACCGCGATGGGTAGAACGGAGGCGAGTCATGCCCTTGCCCTTGACCGAGATGGTTGAGCCGCTCTGAATACCGGCTTTGATCTGCACATCGATGGGGCCATCGAGGGTCTCCACTGCAACAGTGGTGCCAAGAGTTGCGGCAGCGAATGGAATAGAGATTGCTACATGAAGGTTCTCACCATCACGAAGCAAGAAGTCATGATCCTTCTCAACAATCTCGACATAGAGATCGCCGGCTGGACCGCCTCCGGCACCGACTTCACCACGCCCTGACATCTGGATGCGGTTACCAGTTTCAACGCCAGCCGGCACTTTGATATTGATGTTCTGCTTCGCGCGCACGCGTCCATCGCCGGCACACTCGCGACAAGGATCGGTAATGACTGAGCCATAACCTGAACAACTGCTGCATGGACGTGATGTCATTACTTGGCCAAGGAAAGATTTCTGAACGTACTGCATCTCGCCGCGACCACCGCAAACTTTGCAGGTCTCTGGATGTGAATTATTTGCGGTGCCTTGTCCTTCGCACTTTTCGCAGACAACAGCACTTTCAATGGTGATATCGCGTTCGGTTCCAAAACATGCTTCTGCTAAATCAACTTCGATTCGAATGAGCGCATCTTGACCTTGGCGCATACGTGGACGAGGTCCGCGATTTCCGCCGCCGCCAAAGAATGCATCCATGATGTCGCTGAAACCGCCGCCACCAAATCCTCCGCCGAAGTCGTTGAATCCGCCACGGCCGCCCATGTCATATTGCTGACGCTTCTGTGGATCGCTTAAAACATCGTAGGCAGCGGTAACTTCTTTAAACTTATTTTGAACTTCTGGATCCGGATTAACGTCAGGATGGAGCTCGCGCGCGATCTTGCGATACGCCTTCTTGATCTCATCTTGAGATGCTCCACGTTCGACGTTGAGCAACTGGTATAGGTCAGACATTTTTACCCCGCATTATTGAGCGCTCTCCGTAATAAATCGTCCGATATATCGAGCCACTGCCGAGACAGCGGACATGGAGCCAGCGTAATCCATACGAGTAGGGCCTAAGACACCGAGTGCACCTGTCTGGTTGTTCTCATAGCCATATCCCACTGTGACGAGAGAAGTTGTCTGCAGATGAGCATCTTTCTGTTCGCTGCCGATTGTCACATTGACTGTTGGGTTGGCATCATCGAGTAGGCGCAGCAGAACTACCTGCTCTTCGAGAGCTTCGAGAATTGAGGAAAGATCTGTGCCATCTGCTGATCGAGCAAGGTGAGCTGTACCTGAGATCGCCATCTTCTCGCGACCCTGTGAATCACCAATGATTGGATATTTCACAACAGCAACTTGCTTGGTGATATCTGAAAGCAACTTGGCGCTGCGCTTGAGTAATTCCTCTAGGTCATACGAGCCATTAAGGAAGGTTTCAATCGCGCGACGTTCAGCGCTAGACAGTGGCTTTACCGTTGCCAACTTATCTACGAAGATGCGGTAACCACGATCGGTTGGAATGCGCCCCGCACTGGTGTGAGGTTGAGCAATGAGACCTTCCTCTTCAAGAACTGCCATCTCATTACGAATCGTGGCTGGCGAAATACCAAGTGAATGGTTCTCGGCGATTGCTTTGGAACCAACTGGCTCCTGAGTCTGGACATACTCTTCGACGATGGCTCGAAGAATCTCGAGGCGGCGGTCGGAAGTCATAGCGCGGAGTTTACCTGTGCTCGCTTAGGCGAGCATCTCCTGAGTCATATTCATCGATTATGAAAGCATTGCTTGGGTTAGGCGGTCAGCAATCAAGCGACCTTTCGGTGTCAGCGCGATGGAATCTTCCCGGTCAATCACATGACCGCTCTTGATGTACTCCATGATGCGCTCATATTGCGCCACTGTCAGAGCTGCCTTGCGCACTCCTTGCGGCATGCGAATAGCCAACATGATGTATTCAGATTTACGTTGTTCATCGGTCAAGATTT
>JACCDN010800534.1_pt1 | contig 22395 bp, 31 predicted proteins | sample 7441691 | NCBI WGS metagenome assembly JACCDN01 (sample SAMN15323439, study PRJNA562643) | freshwater metagenome | isolation source: river surface water | place: USA:Blue River Watershed | collected 2017-08-16 | reverse complement strand
ATTGGCATTATCTGTGGTTGTTATACAAATCTTTTGGAAGTAATGGAACAAAAAGAATGGGAGGTTTATATGAATCAACAAATATCAACACTAAATTCCCAAAATAAAATGGCAGTAGCACAACATTGGCATGATGTATTGATGGAATCACTTAAAGGAGATACGGAGTTTGAGGCTTCGTATCAAGCTTTTTTGTCTAAATATCCAACTGATTCATCTGTATTAGAAAAGTCCAATTCTATAAATCTATCCAATCCTGATAAGTTGGCACGAGATTATGCATTAATGAGTGGAGATAGTGTTAGAATACAATATATGGGACAAGATACCAAATCGTACAATTACACATACAAAATGAGAACCAAACCTAATATTGCGGGAGAAATGTTTATAACAAAGGAAAAATTAAATGGTAGGGTTTGTATTGAGTTCAAACACCAGAATGGTGGGTCTGAAAGTAGGGTGTATGAGATGGATGATTTAAAAGACTTTCAGAAGTTTATGCAACTGATTGTAGATGTGATAAGAAAATTCTAAAACAATATTTATATGTATAATTCGGAGGATATGCTACGAGAGGAAGTTTATGACCGTTTGACAGAAGATTTTGGTGTAACTGTTGCAGTTGCACAAATTCTGGGTTACAAACATTTGGATGATGAAAAGGAAGATTACGAACCTGTACAATATCGTAATATGAAATCTCAATTGGATGTCAATTGGATTATATCCGAATCAATTGAAAATAATAAATACCAAGTTCTTCAAAGAGAGTTATTCCGATTAAAAGGTAAAACATCTCCAAAAATCAAAGAAACTACTATTTATAATAAAGTTTGGAAAGATATAAATGGCAAAACAACCAATAGAGCAAAACCCAGAAAGGTACAAAAAGAAGGAAGATAAATGGATTATATCATCTCTTCCATCTGAACCTACAAAGGAACAAATTGCAACAATAAAACCATTAGAGTTAGAAGTTGGAAAACCTATCGATAAAGATTTGTTAATTCCTCTTTTAGCAGTTAATGGTATTGCCGTTAAAGTAAATGAATATTATTTAGTATCTGAACAAACTATTTCAGATATTAAAAATTCTAATAATCCACATTACGATATTATTGAAAATGGTAAAGTTTTAGGAATACCTATGGGTAAAACTATACCTATTATTGAAATATCGGATAAAAATTTAAGAGCAATTGGTAACACCAGAGATATTGCAAATAAGAATGCAGGAGTATTGGAAGTTGATTATATTTATGAAACTGAAATTAAAATGGGAGTACCCATTGGATTGGTTAATCAAATTAATTACACATTATCACCAGATATTTCAAGACCAGCCGATAAATTCAAAACATTTGATTGGGCATTACAATCTGAACGTAATGAAAGTGCGTATAATATTACACAATTAAAGATTGATACTGCGCAAGATAAAGAAAAATCATTAGATACTACAAAATTGGCTACATTTTTAACTGGCATAGATTCTCGTTTACAAATAATAAGAAAAGATTTTAACGATATTAAAAAGTGTTTCTTTGATGCTACATTACCCGCATTATCAACTCACACTTGGAATGAAGTTGCAACAACTGATTCATCAAATGCCACCGATGATAAACCACAAGTTGTTACAAAAGAAACTGCATTGGCGGCAGTTGGAGATACACCGGTAGTAGCAAAAGAAAAAGCATTAAAAACTGAACAAGATAGAATTAAAGCAGATGCGGAAGCTGCTAAATCATCAATAGAACAACAAATTTCAAAACAAGCTGATGATTTGCAAAGAGCACAACAAGGAGATGCTGAAGCACAAAATAGATTAAGACAAGAAATTGCAGATGCTAAACGTACCACAGATGTGGTATATAGTCAATACGAAGCATTGAGTAAAGGTATTAAATAATGAAAAAGTTTCAAATGGATGCAAACTTTGTATCTGAAATGGTTATGGGTTTTATTATGATTCCGTTTCTATTAGTTGCGGTATTATTTATTGGATTTTCTTTATTATTATTTTTTCCATATTGGAAGATAAAAAACCGAAGAAAAAGGTAAAAGTTATATATTTAAATATGTTATGAATCTATCAGTTTTAAATACTTTGGAAAGAGGTTATGTCAAGTTACATTGGTATGAATACATTGAGCGTGTCCAACTAACATTGGAACATTTGGAAACCATAGTAGATATGATTGATAATTTTAAATTCAGTAAATCTGCACAAGAATTGGTTATTTTTCGTTTTGAAAACATCCCCGCATACATAACCATCAGTAAAAGTGAATATAACCAAATATTAAGTTGGATATATGAACGTGCTTTGATTTTAGAGGTTTATGAATTGTGTAAAAAAGTAATGGATGTTAAAAAAACATTATGAATCCAATCTCAAAAATAATCAAAAGTTGGTGGATTGCAGAAAATCCTACACCAGAACAATCTGATTTAGCGCAGAAAAGATTAGAAATATGCGTTGGTTGTGATGCCAGACGTGAATCCATTGTATTTGGGTATATTTGTGGAGAGTGTGGATGTCCTTTGGGTAAAAAGATATTTACTCCTGGCAAAAAAGCATGTCCAAAAGCAAAATGGAATGAAGTAGAAGATGCATCATATCTTAAATAATGTATTTCAAAGACCCCATAAAACCTACCGATAAAGATAATCTATTTTATCTTGCACCCATCCCAATCTATATGAAAGAGTTTGAGGATGATGAGTTGCAGGATGAAGTATTTCGTTTAGGGTTGGAGGTGTTGAGTGAGAAACAGAAACTAATGGGTCAGGAGTTGCCAGATAAGTGGGATGAATCAAGACAATCTACATATAAGGTAAATTACCAAAGAGAAGATAGATGGGTAGAACCTACTGAGTACAATCCTATTGGTAGTAGATTCTTTACACCACCTAATAACTTTTTAGATAGAAGTGAAGAATGTGTAAGAATTGTAAGAGAAAGATGTAATTCCGCATTGAGTGGGTTATTGGATTCATTGGAGTTTTCACACAACAATCGTCCAATTATATCAGAGAGTTGGATGCAATATTACGAACCAACATCTGGCAGAGGACACAACCAACACAACCATTGTGATTGGGGTGCAATTGGTGCAGAACCTCTATCGTTTGTAGGTGGGTATTATCTTTCAGATGGAGAACCACTTTCAGACCATCCTTATAGTGGAGCATTATGTTTTCATATTAGAGGGATGTCTCATTTTATTAGACCTAAAAAAGGAATGTTGATAATCTGGCCGTATGATATAGTTCATTCGGTTAAACCATTTTATGGTAAATCTGAAAGATGTGTTATTAACTTTAATATTCAAGGAGTTCCTAAACCTAATAAATTGGTGTAATGAATAAGGTTGTTTGTTTATTTGCATTTGTTTCAAAAAAAGATAAGTACAAATATCTAAACTATGCCTTAAAACTAATAACAAAGATTCAATCTGAATCAAATTTACCTATCATTGTTTTAACGGATTCCAAAGGTTATTTTGATGATATGGATGTAGAAGTGCTCTATACATATAATCCATCGTTTACAGATAAAGTAACCCTATGTGAGTATGCATTGAGGTTTTATGATACTGCGGTGTATGTAGATGTTGATACTACATTAGATTTCAAACTATTAGAAGAAACAAAGTTTGAAAAGGGATTTCATTTTTGGTGGTGGTGGAAGGTTATTTGGAGAGCATATAATCAATTAGAGGATAAACGATATTTCAAATCATTGGAAGATTATTGTGTAGAAAACGGATTAAACATTCACGGTGCTCAATTAATACACGAAGGATTTTTTGTATTTCGTAAGAGTAAAGGAATTAAGAAATTTTTTGAGATATACGATAAATTAGCGCCAGTTGCTATCCAAAACGATTTATTACATAAAAAGTATCCAACAGGTAGAGCAGAAGGATTGTTGATTGGAATTGCTCTTGCAAATAGTGATTATAAGAACAATGGATGTAGTGATTCTATGAAGTTGTTAGGACATCAATTACACCAGGATAAAAGTAAAGAGAGAAAGAATATGTGGGATTCCATAGATAATGTAAATAAATTAGATAAAAAATCACTTATATGAAACTGATTTGGACATACAATGGAAACCCCGTTACATTGGATAAAAGTGATTACAAAACTATTGTAAGGATAAACTATTATATAACCTCTATATCCATTGCAAAAAGAATGGGTTATAAAACTGTGATGTATTGTGATAAATTTTCATTTAAGTATTTCCATACATTAGTTGATGAGATTTATGTTTTACCTCAATATGATACTCCATTTTGGGATGTCTACAAAATAGATGTGTTAGAAAGAGAAAGTGGAGATTATTGTCTAATAGATGGTGATATTTTATTACACGATAAATTACCAGAACTTACTGATGATTTAACCATAGATTGTTTCGAAGTTAAAACATTTAAAAATTACTATAAACCTACAATAGATTTACTAACGGAGTTGGGTATTAAAGAAGTTGTACCTGAATGGGAGAATAGAGAACAAAATATGATAAATCACGGAATTATGTGTTTCCGAAATGACGAATTCAAAAACTTATATTTAGAAAGATGGAAAGCATATGGTGAGTTTATAAACAAAAACAGAGATAAGATTGAAGATATGACTTATGCTAGTTTAGCAAGTCAATATGTGTTAGTAGTGTTAATGAATGCAAATCCTCAATGGAAAGTTCAAAACCTTTCAAACAAATTGGGAAAACCAAATGAATATTACACTCACTTTGCAGGAGATATGAAGTTTGATAATCCAAAAGTTCCATCGGATAAACTAATATCATTGAAACAAAAAGAATGGATTTAAGTAAATACGATTATTTTTATGTGAATGGTAGTTCCTTTACCGAAGGGTGTGGGTTAGAATCTGCTGATAAAAAAGAAAGATGTGTACATCCGTTCTATAAAGAATTGTATGGGGTTGAGTGGAAAGATAAAGCAGATGTGAATTATGGAACACGTTTATCACAAATTATAGGAATACCTTGCTATAACGATTCAAAATGTGGTGCAGGGTTAGATAGAGTTATTAGAACTACTTATGATTTTATACAACAGAATTGGAAAGATAGAGATAAGTTCTTTATCATTTTAGAAAAAGTAGACCCATTCAGAGCAGATGTTTATTATAAACCTATGGATGAGTATTTTATTGTAACATCTACTCATAATAAACAAAAGGATATTACGCATTTTCAGTATGCTACCAGGAGATATTATGAACCATCTGTAAAAGAAGAGGATGAAAAACTACAATCTCAATTTAGAACTTGGTTTGATAATCACTTTGATATAAAAGAAAAACTCTTACAAGATGAGAGAGCATTTATAGGATTATATTCTTTCTGTAAATTGAATGATATAAAAATATTTGTGTATGGTGGTAATTCTATTTACTTTGAAGATTGTTTTGATACCAACGATATTGTCAAATTTGAAAATTCAAAAGGATATGATGACCCATATAATTGGTGTTTGAGAAATGAACTAACTATAACGCATGAATTAGAACTAACTCAAAAAGAAAAGAAGTTTTGGGATTACCATCCTGGTTATTTTGGACACATAGAATATGCAAAACAACTTGCTAACTTTTTAGGATGGAAAGGTAAAGTTAATTTACCAACCAAACAAAAAATAATAAACGGATTGATATGAGATTAGTTTGGACTTACGATTGTACCTCAAAGGATTTAACAGAAACCGAAAGAATTACGTTAGTAAATTATTACATTCTTTCAATAAATTCTGCAAAGAAATTTGGGTATCATACTACTATGGTTTGTAATCAAAATGATATTGGATTTTGGGATTCATATGTAGATGAAGTACAATATTGTAATTTATATTCTCCACTATGGGATAGTTTTAAAATTCAAGTTTTATCATCATTTAGAGGAGATTATTGTTTAATAGATGGAGATGTTATTTTACACAATAAACTACCATTAATTGAAACCGATGTTGCATTTGATTCGTATGAAATTCTAAATTGGACAAACGAATATCAACCAACAATAAATATTCTAACTGATTTAGGTATTAAAAAAATTATACCATATTGGAATAATAAACGGATTCCAGTAATGAATTGTGGGATACTAAAAATAAATAATACAATGGCAAAGATATTATATCTAATAGATTGGAAAGGATTCAATCAATTTATTATTGATAATATAAAATACATAGATACAAAATACGCCACAGGAGTTGGAGCACAATACTTATTATCTTTAATAGTAAATAAGTATAATTTATCAACTACTAATTTAACTGATAATTTGGGAGATTATGGTAAATATTATCAACACCATTATGGTTCTCAAAAATATACATCTCCAATTGTACCAATAACCAACGTAATACCACCAAATGATAAGATAAAATTATTTTAAGATATTTATATAAAACACTAAATTATATTATGAAAGGAACTTTTTTCTCCGCAGATTTTGTAACAGATTCTAACGGAAACCCAAGATTAGTTGAGGTAAATACCGATACTGGCGCAGTTTCATCCCAAATGAGTATATTTGATTGGAATGACTTTATCAACGTACTAAACAGTAATAGTATCACACAAGTTGATGTTGTATATAAGGTAGATGCACAACAACCAATAGTAGACCATTTGGAAGCATCATTGGCAGTTTCTGCATCATTCATTACTACATTTAATAAAATTGTAGTTCCTGAAAGTAGTATATTCCCATCATTACCTGCTGAAACTGGTAATAATTTTATTTTAAGAATGGCATATGACGAAACTGCTATTTTAGATTCAGAATATGCGAAGGGAACATTAAATCTATTGAAATTATTTGCAGATGAAAATGATAGTGATTCTGTTGTTAATTTTTATCATTCATCATCTTTATACGGTGATTACAATACATTAGATACCGATTTATTCAATGGAGCAAATTTACCAGATGTTGTAACAAAAACATCAATTGAATTACACCAAGCCCATAAATTCCGTAAAATAGGTCGTTCTGATTTAACAAATGCAGAAAGATATGAATCATTTATAAATGAAATAAATGATAGTAATATTGTAGTACAACAATATCATATAGACCAAACACAAAAAGATAATAATCAAGTAACAAGTATCCGTAGTTTTGAAATAGTATATGGTTCTAATTTAGATATTTGTAATGTTGCTCAATATGAAATTAATGCAGTATTCCAATTACCCACATCAATTGAATTTGATGATACTCAAATAGATAATATTTTATCAAGTAAACATTATTACGAATTTGCATCTAATCATATTAAAAATATTAACGAAGGTTTGTTAGATGATGAATTGGTAGTTGATGTTAATGGTAATTCCGTATCAATTGAAGATTTAGTTATTGGTAACGAATATCAAGCATATCACATCGAAGGATTACCAAATACCGATGATTATGATGTGTTAGACCAATATTATATTGAAGGTGGTTCTTTACCATCTGGTTCATATTTAACATCATCTCTATGTGTTAGTGTTGCTGGTATTCAAACATATGCAAATGATATGACCGAAATTAATTTTGCAAACGGTTCTAGAATCGTAGTTGGTGGTCAAACTCGTTTATTAGTATATTCACCTACAACTGATAAAACTCAATTTATTAGAGCATCGGAATTAGATACTACATATTCTATTTTTAATAATCAAGGTGAAGATGAGTTAAACGATATTACCTCAATTAACATTTTAATATTTGATGAACAACAAATGGTTTATACACCATCTATGGAACCTGTGGATAACTTTATTCTACAATCTGGTGATTTAATTTCATTCTTTATTACTCACAATTTGGGTTCTTGTTTTGTAGCAGGTACAAAAGTTTTAATGGGAGATGGTACTGAAAAGAATATAGAAGATATTGTAGAAGGTGATGAAGTTCTTTCATTTAACGAATCAACTTTAGAAAATGAAATTAAAAAGGTAATTGAATTAAAACACCGATTCACGATGATTTAGTTAGATACGAATTTGCAAATCAAACATCTATAACATCTACATTTGACCACCCATTCTATGTTGGTGATTTGGAATTGGCATCATTTGCTCCGTTCTTAACTAACAAACGATATGATATTGGTAAAGAAGTTAGACAAATTAAAGTTGGTGATTTAGTATATTTACCTACAAATAAATCAAAAACTGCAATCAAAGATATTATAGAATTGGATTCGAACGATACACAAACTTATATCATAACGGTTGAAGATAATCATAATTTCTACGCAAATAATATTTTAGTTCATAACAAATAATAATATGGCAACTAATAAAACAATATACAAAACAATACCTTTAGCAGATGCTAAAAGTAGAACATTACAACCATTAACTACTGAAAAGAAAACAAAAGTTAATACAGTTGTTTCAAACTTTATACAATATTTGAAGAACGCTCATTCATAAAATGAAACTCTTCGAAAAAGTTATATATGATAAACCGATTTGTGATGGGGTAATTAACTCCATCGCAGATTGGGAAATTGCAGGTTATTACATTCGTAAAAACGATAGTAAAGAACTAAATACCATATACAGACCCGATAAACGAAATTCTCTTCGTTCTAACATTATAATCAAAAAAGGGGAAGCTACATACGATAATTTAAACAAAGCATTTAATTCTATTGGATACAAACTTATAAAAGAAGAAATTCTTGGTTCTGTATTAAAATATGAAGAAGGTGGATTTCTTGCTAAACATTGTGATTTATCGGATACCTGGCCTAATAGATTATTTTGTGTTATAATACAATTAAATGATAGTAGTGAATACGAAGGATGTGATATGGTTTATTATATGGATAACGAAGAGTTTATATTAAATAAAGATTTAGGAAACACTTTAATAATAAAACCAGATATTCATCACGAAGTAAAACTACTTACAAAAGGAGTTAGGCATTCTATGATATTTTGGTTAGATTCCGATGAAGTTAAAACAATTAAATCAAATTTAATATGATAATTTTATTAATAGCAGAGATTAGGTCTGGCAGTACAAATCTTGCCAAATGGTTGAAAGAATCTTTACCTGATTTTCAATTATTAAATGAGCCTTACAATCCAAAATCTAGTCATTTTATAGGAGATTCCAAAATAGATAAAACAAAAAATTATATTATAAGTGAAAAGTTTTTTAATAATGAGGAGTTATTAAATGAACTAATTAATATTTCGGATTTTGTATTTTGTTTATATAGAGAAGATGCTAAATCTCAAACTGAATCATATATCATTGCAGATACTACAAATAATTGGTATGATGTGTACGTTGATAATGTTATATCAAAAAATATAGATGTTGAGTTTGGTGATAAAAAAAATTCATTCTATAAGTTAAAAAATGATTTTCAAATATTCATTAAAAATTCAGGCATCAAAACTTTTACATATGAAGAATTATATTATGGAAATAAAATTGATGAGTTAAAAACTTATTTAAATATTATATCTAATGTATCATTTCCATATGGACAAAAATATCGTCAATTTGATGTTAAAAAATCAATACTATGATTGATTTAAAAAACTATGTTTGTTCTTTACCATTTACTAATATGGAATTACACCATAGAGAAAATTATATGTGTTGTGCATCTTGGTTATTAAAACCGTTACCATCAAAAGTACCATTATCAGAACTTTGGAATTCGGAAGAAGCAAACGATATTCGTAAATCAATAATGGGTGGTTCGTACAAATATTGTGATAAAACTCAATGTCCATTTTTATCCAATTTAATAAATTTTGGAATTACAGATGGTGGACCTATTTTTGAAAAACATATTTTACCACCATATATTTCTGATAATTATAATGAAATTAGTGGTGAAATGAAAACAGGACCTAATATTATACAAATGTCTTTTGATAGAACGTGTAATCTAAAATGCCCATCTTGTAGAGTTAGTTTATATGTTGCCGATAAAAAGAAAATAGAAGAAGTTAATTTAACAATAAAAGAAATTGAAGAAACTTTTGCAAAAGATTTAGTTTGGATATACATCACAGGTAGTGGTGACCCATTTGTATCGGTTGGGTTTAGAAACTTTTTAAGAAATTTTGATTCAAAAAAATACCCAAAATTAACTAATATTCATCTGCATACAAATGCTACAATGTGGGATAACGACATGTGGGAAAGTATGAAACCAATACATCGCTATGTTAAAACTTGCGAAATTAGTATAGATGCATCTACAAAAGAAACATATGAAACTAAAACAAGAATAGGTGGAAATTGGGATGTTTTAATAAATAATTTAAATTATATCAATACAATTCCAAATTTAACAAATATAAAAACATCATTTGTAGTTCAATCAAATAATTATACAGAAATGAAATCATTTGTTGATTTAATGAAATCTATATTTGGAAAAAAAGCAAAAATATTTTTTGGTAAAGTAAATAATTGGGGAACATTTACAAATGATAAATTTAATCAAATGAAAATATGGGATACAAATCATTTAATGCATAATGATTTTTTAAAAGAATTTAATAAAGTTTGTTTAGATAATCAGGTGTTTCATAATATGCACGAATTTATTCAAATAGAAAAACAATTAATATAATATGAATACGGTTTGGTGTTTTGGCGATTCATTCACAGATGAGTTTGCACATGTCAGAGAAACTGAAAATAGTTGGAGAAGGAATTATACAAATTGGAAAGGATATATTCCAAATGTGTATGGTAAAGTTTTATCAGAACATTATAACATAAACTATGTAAATAAAGGACATGGTGGTTGTGATAATTATACAATATTTCAATATATTTGCAATGCTTCATCATTCATTAAACCTGGAGATATTGTAGTAGTTCAATGGACAGAAGTTTCAAGATTCAGACTTTCTCAAAATAATCAATTTAAACCATTGGTAGTAGATAGTTTAAAATACGATGTAATTGATTTTGTTTCTCACAATGTAGTTGAAGAAATTTTAGTTAATAGAATGGATTCTGTATATTTGGAGGAAATAAATAGTTGGATTAATTTTATTAATAACGCATTTAAAGACTGTTATGTAATTCATTGGACACCATTTGAGCAAAATATAAATGCACATTTTTGGGGAGGTGATGAAATAGAATTGATAATTGAAGAAACTAAAGAAGAATTAGAATGCCGTCATTTTAGTGAATACGGACATTTACAAATTGCAAATAAGATTATAGATGTTATAAAAAATGAATCAAATTTGATTTAAATTTGTTTTTTTAAAAAACTTTTTGTATCTTTGTGTATGATTATAGTTCCACAAACACCCATAACAGAATCTAGCTTCCAAAAATGGAAATGCCATAGATTAGAAGTAGAAGACGGAATTGATTCCTATCACTACTATGTAATTCCCTTAGTTGATATTGATGAAGAAGAAATGCCAGATATAGAACGAATACCTGCGTTATTTAGTTCCGAATCTGATGCATATTTTAATGATGATGGTAAAGCAGAATATACTTTACGATTATTTGATGATGACCTTCCTGAATTAGAATTTGAAGAGGAGGTTGAAATACTTTATAAAATTTTAACAAAAAGAGAAATATATTTAAAATAGCTTGGAAAAGTTAAAAATATTTCGTATATTTGTGTATCTTTTTTACTATACTTAAACTTTAAAACAAATGAAAGAAAAAACAGAACAAGAATTAGAAGCAAATTACAACAGATTTATCGAAATCCTTAAAAAGTATTTTACAGGAGAACGATTAGAAAAGTTGTTATTTATGTATTCACCAGATGAGTTAGGATTAAATCTAACAGTATCCCCTGCATCAGGTAACAGAGGATTTCATAACGCATATGATGGTGGTTATATTGACCACATATTTAATGTTTGCAAGAATGCTTTAAAAGTAAAAGAACTATTTGTGTCAGCAGGTGGTAAGATTGATTTTACAGATGAAGAATTATTATTTGCAGCATTACATCACGATTTAGGTAAATTGGGAATCAAAGGAGAGTTACATTATGTAGCTAATGATTCAGATTGGCATGTTAAGAATAGAGGTGAGTTTTATAAACGTAATGAAAATATTACTTTTATGACAATTACCGATAGAACTTTTTATACTCTTAATCATTATGGTATTCAGTATAATGAAAAAGAATATTTTGGAATTAAACTTACAGATGGTATGTTTGATGAAGATAACGAAAAGTATTACAAAACATTTGATTTATCCAAATCTCTAAAATATACAATTCAGTATGTGCTACATTGGGCAGATTATATGAGTACAATTGTAGAGAGACAAGAGATATTAGGGTAAGATGTATGACACTATTACAGAAAGTATGACATTTTGTCATACTTTTTTGTTTTGGTGTAGAAATTGAACTATTATAGTTAAACTTTAAACAATTAAACAATTAATATTATGTACAAAACAAATTTAGACAATTTAATCGATAAATTATTTGATTCAAATTTACCTTCACATTCGTGGAAAACTACTTTTTCTGAAACGAAAGAAGTTGATTATGTTTACCATATAGAAGATAATCAGATTCATTTATCCGTAGATGTAGTAGGACACGACCCTAAAAACATTTCATTAGAAGCAACCGCAGACCAAATTATTATTAAATCTGCAAAACCAGATACTGCGTGCAGTTTGGTACAAGACATTGATTTTAGCTTTAAATTAAACAAAGATTACGATGGTACGAAATCGGAAGCTAAATTCGATAATGGGTTATTGGTAATTACCATCTCTAAAAAAGAGGAAACCAAAACAAAAAAATTATCTATTAATATTAGGTAATTTAAGTTATTTTTCGTATATTTAAAAGGTAGGAGCATTTAGTTCCTACCTTTTTTTATAAATAAATATTTATTACTATGAGTATGATGTACAAAAATCAAGTCCAAAACCTATTGGTTGTATTGGATGGTAAATTGAGAGTTTTAGAAGGAGCAGCATCTGGTGCTATGAAACTTTCTCCACAGGATGTTATTCAATTAGTTCACGATATTAGAAAAGTTTCCGATAGAATGAATGAATTAATCAGCATTGAAAGAGATTAAATGAATTGGCTTAAATATTTAGTAGGTATATCTGCAATATTAATTGCAGGTTGTGCAGCTTATTTCTCCGTAACTGGTTTAGGTGTTCTTTTTGCAGGAGCATCAACGGCAGTAATGGTAATGGCAGGTTCTTTGGAATTTGCTAAATTGGTAACTGCTACTTATTTAAAACAAGTATGGGATGACATTAAGGGTTTCAATAAGGTATATTTAACATTATCTGTTGGAATTCTTATGTTAATCACATCTGCGGGTATTTTTGGTTATTTATCTAATGCATTTCAGGCACAATCTCTTCAATTACAACAAGTAGATAGAGAAATTTTGGTTCATCAAACAAAAATTGACCAAAATACTACTCAAATTGAACAACTTTCCACCCAAATTACCGAATTTAATACCAATCAAGGTAAAATATTAGATGGTGGAAAGGTAAATTCTCGACTCATTCGTTCAATTGATAACAGAGATAAGCAAATTGCCAAAATTAACGATAAAATTTCTAATTTACAAACCGAAAATGCTCAGGAAACTGAAAAAATCAACCAAATTAAGATTGCAAACTTAGGATTGGAAAAAGAAGTGGGTGGATTCCGTTTTGTTGCAGATGCATTTGGTATAGAATTGAAAAATGTTGTAAAATTCTTCATTTTTATCATTGTTATAGTGTTTGACCCTCTTGCAGTTGCTCTAATTATCGCATTCAATGGGTTAGTTGCTCCAAAAATCCGAAAAGAAGAAGAAATTTTAACAGAAAATGTAAAATTAGATGAACCAATTCGGCAAAATTCCGAATTAGTGGAAAAAAATTATCAAATTTATGGGGATAATGGAAAAAAATTACAAATTGAAGAAAAATCCGAAAATATAGTGGAAAATATTCGTATTCCAATCGATGTTGATGGAGATGGAACTATTGATGGATATGATTTGGATGGTGATGGTATGATAGATGAGTGGTCTGAATTAGGGCATCAAAAAAACTTAAATTTAAAGAATACTTTACCATATTACGCAAGACCAGAATTTAATTGGGAAGATAAAAGTAAATGGATTAACGACCGTAATGCTATCAACTATTGGATGAAGTATAAAAGAGGTCAAAATGATGATTTAGTTAAAATTTACTAAAAAGCTTGTTTTTATAAAATAAATTTTGTATATTTGTTTTATGAATATAGGATATGCGTGTATAAATATGACTTTGGGTGAGCAGACTCCCCGAATCACAACAAATCGTAGTATGGTTAAGAAAACCTTTACAGAAAAAGGTATTTCTTATGCATCTGAACTAGCACTACAAAACTCTCGTGACTTATTTGAGATTATCAAATGGAATGTTAGGAATGGTATTAAACTATTCCGTATTTCATCTGATATGTTGCCGTGGGCATCCGAATACAATGTAGAAGATATGCCAGATTTCCAAAAAATCTCAAATATCCTAAAAGGTTGTGGAACTTATGCCAATGATAATGGTGTTAGATTAACATCTCACCCAGGTCCGTTCAATGTGTTAGTTTCTCCCAATCCAAAGGTAGTCCAAAACACTATTACAGATTTAGAGTTGCATGGTAAGTTATTTGACCTTATGGGTTTATCCCTAACTCCTTATAATAAAATTAATATTCATTGTAACGGTGTGTACGGAGATAAAATAGCTGCAATGGATAGATTCTGTGAGAACTTTGAGAAACTCTCTGACAGTGTAAAGAAACGATTGACAGTGGAGAACGATGATAAAGCATCTATGTATTCTGTTGCAGATTTGATGTACATCCACACAAAGATTGGTATTCCTATTGTATTCGATTACCACCACCATCAGTTTTGTACCGGTGGTTTATCGGAAAGACAAGCATTACTACTTGCAACATCTACTTGGAGAAAAAGTGGTGTTACACCAGTAGTTCACTATTCAGAATCCGAAGAAGGTGCTAAACCACAGGCACATTCAGATTATATTACTGCATTACCAAACACACACCGTATGAGTGTAGATATTATGGTAGAAGCAAAAGCAAAAGAATTAGCAATTTTACCATTTTTATAGTATGAAATATAAAACCCTATTATGGTCTGGGTGTTCTCATTCATTTGGGAATAGTATGTTAGATGTTTTTACTGGAAAGAATCCAAATACCGCGCCTGTTAAATGGTTGCATCCAAAATTGGCAAAAGATTTTCCGGATGTTGTAACTATGGCAGATGGTATAAAAGCGGTAAATGAAAGAGCATATCCTATTCAAATTGGTAAAAAATTAGGATTTGAAAATACTTTTAATTTAGCAATGCCAGGTAAAGGTATTGAAATGCATTTTAGAAAAGTTACATCATTCATTATAAACAATGAAGATACTATTGATTTTTCAAAAGCAGTATTTTGTTACCAAATACCAACATTTAATAGAGCAGAAATATTGGATATGAGGGGTGGGGATTCTATGATAAAGTTTGCAAACTTTAATTTTCAAAGTTTGGATGATATTAATAATAGTGATGATTTTACAAAAAATTACTATTTAAATCATTTTGATTTTGATTATTATGTTGCAAAGTTTTTAATGTATCTGTATGAATACAAAGGATTCATAGAATCAAAAGGTATTACGTTCCTACCATTCCATTTTTATGATGCAGATTCTATTATAAATTCATATTCTAACATTTATCCGTATATTAAATCAGAAACTTATATGACAGGAGAGTATGGTATGAATAATGGTAGAGCGGTAAAATATGATGGTGATATGTTTCCAAATAGAAAAACATTAGTAGAAAAAATACAACATTGGGATATTGTATATAGTTCTCCAAATAAAGTTGGAACATTACAATCGGATGGGTATCAGAATGATAATCATTGGTCACCTTCAGGACATGATGCATTAGCTAATAATTTAGCACCACAATTAAAAGAAAAATTAGGAATATAAATAAAAACAAATGAAATTAATTACAGACAAAGACACGAATGGTTTACCATCAAAAGAGTTTAAAGAATTCTTAAAAACCCCTACATTGTATTCTTCCTTTACAAAAGAAGAAGCAGATGAATTGGAGCAAACTCTTAAAGATGGTTTAAACAAATATCCTGGTTTAGGTATTTCGGCAACTCAATTGGGCATTAAAAAAAGAGCTTGTTATATTAAATTTGGTGATGATGAAAATGGGATGGAATTATTTTTGTTAAATCCTATTATTAAAGATAGAAATAAAGATGGATTTTTATTCTATGAAGGATGTTTATCTATTCCAAAAACTGTAACATCACCATTAAGAACAATTCGTTCTACAAAAGTTGTTGTACAAACTGATAATTTGGGAGAATTGACATTTGAAATTAATCCAGAAGGAGATAAAGCAAATGAAAGAGTTTCAGTAGAAACTATGATGACGGTTATTGTTCAGCATGAAATTGACCATTTAGATGGTATTACTATTAAAGATAGAATTTATTCAACTACTCGTACTGTTACAAAGAATTATGGTAGAAATGATTTAATTGTAATGAAATCCAAAGATGGTGAAATGATTGAGGTTAAATACAAAAATGCAAATAAATATTTTTTACAAGGATACGAAGTAGTTTAATATGATACTATTATACATAACAGTTGGAATTTTATTAGCATTATCCATAGTATTAGGATATGTTATTATTATTAATCTAAAAAAATTAGAAAGTTACGAAGATTTCATTGAAAAAGAAATCGGAAGAAACGAAGCATTACTGGAGGCATTAAGACAAATAGATGAACGTCAAATGTTTGAGAAGGATGATGATGTAGGTTCTATATTTTATCAAATAAAAGAAACCATCGAAAGATTCAAACAATTTAATTAATATGCCTAGAAAACCCAGAAACAAACAGTATTTTACAAAAGATACGGAAGATGCGATAATTGAATATAATTCAACGGATGACCAACGTATCAAAGATAGAGTTTATAGAGATAGAATTAAACCTGCTTTTGATAAACTTGCGGAGATTGTTTATAACAAATGGAAATTTAGTTATTTTGATGATGACCCGAGAGATGTAATGAGTGAAGTTGTTACGTTTATGATTGAAAAGATTCATATGTACAAAGAAGGTAAAGGAAAAGCATTCTCTTACTTTACAATTGTTGCTAGAAACTATTTGATTTTAAATAATAACGCAAACTACAAACGATATAAAGATACTGATATTATATCTGGTCTGCCTGATAATTGGGATACTGAGAATAATTGGGAAGAAGAAACAATTAACGATGAATATCGTACATTCAATAGAAGAATGTTAGCATATTGGGATATTCATTTAGAAAATCATTTTCCAAAGAAACGTGATATGCAGATTGCAGATGCGGTTTTGGAATTATTTAGGAGAGCAGATTACATAGAAAATTTCAATAAAAAATCTTTATATCTACTTATTAGAGAGATGACTGGACATCCCACTCATTATATAACCAAAGTTGTCAATAAAATGAAAGATAAACAAATGGAGTTATATAGTGAATTTGACAGAACAGGAGACTTAACTATGTAGATTATGATTAAATTAGGAATATCTGCTTTTTACCACGATTCAGCAGCTGCAATAGTAGTAGATGGAAAGGTAATAGCAGCAATAGAAGAAGAGAAGTTGTCAGGCATAAAGCATGACAACTCTTTTCCTTTTAAGGCAATTGCTTGGTGTTTAAGCTATGCAAATATAACAATTGATGATGTTAGTGTTGTATGTTGGTATGAGGACCCAGAATTGAAGTATGATAGGGTAAAACATACATTAGGTAGAAAGTGGCTTACCAATTTTAAGACTTGGTTTGGGTTTAAAAAAGAATTTAAATCAACAGAAGGTGATTTATCACACTTTTTAGAGAAAAATATAGGTTTTAAGGGTGAATTATTCAAAGTTAAACACCATTTATCACATTTAGCACTATCTTTCTATACATCCCCATATGATGACGCAATAGGTATATCCATCGATGGAGTGGGTGAATGGGATACAATTTCCATAGCAAAATGTGATATTGATGGTATTAGAGAGGTAAAATCTGTATCTTTCCCCAATTCTTTGGGTTTAGTGTACTCAACCATAACTGCTTATTTAGGATTTAAACCAAATGAGGGAGAATATAAAGTTATGGGGTTAGCTCCTTACGGAACTCCTAAAAACTATGAGCATGTTTTTGATAAATTCACTAAATTAGGCGGAGAAAAAATTATTAATATAGACCAAAAGTATTTTACTTGGGAATATTCTAATACTGATATGTTCACTATGGATTTAGTAGAGTTAATAGGATTTGAACCTAGAACTACTGATTCAGAAATAGAACTACATCATATGGAGTTAGCATCTGCTCTCCAAAAATGGTATGAAAAATGTTTCTATTATATAATTAACCATTCAACCGAATTTATTGAAAGTAAAAATTTAGTATTAGGTGGTGGTTGTGCTTACAACGGAACTGCAAATGGTAAGATAAAACAAAACACATCTATAACGAATGTATGGATTCCATATGCTCCATCTGATGCAGGTTCTGCTATTGGTGCATGTTTATATATTTGGCATGACCATATGGGTTATTCTAAAAAATTAGGTGGAGATAATCAATCACCATATTTAGGACCTGATTTTTCAAAGGATGATATTGAATATGCATTGAGAGAGAATTTGGATGATATTGTTGTTCGTAAATTATCAGATTCCGATTTAATAAAACAAACTGCACAGATGATTAATAACGGTGCAATTGTTGGTTGGTTTCAAGGTAGAACAGAGTTTGGTGCAAGAGGATTGGGAAATCGTTCTATATTAGCAAATCCACATTTGCCAGATGTTAAAGATAAAATAAATAAAGTTGTTAAGAAGAGAGAAATGTTTAGACCATTTGCTCCATCTGTAACATACGAAGATTATCAATTGTATTTTGATTCGGAGGGAGAAGTTCCATATATGAATCAGGTTGTTAGAGTTACTGGTCACAAAGAAATACCATCTGTAACTCACGTTGACCGTTCAGCAAGAATACAAACCGTTAGAGAGGAACAAAACCCACTATACTATAAATTGTTAAAAGAATTTGAAAAAGTAAGTGGAACTCCTATCTTATTAAACACATCATTTAATTTAAAAGGACACACTACTACAAATGACCCTAAAAAGGCAATTTGGACATTTTTAAATTGTGATATGGATTATTTAATTATTGGAAATTATTTAGTTAGTAAATTATGATTTTATTCGGTTACGGATGCAGTTGGACGGAAGGTGAAGGTTGTGATATAGAAGTTGAAAATGAAATAACAGATAGAAATTTAAAAAAAGAATTTAGAAATAATAATTCTTGGTTAAAGTTTTTATCTGATAAATTAAAACTACAATCTATAAACAAATCATTTTCAGGCAATGCAAACAATAAAATTTTTAATGATATTGTTAGTGATGTTAAAAACGGTGTTGTAAAAAAAGGAGATTTTGTTATAATAATGTGGAGTTCGTCTTTAAGAGATTACGTTCCATTTTTACCAAAAGGTGAATGGATTAGTTGGTCAGTAAAACATTTATTAGAATCACCTGAAAAATTTATTAAATCTTATAAAAGTGAAAACACTACATACGATGAATTTTTAAAAAAATACAAAGATACATTTGTATTAAGCATGTTTAATCAAAATTATTATAATATTGTAAATCAAAATTATATTATTTTTTTACAAAGTATGTTTAAAGAATATGGTATAAAGTATCTTATGTGTGATTCATTTGAATCAACTATAATAAATTTGCAACCATCTGATGATGTTTTATTTTTAATTAACTCAAAATCGTATTGGGGATTCAATAAAATTACATTTAGAGATTTTTTAAATAAAACAAATAGATTGGATATATGGGAATACCAAGATGCTAATTTTAAAACCAGAGCAACACAACATCCTAATAAAGAAGGATATAAACTAATAAGTGAAGAACTTTATAATTATATAGTAGAAAACAACATAATTTAATATGGCATCTGAATTTCAGTTATTTGATGGTAAAAATTTATCATCGTTATTTAAAGATATTTACGAAAATCAACAAACAAAAAAGAAGAATATATCAGATATGATTGAATCACTTCGTAAGTTGATTAAAAATGTAGGTGAAGCAACTGTAATTGCACCTATCATTAGAGATTTAATTGATTCATCTATTAAGAATGATGACCATTTGATTAAACTAGCAACAATTGCTCAAAGATTGGCAGCTGCCGAAGCAAAAGGTATAGGTGAAGATGGGTGGTTGAGTGAGCATGAAAAAGCACAATTATTAACGGAATTAGAAGATACTGTTAATGAAATTGATAAAAAGAATGATGAAAAGTTATTGGATATTCAAGTTGAGATAGAAGATATAAAAACAAAACTATAATGGAAACCTTTTTAGCAACAGTAGATACAGTTTATCCTACAAATAAACAATTTGAAGCATATGATAAAGTAAGTGGTTCAATAAATGATACTGTTTCTCTTTATAATAACAATACTACAAAAGATTTTGGTGATTATGATGCAAGTTTATATGGTGCAATAACTTATAGATTTGAAGATAGTAATGCTAAAAATGATATTGCAAGACCATTTGATAAAAATAATTTTACTTTTCCAATTAAAGGTGAAACTGTTGTAATTTTAAAAATGTTTGGAACAAATACTCAAACATTTTGGATGCCTTATACGAATACACCATATCCAAATTATAGAAGAGATTATACTACTGATAAAAATACCAAACCAGATACTAGTCCAGATGGTGGAGGCATTGACCGTAAAAAGGCAGATACGGCTGGAGGTTTTACTAAAGCACCTGGACAAAAAACAGATGATAGAGGTTATAAAATAAAAGAAAAAATTAAATTTATAAAACCAAAAGAAGGAGATACTATTTTAAGTGGTAGAGTTGGTAATACAATTCGTTTATCCGAATTCTTTTTATCTTCCGATGGTAAATCTCATCCTGGTATATTCATCCGTAATAAACAAAATCCAGAATTAGATTCTAAAAAAATTGGTGAATTGGTTGATGAAGATATAAACAAAGATGGTTCATCCGTTTATATTGTATCTGGTAAAACAAAAGTTCCATTCAAAGAAACTATTAAGCAAGGAAAAACTGCATTTGGTGGATACCCATCGGATTTTAGTGGAGACCAAATATTTGTAAATTCGGATAGAATTATATTATCTGCAAAAGCAAAAGAATTTATTATATTTGGTAAAGGAAGTACGGGTATTATAACTGATGGTACGTTTACAGTTGATGCAGGTCAACCTATTCATTTACATTCATCTGGTGTTGTAACAATTGAATCAGCGGGTGGTAATCAAATATTTTTAAACTCAAATAGTGGTAAAGTATTTTTAGGTAAAAATAGTGGAGAAGGAGATGCAGGTGCAGCAGTTCAAAAGATGGTATTGGGTGGAGAATTGGTTCAAATAATGCAAGAACTAATAGATGCAATTTTAAATCAAACATATTGGACTCCATCAGGTCCTACTGATTTTGGAATGCCACCAGGTCCTATAAACAATTCGGAATTTGCTTCTATAAAATCAAAATTAAATAAATTATTATCTTCTACCAATTTTTTAAGTAAATAAAATGGGAATTGCTGCTAAGATAGGTAATTTTTCTAAAAATTTAACTCTTGGAGTGGGAACTACCGATTCATGGACTGATTTTTATTTTGCTATGTCATTAGATATGGAGCAGGTTATGGTTACTAAAAAATTAACTAAAACCGCTGCTAATGTTACAATTGAAAAGGGATTAGACGTAGAAACTGGAGCTTATATTCAAAATTCATTTGATAATATGATGTTTGCATATTTGCTAACAGATGAGTATGATAAAGTTGTCCGTGGTGGTAAAACTATAATAGGTGGTATGCCAATTGCATTGGGAAATAGACCTCTTATGTTTGCAACTTTAATGAACATATTAAAAGCAACATCTGTAAGTAAAAATGGAAGTTTATTGAGAGATATTGGACCTGCTATATTGGCATATTGGACACCCGCATTCACAACACTAACAGATACACCAACCATTCCATGTATAGGAACTGTGAAGAATTTACAAACTACATTTGGTATAAATATATTTCCTGGAATTTGGACACCAATAGAAATACCTGCAATGGGTAGTGTTCAACCTTGGTTATTAAGTTTTGTTGCAAGTGCTTCTTTGCATTTATTAACAGTTAGTGGTATAATAACCTGTCTTT
>JACCDN010534400.1_pt1 | contig 22398 bp, 24 predicted proteins | sample 7441691 | NCBI WGS metagenome assembly JACCDN01 (sample SAMN15323439, study PRJNA562643) | freshwater metagenome | isolation source: river surface water | place: USA:Blue River Watershed | collected 2017-08-16 | reverse complement strand
GCACTCGCCAGTCCCATAGGAATCCGGCCAACCACATACCCATCACAGTGGTACCGATGGTGTTGATCCACAGAACAGGTCTTGAAATAACTACTAGGCGTCTTAGCACCCCTCAAGCCTACGCTCTCTGGTTATTCCGAGCAGCCAGGCCCTTCAGTTGCTGTTCCAGTTATTTGCCTTTACTGATCAGCAAGAAACTCCCACTTAACTAGATCATCGAACTCGCCTGCCTCTAAAGCAGACGTTATGTCGTCATACAAAAATGTGGTTGCCAGCTTGATCAGGTCAGGTTCAGTACTGAACTGCTCAGGATTTAGTAGTTTTTCAGAGTCAATAATTACTGATATTTCTGCCTTTATTTTCATGGCGCTATTATTTCATTCAAGATCAACATAGACAATAAATCTGGCGAAATCATAGGACAGGGTTCACTCGTTGGTGTGGGATAGTCCTTAAAGGGGGAACGAATGACGTCAAAAACAAGATTTGAAAATAAAGCAGCGATTCTTTCAGAGATTTGGACCGGTTACAGAGACGATGTTCAATTTTTTGAATTTATTGAATCGAATGATGTTGGTTTTCCGTTGGCATATGCCGTCACCCATAAATTAGTCTCAATTGAGGACAAAGGAAAGGCGTTCATTGAGGAAACTTTCAGTTCGCTCTTGGAACTTCTTGAAATAGAAGACCAAGCGTTTGAATATCTCGATGACCTACTCACACTTGCCGAAGATTCAAAAGACTAGATTTTAATAAAACGGGCTTAGCAATCAATTAGGGGGAAAATTGAAAAAACTAAATTTTAAGCAATGGGATCACTTGGATCCTGCTGAAAAATCTAGACGAATAGACATAGCCCTGCAAAAGCTCAATGAGGAAATCGAACAAGAAAAACTTGGCCCAAAGAGCATTTTCGACCGTCGCTGGGAGGGAATGAATGCACACGCAATTTACTGCGTGGCAGCAAGGCTCGAGGGAGACCTAGATTTAGCTCAGCAAATGTTGGATTCAGCGAATCCATACAGCGGTGCGAATACCAGATATGCGACCTGGGTCAAGTTCAAACGTCTAATTAAGCCTTACAGATCAATCCTGGCTTTGGCGCACAAGCCAAACCTTGTTGATGATACTAAGCAACTACTTGCAAACGATTTAGGTTTGGACGAAGAGTTGCAACTCGAACTAATCAAAGAGACAAATCCTCAACTCGTCGGCGACGTCGGAGCAAACCCATGCGCGACCCTCAAAACAATGGAGGCTGTTAGTGATTTCAAGAATGTTATAGCTCGAGCACGACTCGCAGAAAATCCTGGACTATCTATCGATTTGATGCAGAAGCTGCTTAAGGACAAGCAGCAGGCACAAGTTGGGCTAGCAAAGAACTGGATGCTTCCAGATTCAATTAGGCAAGACCTCTTCGAGACGCTCGACCCAGAAGTGGTGGGGGTGCTAGTTCGACGCAACGACGCAGATAAGAAAGCATCTATCTCCTACGCCTTGCGCTCTATAGAAAAACACGCAACTTCAGCAAAATTCGATATTCAAAGAGCTGTCGAAGGCCTTCAATTATGGTTGATAGACCAGCCTGAGGTGGAAGATTCAGTTTGGAAACCATACATTGATTCCGAGGAAGAGGCCGTCTTCTCAGCGGCTCTCAGAAGATTGCCTGCAGATGAGCCTGGGTTGGAAACCATACTCGAGAAAAACCTAGATCGATACTCCAGCACAGATGCAGTTCTTTTGCATCCAGGGCTCTCGGACGAATTGATAAACAGGATTTTCGACGCTGAGCCAGCGGTTCAAAGAATGCGTCCTCTCTTGAATCCTCATATTTCAAAAGAGAGCGTTGAGAAAATGGTTAATTTCGGCGAAGAAGTGATCACCACCGCTCTAAGTGAATCGTTGGAGAGAATTGAAAAAGGTTGGCTAGATTATGACCTCGAATCGGTTATTCGCTATTTTTACAAATACATCAATGCCGGAGGAAGACATGAGGTAGACAGAATTCAAGCTAACATTTCGTTAGTTGAGAAAAAGTCGAATTTGGATCTAAACCCAAACTCAAGTCGCAACTATTATGTTCCCCCTGTCGCGCAGGTAACCGACGAAGTCCTCGAGAAGTTTAGGAACCGTCCCCTTGGTTATCAGGATCCAGAAATCCCTCAGGAATGGTTGCTGAAGAATGTAAAAAACAGGTCGGATGAAATAAAAAAAGATGTACTTCTTAATCCTTCATTGACCATTGAGGCGATGAAGATACTTTCTCTGGATAAAAAGCCTGAAATTCGAAAGGCCTTAGGCCTGCTGCCAAATTGCCCAGACGACCTAAAGGCTTTAGTGGCACTTCAGTAGGTACAGGTACTTAGTTGATTACCACTGTCCGCATCCAATCTGGTACCTCATGCGATGCAGAGTCGCTAGTTAGTACGACAATGAAGTGCTCACAGTTTAGAGGTTTTGACGCAGGCCAAGGCGTAAATCCATCAGTGACCACAACTATTACATCTGGTTTTTGTCTCGCTTCAACCGCTGCCTGAATTCCTTCGCGCATGTCAGTGCCGCCACCTCCCTGCAGCGTTAGGTTTCCGAGTTGGTTTGAGTTTCTAAATGTTTGCGGAGCGTACGCGATTGCATCACAGGGAATAACTTTGACTCCTCCCATAAATCCAACAGCTTTAACGATTCCCGCAATCTCACCAATAAACTTTCTTAGATCGTAATCGCCGATACTTCCGCTTGTGTCAACAACAATGGAAACGCGTGGAGGTGCCGGTTGTCTGAGGCTGGGAAGTAAAACGCTGCTACCGATAAGCCGCATAGCTTCTTGCCTTCTAGATGGGCGCATGTAGGAATAATCTCGTCGTCCTGCAATGCTTGCGACCGCTCGGCGTAGTGAAACCCCCAGTTGCTTTCGCCAATTTACTTGTGGGTCAAGGTGCTCTTCAGCCCATCGAAGTAAGCCAGCAGGGATATCACCCCTGTCAGTTGAACCATATAAAACAGCCCCAGCAACGCGATCTAAAGAGCTTTTTTGTTGCTCGACGTCCATTGATGGAGCCTCGCCATGGCGCCGATCGAGTTCATAGGTCCGGGGTATCCCGTTGGCAACAGAACCACAGTCTTCAGGAGTGAAACGAAAATCAGAAGACGACTTATTCTCCTCAACCCATTTCATCAGGAGTGCGTAGGCGGTTTCCGTGATTTGAGTTGAATTCATTCCTGTATCTTCGTAATCGGCATATCTCACGGGTGTAATCGAGTCTGTCCAAGGCATTTTTGCATCATCAAGAATTTGATTAATTGCGCAGTCGGCACAGACGTTCCAAAGAAAGGGATTTCTTTCATTTTCAGCAAAATTTACAAATCGTTCATTATGCGACATCAGACAATGCATGCACTCGTGAATTAGTACCGTCGCTAAGCTTTCTGGGCTTTCCTTCATTACAAACTCTGGAGAATAGTAAAGTCTCCAACCAGCATCGACCGCCATCGTGGGTAATTCAGGTGAATTTGTCTCGACGAGACGTAAATTGAACAGCACACTCGAAATATATGGCCACCGCATCTGCGCGATGATTCGGGCAGCCATGATTCTTAGTTTTGCATCTTCGCTATTCTCTGGCATTTGCGATTAGAACTAAATTAACTTGGCTTCTTTAAGCAACGGTACCAAGGCTTGAAGCACAGAGGCGTCCGGGGTTAGGGTGGTGGGCCTAATCTTTAGCCACTCACGTGCGAGGCTAACCGCAATGTCAGGACTTCCAGACTTTGCAAAACGTTCAAGCAACAAGCCCGCTGCAAACCAGGATTCTTTTGAAGGATTATTTCGAACCTCAGCCAACACTCCAGCTGCAATCACATAAATCAAATCAGCGCGCTTGGGAAGTTCAAATCCTTGAGGATCCCTCAGGACATCCTTTGGCCTAGGTAAATCAAGATTTGCTCTGTAGGTTAGGTACTCTGCAGAGGCACCTTGGCCGACACAGCCACGAACCAGAACGCGGCGGACAGATTCTTCTAATCCAAGGGCTGAAGCCCAACCCGATAAAGTCGCGGCAGCTTCCCACGAACGTGGTGTTGGAAAAGCTCTTCCCTGTTCGCTTGTTGCTTTGGGTAACGCAGTAGTTAGATCTGGTCTGCTAGTAAGAAAACCCGCTACAAGGATTTTTTCGCTAGCGACTTGTTCTTCTGCTACCTTTTCGTTGATGCTGGGTAAATCGTATGTTGGCCATACGCCCGATAGGCCATCCCTTACAACATCACTTGGCAGAGACCATTCCAAGTGGCAAAAACGATTTGCCAACGGAGCTGCTAAATCCCATCCATCAGCTGCTTGCTCTGGAGGATTGGCAGCCGCGATGATGCTTGTGCGTTCCCCTAAGTGGCAGTCACCAGCCACCTTGTCTAGGCAAACTCGCAAAAGGGCCGCTTGTACAGTTGGCGGAGCCGTATTTACCTCGTCGGTGAAGAGAATTCCATTGCCGTCCTCAGCGAGGCGAAGGGCCCAGTCCGGTGAAACTAGCTGTGCTCGACCATTGGTGATTGAAGGAAGGCCAGCAAAATCCTGAGGCTCTCGAATGCTCGCAAGTAGCGTTTCAAGCTTTCTGCCGCTTTGTTCAGCAATTGCATTAATTACAGAAGTCTTTCCCTGCCCTGGCGGCCCCCACAGGATTACAGGCACTCTCGCGTTGACACACACATTTAGGGCCAGATATGTGGACCTATATTCATCATTTGAAAGCATTCTTCCCCCCTTGCTAGCAAATTTAGCACGCAAGACAGACATCGCAATTGCTTGCAATTTGTCGTAGGTCGCTGGTACTTTCTAAACAACTTCAAACAGGGGGAATTATGAAGCGTTATTTTGAGTACTCAGGTGCCGATGCCGAGAACGAATCTGGGCTTGCATCAAAATTTTGGGAAATTACAGTCGACGGTAAGAGCGTTCACGTACGATTTGGAAAAATTGGTGTGAACGGTCAGATTACTGAAAAGTCATTTGAAACTGCTGATGAAGCAAATGCGCACGCTGCAAAGGTAATTGCTGAAAAGACTAAAAAGGGTTACCTAGAAAAATAAGTGTTTCGACCCAGCAACAGGTTAACTAGTTTGCAAATTCTAGAATTCCAGCCAGGCGACTTACGCACTTTAGTTCTTCAACACTCTTAAATCGCGATTTCAACAATCCGGTCGAATGCACAAGATAGCAGTGGCCCTTAGCCCTTGAAATAGCTACGTTCAACCGGTTTCGTTCGAGTAAGAACTCCAGTCCACGCGGAGCGTCTGCTGCAGACGAAGCAGCGAAACTGAAAATTACGATCAGACCTTCACGACCCTGGAATTTATCTACCGTTCCAACCATTACATCGGAGAAACCTGCAGATGCAATTGCATCTCGGATGGCATCCACCTGTGCGTTGTATGCAGCGACAATCAATATTTCTTTTTGTTCGACACGCTTGGAGAGCTCAATCACGAGCTCTCTTACGACCGCAACTTCTTCGTCTGACCTGCTGATATTTGAGTAGTGCTCAACCTCGATTTGCGTGATACCCGGAATCAGACCATCAACGAAATGAGAGCTTGTAGTTGCGTGCGACCGCAGCTTGCCCTCGTAGCTGAGCCAACTAACTGGCTTATTGATTTCTGGGTGAAGACGGCGCGTCACCTCCACGAAGTAGCCCATGTGCTTTGGCAAGATTGAGTGCTCACCCATGTAGTGTCCAAGCGCTGAGTTAGAAACACCACCTGGGTGCACTGCCATCACGACCTGAGCCAACTGTTGAGGGTCACCTAGCAAAATCAAATTGTCTGCAATAGAGCTGCTTGCCATAGCATCAACCAAAGAGAACTGGGCCGCCTCATCTATGAACAGGTAATCAAAGCGTTCTGCCTGAAGTCCGGGATTGCAGAACGTGAAGCTTGTCCCACCGATAACGTAGCCGGGCTCCTCCACTAATTTGCGACCCTTGACTAGCTCCTTTGCATCCTTGAATTCAGTCCAAGGATTCTCCTTTTCCGAGCCGGTTTGCTTGGCCTTGAGCACTTGGTTGGCTGGGATTCCAGCTTCGATGCATGACTCAAGAAGGTTTTCAACCGCAGAATGAGAGTTTGCAACAACTGCAACCTTGAACCCACGGTTCACAAGGTGTGCCACAGTGCGCGATGCCAAGTATGTTTTTCCTGATCCAGGCGGCCCTTGAATACATAGCGTTGAGCCATCAAGCTGCTCCGCGGCGCTAATAACGGCAGGTAGGTAGTCATTTGGGTCAGCAACGGGCAAGCTTGCACCGTTCTTTAACCTAGGTGCTCTGCGCAACAATAGATCAAGTATTGCCCTTGAGTACGGTGCAGCATTTCTTGGGTCACCCCATAATTCAGTAATTTCGGTGGCAAGTGCTTCTAGCGTTGCTTGCTTGCTATCGGTGCGATAGCGCTTGCACTCAAAAACAGCATTTGGTTCCATGTGGCCATAGCCGTTGAGTGAATCACGCGTGAAGACAATTGTGCTGTTGTCCCAAGTCAGAACTTTTCCAAAGTCTCGCTTTTGACGACGCCCACCGATTTCATATCTAACAACTATGTCATCGCCGGCTTCGGGTTCGTAAAGGTCCTCAAGGGGAATCTCAGCAGAGTAGGTGATAACTTCCACTGTTGCACCAGCGCGATTGACCCTGCTAGTACGTGAGAGCTCAGAAACATTTAGTAGCGCCGAACCTTTGCGGTCATCTTCAAGGGCAGCGTCATCGGCTTGCAAGCGAATAAAGAGGTCAGTCCAGAACATAACTTCTTCACGCTTATAGAAAAGTATTGAGTGAGTTAGGGCAAGCCAAACCATCGCTCGTTCGTCGGCTTCAGCGTCTTCGCCAAAATTCCAATCCGCTACCTTGGCAAACAGTTCTGCGGTCTTGTTTTGCAGGCGTTCCAGTTCTTGCTGAGCTTTAGTTAACTGGCCATCTTTTGCTACTCCACCTTCGAGTTCCTCGGCGAGCAGATTATCTCTGTCTTCGCCATAACGAGAGCATGCACCAGGTTGCTTTTCAAGCCACTTGTATAGCTCGCGCGTAGATTGAACATCTTCGATGTTGTAATTGCGAAGGTTGGTGTAGATCTTCTTGGCTTCGAGGGCGTCTTCTTTACGCTTTTCGTCTGGCAGAGTCCCATCCTGGGAACTCGCTAGCAAATCACGCCAAGTTTCGTAATCTTCAATACTGGCATTTGCGTTTTTTGTCTGAGATTTTCGAACGAATCTGTAGTGGCGCTCAAGATACTTAATTGAGTAACTTTCTTCACCCACCACGAGTGAGTTACGAACATAGTTATAGAGGTCAACGAGTTTCCCGTTTACCTGAAGCCAACGAACCTCATTCTCCTTCACTCCAAAACGAATTGAGAGCCGTGTCAGTGCCGAGTTCTCGTAACTTGCGTAGTGATAAATATGAGCATTCGGGTCTTCCTGCATGAGCTTGACGGCCCAGTCAACGAACTCAATAAAAGCTTGCTTCTCTTGGGCACGGTCGTGCGCCCAATATTCGATGAAGTCGTCATTCCAATTTGTGTTTCCAAATAGGTATTCGAGCCCGTCGCCTTCTATGAAATAAGGGAAACCCTCCATGTCGAAGAAGATATCGTTTTTTGAACGAGGTGGAAGAAATTGGATCTCAGGGTCCACCAGAAGTTTGCTCTCAGGCTCCTCAGACCTTTTCGATTTCACCTGTTCTGCCGCCTGCCGATTCAATTTCTCAAATGAAGTCTCGACCATACGATTCGGTAGATCTTCAATGCCACTTTCCGCAAGTGCAGTCATGGTCCCGATGCCTTTAGTTGCAAGCTTCGCAATCTGTGCCTGGGTTATTCCAGCAACTTGCACAAGGTCATCTGTAAGTCGTCGATCGCTCACACACAAATCCGGGTATTCACAGATTGCACAGTTGTCCTTGGCGGGGCAGTGCCATGAAATAGCGTCATGATCATACTTAGTCAGATCACCAGAGTCCTGAGCAATCAATGCAGTATCTACAAGAGAAAGAAGCTCGGCTCTAGCCAGCTTCATAGCGGGGACAATCTCAATCTCTTCGAACGCATCGATAGTCCGTTTGCCAAGAATCGTGCCGTGCTTGACCCCTTCCGCTTTCAGCCCCAGAGCGTCAAGCGCATCGATGTATATGGCAACCTGTAGCAAATAGGCAGGCTTAGTTTTCCCCGAATACTTAGCGTCCCAGACTGTGTAACCAGCCACACCCTCCGCCTCCGGGTTTTTTACTGCGGTTAGTTTTTGATCGACAAATTCCAACTGGTAGTCGGCACGAACCAGAAAGTCTGGCTTTCCGCTGAATTTCAAACTTCCTGTTGTGTGAGTTAAGCCACCTTGATAGATAACTGGTGTACCAGCCTGCATGAGAGAAATTGTTTGATTGAAGTCTCCGTCATTTTCCGGACGTTGAATAAAATCCGACCCCATGGATTCAATTAGTTCTGCCTGAAGGTTTGCCTCGAACAAATCACCGTATTTCATTGCGAGCGATTTAGGTTTCTCTTTTTCAGCCTTGATTGCCGGTTCAAGCCTCTCCATAACCGACGGGATCTCTAGTGTCCTGGCGATTGAAAGAGTTGTACAGTGAGCGCAACTTGATGCGCGCATCAGGTCTCGGGTGTTAAACGACCATAAGTTATCAGAAACTTTGTGCATTAGTTCTTTTCAACCCAACCCTTTTTGATGTTTTCCTCGACCATTGAATCTGCAATAGCTAACGCGTCTTTTTCAGTTGCCGCAGGCTTTACTTCGCGTGCTAGCGGAGCTTTGCGCCCTGCGCTGTAGTCAGTCCAGTGCACAACAAAAGCAGGGAAAAGGGGATCTGCATCTTTGTTTGTTTTCCAAACCAGTAGCTTTCGTACATCCACCTTGTCTTTGCCTTCTTTGGTCCAAACCTGACGCCGAATTACCTTAGACTCACCGTGTTCAACAGTGGCTGCAGAAGTCTCTAAGTACTGCGCTGGTAGCTGTGACCAACGTGCGCCGGAAACCACATCCGCTTTATCGTCTCTCAATCGAACAAGAACAGAGTTAATCAAGGAAATTGCTGGACCAACACTTGCTACCTTCCAACTTCCATCCGCATACTCCAAAGTTGGCTTACGTATTGGTTTGCCCTGGCTATCGGTGTTCTGGATGTCCAGCATCCGACACTCAACAATTACCTCTGGCTTGACCGCTTGATACATTTGGCCAGTAGACGCGGCTTGGCGATATTCTGTCTCGGCAACCAGTGGCAGTAGGCGCTTTAGTAAGGCGGCACGGTCAAATGATCCTTCGACATTGCCAGTATTTCCCACAGGAATGAATTTGCCATCTTCAGTTGCAAGGGCTGTCATTAGAGAACGAACTTCATCGCCAGATGCACCAGGCTGCGTGGTGAAACCGATGATTGCTAGATCCAGGCTGATAGAAGGCTTCACCTTCAAAATTCGGCCATCTCCACATCGGACTACCAAACCCTCGCCAGAGTTTTTCTCAACCTCTTCTACGAAGAGTGCCTGCAGATCTGAATGAGACTGAAGCTCCGAAACCTTGACAGCGCTGAGAGCACCAGAGGGACTCGGAAGAAGTTTTTTGAGAACTTCTAGACGTTGAGCAAACTGTGAATCCTGCCAGGTGAACTCAGGGTGCTGAATAACATCGAAGGCGGCGAATGCTAGCCCCTCACCTCCGGCAGCCAATTTTGCCGAAACATCTCCAACGCGCTCACGCCCATCGGTGTTTGGAACATGCAATTCACCAGCAAGGACTGTGCCAGAAGGCAGAACCTTAGCAAGCTTGTGGATCTCCGATTCGCCTTCGGCAAGACGGCCATTTGCTGCAGAAAGTTGGACCCCAGAGGCATCGACTGAAAGGAACCAGAGCTCACCGTCGATTTTTCGAGATGCGAAGTAAGGAGCTTCAGAAAGCATGCGAGGCATGTCTTCTGGCGATGAAGCCGTGTATCGCTGAGCAACAATTTGGCGGTAGTCGTCAATGACGGTCGCAAATGAGACCGTTCCATTGGTCTTTACGGTCAACTTACTCATCGCCAGACTCCTTCTCCACTGCTGCAGCCTTCGCTTCAGGTTTCTTAAGTTCCATGTTGCTTAGATGCAATAACAAAATATATTTGTCCCCGTCAACGCGACCTTCTAAGAAACCGCGGTAAGGGGATCCATTCATTTGCATCACAAGCGGATCTTTTCCTGTTTCACCTGCCCCAAGAAGAACCATCACATTTTCATCGTGCAGTTCTTGAGCCATACCCTTAAGGAAGTCAAAAGAAATGCCATCAATGTGGCCTAATTGCATCGAACGCTTGAAGAAGAATTTTCTTACAACTTCTTGCTTTGGCATCTTCTTGCCTGTCCAGCGAATTGGAACAGAATCATTCACCGTTGCCGCAACCTCTACCGGGTCTCGGCGATCTGTTTCTGTACCGTTGGCAGCGTATGTTATTTCGACAATCTTTGGTGCGGCATAAAGGGGTTCCCCCTTGGAAGAGAGCAACACCGATTGAGTTGAGTCGATAAAACGCCCGACAATTTCAAAGTCGATTTCTGGGTCGCCTTCTATCAAAGCTTGTGAATATTCATCTGAAATCGCTTGACTCAAATCCTCGTGAAGTTTTCCAGATCCTGCGGCAACGTACCTTCTAAACTCTGCTGCCTCCCCGCCAACCCCCATTATGAGGTGTGGAATTTTTGGAGCAACTGATTTCGCTACGACGGTGGCGTTTCTAGCCTGAGCATTGGCAATATGAATTCTGCGTGAAGTAGACATCTATGTATCCTTAGAACATCTCAAAATCGAGGTCATCATCGCTGTCGGAATCGACAGGTGGTAGTTCAGCCACGACGGCAAGCGAAGCCCACTCATACTCAACGGCCTCTCCAATCAGTGCAAAGTACCCGTTTTCATTCCAGAGCAGCACACCTGATTCTGCACGGTAATCGTCGCGGTAGTTAAAGGAGAATCCATAAACCTCGCCCGCTTGAAGCTTGGCCGATAGGTTGGCCCCCAATTGCTCTGGCTCGAGGAAGTAGATTGTGCTGGCTCGAAGGTCAAGAACCTCCGAGGGGGCAAGTGGCCCCCGAAGCTCCTGAGCAACCCCCAAAGTAGATAGAGACTTGACGGCTGGCGTGCCATCACCATTAAAGGCTTCCAGATCAGCAAGTTTGTGCGCTTTGCCATCCCCGGTGAAGTAGCCCTGGGCGGTCATGCCACTTTTTAGAAGAAGTGAACCGTCATCGAGCAAACTCGCACGGCTACACGGCTGGCCATCGCGGTCAATTGCAACACGTTTTCTTTTTCCGTAGATATCTGCTCTGTCAACGGGTTTGAAACCAAAAGATGTGTCTTCTCCATTGAGCGACAAAACTAACGAACGCGCCATGATTCCCCCAAACAACTAGCAAGTTGGTCTAATGCTAGCGAGTATAGATTGGGGGTGCGACAAAAAAATTGCCCTCAAACTTGGCACTGTTTACGGTCGGTGGCTGCCAGTAGCATCGTTGTTAGAAATCAAACAAACTGCAGCGGGGGGATAGGAACATGGCAGTAGCAGGATGGGAATGGCACGCTAAGGCCAGGCGGCATTTAGAGGCGGGCAACTTTGACGCAGCAGAAAATTTGTATGTTGAAGTTGGGGAGCAGCCCACTTATGGAGCGATGGCCGCTTCAGCTATAAACTCGCTGGCGTTCAATTTGCTCATTCCTCAGCAGCGTTTCGAAGAGGCACGGCTTTGGCTTCAGGACGCGATAAACCTTGAGGCTGGCTATGAGTCATGGAATGCCCGATCAAATCTAGGGCTGTGCGAATTCTTTGCTGGAAACATAGATTCATCAAAAAGATACTTTCAGCAGGTAGTCGATGCCGATGAGGGTCCAGTTTCGGAAGCTAAAGAGTACCTTGCGCGGATAAAAGTAAAAGATATCCCAAAGGCACCAAAAAGCTTGAATCTTGAATACACCGATGAGTGGGAGGGTGTTGATGTATCCGGGCCAGTTGACCCAGATTCAACACAGCGCGAGTTTTATTTGCGCTTCATAAAGTACCTGGTTGAAACTGACCTAGATGTTGACTTAGACATGTTCAATCAATCGCCTGGGGCTTGCGCGACAGGTTTTGCAAACGGAGTCCTGCAAGGCAAGACTGGCGAGATTGGTATATCACGCGACGCAGTGTCAAAGGCATATTTCGACTATGTGCGCACTCAATACCTATTTATTGATGAAGATTATGACCCACTCAGTTATGGCGAAGATCAGATAAACGAAGAAGACGACCCAGAAGAGGGCCTAAAGCACCTAAGAATCGCGGCTGGTGAAGGTAATGCGGACGCCATGCTACGGGTTGGTGAAGTTCTTGCTGACATTGGCATGGAAGAAGAAGCACTACCTTGGCTTCGTCTTGCTATTGCTAACGGTAAGAAAAAGGCTAAGGAGCTACTTGAATCTTTAGAAGAAGACCAATGGCTTGACGATGATGAAGTAGATGATGACTAAGAAAAGGATGAAGTGATGGCATCAGGTAGCAAAAATGAAACCAGTTTCGAAAACAAAACCGCGATTCTGGCTGATCTTTGGCTGAATTACAAAAGTGACGAAGATTTCGAAGATTTCTTTGAATACAACGATATTGGCTTACCACTCGCTTATCTATTGAGCAATGACATAGTCAAGGGCACTGAAAAGGCAACGCAATTCATCAATGAGACCTTCGGCCTGTTTTTAGAAGGTCTAGAGATGAAAGATGATGGTTTCGAGTCGCTCGATGAAATCATCTAAGGCAAATTAGTCGGCCAACTGTAACTGAAGGAAGGCCTTTACGTTCTCTGCGGTGTCATCATGTAAGGCCAAGCAGCACAAGAAATGCCTTGAAATACCATCAGGCTTCCCTAAGTATGGATGCTGCATAGTCGTCAACAGATTGATGGCTAAATTCATCTGTTGATTCTCATTTAATTCACGATATCGACGCCCCATCCAGGGGGTATCGGCTGTAATTGTCACCTCAGTCTCGAACATTTCTGGATCATCACCAAAAATTTGCTCTAAGTAAAAATTGTAAATTTCATCTTCTACAAGGTCAATGTCGCCATACTCTTTACCTGCTCCGATAGCAAACCCTAAATTGATTGAAGAAAAAGGGTCTTCATCTATATGTTCCACGAAGACTTCATCAATAAAGTGATCCTGCCCGTCGGAATCTTCAGCACGGCTTCTTGCATAGGTGCTGTCGAAAGAGTCTTCCTTTTCAATCCAAGTTGCATATCTACCTGGGGACAGGTGGTTCAGGACTTCTTCATCGAGCTCAACGATATTCAGTTGATTATTCTCGGCAAATCCAAACTCTGGAAAGAATTTATCTTCGCCGTACTCACTGTTCCAATAGTTAAGTGTTAAGTGCTTTTGTGTAGCGAGGTCATGCCACATCTGCTCAGCAAAGTGGTCAGACATTTCAAGAACTGCACTTGAAGCCGTGTGCAATTCAAGTTTGGAATCAATTAAGTCAACATGAAAAGACCGAGTTGGACCAGATTCCTCTTGGCCGGGGTAAAAGTTACTGTTTGAGCTTTCAAGCTTGTATCTTTCAATCCAATAATTATGTATAGCGTTGCTTGACCAAGCCCCTGGAGCAGAGTCCAACCAAGACAAAAGTTCTGGAGTCAAATTTGGATTACTGAGAAGTGACGCTGGGACCAGGTCCTCGCTGTTGCTGTTCCAAGCATGGGCTCCCATTTCGCGGATGATTGATTCTCCGCTGAACTTGCTTTTTGCCACGTTATAAATATTGATGGACGAGGTCAACCGTCTCCAAGCCGCAGCTTCAGCTTCTGATTTAGGATGAATATCCCATTCCTCGAGGTCTTCTTCATGGGTAGTCATGGCTATTTACCGCCCCTGACCAGGTTGCCTAATACTTGATTGGCGAGCTTGATCTTGTTTGCCCCTGATTCTGTGACATGCACTTCGCCGTCCGAAACCAATTTTGCATAGTGTGCACCCAACGCCACCTGAGGATCAACCCCGTCTAACTTTCCTTGGGAAACTGCAGAGGTCCAAAGAGCAACGGTTTCCTTTAGAACGTCTTTATCAATACTTGACTCCCAAAGGGGATTCCTGAATCCTCGTTTGTGAGTCTTTGACCACAATTTTTCCTTCAAGATTTCCCCCGTCTAAAAAAATTCACGATTCCGGACATAAATCTATCGCTTCGCTAAGACAAAATGATGTGGGTGGCGAGTGCTAACATTTTGGGAACACCGGAGGGGCGGAAAAATGGCGCTTTTTGGCAAGAAACGGAAAGAGGCGGCTGAAGATGGCGTCTCATTAGACAACATCGATTTTGAGTGCCTTTATAAGGCGCACATGCCGCCGGTCACGATCTCAGAAAACCCAGAGGCCGTGCAAATTTGCCCAACCTGCGAGAACCCAATGTATCCAGAGGTGTTGGCTAGGGCTATTTTGAATGGACATTACGAGGCTAGGGAACTAAATACAACCGAATTGGCAAATTGCGTCACAATTCTGCCTTTCTTGTTTTGGGCCCAACATAATGTGCAAAACAAACCGTTTGTCATTGCTGGCATGCCGACTGGTGAAATCGTGGGGTCGATCAGTATTCCAACCAGCAGCGCTAGTCAGGACGACATCCTGAAAACCCTAGAGTCTCTCGCTTCCTTCGGAAGTCAAGAAATGGGAGATGCGGCGGATTTACAAACACTGCTAGTTCTCGGACGTAATTTTTTACAATGGACACTCTCGAGTCAGCAACCCGATGGAACTCAACAGGTTTTAATCGAGCCATTGCCACATTTTGCAGTGTTGAACTCAAAGAATTTAGAGACACTGAACAAATTGGTGTCGCAAGTCTCAAAGCAGCTTGGTTGGGCAACTTGGGAACGCTACATTGATTTCTTGGCGAAACCACTAACAGCACAAATTAGCGGACAGGGAAATCGAATTGTACTCGAAGTGTCACTCGATTTCCAAGTAAGTGCAAAGACCCAGGACCCAGGCCTAATTGCAAACGAATCAGTTAACCCGAGTATGGATCTTTTGAGCACGAATGTCTTGCCAATCTATAAGAACGATCGCTTGCCCACGACACTGATAGGCCCAGTGAGTCTGGAGGTTGAGACGCAACTAGATGCCTACAAGACCGAAGATTCGTATGACGATGACGAATTTGAAGAAAATTTTGAATTGGAATTCAAGACCTCAACAAAGTTTTTGATTCTGTCAGAAAAAGAGATTGGCGATACTCAATCAGAAATGGTCTCTCTCTTGAAACACAATTTTAGTCTTGCCATTTACTTCGAAACCTCATCCAGAGACCTGTCTTGGTCCTACTTAGACGACCCCTCATCTCCAGTCATCAAATCGGATCTATTAGAAATACAGATACTCAACCTCAGCACCGCAGGTATCAACGTCAAAGTAACCCCACTTAGCGCCCATGAAGCCGCAATAAGGTTAGAGGGAACTCCATGGCAAATGTAGTCTGCGTATCTTTTGAACTTAACAGAAAGCAACTTAGTAAGGTCCGGAATCCTCAGGAACACTGGATAAGAGTTGACCACACAGGGGTTGATTCCAACGGGCCTGTTTCTAAACTCGTGGGAGCCTCTCTCACCAAAAGCAAGCTAATAAAACGCGTGTGGGTGGCCAGTGATTACGTCGTCAGAAATGGGCAGCGAGAAAAGGCTGCATGGATTGAATTGGGTGTCGAATCCATGTGGATTCAGAGACTTCGGGGCATAAATTCCATCATGACTTTGATGCTCAGGTATCCGGATGAAAAGTTACCTCCCGGAGGACTTCAGCGTTTGAGTTCCAGCAAGATTCTTAAAGTGTTGGAGGCAGTCGGCCTGGCGGCCTGTTTAGACAAAACGACTTCGGTCTATTCTGTTGTGGGCTCACTTGCTCCCGTAGGTGACGACTGGCTGCCACTTACTAAAGATGGTTGGCTTCACATTCAGGGGACCTATATCCATGAGCAGATTCTTCGCCATGTGGTCATGCAGGTTGCAATAGAGAGGTCGATTCTAAATTCTGCTGTAGCCCCCAAGCGCGGACTTGGAAGGCTCTTTGCCCCCGCCATTGCAGCCCGCAGAGTTCGACAATGGCCAATCGAATTTCTAACTGACTGGGAGAGCATTTCTGATAGCTACCGCCAACTCAGGTCCAGCCTTAATCTGCCAGCGGTTCGAGCAGAAGTATTAGAGCAGGGCAAACATTGGTGGACGGTGGCGTCAGTAGTGCTTGGTCTTGCGGCAGTAGTTATTGCCCTAGTTGCAAAGTGATCAGGGCCTTAACGCTGTCTGGTGTTTGGTCGTGCTTTGCCAAGCATTCAAGGAGATGCACACAAATACCGTCTGACCTACCTAGATAAGGGTGTTTCAGCGTCGCTATGAAGTTGAGAATTAGATTCATTTTCTGCTCATCAGAAAGTTCAAAGTATCTAGTGCCCTGCCAGGGGGACTCTTTCGAGATCGTGACGGTAACTTCATACATTTCACTGTCGTCAGAATGAAATTCCTCAAGATACTCTTCGTATCGTTCAAGGTCTAAAACTTTCAAGTCGCCGGCTTCAACGCCTGCCCCAATTGCTAGGCCAAGATTAGGCCCGCAGTAGGGCTCATCAATGTAATCCACATAAGTATTTTCTTCAAAATGCGAATTTCCATCATCGTCCTCGGCTCTTTCTCTTGCCCAATCAAAGTCGAATCTATCTTCCTTATCGACCCAAGTCACAAAGTAACCAGGAGAGAAAAAGTTTAGAATTTCTTCACTCGTATTACCAAGGTCCGCTGGTAAAAATTCGGCCCCGCGATATATGTTCGTATAAGAAAGTGTAAGGTGATTCTGCTGAGCTAGGTCGTACCACATCTGCTCCATAAACTGGTCAGCAATTTCCAGAGCCTGCTTGGAGGCCTCAACGAAATCAAGTTTCGAATTTATAAAATTTGGAGCGAATTTTCTGACGGGTCCTCTGCGTTCACTGCCTGAGCTGTCATAACTACTGTTCATCTGATCGACGCCATAGCGTTTCAGCCAATACACGTGTTGAACTTGAAGGGACCAAATGGAGGACTTAGCGTCCAGCCATTCACGCAATTCCGGAGTTAGGTTTGGGTTTTCGGTCAAGGCAGCGAGTACGGAGCTTTCGCTGTCATTCGGGCCCCAATTGTGGGAGGCAATCTCCTTGATTATCGATTCATCTGCAAATTCACTTTTGGCAACGTTTTCTCGCTTCCAATGGCTGTCGTATGTTGCCCAGGCCTCAGCTTCTGCTTTACTTTTTGGGTGCCAGTTCCAGTCATATTCAACTTCAGACATTATTCGTCATCCCCCACAATTTCTGAAAGGGCCTCGTATGCAGCCTCGACTTTTTCGATACCTGACTCTTGGAGCTCAACTGTGCCATCAAGCGCAAGCTTGGCGTAGTGAGCGCCTAGGGCAACATCTGATTCCACGTCATCGAGCAAGTCATCCTCAGCTACTTTTGCCCAGAGCTTGGTTGTCTTTTTTAAGACTTTTTTATCCAATTTGAAACCCCCATTTTGCAGTTGCTTGGATTCTACTATTCAGGGGCGACAGGATTTAGGCGACCTGGATCATAAAAATCCCCGAAGGACTAATTAGTTCAGGAAACAAGCTGGAGTATGCTCGAGAAATCCCGTGAATTCGATCCTCAAGTAGGAGTCTTAATTGAGTGCCATCATCACCTGCACGAACTGCGAAGAAGAAATATCAGCCGAGTGGTCCACCCTTATGCCTGACAAAGGCACCTATACCTTTTGTCCAAACTGTAAGTATCTTTATTGGACATTTCCACCAGAGTTGACACCTTTTCAGCAGGAAGGATTCCCAACATCATTCATAATCGGCGGAGAGCTTTCTCCAGATAAAGCTGAACTGTTTCTTTCTGTCGTTCGGGCCAAATTGGAGGAATTTGGCTATTCCTTGGATTTTGAACTCTCGGATTGGGTCAATGATGACTCTGCAGATCTAAGTACTCAATGGGCCTCCTTAGAAGGAACTATCAACGGGACTATCCAAGATGAAAAAACAAGTTGGCCTTATGATCCAAACGAAGAAGACTCAGAAGGCAACGAGAGGGAAGTTGACCGGCTCAGCCCAGAGTACCTAAAAGAGATAATCCAGGAAGCTCTCGAGGAGATGGTGGACAACTTTGGGTCGGATGGTTGGGAGAGCACACGACGTCACATTCGTGAACTGTTGGATGGGGTTACCTTCGACGGTAAACCGGTTGAAATAGAGGTAGGGCCTGGGCAGTGGACGGGCAAAGGTTAGCAATCAGAATTGACGCTACCTAACTAGTTGCTGGCTACTACGCGATACCAATCTCTGTGGGTAATGCCGCATTGCAAGTTACTTGGTAAATTCCAAAATCACCGATGGCAGCCGGGTTATCTGTGCCAATCTCAATCACGAACCCCCCTGAAAAACGCGGGGATGGTACAGCGAGGTAGCCATCACCCAACCATTGCCTGTATTCATCTTCGAATCTGAAATCTACTGCCACATTTTCTAAACATCGACTGGTTTCGAATACCTCTATATGAAGGCAACTCTCAAATACAACACAGGCAAGCTCTGACTCCACATTGTCTTGGACCCAGTCAAACCCCAACTCATCGGACTCCTGAATAACATCAACACCGACAGGGCCCTGCGCGCTACCCCCACTCGAAAAGAGTCCAAGCCCGATGCAAAGAACAGAGCTAAGTAGGGCAACTACAAACCTACGCTTCAACATCGGGACCTTCGTCAAAATACTCTTGCTCAGCCCTATAGTCGGCAGCATAACCACCGGAATACCCCATGCCTTCATAGCCCCCAGGCCCAGAGTGATAATTACCCTCTTCACCTGTACTCGGATCAACTACACGAACTCTGGGTGCTCGGGTAGCACCGCCAAACCCGAATAGAAAAGCTAAACATCCGCGAGTCTCATTTGTCATAGTCAAAAACTAGTTTCCCCCTACGACATTTGGCATTTAGATCACATAGCCCTTCTTAGTCGCTAGATTGGAAGTCGTAAATCGACTGGGGGTATCGAATGCTAAACATATTGAACTCTGACCTTTGGAGAGTTGTAACAAACAAAAGTCCAGAGCCGTTGCCAGAGAAGGCGCTCCGAGAGTTGTACATGCAGTTACTGGGATACGTGACTGATGCCAATGAGTACGCCATGGGGACGTCGCTCATGATTGTGGTCAGTGAAAAAACTGGAAAGTGGAGAGAACTTTTAGCTTTTGATATCCCAAGCTACATGGGCCAAAGATATAGTCCTGAGCTCAGAGCCCAATACGAAGAGCTATTGAAAGCAAAATATCCTGGTTGGTACTCAACAGAGCCACTCGAATCCTCTGAACCACCAAAGCGAGGAACAAGCGAGTTAGATGCTTGGGTGCAAACTCACGAGACGGTACTAGAGGCTTTTGACAATCCTGAAGTTAGGGAAGCCTTGCGAGAATCTCTTTCAATGTCCAAGGACGTTTACGCAGGCGACTCTTTCCTAGAGGAACTGGCATTCTTCTGCGATAAGGCGCTAGAAAATCCAAAGTTCCGAATTTAATTTGATTTATGTTGACTCAAAGCTCGTCTGCTTGCCAGGGTCGAAAAATGAAGTTCAAATCTTCGGTGTCAAAACAACCGAAGTCTTGACCGATTTCTTCTACTAGCCAATCGATTGCAAAACCAGCCTCATCCTCATCGTCTTCGCCACTGGATTCGTAGCCCCTCTCCTCGGCATATCGCAAAATGATTGAATTCAAATCGTCTTCATCTTTTCCAATTGCGATAATGCCATAAGGGGGAAGCTCGCCTTCGGCAATCAGCTGGTCCAAATTTTGCTGAAATTCGCTTTTATATTCAAGGTTCTTCTCGGTTTCACCCTCAAACTGAATACGACCGGAATTTCCGTTTTGGTCATCGAAGGTCAAACAAAAAGTTAAGTTTTCAAAGGCGGCAGCCAAGTTTTTGATTGCGGTTATCGGCGGTTGGTATCTTGTAGTAAAGAACACCTGAATGAGATCAGAATTATTTTGTAAGATCTCATAATTTTCGGCCGTTAATTCGGATTTGGCAATGGCCGCCTCAATAACTTCACGTAGAGTTTCTCTAATTTCATTCAGCGCCTTATCGTTACCCTCGATAGCAACGTCACAGGTTACATCTAGTGTCATATCGAAAAATGGTACTCCAACAATAGGAGCAAGTCATTTCAATTACTCAGGCAGTATTTCCCAGGTGACTAATTCATCAAATGCGTTATCTGCAATAGCAGTTTGAATGTCCTCAAACAAAAACAAATTGGCAAGGTCAGCCAACTTTTGATCTGTGTCGTAAAGCTCTGGATTGAGCAAGGTTTTGCTGTCTATTACAACTGAGATTTGTGCTTTGATTTTCATAGAAAAATTATGGCACTTAAGCGCCAAATCACTTACTCTTTAGGTTCCAACTCACGGGAGAACTCAGCAGTGACTACCCAATTCTTGTCCCATGTGATGTCAATCGACAATTCTCCAGATTGACAGTTTGAGCAGGTGCTGCCTTCACATACAGAGCATATAAAGTCGATAATCGTATAAGGGTACTCTTCACTATCGTCTTCGCACGCAACTTCAGATAGGAAGAAATCGTCCCCATCTTCGAAGATCCCAGGCACAATGCCATAACGCATGGAAGTTCCCGCATCGAGTGAGGTCGGAGAAAAATATGACGTAAAAACTTGACCTGGATTTTCGGCATCGAATTCCTCGGCTTCTTCCATGTCCACACATTCGGGCAAAATTCGATAACTTTCCACCCATTTTTGAAGGGCTTCAGCTTCGGCTTCTACTAATGCAAGTTGCCCATCGCTGAAGATTGCCTGATCAAAGCCCTTTAGTGTCACTTTGTTATGTGGCATCAGTAATTCCCCTAACATCCTGCCAGTGCAGAATTTGATATGTTGAATTATTACAGAGGACCTTCGAATCTTGGTCAAACCCCGCTCATGCAGAGGGGATAAAGGTGCGAGACGAGTCAAAGTACTTCCAAATAATCCGAGGTGCGGAGGGTGAATATTTCAGTCGACTTGGGTCTCCAGAAGCGGCGGGAAGGACTCGCGTGGTTGGTTCCGCGCATACAACAACTAAGAATGTCAGTGGTCACCCGTAGATTATTCCTAGATCAAGGGTTTCCTTTTCTCCCCTTGGTTTGTGGGTTTTGTCTCCCACTGTCATTTGTAGTTCCTTTCGTTAGTGTCAAAAGCTGGTCCCATTGGCCAGCGAAAAGCCCCGGGTTTTCTTCGTCGTTTACCCGGGGCTTTTCTTTACTTAAAAATTATTCAGCGAGTTTCTCATTCTTTTTTGACTGAACTGGATACTTTGTATAGTCCGGTGACTTGAAGCCGAGGACCGGAATTAGCACGATAATTGCCACAAAGCTAAAGAATGCAAGGAAACTGACTGCCATCGGCACTTCAGCTACTTCGCCGGTACTGGTCCTAGGTGACATTGCCGCGGTCGAAAACAGACCTGCCCAAAGCAGAAGTGTGACTACTGCCCAAACCAAGTAGAACTTAGCTTTGGTTTGCCTAAACCATTCGAAGCATATAAAGGGTAGCGCCAAGCCAAAGGTGAATATTGCAAAGAGCGTAGCGACAAGCTTCCTATCCAAATTCGCATACTTGGTGTCATACCTCTTTTTTTGAAGATAGTAGAAACGTATGCCTGAGCCGATTGGGCCGGTAAAAAGTGCAAGCCAAATAGTGGCTCGAAGTCCCGTCCACCAATTCTCACCGCGATTTAGAAGTATGTCTTTGGTTACTTCTTTCTTAGGCTTTGGTGTTGCATCGACCTTCTGATACGAAGGATCCTTTAGCAACTCCTTCTTCGCTTCCTGCACGGCTAATGCGGCGCGCTGCTTTGCCAGAGTCTTGTCAAGTTTCTGATTAACCGTGAGGCGCTGCGCCACAGACCGAACATTCACAAACGTGTAGTCACCTGTTTTTCGTGATGAACCACTTGGTAGCAATTCACGAATCAAGTCAATCGCATCAGCTGCCGAAGTTCGGTGCTGTGGGTTGTTCTGCAACATAAGGTCAATGATGCGTTTCTGATCTTCATCCAAGCCAATAGTTCGAGGTGCAGTTGTAGTCATTCGAGCAAACAGGTCAGCTCTAGCATCTCTTGCGCTGACACGTTTGTTTGCCGGGTCCCAGGGTGGAACGCCCGTACCGGCATAAACCAGAGTGGCACCAACATTAAAGATGTCTGACTCATAGCCCAAATCCTCAGGATTCTTTGCTGGGTTTATCTGCTCTGGCGAACAGTAGAGGAAGTGGCTTATTCCAGTAT